>SESA01001030.1_pt1 | contig 15543 bp, 23 predicted proteins | sample 3171451 | NCBI WGS metagenome assembly SESA01 (sample SAMN06051862, study PRJNA518727) | freshwater metagenome | biome: subpolar coniferous forest; feature: holomictic lake; material: water; isolation source: holomictic Lake 227, 8 m depth | place: Canada: near Kenora, Ontario | collected...
GAGGATCGAGGGGATCGATCTGAAGGTGTGGTAGCTGGATTGCGAAAATCGCGAATATATAATTTTAAGCATAATGGTTCATTGAGCTTTCACCCAATTAAAAGGATGCAGAAATAATTTACTGCGCATCAGGGGCGAGTGCAATGAAGAGGACTATGGTCCACGTAAACGGGAAGAAATATAGGCATAAGAACGATGTAATGTAAATTTCGATATACTGATTTAGTGAAACGGCAGCGACGCACCCGAGCTGCAAGCTGTGGGGTATTCATTTTAAAATAATATAAATTGCCTCTTATGTAAAGATATCGTTATAAAATCTCCATTAACCATGACTGTTAGCTTAGACGGTATTGCATTCATAGGCATCCTGTATGCGAAATTCCCGAACCTATAATCCTGAGAGGGTATGTCTTTGGAGTAATTGTATCCATTATAATCAGCTTTCGGGAGACATTCCGACTCGTAATTAGAATAACTGATACTATTCTCATCCACAATAGACCCAGGCCATATGCCTATAGGCTCTTTTCCGGTGTTATTTGCATAGTACCTCAATACAACGAATTTCCATCCACTACCTGTATCTACATCGCAATCATAGAGTCTGTCGGTAGCACTAATATATTGCAGGGAAAATGTATAGTTATCTTTTGCTGTAAAATCTCCCAAATGCGGGTCCAAGGTTCTATACTCGGAATAAATTAATACAATTACACCCATTATAATAAAGGGTGCTATTATCTGGATAAGCCTGAATGCTATTTGTTTGACAAATATCACATCAAGCGATACTCCATTTATTGAGAATACTAGAAAAGGATATGCGAGAGCTATGAAAAGTGCGGCTAATATAAAATAAAGAATAGCTATAGCCAAAACCGTGAAAATTGCCATGATAGTTAACCATACAAACTGACCATTCCACCAATCACCCGATGGTGAATTCCAGGAGAGAATAGATGTAGTATATAGTCCTAAATATCCCACATACAAACCAACAGACAACGTGACCATGCCAATTATTCCAAGAACGATCCTCTTAACGATCTCATAAGGATTTTTGGCAGGCGGATTCATAGTAATTAGCTCCTAAATCTTTATTCTCTCCTGAGATATGATAAATCTTTGTATACATATCTGAGAACGTCGAAAAGACTTAAATATGATGATTTACGATTTATTATTATGGAAAAAATATACCGAGATATTGTATCCAAAAAGGAAGGTGCAACAGCAAACGAATTGAAAACCAAGGTCACCGAAGGGACTGTAGAAATTGAATCTGTAACCATTACAAACTTTGATAGTTACACTGCAAGAATCGTTATAGGTATACTTGGTTTCGCTGATGGCTCAAATGTTGATCCTGCATATCATCCTGTCGGTGAGCCCCTTAATGATGTAGTTGCCAATCAATCACGTTGTCTTAACTGTAAATTCTATTTGGAGAAGGGCGAAAGGGTTTATGCGAAATTCGACGGCATTGGAAAAAAGTTCTCTATATTGGAGTTGAATGTACAAGGGAAATACCTAAGCAAAACCTAATTATCCCAGGTGATACAGAAGTGATATAGAATTAAGATTCAACGTGGTTTAGAATATTTTAAATATAAGGACCAATATAACTAAAAGAATGAATGAATACAATAAGAATACTAAAGATGAGTTAGCTTCTGCACAAACATTAGCAGCTCTCATGCTCAAATCACTAGATTTTTCGTATGCGATCCTTCTGAAGATTTTTTTATTAGACTTGTACGAAAGATCTCTAGGTTCACCGCTTGATCCTAAGACTTTTGCCGAGACTCTAAAGCTTTATGGGGAATGCTTAACAATACTTAACACAATCAGCACTGACGAGACGAAAGAGCTTCAGAAGACCCTTAGCGAACTGTTCGATTCAATGGTTTCACCAGGTTCCGCGTTTAATCAGGTTTTAGGTAGAAAGACATCTTAGAACGTGAAAATGAGCGAAGCAGTGTAGAACTAAGGGGTTTACGGGAGATAAAATATCCAAATTTTCGCCTGCGTAGCCAGAAAATCGCTATCATCAGACGATGTATTTCAGATATGCATCTGGAAATGCGTAAATTATCTCCCGTCAACCCCTAAGTTGGACAAGAAAATATGGCGTGAAAGCGTATTCGTGTATCGGGAAACTAGATATGGCCGGAGATATTTAGATCTAGTACAGCTGGCCTAAATAAACCTCTTTTAGGCGGTGAGCGCCTTTCCTTGGTAGGTCCATTTGAATGGTTTCGCCATTGTCTGGTTGAAGTACTCGATAAAAGCCAAAAACTTCGTTTTCAAGTCTTTAACTTCCCATTCCGGACCCCCTCCAAAATCGCCAATAATTATGGGAATCTAATCTAAACTTTCCTTGGAGTGCGAGACCACTGCATGCGTAACAAAGAACACATTGCTACGACCAACCACCTCTGCCAGATTAATGAGCCTAGCTCGCCAGGGAATACCTTGGTCGGAAATTATTACCATTTTTTAGGGGGGTCCGGAATGGAAAATATATAAATATATCAGCAAGAACGTGTTGCTGATACAAGTCAAATCAAATGATTTCCTATTATACTTTTGTTCAAGGATTATTTATCTCGCCACATAAGTTGGTCTATTTCAGCCCAGCTGTACTAGCCAAAATATTAACCTAAACCTTACTTCCAGATACGAGATGTTCTAAAAAGTGGATGACGGACATGCACCCTCCTTAAATATGAGTGTTGCCAGTCACTTGTGTTGTAGGATCGAATTCACCCGTAGTTTTCGGTGCGCCTGAATGTAGGTATACTCCCCATCCCTGATACCAGAGTGATTCCGAATCAGGTAGGTATGCCTTGTTGGATTTCACGACAACTTGTGTGTCATCAAATGTAACCTTCGAGTTGTCCGAGTATATCCCACCGCCGATATTTGCTGTGTTCTCTGTTATGCTACCACCGTCCAAGTTCAGGGTGCCGTAGTCGTCGTTGAAAATCCCGCCACCCAACGATGCAGTGTTCTCTGTTATGCTACCTCCTTTAAGGTTTACGTTGCCGCCGTTGTAAATCCCGCCACCAGAGAATAATGCAGTGTTCCCGATTATGCTGCCAACGTTAAGATTCAGGATGCTGCCGTAGCTGTTACAAATCCCGCCACCGGAGGATGCAATGTTTCCTGCTATGCTACCGTCGTTCATGGTCACGGTGCCAAAGTTGCTAATCCCACCACCATCGTAGCTTGCAATGTTTCCTGTTATGCTACCGTCGTTCATGTTCAAGGTGCAGTATTCATGGTTGCTAATCCCACCACCATCGTAGCTTGCAATGTTTCCTGTTATGCTACCGTCGTTCATGGTCACGATACCGTAGTCGTCGTTTAAAATTCCGCCGCCGTATCCTGCTGTATTGTCGGTCAATAAGATACCTGTTAAAACCAGCGTGCCACCTCTATTCAAAATGCCGCCACCCAAATATGCAGTATTACTTATGATGATGCTATCAGTTACAGTAAGCCTGCCATAGTTGAGAATTCCTCCACCACATAGCGATTTATATGTGCTATCGTCATTGACTATAGCAAGAGTACCTATTCCATCTTTGATAGTCATGCCCAACAGAGTAACATCCACGTTTGGATTATTCATGCCGATGGTGAACACTGAACCTTTCTTATTGCCATCAACTATAGTTTTTGTCGCTCCGGCTCCCTTTAAGGTCAACGACTTATCGATCTTTACATTTTCCATATAAGTGCCAGCAGCCGCATTAATGGTGTCGCCGGATTGGGCAGCATCCACTACGCCCTGTATCGCCCCACGACTTTTAGTCGCCATGCTGGGATTCACGTAATATCCCAATATTCCCGTTGGCGAACTGCCTTTTAGTGCCTGCATATTCAGGTCATATTCAAAACCGAAATTTGAGGTTCGGGTCTTGGTTTTCTTGCCTGCCTTTGCAGTGCTGGTGAATCCTCCGAGGATATGCTCATTCTGGATTACTTGTGTGGATAGTCCCGCAGAAGATGAAGCATCTAATCCTTGGAATGCTGCAGGTGGTAAGTACAGACCAGAGTTTAGAATCGTGTCTATGCTGTAAGATCCAATACGATCCTTTGCGTGATTATAGATCTTGATTGAATTTCCAGAGCCATCAGTTGCAGTCTGACTTGCATCTACCTGCGTAGCCGAAGCGTAGGCTTTGCCATAATATTCGGTTAGTGTTACATACTCCCCTTTTTGACGTCCTTTAACCAATTCGATACCTACATCCGCAGATAGCTTTCCATAAGAAGCAGTTGCTGTGCATTTAATAGAGTCAGCTTTAGGAACGGTCAGCCACTGTTCTGCTGATACCCAAGGTTCAATAGTTCTGAGGTTACCTTCCTTGGGCAGAACTATTGAACTGTATGTCAGACCACTGGGCGCATTGAGCACCTTGACGTACACGCTGGCTCTTTTGCCAGATTTGTCCTTAACCGCGTGGGTCTGTTCGAAACGCTTCACTGGTCCTGTTATAACCGTTGATGGTGTTACAGTTGCGCCATTGATCGCAATTTGGCTGCTCAAGGCTGAGGTTTTGAAGGTATCAAAATTCATTGATACCGAGCCGCTACCACCATTACTGCCACCTGAAGCGGTGATCTGCATGCCGCCGTAAGCGCCCTGTATAATAGCAATTAATAATATGGTGCAGACGATTAGCCATCTTCCATTAAGTTTCATTTTAACCTTCCTATTTTCTGTTAGCCGGACATTTTTTCTGACGAGCCTGCTGCGTGAACAAACAATGCCACGAAATTCTTAAACTAAACAACTCCTGTATCCTCAATAATTAAAGATATGCTTGCGCCAGAACTCCACTACAATCCTACATCAAATTTCTGATTATATACATAATGAAATTCATTCAGATCGAATCGCAATCCATCCTGCGATGGGGCATGGAAAGCCGATCATAAATGCACCCGTGTCCCTTTGCAGATAATTCTCGGCTCACTTGCAGGCGGCATGAAGATCGAAGAGATCGTCAAGGAATATGACCTGAAAAGGAATATGTTCTTGCTGCCCTGGCATATGCGGCCCGAGTAATTGCGGGAGAAGAGATCACCGCCTACGCCCATGCCTAAATATCTACTCGATGCCGATATGCCCAAGATCAGTCAAATGATCGCTAAAGAGCCAAGGGGGGATCAATCGTAATGCATAACCTATCTGAAAAAATTGATCGAGCCGTCCAGAAGATTAAATCGCTCGGCGGCGACAAAATCGGATTTATCACTCTCTACGGCTCAGCTTCTGTTGGCCGTATGAAGGATGATTCGGACATCGATATCTGCGTGTACTACGATGATGCTGATGCCTCCGAATTCCGCCTCAAGGTCTTATCAGATCTCTTTGACGATGTCTATGATATCAAAATCTTCCAGCAGCTTCCTCTTCCTTTGCGCATGCAGGTTTTGAAGGGCAAGGTCCTTTACGAAGATGATACGCCTTTCATGTACGACAAAGCCTATGAGACCATAAAAGAGTTTGAATCCTTCAAGCGCAGATACTACGATTACCTGGGAATAGAATCCATCACTTGAGCGAAGGCTGGCAATGGCAAGAAAAAGAAACCACCGTTGTGAGCACACACCCTGGGGCCGGGCACAGCCACTCCCGGGCCCGCCTGCCCGCGCCCGCGCGTGCGTGTCCGCGTGCGCACATGAGCACTTTTCCCAAGGGATTGATGAAGCAGCTATGGTCTGAACAGATTTTGCAAATGCACTTCTCAGAAAAGCTTTTCCACTTAAAGAGCCTGAACAAGGCACGCAGGCAATCGAAGGGCTTTTAACAGAAGCCTCCTAATCGTGAAGGCCATGGGGATTAGTATTAAGCATACGATTTTGTTTCTGGTAGTCATTTCATCCGTCTTCATCTCTCTTCCAGAGGTAAAAGGAGGTTGCGCGGGAGGTTGTGCAGTCTCCGGCGGCGGAGGTTCTTCATCCAGCTTCATGGGCGACCCGGCAGTCAATATCGATATGTCGAGCTTTGATGAGTTTGTCAGGGACAACCTTGGCGGCAACCCGACTAAATTACAGGCAAAATCGCTCTCGCAAGATACGCCATTAAACACCAATTCATCCCTTAACCAAACCAGCAATGGCAATTCAAGTCAGAGCAGTTTTGTAGTCATGCCTCTAACCAATAACATGGTAAACACGACATCCGATAATAGAACAATTAAATTAGGAGCCTTCGGAATGCAGGACAATAGATTGTCAACTCTGACTTCTGCCGCGTTCGATAACAATATATTCTAGGCTGAACCCGATGCTTGCCAACATTAGATATAGAACTTGAACCGGCCAAGAAAGGTTGATCGTCAGTATGGGACGGGCACAGTCGCTCCCGGGCCCGCCTGCCCGCGCCCACGCGCGCGAGCGGCCACGTGTGCACTTGAGCCCTTTTCCCATGAGAGCGATGAAGTGGAAATTGAACCCGAGAACGGAAAAGAGAATATGGAAAGCCTGATCTTCGTATGCTCCGCAAAAGGATTTATGCTTAGAAGTCCGCAAATATATAACTGACAGAGGGCATAAAATGTACGAGGATAGAATAATAATCGATCCGGCGGTGAGGCATGGAAAGCCAATCATAAAGGGCACCCGTGTCCCTTTGGAGATAATTATCGGCTCACTCGCAGGCGGCATGAGGATCGAAGAGATCGTCACGGAATATGACCTACAAAAGGAAGATGTTCTGGCGGCCCTGGCATATGCGGCCCAGGTAATTGCCGGAGAAGAGATCACCGTTTATGCCCAAGCCTAAATTTCTACTCGATGCCGGTATGCCCGGATCAGTCAAATGGTCGCTAAAGAGCCCAGAGTGAATCAATCATGATGCAGAACCTATCTGAGAAAATTGATCGAGCCGTCCAGAAGATTAAATCGATCGGCGGCGACAAAATCAGATTTATCACTCTTTACGGCTCAGCATCTGTTGACCGGATGAAAGAGGATTCGGACATCGATATCAGCGTATATTACGATGATGCTGATGCCTCCGAATTCCGCCTCAAAGTCCTATCAGAGCTCTTTGATGATGTCTATGATATCAAGATCTTCCAGCAGCTTCCTCTTCCTTTGCGCATGCAGGTTTTAAGAGGTAAAGTCCTGTACTCGGATGATACGCCCTTTATGTACGACAAAGCCTATGAGACCATTAAAGAGTTTGAATCCTTCAAGCGCAGATACTACGATTACCTGGGAATAGAATCCCTCACGTAAAGCATGAGGCATGCAATGACAAGAAAACGAAACCTCAGAACAGAGCTGATAAGATCAAAATTGGTTGACATCGAGGACAGCGTAAGCCTTGTGGAGGAGAATCTTCCCTCAAGCTACGAGGAGTTTTCAGAGCTCGGGCTGGTCAAGGATGGAATCTACAAGAGAATGGAGTTCGCCATCGAAAATATTATCGATATCTGCTCAATAATTAGCTCAGACCTGCGCCTCAGCGTTCCGGAAAGCGAAGAAAGCTTTGTGGAAAGCCTGGCCAATGTTGGAATTCTAACTCAGAATATGGCAGAGAAGACCAGAAGGATGAAGGGATTTCGAAATATAATCGTCCATAGATATGGCAGGATTGACGACCTTTTGGCTCACAAGATATTGACAGAGCATATGGAGGATTTCTACGAATTTATCGAATCAATCGAGCGATTCCTGGAAAAATCCAAAGAGCAATCGGACCGGCAAGACTTGTAGGGAAAAAGCCCAGCCAACCAGCGCAGCCGCTCCCGGGCCCGCCTGCCCGCGCGTGCGTGCGAGCGTTCGCCTGGCGTCCGTGAGTCTTTTCCCTATATCCCAGAATGGGGTAGGGCCACTCGAAACCGCGCCCGTGTCCGGCATCACCGCCGCCCGGTCGCTCTCATTGAGCGAGGCGAAAATGTGCTTGGGATTTGCCGCCACGCAGTCGAAGACATCTATGCTGAAATCCATTCCTCGCGGGAGATACCGGCATCTCTTAAAATGGTCTTCGATGGGATTTAACAGTTATCTTTTGATTCGGTTTCATGAGAAGGGTTGAATAGGGGTGACGAGGTTAGCCCGTTACCCCGGTTAGCGCGCCGCTTACTCTCAGACGGTCATTACAGGGGACCATCCTTCCATTCACCTTTACCGCCCATTACGCCAATAACCGTGCCGGCTCCGGCACCCCACAGCCATCCGAGCAGATTGCTACTCTTGTCGAAGAAGCGGATGAAACATGTGATTGACTCAGCATCGACCTCAATAGATTTTTGTTTATTAAAAATGTCTTCAAAGGTGTACGGGTTGCAGGTGTGCAACTCAGCAGCTTGAAAAAAAGAGTCACCTGGAAAGGTAAGCCCACCGCAGTGTCCAATGAAATGTTTAAAGAAACGCGCTGGAGTATCGTCTCTACGTACGTTTATCATCACATTGATGTAGAAGACCGCACTAATCAGATTTGCCTTGTAATAATCTGCTGCTTCTCCACCGTTGCGAGGTTCTTGCGAACTAAGAATGGCTGAGCAGATGTCTTCGATCTTCTCGTCTGAAAGTCCCTTTCCCCTATGAGTTTCCCTGAACCTCTTGGCATGTTCTTCCGCCGTAGGGGTTTTTACAGTTTGAGTGTTCATGGTAGTTCCTCCTTTTGTTTGTTCGTAAATATTCCCTGTCATCATTCTATAATAATTTTTTCCCTTGCAGTAGGGATTGTGTAGTACCGAAATCTTCGGGACTACACAAGCTACCGGCCTTTGGGCTGCCCCATCACTCATTTTGCCAAAGTGCTCAAGAACAAGCAGGGAATCGTCACTGTGCATCTGGTGGGCCGGTGCACCTGCTGCAGGGGCTGCCCGCGCCTGAGGACATCGGCATCTGCATGGTGGCCGCCTTCGAAGGAACGGTGAGCCGGGGCAAGAGGCCGGAGGTAGGCGAGACGGTGCGCTTTCTGCCCGAGCACTGCATGATGCAGAAGGTGCACTCAGGAGTGGTGGTGCACTCGGAAGGGGCACGGGTGAGGATAGAGGGGATCGATCTGAAGGTGTGGTAGATGATTAATATATAGAATTCAAGAAAATTAAATCCCAGAGATTTCTTCGCTTGATTGGATGCAGAATAAACACAATGTGGAGAGTAAGCAGACTAATTCCTCAGTCAAATAAGACTGAATGTGCAGAAGCAGCATAATTCCCTTTTTTTTAGAATTGTCATTAATTATATATCTTTTTTAAATCATTGTGGTTATGATATGCTTTATTGAAATTGTATTGAAAATGTGCGAATTGTTCTATTTCAACTATCCGCAAATGATTGTGTCTTATGTTATTGATTTGTCGAAATTAGGCCAAAAATTGCGGATAGTCTATTTCAGAGTCTCCGCAAAAAAAAATGAGCCGCATGCAGTTGAAAATCATCAATTTGCGGATACTTGCGGATACCTTTTCTTACCGAGAATAAGATGCAGCATTTACAAAAGCAAGAGAACTTGGATACAGCGGCTCTCTGACATTACTAGAAATGTCTGGACTTTATAAGGCCAATGCATAAGCTGGGAATCCCACCATCATTAAGCGCATCTGCATCTCTTCAGTAACTATGCGGTCTTGCCATTCTCGAACTTATCCTCCTCAGCCCTCACCTTCATCATCTCCACCAGCACCGAGAACACCGCCGCCTCCAGCGGGTCATCCAGCGCATAGAATGCCTCGCTGGAGTGCTTCTGGGCCATCTGTGCCACCCTTTGCCCGTAAATCTGGTCCTCCTTCTTCAGAGCCCGGCTGGCCTTCAGCCACCTGGCAGAGACATCCTTCACGCCCATTCTCACGCTCTCGAAACTTCGTCCCATGACTATTCACCAACAGAGAACGTCGCCGGCCATAGTTTTTCCTCGCGCTTCTCCGGACAGATATTATTCACTTTATTCACTTCATCTCAGCTCCTTTCCTCCAGCCTCCTCTTTATCATCTCTTCCACTTCGCCGGGCCGGGTGTGGAAGACCTACGCCAGTATCTCCTTGGCCGTCTCCAGGCTTCAGGGCCCTGCTGCTGACCGCCACCCGTCTGGGCTCGATCGCACCCTGCCGCCTCCAGGGCCAGCTCATGAATATGCCTCCAGAGTTCTCTGGTTCTCCCTGGCCCGCGGGTGGGCTTTGGCCGTCAGCCGTGGAATTTCACGGGGGCCTTCCTCAAAGTGGAACACCCGGTCGGCATTCTGCACCAGGTCCTCGAAGAAAGAGTCAATCCCCTGGGCGTAGAGCAGCACGGCGGCCTCCTTTGCGGCATCGCAGAGAGCATGGGAGACGTACTCGGTCATCTCTTTGGCGTCCTCGTAGAGGAGAGGGTCGTGCTCGATGAGAATCAACGAATGGTGAGCCTCTTCCAGGATGGTCATGAGCTGGAAGACGGTAAATCCCCTGCGGATTTCCAGGGCCTCAAACCTGCGGTCCATCCTGGATAGGATAGCAGAGGAGTTGCCTGTGACGTAGAGCACCTTGAACCGTTGCAGGTTCAGGTTGCGGTTCAGGGCCTGGATGAACATCTCCCTGGGGGCCGTCAGGGCATTGAAGGACCGGGACCGGAGGGAGACTGTGGGAAGAAGCTCGAAGTCCATGCTTAAAGGCTGGAGCTACGAAGATATGAGGGCGAGCCGGGTGCGGGGCGAAAGTGAAAGAAAACTTAAAGAATGGTCCGATCTTGTCCATCCCTCAATCTCGCGCTGTGCAAGGCAACGCGGTCCCGTGCGCGAGCAGCCGGGAAGGCCGGAAGGGCCGCCAAATCTATATTTATTGGAAATATTTTGAAGTCTAAACTGCATAAAGTGAAACGGCGGCGCATCTACAGAGCAAGCTTGCGTGGTATAATGAAATCCTTAGAAGTGCTTAAAGTAGCCCCATGTTCTCAAGCTGCCTCCTAACGATCTGCGCGCCTTCTTCGCACTCCTCCGGCGATTTGCCACCCGTGATCACCAGCTTGCCGGAGCTGAAGATGAGCACAACTACCTTGGGCTGCTTGATCCTGTAAACCAGACCCGGGAACTGCTCCGGCTCGTACTCGATGTTCTCCAGGCCCAGGCCCAGGGCGACGGCGTTTAAGTTCAAGTCCGTCTTAAGATCCGCGGAGGCCACAATATTCTGAACGTGGATCTCGGGCTCCATATCGATCTCCTCGAAGCCGATTGACTTTAGCGTCTTAGCCAGGGTAATGATGACCGTGCGAACATCCTCGATGTTCTTGGATCCGGTGCATACTATCTTACCGGAAGTGAATATGAGAAAAGCAGCTTTAGGAGACTTGACTCTGTAGACGAGGCCGGGAAACTTTTTCTTGTTGTACACCGCGCCTTCCAGATCGGCTTCGATCTTGGGTAGGTCGAACGCTTCCGCCAGCTTGGTAGATGCCACCACGTTCACGATATCTATTGTGGACTTCATACGCACGTATCTCCAATCACTCTTTATAAAGTGCCGCATTGGGACTGGGGTGAGCCCTGAATAATTCCATTGCCATAAGCCTTTAAGCTCCTCCAATCCGGCCAAATCGACCAGGCCCGCATTTACCTGGAAGAACTGCTCCGCCAGGACCCCGAGAATCCATACCTGCTCTATAATCTGGGCCTATGCTATGTGGACCCGGGGTCTGCTCGATACAGGAATAGAGCTGCTGCAACGCTGCCTCATGCACGCGCCCGAGCACTCGCACGCCTGCGTGGCCCTGGGGATCGCCTGCCAGAATAAGGGCGACCTTTCGCAGGCCAAGGAGTATGCATTGCGAGCTCTGGAGGCTGACTCTAAAAATCCGGCAGCCCTCAAGAATCTGGGTGCCATCTTCGGCAAGGAGTGGGGGATGGCGGAGAGACTGGAGGGAGAGGAAAGGATTTGAGCGATCATCTGACTAACTGGTGGCTCTCATCTTTTCTTCTTGGAATTCCCTGAGGGTCCTACCGGAATTGTCCTTCCAGTCAATACGTCCGTTGGCTGATCTGCCTTGAACAACACCTGCTGCCGTCGAAGGGGAATTGAAAAGATAATCCTGAGCGAACTCCAAATGATCTCCTCGATAGACCAAGACGCCTTGTGATTGAAGTTCTTTTCTTAGGTTGGACAAGTAGCGATGAATGGAAGCCACCTCGCCACAAACCACTGTTGACCCTTGAAGGACTATGAAACCTTCTGGAGTTTCGTAACCTCTCGTAGTTATCCCCTTTGCCTCAATCTTGAATTCATGCCTGGAACTGCTCTCTGCCACAACCGTTTTCTCGAAGACCGTTAAGCCCAGCAGGGGAAATATGCTCAACATGTCTGCTAGGAAGCTTTCGGCATCCGCGGTCTCCGCTTCTGATAAGGCGGGTTTTTGGGGAGAATTAGCATTGTCCAAGATGGCCCTCTTGGCCTGCCGGGCCATATTCAGCAATCCAGCCTCTAAATGCTGGACGTGAGCCTTGTTTAGGTTGCCATCAGTAGATACAAAAAAGACCGCCCATGTCCAAAATTCTTTGTTGGCATAATGCTGCTCCAACCTTGGGCCCACCGGGTCACCTTCTCCAACATATATCTTGGGCAGCTCTCCATCTTCGGGAGGGCCTACAAGGACATAAACTCCTGGCAGGGAGAACTCCTTCCTGCTTTTCACTGCGGGTAGGATGGATCTTGGGCACACCAAACCGCAGCCCTTCCAGTTGGATTTGGATAATATGCGCAGGCCTACCGGATTACCGTCAGGGCAAAAGATGCGGATGGAGAAGGGCCGGGCGTCCATGTTGTTGCGGAGCTTATCGGCGGCTGCCCAGAGGGTGGCCTCGAAGCCCAAGGTAGCCCCATTGCTCTTTGAATTATTGTTGCTTTTGCCTCTCGCCATGGTCCTGCACTTCAATAACAGGATTTCAATTCTACTATATTTGGTTTGGCTTAGATTCAATTATGCCTGACGTTTTGACTCTCTTGCAAAGTGCCGTCAGCATCCTTGAGTCCGAGGGCGAGTTCCACAAAAACAAGGAGTGAGACGTTATCTCCATTTCAACACCCCTTAACTTTTAATTCTTACCATATTTATGCTAGAAGGCCTACCCGGATGATCATCCCAATTCATATTGTCCCCGAACCAGGTATTTCCTCCGTCTTTGGTCCATATGCCGGAAATTGTGGCGATATTGCTATTTTCAGGAACGCCGTACCAAGTTCCGCTTACATATCCCGGTTGCACATCAAAATTGATATTGGCTACAGTTACTAACATTGCAGATGATTTATACAATATGGCTGTATAATCCTTTGATATTGTCATATACCAGGTTGTCATCCCGACATCGGGTTCTGTATAGGTAATCCACCAATTGCCGGAAAGTTTACTGCTTGGAGCTTCATCCTGTCCATACCCGATTCCAAGAGTGAGAATACCTATTCCCACCAAGACGTAGAGCATTCGCATATTCATTTAAACACCTCTATCGGTCCATAGCAGGGCTTTAATTATCTTTGATACAAGTATACTCATCCCAATAGTTTATATCCCTTCCTTAAGACTCAATAATTGAGGAATTTTGGATTACCGTTGACACGCAGCAATCATCTAGCTTGGAGTTCACAATCGAGATCCTGGAAGCCATTATCATAGCCATGGTCGCACTGGCTACTGCCTGGAGCGGCTTTCAGGCCGCCCAGTGGAATGGACATCAGGCAGAGCTTTATGGTGAAGCGAATGGTCTTAACCTCGAAGCAGCAAGTCTGGCCACACTTGCGGGTCATGAGCACATATACAATACAAACACTCTCAACGCCTGGCTTAATGCCAATATAGAAGGAAATAAGAAGATAGCTCAATTCTACGAACGCCGTTTTCTGCCTGAGTATAAAAATGCCTTCGATATGTGGATAAAAACAGATCCATTCAATAACAGTGACGCTCCAATCGGGCCGACCTACATGCCCGGATACAAAAGCTCCAAGATGGAGGAAGCAGGAAACTTAAGCCGCGAATCCATGAGCAAGTTTAACCAGGGTACAAAAGCCAGAGCCATCGCCGACGATTATGTGCTAAACACAGTCTTTCTGGCAACGGTTTTGGTGTTGGCGGCGATTAGTCAGCGGTTCAAAATAAAATCCATTCGCACAGGGCTCATCATTATGTCCTTTTCGCTTCTGCTATTCGCCATAGTGAATCTATCCACGCTCCGGCGGTTTTGACCTTAAAAGTGATCATAAGCGAACAAATTAATATGAGCAGCACCAATGATACCATATTAATCGTGAAGTATGCGAGGGAGCAATTCAATGATCAACTTATTTAAAAAGGATGCAGCGAGCACGGCGACGGTGAACAAAAAGAAAGAGAAACAAGAGGCTCGAAGGCAAAAAGCGCAGGCGAGAGGAGAAAAGCCCATAAAATAATCGCCATGCAAATCATCGGGGCGCTTTTTTTCCACTCGTTGACAATTCTAAATCCATTCGTAATGCGCCAGCACTTCAGGCACAAAATCGTAGAGCAGGCTGTTCTCCACATATCCGAAGAACAGGCAACCTTCGCACTCCTGGACGATCTCCCTGCGCCTCTCCTGGGACGACTGCCACACCTTTGCCAGCCCCTCGGAGACATTGCCCAGCGGCTCCTGGTGCACGCGGCAGCAATCCACGCTGCCGTCTGCCGCCACATGCAAAATGATGTCGCTTGCATGGCAACTAAATCGCGGCTCCAGGTCCCTTATCATTTTTAGGTAGGTCACGGAGTTGATGATAGGCGCTCCGCTTCTCTTCATATCTATCAGCCGATCCAACGCCGCCTCGTAGGCCGGAATATCGCGTATCCTCAAAGAGCCCCACACCTTCTCCTCGATACCGAAGGACTCATGCATGGGCTCAAAAGATATCCAGCACCCCAGCGACTCTGCCAGGTGCACCAGATCCTCCAGCTCACCCACATTTTTTCCGGATATGACAGAGTTCATGAGAATCTCGTGGCCCGCCTGCTGCGCCGCCCGGATGCCCTTTAAGACGTCCGCCAGATCGATGCCCCGCAGCTCTTTGTAGCTCTTGATGCCGTCCACTGAGACGGAAAGCAGGTCCAGATCGGTTAGCTCTCCGGCCCTTTTGAGCAAAAGCAGGCCGTTGGTGATGAGCGAGGTTGTAAGCCCCAGGGACTTGGCGTGCCGCAGAATTTCGGGCAGGTCCTCTCGCAGCAACGGCTCCACCGTCCAGGCATTGTAAACGCCTATGCCGAAATCGTGCGCCTCATCCAGCATGTGCAGGACCTCTGGCGTGCTCATCTCCCGGCCTTTGTGCCTCCAGTACTCGCAAAAGCTGCAGCTCAGGTTGCAGGAAGCATTTATGCCGTGGGAGAGCACAAAGGGCCTCTTTAAAACCCTCATCTGCCAGAGCGCCCGGGCGGCCATGCGAGGCGAAAAGGATCTCATGCTATTCTCCAGATTCTTCGATTCTCTTCTGGAATTGGCGGGTAGTGACTTCCTCCCCACCCTAAAAGATGGGGCTTCCTGCTTCGACGAACCGGCGCTTACTTTGGACATTGGCCAAAGCCGGAGGTCTGTTCTCCA
>SESA01001031.1_pt1 | contig 15526 bp, 11 predicted proteins | sample 3171451 | NCBI WGS metagenome assembly SESA01 (sample SAMN06051862, study PRJNA518727) | freshwater metagenome | biome: subpolar coniferous forest; feature: holomictic lake; material: water; isolation source: holomictic Lake 227, 8 m depth | place: Canada: near Kenora, Ontario | collected...
CCGCTCTTCACTCATTCTAAGCCGCATCCTCAACCCGGACACGAGCACCCGCAATCCCGCAATTAAAGTTAATCTCAAGAACTAGTGCAAGCTTTTACTGCAAATCAAGAAACCAGTCAACAGGAAAAGTTGAAAAAAGTCCGCCAAAGAATTCGATGTCAAAGCACATGACGTGCCAGACCTTACATGTCCGCGAGGAATTCACCTGGACAGTTTACCGGCGTCACTGGTGTTCTGGTTCGGGATGTTGCTCCGCTCACCAACGGCCTTCTTAACGACGGCGATGACCTTCATTTCCTCACTGTCGAGTTGGTCGAACAAGCGTTTGTCGCGCAGGTCAAAGGAACGCCGGGGTTGGCTGGCGGGAGCCCCGTTTTGTGCGCCGTTATGGAAGCACCAGCCAGCAGCCCCGCCAGCAATCGCGCCACGCAGGTCCACCAGATAATCCTCCGCCGCAGGTTGCCAGCCGCCGTAACCGCGCCGAAAAGGCTCTTGATAATGCACGGGCGATGGGCGGCCAAGCCGGTCCATAACGGCGAGTGCTGCTCGGGTTTGCGCCTCGGTCTGATGCGGTGAGTCCGCGGTGCGCGGCCGGTGAGGGGTGAGAAAGTCCAGGCCGATCTCGACGAAGCTGTCGCGCATCTCCTGTTCGTCCAGGTCATGCCCGCCGAACGAGGCTGTCACCAGCCGCGCCGAGTCAAGGCGGCGGACCGTCTCACGTAAAGCCTTCAACTCTTCCGCCGACACGTAACGGGCATCGCGGACATCGTGCTCGTTGGCCAAATCCAAATACCAGTTGCGGTGCGGCTTGAGAGCGGTGACGAGCGTTTCGACCGCGCGTTGGTGACTCGCAAGGTCGGGAACCCAACCGCCGGCAGGACTTGAGCGAGATGCTTTGCCCCGATTCAACGTGATGTCCACGACCATGCCGCGTCGGTCGCACTCGACCACCAGCCACTTCAGCCTACCCAGGAACGGTTCACGCGGCCCGCCCTCCGTGCCGACCGCGGACACATCGCTGCCAAATCCCGCCCAGGTCGTCCAAAGGCGCAGCCAGTTGAACCCGTAACGCTGCGCATCATCGAGATCCTTGCAAATAGAATCCTCCGATGCGCCCAAACCACCGTAGTAGCTGATGCCCAGGAGGAAGCACGGCTTGCCGTTCACCACGAAATGGGAGCCTTCGATCGTGAGACTCGTCGCTGCGGCGCCCGGGGAAAGGCAGACGGCGTGAAGCAACACGACGAGGCTGAATGAATTCAGCCGCAGCCGATTTAGCCAACCGATACGGAGCATTGTGAAGGCGACGGTGGGAGCCCACAAGTGGCTTGTCCAGTCGAAAAGGAGCCACGCTAGACGCCTTGCCGTCCAGCCTGCGCGGCGCGCAAAGCCATTGACGCGCCGCGGCGGGCCTGAGAAAGTGACGCCCATGCCAGTTGTTGCAACGCCTGCCAGCCAACCGTCTGCGACGGTGCGCACCAACCTTTCCTACCTCGTCCCGATCTGCCTCGTCGCCACCCTCGGCGGGCTGCTCTTTGGGTACGACACGGGTGTTATCTCCGGCGCAATCGAGTTCCTAACAGCTCGTTTCCACCTCGAAGTGGGGATGAAAGGCTGGGCATCCGGTTGCGTGCTGATCGGCTGCGCGACCGGGGTGCTGATCGTCGGGCCCATCTCGGACCGGTTCGGGCGCAAGCAGGCGCTGCTCCTGGCGGCCGGGCTCTTCCTGATCTCCGCCATCGGCACCGCGCTCCCGCGGGACATCTGGACGTTCATCCTGTTTCGCTGGCTGGGCGGCATCGGCATCGGCATCGCCTCCATGTCCACTCCCATGTATATCGCCGAAATCGCCCCCGCCCACTTGCGCGGACGCCTTGTCTCTGTCAACCAGATCGCCATCGTCGGCGGCATCCTGGTGGTCTATTTCGTCAACTACTTCATAGCCCGGTACGGAGATCAGGCCTGGAACGAGACGGTGGGCTGGCGCTGGATGTTTGCCAGCGGTGCCCTACCCGCCATCGCCTTTGCCCTACTCCTCCTGAGGATTCCGGAAAGCCCCCGTTGGCTCGTCGAAATGGGCCGCACCGAAGAGGCGAAGGCCATTCTCACCAAAGTAGCTGGGGAGGACTTCGCCCAGAGCGAGCTGGCCAGCATTCGAGCCGCTCTGTCAACCGAAAGAGGCAACTGGGCCGAGTTGTTCTCCCGCGAGCTGCGGCTCCCGCTGGTAGTAGGGATCCTCCTGGCCATCCTGCAGCAGGTTACCGGCATCAACGTGTTCCTCTATTTCGGCACCACCATCTTCAAGAACATGAGCGCCTCGACCGGCGTTGATGCCGGAATGCTGCAACAAATCGTCATTGGCGGCGCCAGCGCCCTGTCCACCGTGGTCGCGATTGCCAGCGTGGATAAGTGGGGGCGCAAGCCGCTGATGTATCTTGGGTCAGTCGGCATGGGCGTCGGCCTGCTCGCGATGGGGATCATGGCCCAGAACATCGCCGACCCAACCACCGTAAGCGGCTGGATGCTGCTGTTTATCATTATTTACGTGGTCTGCTTCGGACTTTCGGTGGGCCCGGTAACCTGGGTGATTCTGTCGGAAATCTACCCCACGGCCGTTCGCGGGCGCGCCCTGGGTCTGGCCACGTTCTTCCTGTGGATGGCCGACTACGCCGTCACGCAGACCTTCCCGATGATGGACGCGAAGGATTCCTGGTTTGTGCAGCGGTTCAACCACGCCTTTCCGTTCTACATCTACGCGGTGTTCTGCCTGGTGCTGATCGGGGTGCTCTGGGCCCTGGTCCCCGAAACCAAAGGCCGCTCCCTCGAGGAAATCGAGCGAAGCTGGGCGGTGGGGAAGACTAAATCCGCTGCTAAATCCGCAATTCGCCGTTGACTCAGACCGGCCCCCTTGCCTAATCTGCTTTCCAACGTGCGCAACAGTTACTAAAAGGACTCCTATGCCGGATCTGAAAGAACTTTATGAAGCGGTGGTAAGCGGTAACGCGAAAGCCACTCAGGCCATCACTCAACAAGCCCTGGCAGACGGGGTTGACCCACTCAAACTCGTCAACGAATACATGGTGCCCGCAATGGACGAGGTGGGCCGTCGCTTCGAGGCCAATGAGTATTTCGTCCCCGAACTGCTCATCTCCGCTCGGGCCATGAAGGCCTCCCTCGAGATCATCCGCCCGATCCTCACTGCCCGTGGCGACAAGCCGGTCGGCCGCGTCGCCATTGGCACCGTCAAAGGCGACTTGCACGATATCGGCAAGAATCTGGTCGCCTCCCTGCTCGAAGGCGGCGGGTTTGAAGTCATCGACCTGGGCGTCAATGTGAGCCCGGAGAAGTTCATCGAGACCGTCAACTCGAGGCAGGCCAATATCATCGCCATGTCCGCCCTGCTCACGACGACCATGCCCTCAATGAAGACGACCATTGATGCGCTCAAGCAGGCCGGCGTGCGGGACAAAGTCAAAGTCCTGATTGGCGGCGCGCCCATCACGCAGAAATACGCCGACGAGATTGGCGCGGATGGCTACAGCGAGAACGCGGTCGGTGCCGTGGCCCTCGCGAAGAAGGCCGTCGCCGCGGCCTAAGATCCGAACGATTTCGAGGCGCACGTCACCGGTGGTCGCTGCGGCCCGCGACCAGATGCTATGACCAGTCGAGAAAGAGTGCTCGCCCATCTGGAGGGTCGGCCGGTGGACCGGCTGCCCCTGATGCCGATCACGATGATGTTCGCCGCCGTGCAAACCGGGGCGCGCTACCGCGACTACTGCACCGATTACCGAGTCCTGGTTGAGGGCCAAATCCGCACCGCCGAGGCCTTTGGCTTTGATTACGTCAACACCATGTCCGACCCTGCCCGGGAAGCGGCGGACTGCGGCGCTCCGGTCGAGTATTTCGAGAGCCAGCCGGTCGCCCTGATTGAGGACCAAGCCCTGCTCGCGGACAAGACCAAGCTCGCCTCCCTCAAGATCCCCGACCCCCTCGGCGGCGGCCGGATGCACAACGGAATCAAGGCCCTGGCGCTATTTAAGGAGCGCGTCGGCAAAGACAAGATAATCGAAGGCTGGATCGAAGGTCCCATCGCGGAAGGCGCCGACCTTCGGGGCATCAACACCCTGATGATGGACTTCTTCGACGACCCGCCCTTCGTGCATGATCTGTTCGCATTCGTGATCGAGCTGGAACTGCGCTTCGCCCGCGAGCAGTTGAAGGCCGGCGCGGACGTGATCGGAGTCGGCGATGCCGCCGCCTCGCTGGTCGGCCCGGACATCTACCACGAGTTCGTTTGGCCTTACGAGAAGAAGCTGGTGGACGGTATCCACGCCTTGGGCGGCAAAGTGCGCCTACATATCTGCGGCCACACTCGCCGCATCCTGGAGGGTATGGGCAAGCTCGGTTGCGACATTGTGGATCTGGACTCGATGGCCCCGATCTCCGAAGCGCGGCAGAAGATGGGACCCCACACCATCCTGCTGGGCAACTTGAACCCGGTATCGGTCTTGCGGAACGGCAACCCCGCAGACGTCACGGCTGCCATCACGGAATGCCACCAGCAAGCCGGCACGCCATTCATTGTCGGAGCCGGCTGCGAAGTGCCGCGCGACACACCGCCGGAAAATCTGCGCGCTCTGTGCGCCTACGCCCATACCCACCAGCCTTAACCTAACGCCGCGAACGCCCGTCCAACTTACCACCCAAAATGCTCAATCCTCGAACTGTAGTCCTGACCGTCTGCCTTGCCTGCTTTGCTCCCCAGGCAGCGCCTGCCGCTTCGCTCCCGCAACCAGGCTCGCTCTCCCCGGCGGCGCTCGCCGCCACGCCGGACGGCAAACGGCTATTCATCGCCGGTGCCACCGCCAACGAAGTGGCGGTCTTTGACCTTGCGAGCGGCACGGTCACCAGGCAGATCTCGGTGCCTCACACACCCACCGGCTTAGCCGTCTCGCCCGACGGCGCGCGCCTCTACGTTACCTGCGCCGCGCCGCAGAGCAGCGTCCGCGTCCTTGACACCGGATCTGGCAAGGTGCTGGCGACCCTTCCCGCCGGCCACAACGCGACCGCCCCCGTGCTCAGCCCGGATGGAAAGACCCTGTTCGTCTGTAACCGCTTTAACAACGACATCAGCGTCATCAATCTCGAGACCCGCAAGGAGCTGTGCCGCATCCCGGTCCAGCGCGAGCCGACGGCAGCCGATATTACCCGCGACGGGCGGTTTCTGCTCGTGGCGAATCATCTGCACACCGGCGCTGCTGACGCCGAGCACGTCGCTGCCGTCGTCAGCGTCATTGACACTGCTACCCGCAAGGTCGTCAAGGAACTCGCTCTGCCCGACGGCAGCGGGCTGCTCAACGACCTGCGCGTCTCCCCGGACGGCAAATACGCCGTGATCTCACACATCCTGCCCCACTTCCGCCTGCCTGCAACCCAGCTTGACCGCGGCTGGATGAACAGCAATGCGGCGACCATCATCGACCTGGCGCGGATGGAGATCCTCAACACCGTACTGCTGGACAACATTGACCGCGGCGCCGCCGACCCCTGGGGCATTGCCTGGTCCGCTGACAGCGCGACGCTGCTCATCACCCATGCCGGCACGCACGAGATCAGCGTCATTGATTTCCCGGGCGTCCTTGCCAGGCTCGCCAAGATACCCGCGACGCTCGACGCCTCCAAATCTGGTCCTGCCTACTCCGCCTCCCGCGTCCAGGCTGACGTGCCGAGCGACCTGGCCTTTCTCGTTGGGCTGCGCCAGCGGGTCAGGCTGCCCCAGTATGATCTTGGCCCCCGCGCGGTGGTTCTGCTCGGCCGCAAGGCGTATGTGGCCAATTACTTTTCCGATTCCCTCACCCTCGTTGACCTCAGCAGCCCCGAACTCAGGCCCCAGTCCATCCCGCTCCTCAGCCAGCCCGCCGCCGCCGGCGCCAAGCAGCCCGTTTCCCCGCTCGACCGCATGCCCCTGATCCGGAAAGGCGAGTTCTACTTTAATGACGCCGGCATCTGCTTTCAGGGTTGGCAAAGCTGCGCCACCTGCCATCCCGGCCAGGGGCGCGTGGACGCCCTGAACTGGGACCTGCTCAACGATGGCATCGGTAACCCCAAGAACACCAAGACCCTGCTGCTCGCCCACAAAACTCCGCCCTCAATGAGCATGAGTGTACGCGACACAGCCGAAACGGCGGTCCGCGCCGGCATCCAGCACATCCTCTTCACCGTGCAACCGGAGGAGGTCGCTACATCCATGGACGCGTATCTCAAATCCCTCAAGCCCGTGCCCAGTCCGCTCCTCGTTAATCGCCACCTTTCCGACTCCGCCAAGCGCGGGGAGAAGTTGTTCAAAGATCGCCAGGTCGGCTGCGTTTCGTGCCATCCGCCAGGCGTGTTCACCGACCTGAAGACCTACGACGTCGGCACGCGCGGGCGCTTCGACAAGCCCTCCGATCGCTTCGACACACCGTCGCTAGTCGAAGGCTGGCGGACTGCCCCCTACCTCCACGACGGCTCGGCAGCCACGATGCAACAGGTGCTCACAACCAGCAATCCAGGCGATAAGCACGGCAAGACCTCCCATCTGACTCCGCAGCAGATTGACGACCTCGCCGCCTACCTGCTGTCGTTGTAACGCCGCCGGTCATGAACGCGCGCCCTGCCCTCAGCAGTTCTCATTTTGGCTGGTCTGGGAGGTTTGGGGTCCACCCTTTAGGGTGTCCGAGGCCACATGGGATCATCCGCCATTCGTCCCATTCGTCCCATTTGTCCCACAATAAGAATTGCTCCTCTACCCTTGCATTGGCGCTAGCGGTGACGGCGCTTCTTGCCTCGGCAACCGCAATGCCCGCGGCAACGTGGCGTGAGCAAGTCGAAGCGGACTGGCTCCGCCAGGACGCCAAGCGGTCCCCCACTGCACCCGGAGCCGCGACCTGCGAAGAAGATGCCGGCGGCGCGGTGGACGGCGTGAAGGACGGTAAATGGGGATTCCATACCAGTGTGGAGAAGGATCCCTGGTGGCAGGTTGACCTGGGGCGACCGCTGAATCTCGACCACCTGGTCATTTACAACCGCTGCGACGGCTTCGCGGAACGCAACTCACGCCTGATGGTTCTGCTCTCCAGTGATGGCCGACAGTTCCGGCGGGCTTACCAGCATGGCGGCACAGTCTTCTACGGGGCCGCTGACGGAAAGCCCCTGACCGTCAAGCTGGACGGCGCAGAGGCGCGTTTCGTGCGGCTGGCGCTTGAAGGCCAGAGCTACCTTCATCTGGATGAAGTGGAAGCTTATGCCGTCGGCGGAGAGCGTAACATCGCCCTCGGCAAACCCGCCGCACAAAGCAGCGTCAGTGAGTGGTCGGCGAAACATGCACCGGCGAACGTTGCCCCACCGCGCAAGTATCCCATCGCTCTGGCAGTGGAGCGCGGGTTGAAACTGGCCGAGAGCCAACGCCGGCTCGGGGCCAAGGTGAACAGCCACATCGCGACCCTCCACCAGGTTACGGGAGAACTCCAGGGCCTGCCGGCGGACGCGCCCGACGCCGCTCGCCGCTCGCTCTATTTCCGCACACGCTGGGCCATCCGCGAGATGGCTCTGGCGAATCCGCTGCTCAGATTTGATACGCTCCTCTTCGTCAAGCGCGCGCCCACGATGTTCCCGCACATGAGTGACCAGTTCTACGGCTGGTGGTCGCGGCCCGGCGGCGGCGTGTGCGTGCTGAGCGGCTTCAAGTCCGGCGAACCGCAGGTGCGCTGCCTCACGAGCGACATGCCCATCGGCAACTTCATGGGGCCCGATCTGTCCTTTGATGGCAAGAAGCTGCTGTTTGCGGCCTGCACCTTCCATCCCGAACTCGCCGACGAGCGGAATAAGGCCGACAAGTCGCGCGTCCCCGAGGATGCCTTCTACCACATCTTCCAGATGAACATAGATGGCTCTGGACGCCGCCAGCTCACCCACGGCAAATACGACGACTTCGACCCGCGTTACCTTCCGGGCGGGGACATCGTCTTCCTTTCCACGCGCAAGGGCACCGCCGTCCAGTGCAGCCAGTGGTTCTCCGACGCCACCCGCACTGCCGACCGCCCGGACAGCTACGTGCGCTGCGGCGGCGATAACTACCGCCCGGTCCCCGTCTTCACACTCCACGCGATGGACGCCGCCGGCACCAACCTCCGGCCGCTCTCGGCCTTCGAGAACTTCGAGTGGGCACCTTCGGTCGCCGACGATGGCCGCATTCTCTACACCCGCTGGGATTACATTGACCGCTTCAACGGCCATTTCTTCAGCCTTTGGTCCGCGAACCAGGATGGGACCAACCCGCAGCTCGTCTATGGCAACTACACTGTGAAACCGCAGGTGAAGCTCGAAGCACGCTCCATTCCCGGCTCCTCGAAGCTCGTCTTCACCGCCTCGGCTCACCACTCGATCTGCGGCGGCACACTTTGTCTGCTGGACCGCAACCGCGGCACGGAAGGCGACGCGCCGCTGACGCGCCTGACGCCCGAGGTGCCCTTCCCGGAAACCGAGGCCAACGGCGACCATTACTACGCCAACCCCTGGCCGCTCTCCGAGGAGTATTTCCTCGTCGGTTGGGCCGACCAGAAGCTGCCCCCGCATTGCCGCGTCACCGACCAACGGAACCCACCTAACGCGATGGGCCTTTACCTGCTCGATGCCTTTGGCAACCAGGAACTCATCTGTCGCGACCCCGAGATCTCCTGCGTTTCGCCCATACCCATTGCGCCGCGACCCCAGCCGCCGACGCAGCCTGCCGTAGCCGCTCTGAACAACGCACAGGAAGGACGGCTGTTCGTTCAAGATGTCTATATCGGCCTCGACGGGGTTCCGCGCGGATCGGTAAAACAACTCAGGCTCGTTGCAGTCGTGCCGAAGGTCCAACCGCAGATGAACACCCCCATGCTCGGCATCTCAGCCGAGGATCCCGGCAAGTTTGTCCTCGGCACGGTGCCAGTGGAACCGGACGGATCGGCTTACTTCCGCGTGCCGTCCGGCCTGCCGCTGTTCTTTCAGGCGCTCGACGCCAGCGGCGCTGCCGTGCAGACCATGCGCACCCTCACCTACGCGATGCCGGGCCAGACGCTCGCGTGCGTCGGCTGCCACGAGCACCGCGATTCCACGCCGCCCGCTGGCAAGCCTGCGCTCGCCGTGCTGCGGCAGCCATCTAAACCAACCCCCGGGCCGGCAGGCTCCTGGCCGCTACGTTTCGACCAGCTTGTTCAGCCCGTCCTCGACCGGCACTGCCTTGAGTGCCACAGGGCCGATGGCAAGGATGCCGAGGCCGCGAAGCTGAATCTGGCCCCCACCAACGCCTACCAGGCACTGCTGGCCTTCGGGAATGCCGACCTAAAGGCGCAGGCGTTCGAGCGCGACCGATCTGTTCCCAACCAGGCTGTTGCGGCCAGCAGCAAGCTGTGGAAGCTTCTAACTCAACCCGATGGCCACCAGAAGGTGAAGCTCGATGCCGACAGCCTCAGTCGCCTGGCGACGTGGATGGATACCTACGCGCACCGTCTCGGCTCCTTCAGCGAGCAGCAGGAACGGGAGCTAGTAACCTTTCGGCATGACCTCAGCCCGCTGCTGTCCGAACCATGAAACTCTCATCAGCCGTGATTTTGACCCCAAGATGCCAGCAATTCTCACTACGGGCACCTGCGCCTATTTCAGCGTTTCAGCTTTTCAGTATTTCAGCTTTTCCCCTCATAACGCTGCTCTGGGCACTGAGCTATACGTCGCAGGCCACCACCCTGCTCGATCAGTCGCGCGCGGGGCCGATGGCAGGAGTGAACGATATCGTCTTTGCGGCACGCAAGTTCAACGAAACGGACGGCCACTGGTACGCCAACATCGGCTACTATGCCCATGACGCCAATCGCAAGGCATGGAGGGAAGGAGGCAGGCTCTATCGCTGGAACGTGGGCAGCGGCCGGCTCACCACCCTGCTGAATGACCCCCGCGGCGGTGTGCGCGATCCCCAAGCCCATTACGACGGCCAGAAGATCCTCTTTAGCTATCGCAAGGGCGGCACCGAGCAGTATCATCTGTACGAGGTGAATGCCGATGGCACCGGCTTGCGCCAGCTCACCGACGGCGATTACGACGACATCGAACCCACCTACCTGCCCGACGGCGACATCGTCTTCATCTCCACCCGCTGCAAGCGCTGGGTCAACTGCTGGCTCACCCAGGTCGCCGTCATGTACCGGTGCGACGCCAACGGCAAAAACATCCGCGCCATCTCCAGCAACAACGAGCAGGACAACACCCCCTGGCCGCTGCCCGATGGCCGCCTGCTTTACACCCGCTGGGAATACGTTGATCGCAGCCAGGTCCACTACCACCATCTCTGGACCGTCAACCCCGACGGCACCGCCCAGATGACCTGGTACGGCAACCTCCATCCCGACATAGTCATGATTGACGCCAAGCCCATCCCCGGCTCGGACAAAATCGTGGCGAGCTTCTCCCCCGGGCATGGCCAGCGCGAGCACGCCGGGCAGATCACCATCGTGGACCCCGCCGCCGGCCCGGATGCCCAATCCTTCGCTCGCCCCGTCAGCCGCGGCAACCATTACCGTGACCCGTGGGCGTTCTCGGAGAATTGCTTCATGGCAGCCGTCGGGCCCTCGCTCGTTGTCATGGACGGCACCGGCGTGGAGCAGGAAATCTTCAAGCTGCCCAAGGCCGACCTCGATGCCCGCATGGAACTGCACGAGCCACGCCCCCTCATGGCGCACCCCCGCGAGCGGATTATCGCCGACCGTGTCAACACCCGGGAAGCGACCGGCCGACTGGTGCTGGCCGACATCTACAACGGCCGCAACATGGCGGGCGTCAAGCGCGGCGAGATCAAGAAGCTCCTCGTGCTCGAAACCCTGCCCATGCCGATCCACTACACCGGCGGCATGGAACCGATCAGCTACGGCGGCACCTTCACCCTCGAACGCATCGTCGGCACCGTGCCCGTCGGGGAGGACGGCTCGGCGTGCTTCGATCTGCCCGCGCTGCGCAGCTTCTTCTTCGTCGCGCTGGACAATGACGATCTATCCGTCAAGCGCATGCAGAGCTTCCTGACGGTGCAACCGGGCGAGACTACCAGTTGCGTCGGCTGCCACGAACAGCGCACCCAGGCACCCCGCCCTGCCGACATGGATCTGGCGGCGCTGCGCCGCCCGGCCAGCCGCATCGAACCTATCGCCGATGTCCCTGACGTCATTGATTACCCGCGCGACGTTCAGCCAGTGCTGGACGCCCTCTGCGTGAGCTGCCACGGCTACGAGAAGACCGCCGCTGGCGGCCCGCGCGCCGGGCGGCTCATCCTCACCGGCGACCACGGCCCGCTTTACAGCCACAGCTACTACATGATGACCATCGCCCGGCTCGTATCCGACGGCCGCAACCAGCCCCGCAGCAACTACGCCCCGCGCACGCTCGGCTCCTCCGCCAGCCACCTGCTGACCTTGCTGGATGGGACCCACTACGGCGTCCGAGCCACCCCGCTGCAGAAGAAGCTGCTGCGGCTCTGGATTGACAGCGGCGCCGCCTATCCCGGCACCTACGCCGCGTTGGGCTGCGGCATGATCGGCAACTACTCCGAAAACCAGATCATTCACACCGGAGACGAGTGGGCCGCCACTCGCGCCGCCGACAAGGTGATTGAGAAGCGCTGCGCCGGCTGCCACGCCGAACCGGCGCGGCTCCTGCCGCACACTCTGGCCGACGAACGCGGCGTCTCCTTCTGGCAGCCCAGCATGGACGACCCGCGCCTGCTGACCAGTCGTCATATCGTCTTCAACCTCTCCCGTCCCGAGCAGTCGCTCATGCTGCTGGGACCGCTGGCCGAGTCTGCCGGCGGCTGGGGCCTCTGCCGCGACCCAAAGACCAAGGAATGCGCGACTGTCTTCGCTGATAAAGCCGATCCCGGCTACCAGGCCCTGCTCGCCTTGTGCGTCGCCGGCCAGGAATCCCTCGCCCAAGGGACGCGGCGTTTCGACATGGCCGGCTTCGAGCCCCGCGCTGACTGGGTCCGCGAAATGAAGCGCTATGGCATTCTGCCTGCGACTTTGAGTCCCGCCACCCCCATGGATTGCTACGCCGTCGAGCGCCAGTACTGGGAGTCCCTCTGGTACAAACCCACCACCTCGTTCCACTGAATTACAGCGGAAATCCAACCGGGAAGCAGCTTGAAAGGATTGGTATTAGCTCCGTGAAATACTCAGTGAACAGACCTCGGGTTTTGGGAGCATCGGGGCGATAGTTGTCACAATTCGAGTTCCCCGAGAAAGCCACGAGCGTCCCTACGTCGCCGGGCTCGGTATTCCTCAGATGGCCAAGCGGACCATCGCGGAAGATCTTGGTGTATAGGAGAGCGCTTTGGGCTTGGGTTTCAGGATCGCACCAGCGTTAGTTGGAAGTCCGACCTTTTGGCCAAACGGAAGATTAACCCAAGTTTCGCACGACCCTCACCAAACCCCTGTAAACAGGGCCTCCCAATTTTTTGGCACTACAAAATCGCCTCGGTTGCGACTTCCAGCTCCGTCTCCGGAAGTCGATCCCATTTCACGTCGAGTTTATCATAAATTGATTTCTGAAGTTCCTCCGGCTCACCGGAAGTAAAACGCGCCCGGTTCGATACAGTTTCGCAGAGGTTTGATACACTTTAAGCCAATCTGCAGGATTCTTGCAGGGGACTTGAAACCATCCTCACCAGCTCGAAAATCCCGCCCGCTTCCAACTATTCGTGCCCACCGACTCATATAGGTAATTCCCGTCTCGGACTATCAGCCCGGCGCCATATCCCCATGTGGTGTTGGTCGCGTTCGTAATGGTCATTGTGGGCAACTGCAAAATCGTCGCCATACTGAACACGCCGGGATTGAGGCTTTGTATCACCGGGGCTACAAAGGCGCTGTCCGTATAGGGTATCGTGAATGTGAAAACCCAGTTAGTCCCACTGTTGGTGGGCACCGCGCTCAAGTACGTCCAGTTTGGCGAATTCAGATAATGCGTGAGTTTCAGCGCCGGAGCCGTCGCTAGTCCATTCGTCGCCACCTTCACCGTCGCATTCGTTCGATTAGCCACCGTCGCGATGATCGTATTGGTCACCGTTAATGGCATCGGATAGGTCACCGCCCAGCTCTGTGCGCCCAGAAATACCGCCGTCAGCGCGTTATTGGAGCTGGCCGAATAAAGGTTCCAGGCCGAATCCAGGTGCAGCCCATACCCGTTCAACTGGCCATCCTGCACCGCATTCAGTTGCCCCACATAGCCCGCCAGCAGGTCCGCATAACTCTTGGGCACGGCGTCATCCGGATCAACCGGAGTTCCGACCCTCAACGCTTGCCCTATGAGTTGGTTCGTATTCCCCCAGAGGTCTCCCCTGGTTAGAGAGTAAACGAGCACATTGGTCAATCCAACATCCCCGTTGTGTGATGTCGGATTGTTGGTCGATCCCCAAAATCCGCCCCCGAACACAGCCAGCTTCACGGGCACATTCGTCACTAGCGTCCGCGCTCCACTATTCCACGTCACACCGCTGTCCGTGGACCACAGCATGGTCGGCGTCCCTGAGGTTGCATAGTAGGAAACCCCCGCGAAGTTCGTGAAGCTCCATAAGAGGATGTTTGTCGCGTTTGCGGTGACATACAGCCAGTTCGTGGACCCCGATATTCCCTTCACGTTTCACGTTTCACGTTTCACCCCACCCCTACCACAGCGGCTGCACCACCATATTCGTCCACCGCCCCGCATTGCAGAAAAACGAGCACACCGTCACATTCGTGCAGTTCGCCGTCCCGAAAGTATGGCAGTTTGCCGGCGCCGAAATAATAAACGTGCTCCCGCTCGAATTCGTCACCAGCACCACACTGCTCCGGTAATCCGTAGTCGTCACCCCCGTGAACCCCGCAAACGAAAACCCCGCATTCGTAGTAAAATCCTGCAACGGCACCGTCAAACTCACCGTCCGGCCCCCCGCATTCGTCGGCGCGCTCCACGCCGCCTGGTTCGTGATCACGTAAGTATTCGTCACCGTCACCACCCCCGCCCACGTCGCCGTCAGCACATTCGTCGTCAGCACCGCCGCCCAATTCGTTCGCCCCACGTTATTCGTCGCCACCGTCAAAATCGCGCTCCCCGTCAGCCCCGCCACGCTCAGCGTATATTGGTTCGGCACCAGTTGCGTCGCGGGGAGTGAGGACGTGAGCATCATCCAGGTTTCGGCCAAGGACGGGGCCTCGACTGAGCGGGTTAAAAGGGACATTGGGCGGCTGATGCGTAGCCGGCGGCATCTTTCCTCGAACCAGGACGACAATTTCAATGTGATGGACATGAAGGAGATCGCCATGATGCTTTCGGGCACGACGCAAATGATGACGATGCTGCTGGGAGCCGTGGCGGCCGTGAGCCTGGTGGTGGGCGGCATTGGCATCATGAACATCATGCTGGTATCGGTGACGGAGCGGACGCGCGAGATCGGAACGCGGCTGGCGATCGGGGCGCTGGAGCGCGAGGTGCTTTTGCAATTCCTGGTGGAGGCCGTGGTGTTGTCGTCGTTCGGCGGGCTGATCGGGATTGTGCTGGCGCTGGTGTCCTCGTCTTTGCTGGCCGGGGTGCTGCAGGTGCCGTTTGTGTTCAACGCGCCGATCGTGATGATTGGCTTTGCGTTCTCAGCGGCGGTGGGTGTGGCGTTCGGCTACGTGCCGGCGCGCAAGGCGGCAAGGCTGGATCCGATTGAGGCGCTTAGGCATGAGTAGGGGCTGCCTGCGTTGTTAAGTTCGGGACGACACGGGGTTACGGCTGCTGCACGCATTGCTCCATGGGCGTGGCCGCACGGCTGAAACAGGACATCGAAGTCGAAGCCAAGGATGGGCAGACGGGCGAGTCTATTCGCGTGAAGACGCTGGACGGCCAGATTGCGTCGATCGAGCCAGCGACCGCCATTGCGTGGTTCGGCCAGAAGAAAGGCCCGGATGGAAACTGGGGCTCATGGTGGAAGCCAGAGGTGATGGGTGAGCATCAACTGTGTTTTCGCGTGCACATCAAATGTGTTTTTGTGTCAAAAAGCACTAACCGTGTGCTCCCCCAAGCGACATAGTCCATTTTATATGAATTGGGATCCGATTTGGCCGTCAGATCACTGGATATAAAGGTTTTATGTGATGTTCCCGATAGGGAATGTTTATTTCAATTTCACGCTCCAAAGCCAATTAGTTCCCGATCGGGAATAACCCACTTGCTTTGAGCTGCTTTTGGTCTTAATGTTCCCGTACGGTAACACATAGATAAGGCTATGAAGATGACGGCCAAACAGATCGGTGAGTTGGTCAAAGCTACCCGCAAGAGTCTTGCGGTGACGCAAAAGGATCTGGCCATGACATCCGGCACGGGCTTGCGGTTCATTATCGAACTGGAAAAGGGGAAACCCACTTGCCAGCTCAGCAAGGTCCTCACCGTGCTCAATACGCTGGGCATCACGATAAAACTAACCCCGCCCGCGACCGACAAGAAACCG
>SESA01001032.1_pt1 | contig 15511 bp, 15 predicted proteins | sample 3171451 | NCBI WGS metagenome assembly SESA01 (sample SAMN06051862, study PRJNA518727) | freshwater metagenome | biome: subpolar coniferous forest; feature: holomictic lake; material: water; isolation source: holomictic Lake 227, 8 m depth | place: Canada: near Kenora, Ontario | collected...
AACGTGATCTTGTGTGAGTCTGGACGCACATCGTGTCGAATGCCGAGGATCTGAACATTCTTTGTGATCGCCGAACCAATCTTGTTTGGCGTATACGTTGCAACAATCAGATCAGTAAGTTCGAGCGCCAACACGGTTGCTTGTTGTGACGCTGACAAGCCCGATAGTTCGACGGTGATTGAATCGAAACGCAAGTCTGGTTGTTTGTATTTGCTGACAAGATAGTTAGCCAGGGCGAGCGCGTTGGCGTCCGTGTCGAGCAGGAGACTATTCCAGTTCAGCGTTGAGATTCCATAATCATTCTGTGAAGCCGTATCGGAAGCCGTCTGGACAGCACCATTCAAGATGCTGATACTCACACGGTTATACATCAGCTCGGTGCCGTACGTCACAGCAAGATCAATGTATGGAATCGCAGTAGACGATGCAACATCCGAGAAGACTGCCGTACCTACAGCAGCTGCCGTGTTGCGATCCCTAAAGACGACACTACCCGTCTTCGACATAAATAGATAGCCGGGTTCTGACGCTTCAATGGTTTGGAGATATTCTAATACTTCGCGTCCATCATCCACCACGTCGGCCTGAAGTGTCGCTGCGCCCGTTGCAATACTTCTAAGCGACGCGTTCCAGTTCACCTCGGGACGATTCAACACACTCGTCACGCGCGCTCCAGACGCCTGACTCGTCGCCGTGTATCCCGTCAATTGTTGACCACCAAATAGAGTGAACGCGTCAGCACACGAAGCAACAGCCGTATTGTCTCCATCTACCTGATAGTCAACGTCCCACGATTCGACCTGTCCGGTAAAGACGACTGTGCCACCCGCAGTGATGCGTACCTGGCGGCGAGGGCGCACATCCGGGTAGTACGGACTAGACGTGTAATACGGATCAAAAGCACGATCCAAGTTTTGGAAATGAATGTTGGCCGTGCCAGTCTGAAACTTATCTAACTCGCGGCTACGTCCACGCTGAATACTGATAGCATCAGCACGACTCGTCACGTCATAATAAAGAACACCGCCAAGCCGATAAGACGTATTATCAAAAACACTCTGTGGAGCTGTCAAAGGCGTAGCGCCATCAGCCGCCAATAGGAAGAATGGTCCACCCGTACTCGACACGTCAAAGCCAACCTCGACCAGCATTGTTGGAGCAGCCGCCACCAGACTAACCTAGACGACGCGACTTCAGGAATTGCGTATTACTCGTCACACCAGACGCATTCGTTGCAACCTGTGGACCAGCAAACACGCGCCCATTCGTCTTCTCATACTTCTTGATTGACTCAATAATGACGCGGCCAAGATCGTCAGGATTAGTACCCAACCCGGCATTCACGACAATGCTGTAATTCGCACCACCACTACCACCACCATAACCCAGCGCGTCACGCAGCATATTCGTCGCAGACGTAGACGTAAGCGGAATGACCGCCTCACGACCAGCCTCACCACCAATAATCGTAGAGCTCGACAAGATACCGCCAAGAGCCATACCGTACGCTGCGCGCTTCGGCTTACTACCGAGGTGAGCAGTAACCGCAGCCTGAGCAGCATCAATCTTCTTTTGTTCTGCGCCACTAACATTCGCGCCGGCATCCTTCTTGATTTTTGCGAGGGACGCTTTGAGTGAGTCTTGTTTGGCTTGCCACTTCTGGAGATCCGTATTGAATCGATCCTGGTTCGACGATACGACAGCGCCACCAATGTCGCTACCGGCAGATGCTCCCGCCGGATTTGCAATGTCAGCGACGGTCTGAGCAATGCCAGACAATTGTGCAGCAAAGGCAGTAGCGAATCCGGTACCGAGTGTTGTTCCAAGATCGGGTCCAATGATTGCCGTGAGTTGCGTTTGGAAGTCTTTAGCAGAAACGAGTCCATTGTTGAAGTTAGCAATAAGATCATCGATACTCGTTTTATTCTTGTCTTGCTCGTCAGCCAGGGCGCGATCACGAAGCGTCTGCTGACGATCCAATAAGAGTTGGTCAAGATCCAACTGAGCAGCAGTCTTATCTTCTGCGAGCGTCACGGCATCTTTTGCGGCTGCCTCATCAATCTTGAATCGACGATCCTCAAGATCTCGTTGTTGCGTCACAATCTCGGCAGCATTCGGACCACCAGCAACACGAAGATTCGCACCCTTCACTGTCATCAAACTCGTCAAAATATCGCCACCCGCACCAGCAAGAGAAGCACGCGCAGCAGCCACAGCATCACGAACAGATTTCGTTACCGCGTTTTTAAGTGGACCACTCGGCAAAGAACGCGTAGCCATTTTCCAAGCATCTCCAATAGGCCCAGGAAGCGCATCCGCCGCAGAAACAAACCAATCCTTGATTGCCTTAGTGGCAATGCCGGGATTAGCATTCAACCAATCCGTGATGCCACTCCAAAACTTTGTAATGAGTTCCGTTCCATACTCACCAGCAAGCTTGTTTAGTTCCATCGGATTGATTAGCGCCACAACGATCTCCAAGAACGCCTTCGACTTCTTGCCGGCCTGAGACTTCGCGCCACCAAACAAGGCATCCATCAATCCAAAACCGAGACCATGACCGAGCTCGCCCATCTTAGTTTTCATAGCCGCATTCAACGATGCAAAGAACGCGTCAACTTGATCCTTACCCGCCGGGATAAGTTTGATATGCAAACCGCTTGTTGGACTATTCTCAAACTGCTTTTTCGGATTGACCCACCAATCAACAATCGATTGGAAACCATTCCAAACAGCACCAGCAAACGTACCAATGACGAACCTTATTTTTGCTTCCAAAGACTTGTGCGCCGCGATCTGATTCACAAAATCTAGAAGCGCAGTAGCACCACGCGCAATACTTGGCATGAAGTTTGCGACCAGATCACCAGCAAGATTATTGAAAGTCTCTTTCAGAATATTCAATTGTCCCGGTAGTGTCTTGCCGGCGGCATCAGCCGATCCGCCAAACTCTGTCGTGAGTTCTTTGAGGATCATCTTCTGAGCAGCCATCGTATTGCCAGACTCGACTAGGCTCTTGATTGTGTCTTTCTGACCAGCCGTGAATTGAACACCAGCACGCGATAGGGCGCCGATACCCTTGATTGGATCATTGAGTGCCTTACCAACCAGGAGGGCGCTACTTGTCATGTCCTTACCCATAGCAACAGACAAGTTCGTTGTCGCGATAGTGGCTTGATTGAAGATATCGTTACCCTTGCCGGTTTCATTACGAATCCGCACGAACGTCAAAAGAAGATTCTCGCCCGACTGGATCGCCTCATCATCAATACCACTCTTCTTCATGATGCTATTGGCAAGCGAATCGATCTGTTTACCAGTTACGTGTGCAACGCCTTGCGTCGACTTCAACACAGCGTTCGTCTGAGCGACCGCTTTAGAGTGCTGCATAAACTCGTTGATACCAATATCAATCGTCTTAGCCAACCCGCCAAGTACAGCTGCACCAGCAACATACGCGGCAATCTTGCCGAACCGCATAAGACTTCCCTGGCTCTTGACGAGGGCGCGTGTCAGGTTGCTAGTGTCGGCAACAATTGGGACGACAATAGCCATCAGATTTTCCTAGTATTCGACGCGCCGGGGATATGTGCAGCATTCTGTTTCATACGCGCATTCGCAACCAACTCAAGTTCATGGATGCTTCGGATGAATGCTGCTCTCACATCATTCATTTTACCTAAACTGGCAGGCCACAATCCGCGCTGCGCTTTCCCCGAATCTCGATCTAGTCTCGCAACAAAAGCCGCGCCACGCTGAACGGGTGGCTTATATTTTCCGCGCTGACCAGCCTGGTCAAAAAGTGCGCCGGCAGCATTCGCTTGATATAGCGAGATTGCAGCAAACGATCCCTTCATACCACGCACTCGTTTCGTCACCCCAACGCTAACCTTGAAACCCGACTGAGCTCGGGTCTGGGACCAGCCAAGACGCCCACCACTCCCCCAATGACTTGTCGGTTGGGACGGCATCCTAGACCGAGCATCCGCAAAGATAGGCTGCGCTTCGCGTGTAAGGTCTTTTTTCAATTCCTTCAGCAGAGACTTATCAAACTGGCGCATGACCTTTAGCGTCGCCTGTAGACCCTTCACTTCGTGTCCACGCATAATCAGTCCTCGTTACTGCGAATGGCGCGCCACCGAATGTACGCGGCCATTGTCCACAGCATACGCTGAGACTCTTGCATCAAAACGCTAGGAGCAATGCCTGTCTCTATACTGAGTCCGGCGATGAACCAGTGGGTGCTGGACTCTCCAAAGGGACAAGAGCGTCTTCTGGTTGTCCTTCGATATCTTCGAGAGTGGCAACCCAGTCCATGAAGTCAAGAGTGGTCTTGCCGATGCGGTGATACGTGTGCCAGGCGAGCCAGACGTAATCGCGTGCGAAGACATCATCGCCACTCAACGCGCTCGACGGTCGCTGAAAGTTCTCTTCCCATGCGATTACGTCAACGAGTTCGGCGGTCACGATATCCTCGGTACCGCCTTTCGGCTTGATTCTAAACTTGATTTCCACAATGCCTCCCTCGGCATTCGTCGACGCTAGCGCGTCAGTGTTTGCTTATGCGGTTGCGCGAGTGATTGCGCCGGAGATCGGCCACGTCAACGACTGGGTATTCAACTCTCCCACAGCACCATTTACAGGGGTGCTTTCAGTCACCAAAACGCTGAAAGTGTAGGAGGGGTTCGCGGTCGAAGCGGTCGTGCCATTCGGCTTGACGACCATCGTGACAGCCGTGCCACCAATGAGCGGCATGATAAGACCATCAATGGCCGAATAGTCGTTGTGAATGTCAAGCTTGACGCTGTTGTCAATCAGACCAGCAACGCGCGTCTTGGCCGTGTTACCAAAGGAAGTCGTTTCGACCTCATTCACCGAAGTGGTTAGCGTGATGCTCGCCACGTTCGCGGAAATATCGGTGCCACTCAAGGTCACCACCGCGTTTGTCAATACGAGCTTCGCCACTGTTTACTCCTCCTCGGAGCTAGAATCGGTTTCTACGATCATTGTAGCCGACGTTTTTCCGGCTTTCTCAACGCGCCCCGAAGTGACAAGCGCACCAATGTTGCAAACATCTAACTCGGAGATCACAGCGGGATGCGTCTTGCCATTCACGATGAAGCCTGGCTGGATTGTGTATTTCGCCATCGTCAGTTCCTAAGCGTAGATAGTCATTGAGAAATCAATGGATAGGTACATTGTATCCCCAGCATCCATGCTTGTGATCGCGCCAGCCGATTCGACAACACTCGCAGACACAACGCCACCGAGACTAGGATCAGCCTCCAGCACGCTACGGATACCACTCGAATAGTCGAGGTACCCGTCTAGTGCTTTTTCTGGGTAGCGGTCTGTGGAGCGACTAACAACGACGGTGATGCTAAACGTGTAAGTTGACAAGCCGCCACTCATCGCCGTGTGGTACTCAACCTTCTGAAGTGTCGGCCAGGCGAAAGGGGGATTGATCGTGTCTGGTTGGTATGGGAACGTACGCAGACCAGCATAGTTTCCCAGCGTAGTCGCAATCGCCGTCTTGATATTACTGAGAGTGACTGTGCTCACGCGAAGTTACGCAGCCGGCGGTACGGTTCAACGAGTTGCTGCACATCCGGATCCAAGAATCGGGATACGCGAACAACACCAAAGTCGCCAAAGCCAGCAACACCGAGAGGCGAGTCGTAGCGTCGATAGATACGCGCAGCCTGCAACAGAGTTGCTTGTTTGATTGGTGATGGCACCGACGCCCAGCCCCACGTTGCCGTCACCTGGACAAGAGCGGCGAGAGTGAACGAAGTATTGATCGTTGGGAATAGGTAGCGTCCACATGCTCGGACACGATCAAACGGCCAGTATTGTCCGTCCAGCACGCCATTGAGTGGTTCGATCTGGAAGTCAGTCGCGGCCCATGTCACGTCATACGTCTGATTCGCCATGCTGGACGATTTCAACACGAAGCCTGCGGTGCCGCTCACGTCATCCATCATCAGCTGGAAATCATCGGTGGCATTGTAGATTCGAGATGTTGCCGTGCCACTGGTCCAGAATTGGCGCGACGAATACCCATCAATCAATCGGCTCGAAGATTCGATAGCGTTCTCTAGGAGCGTATCGTCTGTCGTGTCTGTGATTCGTAGCGTCGCTTTGAGTTCTGCGAGCGTCGCGTAGCCGTTTGTGATCGCCATGAATCTATTCTACCGTGTCGCCAGCATCGTCCCACGAATACTCGCAACGCTCCAGCAAGTCCCATTCTTCGACAACTGGTGTTTCTCCATCGGCCAATCCGTGCCAGCGCCGCTGAAACGTCTGGTGATTCTTCTCATACGTGCGCTGGTTACGACGCTGGAGATCCTCGGACGAATTCAGTACAGCAGAATTATCGTGACCGATAGGGATAGGCGAGTGGTAACAGGTTACGCCGGCGATCTCTGCGCGCTTCTGATAGTCATTGTCCTCGAAGTAGGCGGGATGGAATCGTTCACAAAACAAGCCGACGCGTTCAACAACTTCGCGGCCAATATGGAAACAACACCAGGGCGGATTTCCGCCAAGTAGGATCTGGTCTTTGCGTGCGTCGGAATACCAGGCTGCAAGGTGACCAGGCTCAAAATACACGTCTGCACCGATGATGATCCACCCAGAATCGCGCGGCAACATCTTGATTCCAAGATTCCACGATGTTGCGATTCCAAGATTCGATGGGCTGCGAATGATTCGCAGCTTGCCATCGTAAGGAAGTAATGCTTCACTCGTCAGTTCGTCACCATTATCAATGATGATGATCTCGCCAACCTCACAATCAATCGATGCCAGGCACCTATCGAGTAGGTCGTATCGTCCCAGAATGGGGATGATGATGTTGGGGATCACGATTCTGCTCCGATCTGTTCCATGATTGGAACCCAGTAGTCTTCGTAGACTCGATTTGCTTCGTATTGTGCCGCAAAGTCGATAGCCTTCTGACTCGCTCCCCGCGGAGCAACGTATGCGGCTTCGAGTGCGGCGACGATCTCGGTAACGCTTGGAGTGAAGAACCAGGCGTGTTGCATCGGGTCCCACCATGGTTGTCCCGTCACAATCCAACCATCCCCACAAAGTTCTGGTTGTGCCGTGAAATTACTAACGATGACACGCGTACCACAAGCCTGTGCTTCGACGACGGGAATGCCGAAACCTTCACCCATTGAACAGGCCAGAAGTACATCGGCTTGCGTATAGAAGGCAGCCAATACTTCTTTCGGCAAACTTGCCCGGTACGCGTACTGATCGACAAAGACAATCTGACCATCACGGATGCCACAGGCAGCTGCAAGTTTGGGTAGATCAATGCCGCCCATTGATCCGGCGATCTCTGTATGCATGTACAGCACCGCGTCAGGCTTGTCTTGTGCGAATAGGGAGAATGCCAAGAGGTTCTCTCCGAACGCCTTACGCGACGGCACAGCGCCCTTATTGGCGCTATTCATCATCACCACGAAAGCGTCATTGTTGATTCTTGCCATCTGGCGCCCTGTCATCGATTCGCCATTCAACGCAACAATCTTTTCCGTCGGCTTATATGCCGCCTCAATGCCATGCGGCGCATAGAAAGACTCGACGCCTTCGATCTCCAGCATCTCCTGTCCAAACTTAGACATGGCGATTGGTTTCACGTTCGGCTGTTTGCACCACGCAACGACCTTTGGTGGTGCCGGCTTATGGTCGATTGGCACCCACGAATAGATGCGATCAATTTTCGCCAACGCTTTTGCTTCTAATACCCACGCATCAAATAGGGTGATGACGCAGTGTGGCATCGTCGGGTTTTGATCCGCCCAATGTGCTGCGTGAGCCTGTAGAACATCGTCCGAGTAGGGTGCCATTCCGCGTGGGTAGACGTGAATGCCATTCCAGTCCGTCGCCGCGCCCTCTAGGCCGTAGTTAGCCAGGACGGCTAGTTTGTGACCACTCGCCACCAGTCGCGGAAGGATCTGGGCTGTCTGCTCACCATAACCGGTGGCAGCCCAGGGAGCGTTGGAGTACCAGAGGATTGATTGCGGATTGGTAGCCGTCGAATGGCCTGCTCGTACGGCTCCGCCAGGTTGCAGGAGAGTAGGGTATTCGCTTCCAACTCCGCCAGTTCCACCGGCTTTCCGTTGACGACGACGCGCTTCACGATTCACTCCAGACTCCCTCTGGTGATGGTTCTACCCCGCCGATCCTAACAAAGCAATCGGCGGGGTAGTCGAACAGTCAGCAGGTTACGATGCGCCGCCGACGAAATACTTGACGTGCGTGGTCTGGGGCAGGTTGCCGTCGACGCGGAACGTCGCTCGGAACGTAGTCAGACCATTTCCGAACGCGTAGTCGTCGGAGCGGTCGAGCTGAATGCCGCCGACCTGACGAACGTAGTAGCTCGGAAGGTGACCAAAGATGACCGACTTGGCCGAGGTGGCCGTGTCTGCCATCGCTGGGTTCATGCGGATCGGGAAGCCGAGCAGAGTGTCTGCATCGGTTGCCGACAGACGTGGGCTGAAGACGTAGAATCCAGCCGTGTCCTTGAGGGTGCGAACCGCACCGACGCTCTTCGTGTTCATCATCCAGCCGGTACCCGGCAGGCTGTGAACAGCACCGTCCAGCGAGTAGGCCAGCGAAATGAGCTGGTCTGCGGTGAATACACCACTGACGCCCGTGCCGCCCGTACCACCAGCAGCAGCCGCGGCAACGATGCCCTTCGGCTCTACCGTACCCGTACCAACGGTCAACTTAGCGTTGACGCTGTAACCCATCGCGTTGCCAGTCTGATCGGCAATGAAGCCGAGCAGGTCGACACCGGAGTCCGTCAAGAGCTCGCTCGAAACCTGAATCAAGAACGAATACTTGTAGGCCGAGAGGGTCGTGAAGGCACTGAACGTAGGCTCACTGGTACCAATAGCTGAACCCTGACCGGCAGCCGTGCCAGCAGAGTATGCCGACATAACGGGGATCTGGAGGTTCTCGCCACCAGCGGTGTTGAGAATGGTGGACGTGTCGAGCATCGGACCGACAAGACGCGCAAGCATAATCACGCGAGAATAAAAGTCCGTAGGCACTGGCGCGCCAGTCGAGCCACCCGTGATCGAACGCGTTTCGGCGCCGAACGTATGGCTGCGAATCTCGCCCTTGACCATGCTGCGAATGACTTCCTCGTCACCCTTGACAGCCGTGGCAGGAGCGGGCTGGCGAACGTCAGAAGCGATGGCGTCAAGACGACGCTCACGCTCTTCGCGCGCAACGAAATCCTCAATGACCGACGCGCGGCCATCAAGATCGGCAGTGATCCGCTCGTAAATAACAGACTCTTCAGCTGTCAGATCGCGCTTCTCGTTGGCTGCCTTGTCAAGCAGATGCTTGGCTTCCTCCCAGGCTTTGACGCGTTCGTCAACCTGGTGCTGCAAAAAGTTTGCACTCATCAGAAAGATCCTCCTTGGATCTAGGGGGTTAGGTTTCCGGTGAGGCTCCTCAAACCGGCGCGATGCGCGGCTCCGCAGCAATCAACCCGAATAGTAACAGTCAGAATCGCGTGTTAGACGCGACGCATCAAAAGTGCAAGATGCTGACGACGCGCTTCAATCTCACGAAGCGACATCGAAGGATCATTACCGAGACCCATTGGCGTTCCCTTATCAACAGATGGTGCTGTTGGGGGAGCATTGTCGTCGGCCTCTGCGCCAGTTGTTTCTTCTGGGATGCCAGCGAGTTCCTCGGCGATGCCACAAATCAGATCAGCCTCATCGGCGGAGAGCGGGTCACCATTCGTAAGTTTCGCAATCGCATCAGCGACAACATTCTGATCGATGCCTTCAAGTGCTTGCAATCCGTCAAGACTGCGAACCGTCGCACTCGTTGCCTCATAGGCCGGAAATCCGGTCACTATGCTGACTTCGTGAAGACGAATCTCGCGCAACTCGCGCGTCTGTCCATCCTCTGCCCACCAATCGCCACCAGGGGGAACACTGAAACCAAACGACATCGAATCGACAACGCCAGATTGCATCAAAGTCGATAAATCGCGCCCAGCCTGCGTCGGTGGCAACTCGGCCTCAACACGCAAGCCATACCCATCCTCAACGATGCTCAACGTACCACTGCGCTTCGACGCGAGTGGGAAGTCAGTGTTGTGATTCATAAAGAGCTTGACATCATTACGGCTCTGGAGGCTCTTACCGAAAGCGCCGGGTGCGATGCGTTCAATGAATGGGAGTGGTTCCGAGTCAGAATTGAAGACGGCAGCGTATCCCGTGAAGCGCATACCATCACCATTCGGCGAATCGCGCATCTCAAAATCATTGATACAGATCCGTCGAGTCTCTACGCCGTTCTCCATATGAAAGAGAATACCACTACGCTGCTCCCCACTAGCAGCATCCAAACGCTTCACAACATCCTGAGCATAAGCAAGTGCGCGCTTCGCATCTTCAAGGCTTGGACCCGAACCCCACAAGAGGTGAGCGACAACGCCAGGAGTGATCTCGCCGGGCTGCAAGTCTTGCAAATCAACCATGTGCCGAGCAATCCAACCAACCATGCGACGCCACTTGTCAGCCGTTACGTTGCCATGCGCCATCGCGTGCGCCTCACGTAGCGTCTGTGCGCGCAATCCCGTACCAGCATCGCCGGCTTCGTAATGCATGATCCCTTTCAGCGCAGCGTCCTGCATATAGACGGGTGGTGTCAAGTCGAGAGCGCGGAATGCCATAGCGTCATCCTCAATGCTAAAGAGACTATCGGCATACGCTTGCGAGTCTTGATCCTCGGCAAAGACAAGACGCTCATTGACTTTCTCTGGCGCAATCGCATCAATGCCTAGTTTCGCGTACGCGGCACGAACGCCAGCATTATTGTCAATCGCAAGTTGGATATTCCACTTATCCATCAGATCGCGTGCCGCATTGTCTTTATAGGACACTTCCGGCTCATTCGTCTGGCGCATGACTAGCTCGTCATACTTGACATCCTTCAACTGTTTCACTGTCTCCGCTCGACGCGACTCCATCCGCGCCGTGACAATAATCAACTCGCCAACAAACTTATTGACAAAATCGGCAACCGACGTGTTTAGATTGCCGGCGATAATGAGTGTGTCGTCAACGTCACAAAGCATCGCCTTTGGACCGTCAAGATTCCTGACAGCCGGATCACTATCCGGCATCATCGTCGGATAAGGCTGCCCTGGTACCGTCGTCTGTGGCTGAACGCCAATCGAAGCGCGCAACTGCCACGACCACTTCTGGTGAGTATCAAGACGATCAGCAAGGAAATTGACAACGCCCTGCTCATCCTCATCCGTAGCGGCGCGAATCGCTTCCTTATAGCCAAGAATGATCTCATCATTCGCAGCCAACAAGTCCGTCGCCATATCAATCGGAGTGTCCGGTACAATCTCGGACTCAACGAGCTCGGACAGGGCGCGCAAGTCGCTCATACGATACGGAGCGTCATACCCGAGTTTCAAGAGGATCTCGGCGAGCGGATCAATCGACTCGTTAGCATCTTCGTAGATCGACTCGAATAGTTCATGGTACTGAGCAAAGTCGATACCGCGAACATTCCAATGGTACCCGTGGGCGCGCAATCGAAACTGGATCACGTCAGCGAGCTGCTCGGCAACTAGGTCACAAAGCGATTCTGGCGCTTCGGCTAGTTCGGCTGCAACATAATCGGTAGCCGCGTCCCGCTCGCCGCCCGGCACGATTCCCTCACCAATCGAGATAGCAACCATCTGATCGATAGCCTGTTGCTTCGTTTCGTGACAGGCAACAGTGACGAAATTTCCGTTCGCCTCTTCTTTGACGGTCGCCCATGCTGGACAATCAGTTTGCTTGTCAGTCACGAAGTAAGGCATCAGACTAATTCTGTTTCTGTGTCATTACAGACACGACGTAGGAACCGGCAGAGACCGCATAGAGTGTCTCGCCCGGATTCAATGTGATTAGGCGCTCAGTCTTGCCGTCCAGGTGAATGCCATTCGATGTCGTCACGCCAGCATTCCCAATAAAGACTTGCTGTGCAGACTCATTATTGTGAATAGTTACGCGTTGCGAAATGGCATCAGGTCCGGCAATAGCCGTCGGCGTCGAATTGATTGTAAATTGGGCGGTAGCAATCGTCATGCGCCAGGCTCCGTCACGTCATAAGCCGCCTTCGGATCTTCCGCATCAATCATCGCAATCTGCTGCAACTGTGTCGTCGGTACGCCCGTATGTAGGATCGCCGGCAAGCCGAGAGACTCCATCACACTATTCGGATCAAAGCCAGAGTAGATAAGGCGCTGTGCAATAACAGACTTCTTATCGATCTCGGAAAGATTCGCAGCATTCAAGTCAACATTGGCCAGGGGGACTCGGTACGTGTCGCCACCCTCAATTGGTGGCAAGTCTTCCATCGTTCGTACGTCACTGATCGAAAGGAATCCGGCCTGAAGTCCAGCCGAATGCGCCGCGTAACGCGACTGCGAATCGCCACGCAAAAGTCCCTCAACATTGAAACGTAAGAATGCTGCGCCCGGCAGCAACTTGTTATAGGCGTCCTCTAGCTTGACGATGTACGGTCGCAGCGTGTGCTGGACAAACTGGATGCCATTCTGCTCAACGGACGCGTACGACATGGCGCCGCGCTCAATTACTTGAATCATCGATGGGGGACAACGGAAGACGCGTGCGATCTCTTCGACCTGGAAGCGGCGAGCATCAATAAACTGGGCTGCATCATTATCAACGCCAGTCTTCTTGAAAGAAGCGCCACCAGACAAGACTCCAACCTTGTGCGAGCGACGCACGCCCTTATGTCCCTGCTCAAAGCCAAACGCTAAGTCTTGTGCCTGTTCGCGGGTCAGATTCCCCGGGAATTCGATAATTCCGCTAGTCGTCGAACCGGACCCGAAGAAACGCGAAGCGAATGTTTCCAACGCCTTCGATAGACCCATCGCCTCCTTGACGAGTTCGATACGACTACGGCCACGCAATTCGCCCGGCAATCGCAACTCGGTAATGTGAATGATCTCGTCTTGCGTGTACGTCTTGTCACTATTTAGGATGAAGACGGGACGATTGGTACGCGGATCGCGTGCCATCTCAACGTGCTGCGGATTCAAGACAGCCAACCCAGCAACGCCCTGCGCGTCACGGAGAACACGAATGAAAGCATTACCGTCAAGGAGAAGCGAAACTAGGACCTGTTGGAAATGCTCAACACGCGTCACGCCGGATTCTGGTTCATCCAACCAGATAGGACGGGGACGGTAAGGCGTCCTTACACCCTCGGATCGAAGAAACGTATCGACAGGCAGCGTCGAGATAGAGTCAGCAATAAGCCGGATGCAAGCATAGGTAGTTCCAACGCGCAACGATTCGAGCTGGTTCATTACCACGCCAGAGTCAGTCGTAAACTCTACGTTTCCGCCGGCGGCAAAGATCGTCTGGAAACTAATCGCGCGTTCCTCGGTGGCGGCAAAATCCGCACGGTTCTCAAAGATTCGACCCAGCATGACTAGACGTTATTCCTTTCAACCGCGATGGCTACGACAATCATGCTTGCTCCTGCGACGATCAACCCTGCTGGAACGTATATCAATCCCGCACCAACAGACAAGAGCGCCAAACCTAGAATCTCTAAACTAATGATACCCGTGCTAAAAGACAAAAAAACTCGGCGCATGTTGCTCCTCTGATTGTAGGATCGCACCATAGTTAGCCATCACGGCAGCAACTAGAGCATCGATTCTTTGGCGTTGTCGAATCTTAGAAATCTTCCAGCCCCTATCGGACTGCGCTGCGGCGGTACTCATAACATGCTGGGCGAACAAATCATCATCGCCGGCGTGATGGATGCGTCCCTCTCCAAGCATCGAATAGAATGCCTGGTACGCATCGGCCATCGTCGCACTATTCTGCGTCATCTGAACAACTAGCAAGCCCTCGGAGTCAAGTGTTTGGGCGGATCGCTCAAAGAATCGTGGATCGTAGAAGATGCCAGCCACGTTGTATGTACGGTTGGTGACTCGCAGATAATCCTCAACAACAGCCAGGTCAACATTCTTGCCGGGTTCTGGCGTCCAAATCTTCGCCTCTAACAAGACGTGTTCATCCTCGGGACGCTGCCACGCAATCACGATAGCCGTAGCATCATGAACGATGCCGACATCGATGCCAATCGAAACGCGCGCACCATCGGGAATCTTCGCGCCCCGCTCAATCGCACCATTCCACCAGTCGGCAGGAATCCACGCCGACGATCCCGCAACCCAAACACAACCATGCAGCTGCAAGACTTCCTCAACAGATAGCTCGGGATTGTTTGCCTGACGCTGAAGATAATCATCAGTGATCCACGATGCGGGATTCGCTAGACGCATACTGGCAATATCGGTTGGGTCCGTCGTGGGCGCGCTGTAGTTATAGATCAGCGTTGCCGCGTCATGATTGCGGCTGATCGTCAAGCCTGGCGTCTTCTCAACATCACCAACAGATTCGTTTCGATTGACCATTCTGCCGAGGATCGAAGAGTCTCTCTCATTGGCATCGCCGGCTGTCGTGATGGTAAACGTCTGCGTTTTTTTACGCGCGCCACCACCTGTCGTCAAAGCCGCCCACGCCTTACGTTGCATCGGCTTAGTCCACGCATGAAGTTCATCCGCGATCACCAATGAGGGGCTATACCCATGCAGCGTATTCGGGTCCGACGCCATGCGGAGAATTTTGCCGCCACCATCCGCACGCGCAATTTCCCCCACATAATCTCGAAGTACCACACTATCTGAAAGTGTGGGATTCTTTCGGACATACGCGGCACAAGCATCAAAGAGTCTGCCGGCTTGTTTATCACTCGCAGCCGCCAAGAGGATCTCTGGCTGAGTCTCATCAGTCAAAAGCGAATAGAGCGCATACGCCGCGAGCAGTGCAGTCTTGCCATTCTTACGAGAAACGCAGAGCGCCACGCTTGACCACTTCGGCGTTAGTCCGTCACTTGACTCCATAGCGAGTGCCTCACCCATGAAATCAATCTGCCACGGCTCCAAAATAAGTGGTTCGCCAGCAAACTGGTCGACAGACTGAATCAGATACGTTTCGCACCACCACGCGAAATGATCGATCCGGCTCCCCTCGGCATACTCGGCCCAGCGTGGCTTTGTCACTAGCGTCGCCATCAGTCCGAATGCTTCGCAATCGTCACCATTGGTGGCGGCAACTTGTCACGCGAAGACGACGCGCCAGGAGGGCGACCAGGCTTGCCCTTCACTTTCAACGCATCCGGCTCCAACTGCAACGCGCGGCCAGCTCGAGCAGCTGCCGCCTCGGACGATTCGATTAGTTTCACCAGCGGATGGATCGATTCGATTCCATTCGGATTGTGAATGATCGCCGGCTTGCCAGCATCGTTCCATTGTTGACGCGCGATACTCACCATGTCAACGGCATACGCGAATCGAACGATGGCATGCTCGAATCTCTTCACACTCGCAGAATCGCCAATCGATTCTAAGGCCACTAGGAAGGCG
>SESA01001035.1_pt1 | contig 15487 bp, 14 predicted proteins | sample 3171451 | NCBI WGS metagenome assembly SESA01 (sample SAMN06051862, study PRJNA518727) | freshwater metagenome | biome: subpolar coniferous forest; feature: holomictic lake; material: water; isolation source: holomictic Lake 227, 8 m depth | place: Canada: near Kenora, Ontario | collected...
TGTAGATGTTTGAGTTGGCGTAGGAGTTTCTGTTGACGTTGATGTTGGCGTTTCTGTTTGAGTCGGAGTTGCGGTAGGTGTTAATCCCGTTGTTACAGAAGGAGTAACCGTTTGGGTTGGAGTTGGCGTTGGTGTTTCACTTTCTGTTGGCGTTGGCGTTGTTGTTGAGTCAGGCGTAGGGTCTGGCGTTGGGTCCGGTGTTGGTGGTGGCGTTGGGTCCGGTGTTGGGGTAGGTGTTGGTGTAGGAGTTTCACTTTCTGTTGGTGTTGGCGTTGGTGTTTCAGTTGGAGTTGGTGTAGGTGTAGGAGTTTCACTTTCTGTTGGTGTTGGCGTTGGTGTTTCACTTTCTGTTGGTGTTGGTGTAGGAGTTGGATTGACAGTACAGCAATCAAAACTATTTGTTATAGTAGATGAAACTACGACAGTTATAACATCATTTATATGATTGTATAAATACGGTGTACCAAAAAGATTATTATTACATAAAGTATGATAATAACTGTCTGCGGCGTTATAAATTATATCTAAAGGTACTCCAGTAGAACAATCATAATATCTTGCCCATACTGTGTTATTCCAACTAGGTGTTGTGTTACCTATTGCATTATTAATATCCTCAGAAGTAACTACAACATCATAATAAGTACAAGCACATGGTGGTGTTGGAGTAGGTGTTGGAGTTTCTGTGGTGGTTGGGTCCGGAGTCGATGGTGGTGTAGGTGGTGGAGTTGGTGCTGGCCCAATACAATTACCGGTATCAATGAATGAACTAAATAATACATCTATTTTAGCTCCTCCTGAAGATGCATAATAATACATTTCAGTAAGTCCAGGATAATTAAAATTATCCCAACAATCGGTGGCAAGATATGTTCCTGTAAGACTATAACTATTAGTTATCAAATCCCCAACACAGTTATAATAATCAATATATACAGTATTGTTATATGACGCCAATAAATCATTTGATTGGACATCTACTTGTAAATAAGAACATAATCCTCCTGGACAAGTTCCTGCATTATTTGTTGGGTCAACTGTTGTACCATATGGTCCAAAGAATGATGGAGTACTTGTAACCGTATAAAATTCCCCTGTCGAAGCACTATAAACTCCTCCAACAACAGGCGCTGAATAGAATGAACTTGATTGTAAATCGTATGTCGTTAAATCGACACAATTAACTCCCGAAAAATAATACCAAGATGGTCCCATTAAAAATTATCTTATTCTATAAATAACTCAAAGTTTATTTTTTACACATTTAAATATAGATTTATATAAAGTTAAATAAAGATACCTCCTGACTATATTTATAAGTGTATGAAACTTATAAAGACAATAAGAAAAATTATTCAAGAAGCAGAAGAGCAGTATAATCTTGCATGTGAAAGTTATGTTCCTGTAGAAGAATTAGACAAATTAGAAAAACACTATAATGATTCATTAAAACTTATGAAACTATATAAGTTAAAAGAATCAACCCCTAATGATGTGGATAATTAATCATTATTTAATTACCATACAAATACCTGCCTCAGAATGACTATTATATCCCATTGAATGAATCCATTTCATTAAAGTATCTTTTTCTTCAGGGATTAAATTAAAATCTTCAAAAATTATAAAATTAGGTAAGTATTCTTGTTTCATTGACATTAATAGTTTTGCATCTAACCCCTCAACATCTAAGTGTAACCAATCCAATTTTTGATTATTGCATGTAAAATAGTTATATATTAAATCATTAATTGATGTTGATGTTCTTTTTGTTGAATGAATTTCTTCTGTTTCCCAATAATCAATAACTCTTTTTATAACAGTATTTGTATACCCCGCACCTCCTTCAAAAAATTCAACATCAGAACCATCGGTAGTAATTAAATCGTGTAATAATGTAATCCCTTGTTTTCCTTTGTAATTTGATTCAAGTTTATTATATTGTTTTTGACTACCTTCAACTAATAACATATCGGACATAAAGTTTTTAACAAGAGGAACCCATTCACCAAATTCGCCATCATGAGTACCAATAACTAATCCTTTTGGTTTTTTTTCATCATTAATAAGACCCTTACAATATAACCACATAGATTTATAAAAAATTGACCCGTGTAATAATACATCCCAATAATATTGATATATATGATTACCTTGAGCGTCTTTAATTACAACATCATTAATTTCATTTGTCGGGTACTTTGCCCACATATTACTAGATAAATTTGTAGACCAAATAACTTCTTTGGATACAGATTTTTTCACTTCAACTTTTAATGGTAACTGCTTAGGACTAAATAAATTGTCCAATAATTTTGTGGTTATTTTAATACCATCACTATAATCAATTTCAATCATAAATGTCTATCTATAAATTTATCAATATTATCTGACCATAAATTCATGGCCTCACTTTTAATTCTATCTTCAGTCCAATTCCACCATTCAATTTTCAATAAAGATTCTATTTGTTTTTCATTAAATCTATATTTAATAATTTTTGCAGGATTACCTCCAACGACAGCAAAGGCTGGTACATCTTTTGTTACGTTTGACCCTGCGGCAATTACTGCACCATTAGATATTTTAATACCTGACATTACGGTAGATTTTGCTCCAATCCAAATATCATTTTCAATTATAATATCCCCCTTACACGATGGGTGTCCCATCCCAAGATGCATATCTGCGATATCAGGAGTCACAGGCCCCCATAATTGAGAACTTGTAGTTACCCAATCAATTCTATGATTAGCATGTAAGAAGAAATTACAATCTCTACCAATTGAATTATATTTTCCAACATAGATATGATAGGCATCGCTCCAACTTACAATATTAATATTTCTATCAAAATATGTCCCTCTATCTGCATGCCATAAGTGTATATTTTCAATCATATTACGGTATTCTTAAAATATTATTATATATTTTTATTCGACTATTAATTTTAACTATTTCTATAATATAATCACCTTTTTCTAAAAAAACATTAGAAAAATAAAATAAAGAATAATAAGTTAAATTTTGATTACATAATGTTTCCAAGATATCACCTTCTTTATTTTTAATAATAAAATCAACATTTTCATCAATTATTTTTGTAGTTAAAAATGAATTTCTTTGAAATAATAACATATTATCACTATATGATATTAAAATTTCTTCACAATCAAGAACTTCATTTCCATATGTTTTTTGAATTTCCATAAACCTATTAACACTTTTCATCCCATGAAATATTGCAATATCATTGACATGTTTCGGTAATACAACATAACCTGAGATTTGTGTCATATGAAATGGATTATTTAAATCTGTAATTGTATTAATTTGAATGCTAGTAGTATCTTCAATATCACATAAATGAATACAATCATATAAATGATGCTTTGAAAGTATCACATTAGCGGAATCTTCATCGTGTAATTTGAATATACCAACTTCAGTATTTTTATAAGTGTTATACATATCAATCTGTTCTTGAAAGAACCACTTAGATTCTTTATCAAATAACATTATGTTAGTTTTTCTACGAGGAAATACACAAATTTCAACTCCAACTTTATTTGCCAGAATGTGAGCAGTGCTAGTCCAATCTTCTCCCTCAATAACCCCTGAGGTATAAACTATATCGTGAGTATGAGAATTGATTAATGGATATGTAGTTAACTTACTAAAATATTTACTAATGTCGTCCGCAGATGTCGTAAGATAAATGTCACTATCAATAAAAATAAATTTATCATTAGGATATTGTTCTATAACATCAATCATTAATTTAGGCTTGCAACTGATAATATTTTCATCTCTCCCTCTATAATCTTTACCACCCTCTTCAATATTAATTCTTCTGAGAATAAATTGTTCACTAGTTAAAAATTTATTAGGAATTTTATAGTCAAAATTGATTGTATATATAATACATTTCCTATTTGAATAAAAATGAATTGAGTCCATTAAATATTTTACAGTTTCAGAATAGTTTTCTGTAAATCCAAATACCCAATAAAAATCATCTAAGAACTTCTTATCATACCTTCCAAAAATTTGATTTCCAACTTTTTGAAAGATTGTATTATTTTTTCTAAGGAAATGATAAAGTAATTTTTCTTCATCATTAACCATTAATTTCCCTCCACTCCAATGAACGTCATAAGTAGTTTTCCCTCCATTATTTACTTCAGTATTCATTGAGTATATTATTTTGGTCTTATACTCTTTCATTGCAATTATAGATAACTCTTGTTCTCCATAACCATAAATGCCATCCATTAATAATGTTTCATAATATCTGTCGGTTTTCATTAAATTATGAAATTCTGGTGTATTTCTAACAATCATTAAAGGCCCACTCAATCTATTGTGATATATCTCATCTCCAACTGAAATGAAATCGAAATGATTAATACTATCTAATAGAGTTTGATTAATGTTACCAAACATAGTATCAATATCATATATCCCTACATAAGAATAGTCTTTAACATAATCAGAAAACATTTCAAAGTATGATAACTTGAAATCACTAATCTTTTTTGGATTAACTATCTTGTTAATTTTAACTTTAGATATTGTGTTAAATCTTTCTAAAAATTCTTCTTCATTAATATACTCAATATGAAAATTTTTATATTTTATGTACGTGAAATCATAATCTTTATCATCTGTAAAAAAATAAAAATCTACGCACGATAATGAAATAATTGTTTCTATATGATATTTGAAATATTCAGGTATTTTACCTAACCATACTTCGGCTAAAGCAATTTGTTTTTCCAAAATTCTATAAAATTATTTATTGTCTGTTTATCTTTTTGTTCTAATTGTAATAAATTTTCTTTTACTATTCCAATTGTTTGTTCTGCCCATTTAATATCATTAAATCCATAAGCAACTCCACACATTTGAATTGGATTTTTCATTCTGTACTCAACAGGAGTTAAATCTTTATTAGGATTTAATATAATTGATTTAGCTCCACATAACGCCGCCGCAGTAGTATAATAAGATTTATCATCAAATGTTAATACGTATTCATACTTATTAAATTCATTTGTTAAATAATTTATATCCTGTTTACCATTGTAATGTGGGATTTCAGTTGACCCTAAATTTCTTAAAAATTCTTTTCCCCAATCTGGAGTATTTTTATGTATGATATGTCCAAATCCTTTTCTATTAGGATTATTTGTATTATAAAACCTATCAAAGTTATAATCAAAAACAGTCAATTGTTTTTGTATTGTTCCTTCAGGAACTTTGAATGTCCCATAATTAAAAATAACATCGGTATTATGAAATGTATCCCATTGTTCTTGCTCAAAATCATGTAATACCCATCTAACATTATGTATTGTGTTAAATTGGTTTCCGTATGTTGTTTGAGGTAAAATTGATATGGTATTATTTAATCCAAAATTAAAACTTTCCCATAAAAAATTATTTTTCCATCCATCATTTATCTCTTCTTTTATTGTTGGAATAATTTCAATATTTTCATGCGGATAAAATGGTTCGTTAAAAACATATACATAATTTCCTCTTAATGCTAATTCGTATGCTAATTTATGTAAGGCAAATGACGCTCCTTTAGATTCAAATCCAATTGTTATCATTGTATTAACAATAAAAGTTAATTTATTTGGATTACTATTTAAAACCATTTTATTAATTTTTCTATAAACATAGTATAATCGTTTATATGATGGTCATTCTTAATTAATAAATCACAATTTATCATTCCATCGTCTAATTTATATTCATCAGTCCAATCCAAATATCGTTCTCCTGTTTTTTTCCAAAACTCATTAAAAATATCCCAACATATCTTCCTATCATCTTCAGTACCTAATACTAATTCATCCAAATACAAATCTCTCATAGTCGGATTCGGTGAAAGTATTATAATCTCATTTGGGTATTCTTTTTTAATAGAAATAATCGCTTTTAAATAATCTATCATTAATCCATAACATTCCTGATAAATATTTTTATCTTTCTCTTGACAATGTTTATGTATTGTAAACCTAAAATCTATTTCACCTAAATAAAAGACAATATAATCTGGCGTCTTTATATTATATCTTTGTAAATAATTAATAAAATTACCATTTACAAATCTATTCAAACTTAACGAATGAGCGCCAACACAGTTTAAATTATATCCATTATTTTCACAAATTTTCCTAACTCTATCATCTTTAATATGTAATGTATGAGAATCTCCAAATATCCAAATATTTTTATTCGGGACTTCATACTTTTTTTGAAATAAAATTTCATTATTATCATCGTTAGTTATCACAATATTGAATCCATCAGAAATACCTGGCACATCATTAACATAATTGAACTCGGTGAAATACGTAATATTTGGATGAACTTCATTATTACCATATCTATTTAAATTAAAAAAAATATCTGATGTAGTAACTTTTAGATTATATACATCATCAGTATCTGATTGAATCATATATTCTATTTTAAGAATAGAAGTTTCTACAATTTTTTCACAATCTAAACTAATTAACTTAAAATTCATTTTTTTATAAATTTTGCTGGCACTCCAACGTATGTTCCACTTGTTACTATATTCTTAATAACTGCTGCGTTTGAACCTATTTTAGTATTTGAAAATACCTGTACCTTTTCTTTAATTGAAGAATTTGTTCCCATATATACTTTATTCCCCATCACTACATTACCCGATACTATCGCCCCTGGCATTGCACTGAAATAATTACCAATTACGGTATCATGCCCAATTTGATTTCCTCTATTTAAAATAGCATGATTACCTATTTTAATATTAGTTGTAAGTATGGAATATGCCCCGATAAAACTTCCTTCACCTATTTTTATATTTTCATCCATAATTAAAGCCGTTGGATGTATAAAACTAAAATACTCTGTTGTTTCAGGTAATCTTGAAACAATTCTAAACCTTTCTTCACAATCCGCAACTGCAACCATCATTAGATATAATTCAGGATTAAATTCACTTATTGGTTTAGCAATATCATTGCTATATTTATCATCAACAAAAAAAGTAATATTCCGATTAATTTGAGCAGCGACTTCTCTTGCATGTCCACCATGTCCAAACAAAGCTAATTTCATATTTTTATTTTATAAACCACCAAGTGCCAAACCATTCTTGGGTCACATTTACTTTATAATTATGTTCTTTACAGAACTCATCAACCGCAGGATTAACTCCAAATATTCCATTATAGTATTGTGTACCCTGATAGGTATTCGTATAAATGTATTTATCTTTCCCATTTGGACAAAATTTATCATCACCATACCAATTCATATTAAGATAATCATGACCTGAAAATACTCCTTCTTTCTTTAATTTTGGAAACCATAATTTAATATCCTCAACTACAAAATCATATGCATGATTCGCGTCAATATAAATAAAATCAAGTGACTCATCTTCAAAAATTTCAGACGCTATTTTTGAATTTGCTCTAATCATAATAGCCCTATCTTCATATCCTTCAATACTTTTCATAGTATTTAAGTAAGCGTCGGAATGATTATTATGATTACTCATATCTTCATATTCATCACCTAAACCTCTCCAAACATCTACCATATACAAAGTACCTTCCCATTTTGAAAGGATTATTTTTGAAAACTCCCCCCTAAATACCCCTATCTCAACACCTTTTCCATTTCCTACTAAAGACGTTAAATTATCAATTAAATCTTCTCTATCTCTGTTTTCACGATTTATCATATTATTCATAATTTTATTTATTTTTCTGTATAATTATTTTTATATTGTCATGATTATTATAATGGTCTCCAATAAGTTTCCAATCACTATTTCCACCTAATACGTATTGATATATGTGAGCTCCTTTCCCAACCATTGGATATGGTACACACATATGTTCTTCTCTCCCATTAAAATGAAACCATTGAACCCACGTATCCTTTTTATAATTGTCATCAACAATAATAATACTTCCTGTTGGCATTTTTGATTCAATTGCCTTGAATTCTTCCCACCCATGTAAAGCACTTGGTAATGGGTCAAATAAATTAAAATCCCAACTATCTAAATGGACTAAATTAGGGATTTCATCAATATTTCTTAAAAACTCAATAGAATCTTTTACATGCGTTGAGTAATCTAAATTTGGAATGGCGTTTTTAAAAATTTCATTACTTTTATCTACTACATCTTTTGATATATCAACAGACATCATACGATTACCTCTTTTCTGTGTAACAAAACCTAAAAACACTCCAAATAATCCATCGAGATAACTTGAAGACGCTCCTGTCTCTAATACAACTATTTTATCAAAATTAAAGTCATCATTAATTGCATTAATTAAAGTTTCGCATTGTTTTCTTCTAGTACCATGACCTACCGACATATCATAATCAATAATGACTGTTCTCATGTGATTTAGATATTCTTCATACCCTTCTAAAAATAATTGTTTCATTTTTTATATATTTCATATTTAGACAAATCAGGATATGGTAATTCCAAATCTTCATTGTGTTTTTTTGTTCCGTCCAAGTTATAGAATTGTGCCATCATTAATAATCCTCTTGCCGCAAGTTCTGGCATCATATAGAAATTCCAACCCAACATATCGAAGTTATCGTCATGATAAGAACATTCTCTTCTTCCACTAAATCTTGCTCGTTTGAACCATAACATTGCTTGATAATCATCGGTAATGATTGCTCCACCTTTACTCAATTTCAATGTCTTATAAGGTCCTGTAAACGATAGACACATATGTGTTCCTGTAACGTACATATCACCAGTAAATCTTAAAGCAGAATCAACAACATTGCTTGGGAATAATCTATATGGTCCTTTAATTGTTTTGCCTTCAACAGGAGTAAAATTAACTTTTAATCCCGCATGAATTATTTCACAAGGAACTGAAGGATATGTCTTTGATGGGCAATCAACCGTATCTTCCGTTAATGTTTTTTTAACATTCTTTTCATAATATAAGGATAAGAAAAGAGCATTACTCATATTATCTAATGCGATAGCATGTGGAGCACCTGTGTAATCACATAATGCTTTCTCAAAATTTTCAGTTATTTTATGAACTCCTTGTGCCATTTAAAAAAATTCTATTTTATTTTTTATGTCTATAAAATAATCTTCATATAAAAATTCATCACCTTTATACACCATCATTTTTTCAACATTGTTATTAACAACATCATACATCCAACCTCCATACCCACGAAATTCATGATGTAATTCTTTCTCCGTACCATCATTAAATTTAATCACAATCCTTCTATAGTCAGGAGTAGATTTAATATTTCTACTATAAATTACAATCTCATCTTTTAGAAGATGTCCTCCATTCTTCATATCATACCCAAAATAAAATTTGGTTAAACATTCACGATATTTTTCATCAAAATAATTTCTACAATGTTTTATATTCCATCCAGTATCCGAAAATTCCTCAAAAAAATTAATTCTTATATCAATATCGTTAACACTTAATTTTTTCAAATTTTCATACATGAATCTTTCCATTGTAAGAAAGTTTCTATTACCATTTTCATGTTCTAAATAATCAATAAAATCTTGCTCATTTGTTATATTCGAAAAATTATTTAAAAAATAATCAATTTCACAAAAGAAATAATGAACGGCTATTGAAGTATCATCGGAATTTTTTGAGAGATAGAAAACTCCCTTCTTACCTGTTTCTTCACAATATTTATGAACGTCTTTAATTTTATTTTTTGTCTCATCCCCAAGAATAGCATCATACTCCATTTTATAAAAATGAGTATATCCCAACTCTTTAGCAATTTTAACTGAACGATATAAACTAATTAAAACAGATAACCCATGTTTTTGTGTGTGAGGGAAACATTCATATACTTTACAGGTATCATATTGATTCCAATAATATACCACATCATAATTTGTATATTCTTCTTTAAATAATTGATTTCTTTTATCATAAAAAAAATAATCAACTTTTTTTTGTACTTCTTTATCAATAGTCGTATTCGACATCAATAACAAATCATCACCAATTGTTTTAACCGAATCAATAAAATTGACAAGTGTTTTTTCTTCTGCAGGGTCTGTTATAAATGCGTCTATGATTGTAATTAATTTCATACTAATAATTGAATTATAAATAATATATTTTATATTTCAACTAAACAATCATCATAATGAATAAAATATTTGCTCACGGCTCTTATATTGGAAATACAGGATATAATCAACATACCAGGGACTTCTTTAGAGGTTTATCAAAGCATGTTCAACTTAAAGTTAGAAATTTCACAATAGGTAGTAGTTGGAATGGAATGTCATCTGAACCACATAATAATGAACCATATTTTAATGAAATTGATAAAAAAATATTATACCAACAAATTTTATTTAATACGGATAAAACAAGAAGTAATTATCCAATCTATCCCGATAAATCCAAAGAATTTACACCAGATGTAAATCTAGTATTATGTGAAACAAACCATCATATATTCTACGATAATTATGAAGGTCCAAAAATCGCATACAACGTGTGGGAATCAACATTACAACCACAACACTATTTCAATAAATTAAAAGAATTTGATGAAATGTGGGTTCCATCAAAATGGCAAAGAGATTGTACCATCGCACAAGGTTATGACCCAAATAAAATTAAAGTCGTTCCTGAAGGTGTAGATGTTCACACTTTCTATCCAGATAAAAAAGTCACACACCCATTAACAAAAGATAAATTCACATTCTTTTTAGCGGGAAGATGGGATTACAGAAAATCAATTAAAGAAATTATTGAAACTTTCATTAAAACATTCGATAACAATGAACCTGTTGAATTAATCGTCTCGGTTGATAATCCATTCTCAAATGATGGTTTAAACTCAACTGAAGAAAGATTAAAACATTATGGTTTGGAAGATGATAGAATTAAAATTCTACATTTCCCTCCAAGAGAAGAATACATTAGACTATTAAAGTCTTGTAGTGTATTTGTATCTTGCGCAAGAGCAGAAGGATGGAACTTACCGTTAATCGAAGCAATGGCTTGTGGCACACCATCCATTTATTCAGATTGTTCTGGTCAGTTAGAATTTGCAGAAGGTAATGGTATACCTGTTAGGATATCACACGAATTACCTGTAAGTGCCAGCACATATAATCACTTCAACGATAATGTTGGAAATTACTATGAACCTGATTTTAATGACTTAGGTGAAAAGATGATGGATGTTTACGGAGATTATAAAAAGTATAAAGCATTTGCATTAGTAGAATCATCACAAATTAGGGATGAATTTAGTTGGGAGCGTATCGCAGAAATTGGAGCAGAAACAATCAATAATTTTTTGGAAAGAAAACCTTGGATAGTTGAAAAACCATTTAAAAAGAATGAAATTATCATTACTTATTTAGATGGACCAAGAGTAGAAGTACTAGGAGATGAGAAAATAAATTACTTTGTTGAATTTATTGATAGTACTAATAATAAAGTACTTCACTCACAAGTTATATCAAATAATATGTGGGTCGCTTGTGGAAAAAAATATTATGTTCCATGGGTTATTAAAATAAATGGTGAAATATATGATACGTTTGATTTAACCAACAAAACGGTAATAATTGGAATGGAATCAAAATCTATCGGTGACACAATATCTTGGGTACCATACTCTGTCGAATTCCAAAAGAAATATAATTGTAAAGTATTATTATCCACATTTAGAAATGAATTTTTCCAAGGATTAGACGCCTACAAAGATATTGAATTTATACAACCAGGAGAATCTCACGATTGTTACGCTACTTACAGACTTGGATGGTTTAAAAAAGATAATGCTTGGAGCGATAGAGAAAGAAACCCAAATCAACCCAATATAATACCACTACAACAAACCGCAACAGATATTCTTGGTTTAGATTTTAAAGAATTAAACTATGGTCTTAATTTTCCAAAAAAAGAAAGACCTATTACCGAAAAGTATGTCGTTTTCGGACCAAATGCAACTTCAGGTTGCAAAGAATGGGATTATAACAATTGGGTTGAGTTATCTAAATTAATTAAATCTCTTGGTTATGAAGTTGTAACTTTAACACAAAAGCCATTTTATATTGAAGATTCGATTAATGTGTGGGGAGAACCATTAAGTGATGTCTCTAATTACTTATATCATGCTGAGGCGTTTGTTGGTTTAGGTTCTGGATTATCTTGGCTTAATTGGGCTCTTGGGAATCATACTTATATGATAAATGGTTTTGCAAAAGATGGACATGAATTTACTTCAAATGTAACAAGAATATATAACGATAATACTTGTATATTCTGTTGGAACGATGAGGTTTTTGTTTTTGACCCAGGTGATTGGGATTGGTGTCCTGTTTATAAAGGAACAAAAAAACAACACATATGCCAAAGGTCAATCACACCATTACAAGTATTTGAAAAAATGTTAAATAGAATATAATGAAGACAATTTTAATACAACTTAATTCAAATTCGTTGGGGGACACAATTGCCATTATGCCTTGCGTTGAATATTATATGTCTAAAAATAATGATAATGTTCTTGTTAAATCAAATCCAAGATATAATTCATTATTTAAAGAAACTTACCCAAATATTAAATTTTTTGAAGAAGGAGTTTCTTATGATAAAAAAATAGAATTAAACTATAATTTTAATCTCCCATTACAAACTGGTTTTGCAAATCAACTTGGATTTCTTAATTGGGATTATATTCAACCAAAGATTGGTTTAACTAATAAAGAAAGACCTATTAAAGGAAAATATGTTACAATAAGTATACATTCAACATCTCAATTAAAATATTGGAATCATCCACTTGGCGTTAAATCACAACCATTTTCTCCATACTGGAACGAATTATGTGCAATATTAAGAAAGGAAGGAATTACCCCTGTAGTAATCGAAAAAGATGAAATGTTTGGTATAGACCCTTATAAAAATGGAATGCCTTCTAAATCAAATAAAAAAATTGGTCTTTCTCTTGAAGAAACCATTAATTATATACAACATTCAGAGTTCTTTATTGGGTTATCTTCAGGATTATCTTGGTTGGCACATTCCATGAATAAAAAAGTTGCAATGATTTCAAATTTTTCAGAAGATTGGCACGAATTCGATTTATCTTCTCAAGATTATAAAAGAATAACCAATAAATCTGTTTGTCATGGATGCTGGAATAAAATTAATAAAGAACATATGTTTGATATTTCAGATTGGAATTGGTGTCCATTACATAAAAATACCGAAAGACAATTCGAATGTCATACATCAATAACACCACAAATGGTTTTTGATGAAATCAAAGATTGGATTAATATTCCTATATTATAAATAATTTGTTTTTTTTAACATCCCAAAGAATAACAAGAAGTTTGAGGACCTGAAGCCCATTCTGTATCATAATATGTTCCAGTTGTAGTAGATGTTATATAATATTGATACCCATCATATCCACATATCCAATCCCCAGGGGATAGAGTAAAATTTGTCGTCCTTATAACCCAATAATTGCTATCATAATAACAATATACATATCTATCAGCATAATAATAGTAATATGTTGTACAAGAACCCATATCAGCAACGTAGTATGTATAATTACCTGCGGAACCATATCTAGCCAACTGAATCCATTCTCCTGATGTAGCATTATAGTAAAAATCGTATACTCCTGAAGTTACATAGGGTTCATAGTTTGATTGTGGGTATACAGGATAACCAATTGCTAAAGGGGATATGAAATATAAACCAATATCATTTGCCGTTGGTCCTGAAGAACATGCGGTAGCACTATCTCCCCATCCGTATAACTGACTATCTTTATTATGAGATAAAAACCCATTAGTAATATAAGTGTGAGCATCTTCTATAGTAAAATCTATAACACTACCCGATTCAAGTATTTCTATACTTATAATTTCTACTTCAGTATTATCTTTTAATAATGTTTCCCCAACTTTTAAAAATTCAACTTGCTTGTATTCACCAGAAACATACATTACATGAGAAAGAGAACATATTAATTCTCCATTATATGTTGTTATTTTTAATTTTGGTTGTTCTGAATTGAACATCCTTAGAATTTTAAAGTAACCCCACTTTAATGTTTTTTCGTGTTGGGTATAAATAAGTTCCCCTTCTTTTAAATCCTTAGCAGTTTTAGATAAAGAGGGTGTTATTTGTATTTGAGTATCTGGGTCAACACATGCAAAACCCGCTCCATCTATTTGTATATACCCATTACAAGTTTGACAATATCCATACCAACTAGCCAATGATACTGTACCAGTAGATGGAGGAAGTGTGGGGGAATAGGTGGTGTTTAAAGTAACATATCCGCCAGACCTTGCAGTATTCATTGAAAAAGGAGCCTGTGTTGGAACACCTAACTCAGTCCTTATGTCATTCATATCTATTGTTCCACTTTTCTGTAAAGGCATTACTTATTACTTATTATATTTTTTAATTCGTCAATTTGTTTTTGTTGCTCTTTGATTGCCTCAATTAATACACCTACTATGTTTCCATAAGCAACACTATAATTTCCATTATCATCTTGTTGTACTACTTCAGGTAATATTGATAAAACTTCTTGCGCAATTACTCCTATTTTAGTTGATTTATCTTCACTATCGTTACGAGTATAAGAAACACCTCTTAATGATTTAACTTTATCAAGTGCGTTTTCAATTGTTAATACATTATCTTTAACACGAGCATCTGAATATGCAATTACATCTCCTGTTGCACGAATATCACCTGATACGTCTAAAGCATATGAATTGGTGGTATAATTTACACTTACATTACCCCCATTAGGATTTAAACATAAAGGAACATATCCAACTCCTTGAGTAACTGCTATAATTTTGGCTTCTGTTGCAGTTCTTCCAAATATTAATTGCTTATTAGTATCACTTGCGGTGCTTATGACCATCTGTTCTGAACTATCACTAACAGCATATACATTTTGTGCTGTCATACTGTTACTAAACTTACCATATCCTGTAACATCTAACGCCACTGATGGTGATGCATTATTTATTCCAACATAACCACCACTAGTAATTCTCATTTTTTCGGTAGCATCAAATGGAGAAGTGCTACCTCCACCTGTACCAAATGACATACCATAATTATTACCTCCATTGAATTGAATATATGCCATCCAAGTGGCGTCTATTTTTTGTTGAATTCTCCATCCTGCGGATGTCCAATCAGAACCGTTTGATATACGACTATCTGTTATTTCTAAATAATCATTATTTCCGGAAGCAGCATGTAATGTTACAGATTGTGCTTGGTTTCCAGCAGTTGTTCCTATAGTACCAGAATCCACATATAATAAACTACCATTAAAAGTTAAATTAGGTTCTGAATCCGCAGAATTAGAAGTACCATTAGCTGTTAATACATTATTATTTGTTGTTGGACTA
>SESA01001036.1_pt1 | contig 15468 bp, 11 predicted proteins | sample 3171451 | NCBI WGS metagenome assembly SESA01 (sample SAMN06051862, study PRJNA518727) | freshwater metagenome | biome: subpolar coniferous forest; feature: holomictic lake; material: water; isolation source: holomictic Lake 227, 8 m depth | place: Canada: near Kenora, Ontario | collected...
GAGGAATGGAACAATTCCACGGATTCCTCCCGATGGCCTATTGCGTCGAGAGTCGCCAGCGTGGTCCAAAGATGAGTGGGCCAGCCGATGTAATGATCCGGGAAAATCACCCATATCTTTCCGCCGGGGCGCGCCATGGATTTCAGCCGGGCGCGATACGCGACATCGTCATCCATATAGACGTCCAAGCCTAGGACGCGGAATCGTTCCGAGTAGCCATGGCGGTGATCATAGAAGCGAAAGACGGGAGTGGATTGGTTATCCACAAAGAGCGTTCCTCCGGGTTCGCCTTTGGCCTCGATGATTCGCATGACCTCCGTAAACCCGTGATGCTTGAGGGGCCGACTTGCCCGGAGGCCCGCGTCCGAGGCGAGGGGAATCACGAGCAACGCGGCAAAAGCCAGGGCGGGTCCCCGGAAACGCTGGCGTTCCAGCGTTGTTTGGATAAATCGGACGCCAAGCCCGGTGGCCAGACAGCTCATCGGAACCAGGAACAGAAGGAACCGGCCGATCCACGGGTATTTGGTTACGGAAGACCCGATCAAGCAGAGCAAGACCGGTCCACCGAGGACTAGAGCCGTTCGCCAATCCCGACGGTTCCAAACCTGTGCGATCGCCAGCGCCAGTACCAGCAACCCCAGGCTCGTGAATGGAAAGCCAAAGGGGTCCGCCAGACTTTGGGTGAGCAGATCCCAGTTCGATTTCAGCTCACCCATCGTGCGCGGCGCCAGGCGGATCCATTCGTTGGCCCATATCCCTTCCATGACCTTTGCCGGCTGGCGGGCAATGAACCAATATTGGGCGACGAAACTGAGCGTTGCGGTCGCAGTTGCCGCAAACGAAGCTCGCAAGCGCTTCCAATCCCGCAGCTTCAGCGCATCCGCCATCAGCGCCAGGCCCACCGCTCCGAGCACGAAACAAGAGGGGAACGAGAACCAGCAAACGGCCGTCGCCACCGCGCCAAGCCAGAGGGAGTCGGCGGGACGCCGGCTTTGCAGGGCGCGCATTCCGAACAGCAAGAGAATCACCGAGCATAACGCATCCACGCCATAGACTTTCGCCTGGCAAACATAGCCGATGAGCGTGGGGCTCAACGCAAAGGTCGCCAGGGCCGCCAAGGCCGGAATGCCGCCCTCCGGGATCGCGAGCTTTACCACTTTTTGGAAAAGCAAAACCGCCAGCACCCCGGCCAGCAGAGAGGGAACGCGGAAGGCCAGATCGTGATCGCCCAGGGCCAATACAGACGATTTCACCGCCCAGAGAAAACCGAGCGGCGCCATCTGGGCGTATTCCAGAGGCTTGCAGAGCCCGAGGAAGCCCCGGTGGACGATGCTCAGGCTGGCCGTCGCTTCATCCAGCCAGAGATTTTTGTCGAAAAGAAAAAAGAAAACCCGAAGCGAGATCCCTATCACGCAAAGGCCCACGGATGCCTGCCCGACATTGGACCTGTAGTCGCCCCGCTCAGTCGGGGCGGCGATGTGGGCTTTCAGTTCCATGGCGTTATCCCGTGATGTAATTGGACGCGCAAAGCGCCACCGGCGCGACCCCATAGCAGCCTGGGGCATCGCCCCAGGTTTTCGATTTAGAAATGTCCAGGGCTGAAGGCCTGAACCATCGCATCGCGCCCGGAATGGCGCGGGCATTCAGCCCTGATTCGACTTTCCAATTTTCCTGGGGCGTTGCCCCAGGCTGGTATGAATCGGACCTTTGGTCCTCAGCAAAAATGCTCCCGGACACGGGCGAGACGCCCGTGTCACACTTCGCGGATACAGGGTGCGCTGCAGCTACAGGGCGCCGCTTTATCTCCGCGTCTCCCCATCTCCGCGTCTCCGCGTCGCCGCAACTCATAGCGCTCCCGGCGTTTTGGTCATTCGAAACGCCACCGCTGTTTTCCCGGGCGCGGTCTTGGATGCTTTGTTCATCGTGGCGTCCAGGTAGCTGGCGGCCTCCCTGGCCGTGCGCCCTAGTTCCGTTTCCGGTCCCAATTCGACTTCCAGGGCTTTCAGCACGGGATAGGCCTCGATGCGCTGGGTTTCGGCGAGGGCCTGAATGGCGACCACCCGGAAGACCTGGCTCGTCTTGGCTTCCCGCGCCCAACGCGGCAGCATCGGCAGAGCCACTTCCGGGAAATTCCGAGCGATGCCGTGCAAGGCGTAGTGCCGGGTGCTTTGGTCGCCTTCGAGCAACTCGTGTTTCCAGTAGGCCCACTCGCTCTCGGGCTTGATATTGTAATAGCGCATTGCGGCGGCGTGGGCGAGGGGATCGACCATCGCCTCGATCTTCGTCTGCGGGTCCACGGTGATCGCCAGTTGCTCATCGGGAATCCCCATCTGGCGCAGAGCAAAGAGCGCTTGGACGATGTCGCTTGTTTCCACCTTGAACGCCGTCGTGTCCCACTGGTTTGGGAGGTCGTTGCCGGTCTCGGCAAACTTCGCGAAGGCCGAGGCCGGGAGGTTTTCCAAAAGCGCGAGAGCCGCCGTCTGTGCTGCGGGAGTGGAGATTTCCGGGTGCTCAGCGAGAAAGTCCAGCAGCGGCTGGAGCTTGGGTTGAGGGGTGGCGGAAATAACGTAGGTCGCATCCGACACCCGGTTGAGGGAAGCGACCGCGAGGGTTGGGAAATCTTCCAGCCGATTCTCTCCCGGGGCGAAATCGATGGTGCGGGCCCGCAATGCAACCACGCTCCCATTGGCGCTCTCAAATGCCTGGCCTGCCGGAATGGAGAGGCGCACCGCCTGCCGGGTCCCGTTAGACCCCATCATCCGCAGTCGTTCACGTCCATTGCCCCGGAACTCCGCCTTTAAGGTTCCGTCTTGCAGCGCCGAAGCCAGATCCACGGTCAGGACCGGCGCTGGCGATTGAGGTCCGGCGGCGCCAGGCTGTGGCGGTTCGATTTCGGACTGTCGACTGGCTCCGGTTTTAAAGCCTACGAGCGGTTTGGTGACGGTCGGCCCTGTCTGCGGCGCGATCGGCTCGGGGGCGCTGGCCGTTGCCAACTTGAGATCGTGCGCTCCGCGCAGAAACCATCCCCCGGAGACTCCAAGGAGGAGGACTGCGGTTAGAATTAAAATGAGGGGAGCGCGCTTCATTGGGGGAAATCGGTCAACCATAGCACGCACCCACGCCAGGCGCTCCATCGGATTTGCGGGTTGTTTGCACGCTCTGCTGTAGCCGCCCCGCTCTGTCTGGCTGTAAACAGATTCTTTTGCACGCTTACAATCGTGGCCAAACCCAGCGGCGCGTTTGTGTCGAAATCGCTTGCCGCCTCCTGTGGGCGTGATAACGAGGCTTTGTGGGATTTTCTCAAAACTATTCCGAATGGGTTGATCGTCTGCTCGGGCACGGCGGCGAGTGGTTGGGGAAGCTTCGTCCGACGGAGCCCCTTACCGGATATGCTGGCCAACTGCCACTCATCCGTCAAGCGACCGATGTCGAACTGAGCGGAGGCAAACCGGTGGCGCCGCTGTTTGCCGCCATTCGCGCAGGACTTTTTTACCAATACGATGCGTTGGCCGATGCCGAAGAGACTTTGAGGCCGCTTTCCGGAGATCTGGCAGCCTATTGGCAGGCGATGGTTTTCCGACGCGCCGGTGAATTCGAACTCGCGCGCAATTGCGGCCGCAGCGCCGGGGAACTGCCGTTTTTCACGAAACTCCACCAAACCGCGTCAGTTTTCTCCGCGATCATCGCCCGCCAATACACCTGGGACCCGTATCTCTTCACCGGGCTTTGTGAACAACACCGGTTTGGCGACGACAGCCTCTCCGAGGAATTGATCAAACTCCAGCGCGCCGAGTTTGAAGAGGTCTTCGACTATACCTGGCGTCATAGTGCCCTGTAGTCGTTGCCGGAAATAGACGAGCGTCGTGGGATGGAACCCTTGGTGCTGCAGATCGAGGTTGAGCGCAAGCTTCCACCCGAGATGATACTTCACCAGTTCCATCGCTTGGCGGTCTGGCACCCTTTCAAGATATTGAAAAATGAGAACGCCCAGCAGCACCACCGGTTCGACTCCCGCTCGGTCGTTCGTGGTGCAGTAACAGGCTTTAAGCGTTTGCCTCGTCCCGGCAAGAACAGGCCATACAGTCTGGGCAAAAAGGCGGAACCGGTCGTTGTCGGCGAAGAGAGAGGGGGCAACGGAACTCATGCTGCCGAAGAGGGTTCCTTGGGTGTCGAAATTGGGCAAGCTCATCGATTCGTGGTTTGTTGCCTTACTATATCCGATTTCATCCTACCACAGCAAGCATTTCTCCCGGTGATTTCAACCCTTGCTGGGGTTTTTCAGCGGAATCAAGATTCAAGAGTTGACCCCGATGATTGACTTGCTGGGGTTTTTCAGCGGAATCAAGATTCAAGAGTTGACCCCGATGATCGGAATCAAGATTCAAGAGTTGACCCCGATGATTGACCCCGATGAATTGACCCCTATGAAGAGTTGACCCCTATGACTGCCCCTATGACCTCTGTGATTGACGACTTCGCTCTTGAACCATTCCATCCCGCCCTGTTTCTTTAATTCATGCCATTGGACCCGATCTGCGGAATGACGGTGGATGCCTCCAGCCCGATTACGGCGGAGCGCTACGGAGAGACGTTTTATTTCTGCTGCGAAGGCTGCCGGAAGAAGTTCCTTGCTCAAACTCAGGCGCAGAGCGCCGGGCCGGGGCCTCATTCGTGCTGTGCCCATCACCACCCTGCGGGCCCGCCTCCAGCCGACGCGGTGAGTTCGGGAGTCTATGTCTGCCCCATGCATCCGGAGGTTAGGCAGGATCATCCGGGGGACTGCCCGATTTGCGGCATGCCGCTGGAACCGGAAATGGTTTCCGCCGGCGCTGAAGATGCCACCGAGCTGGACGACATGACGCTCCGGTTCTGGCTCGGGTTAGTCATGGCATTGCCGGTGCTGGTCCTCGCCATGATCTCCATGCAAGCCATCGGACACGGCACGGCGGGCTGGGCGGAACTCATTTTGAGCACGCCGGTGGTGTTCTGGGCGGGATGGCCGTTGCTGAAGCGGGCGTGGCGCTCGCTTGCAACCTGGAACCTGAACATGTTCACCCTGATTGGGCTTGGGGTGCTGGCTGCCTATGGGTTCAGCGCGTTGAATGTGCTCGGTCGCGGCTTTTTTCCACCGGCGCTCCGGGGCCTCTACTATTTTGAATCGGCGGCGGTGATTACCGTGCTGGTTCTGCTCGGCCAGATGTTGGAACTGCGCGCGCGGCGGCGCACCGGCGAGGCTATTCGCGAGCTCCTCAGCCTTGCCCCGGACACGGCCCGTCGGATCGACTCGGATGGCGAACACGACATCCCGGTTGCCGAGGTGCGCGTCGGCGACCGACTCCGGGTTCGGCCCGGCGAACGGATTCCCGTGGACGGTCATCTCGTGGAAGGAACCAGCTATGTGGATGAATCGATGCTCACCGGCGAGGCCGAACCGGCGCGCAAGGTAGCGGGCGATCGAGTGACGGCGGGGACCATGAACAGCATCGGATCGTTTGTGCTGGTGGCCGAGCATGTCGGCAGCGAGACGGTTCTGGCGCAGATCGTGGAGATGGTGGCGCAAGCCCAGCGCAGCCGCGCGCCCATTCAACGGCTGGCCGATCAGGTGGCCGGTTATTTCGTTCCGGCTGTGGTCATCGTCGCGGCGGCGGCTTTTGTCGGCTGGCTGGTTCTCGGGCCTGAGCCGCGGCTCTCCTACGCGTTTGCCAGTGCTATTTCCGTGCTCGTCATCGCGTGCCCGTGTGCGCTTGGCCTGGCGACGCCGATGTCCGTGATGGTCGGCGTGGGGCGTGGCGCGAAAGCCGGCGTCTTGATCAAAGACGCAGGGGTGCTCGAAATCCTGGAGAAGGTCGATACGATCGTCGTGGACAAAACCGGCACGCTGACCGAAGGCAAGCCGCAAGTCACCGCGTTGATTCCCGCCGAAGGAGTTTTGGAAACAGAGTTGCTCGCCGCAGCCGCTTCCCTCGAACAACAGAGCGAACATCCGCTCGGGGCCGCGATTGTCCATGCCGCGAGAGAAAGGAATCTGTCGCTCGCGCCTATTGTCGATTTCCAAGCCGTGGCGGGGCAGGGGATCCGGGGAGAAGAAGACGCGGAGACGGGGAGACGCGGAGACGCGGAGACGGGGAGACGCGGAGACGCGGAGAGTAGTAGAAGCGGCATCCTGCCGCTTAGGGGGAACGCGCCGAGCCGAGGCAGGGAGGTGTTGGTGGGAACTGCGGGATTCTTGCAAGGGGCGGGGATTGATGTCGGGGCGATTCGGAGTCGGGCGGACGCGATGGGTGGGCAGACCACGGTTTATGTGGCTCGTGGAGACAAACTGCTCGGGATCATTGCAATTTCCGACCCAATCAAGAGTTCCACGCCGGAAGCGGTTCGAGCGCTGCACGGGCTTGGGCTGCGGGTGGTGATGCTTACCGGGGACAGTCGCGCTGTTGCGGAACGAGTGGCATCTCAACTGGGCATTGATGAATTCACGGCCGAGGTGCTGCCGGACCAGAAGCATGCCCGGGTCGCCGAGTTGCAGCGACAGGGCCGGAAAGTCGCGATGGCCGGCGACGGAATCAACGACGCACCCGCATTGGCCCAGGCGGATGTGGGGATCGCCATGAGCACGGGAACGCAAGTCGCCATCGAGAGTGCCGGGATAACCTTGTTGCACGGCGACCTTCGCGGGATCGTTCGCGCCATCGGCCTGAGCCGGACGGTCATGCGCAATATCCGGCAGAACCTCTTCTTCGCCTTTTTCTATAATCTGCTCGGCGTTCCTGTGGCCGCAGGGGTGCTCTACCCAATCTTTGGCGTCCTCCTTAACCCCATGATCGCCGGCGCAGCCATGAGCTTCAGTTCCGTTTCGGTGATCACCAATGCGCTGCGATTGAAAGCCGCCCGCTTGGAATAGGGGCGGTCCTCAGGGGAAAGACCACGGATAAGCTCAGGGTTTATTGAGGCCTGAATTAGGGGGAGATGCTTTCGGGAAGCTATTAGCAGGCTTCACTTTAGACAAAAAACAACTCAGAATCCGCAAGATCCGGTGAGTTCGTTGCTTCGCATTAGGGAAGGATGTTAAACGTCGGAAATTTGTTGAATTTACCTCCTCTTTAATGAAACTGAAACCATACCATCATCGAATAATCGGGTTCGCGCTTCTTGCCGTCGGACTATCACCAAGCCTTGCCTGTGCCAGCGACGCCGAACTGGTGCTGCCCACAAACCGTTCCGCAATTTTCAACTTCCCGGGCTTTTCGCTCGGAAGTGAAATGATCCTGACCATCGGCTTGATCGTCGCCGGACTGGGCATGCTCTTCGGCTTGATCGAATATCTCGGCCTCAAGAAACTTCCCGCTCACAAGAGCATGCTGGATGTTTCGAGCCTCATCTACAGCACCTGCAAGACTTACCTCGTCCAGCAGGCCAAGTTGCTCCTGCTTCTCGAGGTGATCATCGGTGGAACGATGGTCTATTACTTCGGAGTGCTGAATCATAAAGACGCTCCTACGGTTGCCCTCATCGTGGGTTGGTCGGTGATCGGCATCGCCGGTTCCTTCGCGGTGGCCTGGTTCGGCATGCTGATTAACAACGTCGCCAACAGCCGCATGGCTTTCGCGTCGCTCAAGGGCAAAGCTCTTGCCGTTTCCGAAATCCCGACTCGTTCGGGAATGAGCATCGGCGTGCTGCTCATCAGCGTGGAACTCGTGTTGATGATCACGGTGCTGAAGTTCGTGAAGCCGGAACTGGCCGGCGCGTGCTTCATCGGGTTCGCCATCGGTGAATCCCTCGGCGCCAGCGTGCTCCGTATTTGCGGCGGTATCTTCACCAAGATTGCCGACATCGGCAGCGACTTGATGAAAATCGTCTTCGGCATCAAGGAAGACGACGCCCGCAACCCCGGCGTGATCGCCGACTGCGCCGGTGATAACGCCGGTGACTCCGTCGGGCCAACGGCCGACGGGTTCGAAACCTACGGCGTGACCGGTGTGGCGCTCATCACCTTCATCCTTCTGGCGGTGAAGGCCGAGTTCCAGTGGACCTTCATCATCTGGATCTTCGCCATGCGTATCGTCATGATCCCCATGTCCGTGCTGGCCTGGAAGATCAACACGTATCTGACCCGCGGCATCTTCGCCAAACACGCGAAGTTCAACTTCGAGCACCCGCTCACCGTTCTGGTGTGGCTGACTTCGGCCCTCTGCATCGGGATCACTTTCCTGGTCAGCAAATACATGCTGGTCGGCGACTACCAACCGATCTGGTGGAGACTTTCCACCATCATTAGCTGCGGCACCATCGCCGCCGCGATCATCCCCGAGTTGACGCGGATGTTCACCAGCACCAAGAGCGCCCACTGTCAGGAAGTCGTGAATGCGACCACCGAAGGCGGCGCGGGCCTGACCATTCTCTCCGGTCTCGTCGCGGGGAACTTCTCCTGCTTCTGGAAAGGGCTGACCCTCACCACCCTGATGTTGATCGCGCTGGTCGCCAGCTCCACGGGAATCGGCGCCTACCTGACCGATCCCACCGTGGCCACCGTGTTCGCGTTTGGCCTCGTCGCCTTCGGCATGTTGGGCATGGGCCCTGTCACCATCGCCGTCGATAGCTATGGACCGGTTGCAGACAACTCGCAGTCCGTTTTCGAGCTCTCCACCATCGAACAAATCCCCGGCATCGCCGCGGAAGTGAAGCGCGATTTCGGGTTCACCCCTGATTTCGAAGAGGGCAAAATGCTGCTCGAAGAGAACGACGGGTGCGGCAACACCTTCAAGGCGACCGCCAAACCGATGCTCATCGGCACGGCCGTCGTCGGCGCCACCACGATGATCTTCTCGCTCATCCTGATGCTCAAGAATCATTATGGTTGGCCGAGCCTCGCTCCTCTGAGCATCACCGAAGGCCGCATCATCCTCGGCCTCCTGATGGGTGGCTCGGTGGTCTATTGGTTCGCTGGCGCGTCGCGTCAGGCGGTCATCACGGGCGCCTATCGCGCGGTCGATTACATCAAGCAAAACATGAAGCTCGATGACAGCAGCACCAAGGCGTCCATGGAGGACAGCAACGAAGTGGTCAAAATTTGCACCAAGTATGCGCAACAAGGCATGCTGAACATCTTCATCGTCGTCTTCTCGCTGGCGCTTTCCTTCGCCTGCTTCGACGCGGTGTTCTTCGTCGGCTACCTCGTCTCGCTCGCCATGTTCGGCTTGTTCATGGCCATCAACATGGCCAACGCCGGCGGTTGCTGGGATAACGCCAAGAAGATCGTTGAAGTCGAACTGCGCCGCAAAGGCACCGATCTCCATGCCGCCACCGTCATCGGTGACATCGTGGGCGATCCGTTCAAGGACACTTCCTCGGTTGCCCTGAACCCGATCATCAAGTTCACGACCCTCTTTGGCATCCTTGCCGTTGAGATCGCCGTGAACGCCGATCCGAATGTGCGGCTTGGCCTCGCGCTCGGTTTCCTGGCTATCGGGCTCATCTTCGTCTGGCGCTCCTTCTACTGCATGCGGATCTCGACGCTCAGTCCTTCCGAGCACATTCTCGAGTTCGACCGCAAAGCGGCCGTCCTGGCCGATGCCGCTGAAAAGCGCGAGGCTGAGCTTGCGAGTGTGTAGCATCGATCTGTGCCAGTGTGGCTGGCGGCCTTGCGTCGCCGGCAACGCTCGCTTATAAATTCAACAGGCGTGCGGCCCGGAAACGGGTTGCACGCCTGTTTTTTTGTCGCCGCGCTTGCGTCCACCGCGCATCGGAGCTTATCAAAGAACGATGTCCCATACCCTGCTGAAGATTTCGTGCCCCGATCGCGTCGGGCTCCTGGCTCGCCTCACGAACTTCGTCGCGTACCACGGCGGCAACCTCCTGGAGGTGCATCAGTTCACCGATCCCCTCACGAATTGGTTTTTTGCGCGCCTGGCGATCGATTCCGCCAGCCTTGCGCTCGACCTCCCCGCGTTCCAGAAGGCATTCACGCCCATCGCGAACGATCTGGAAAGTGAATGGTCGATTCGCGGGACCAAACAGCCGATGGGGGTCGTGCTGCTGGTTTCGAAGCTGGACCATTGCCTTGCGGACTTGCTGTGGCGGTGGCGCTCGGGTGAACTGCCCATCGAGATTCCCCTGGTCGTTTCCAACCACGAAGACCTCCGCCCGCTCGTCGAGCGCGAAGGCGTCCGATTCGAGTGCGTCCCGGTCCCGAGCGGTTCCGAGGAGGGCAAGAAGGCCGCCTTTTGCAAAATGGAAGAGCTATTCCGAGAAGTTGGCGTGGACCTGCTGGTGCTCGCGCGCTACATGCAGATTTTGCCGGCGGATTTCTGCGAGCGCTGGCATGGCCGGGTGATCAACATCCACCATTCCTTTCTCCCTTCGTTTGCGGGCGCGAACCCGTATCGCCGCGCGTACGAGCGGGGCGTGAAGTTGATTGGCGCCACCTGCCATTATGCCACGGCGGATTTGGATCAAGGCCCCATCATCGATCAGGAAGTCGTGCGGGTGGAGCATTTTCACCAACCCGAAGATCTCCTGCGCCTCGGCCGCGACTGCGAACGGCTGGCTCTCGCCCGTGGTGTCCGCTACCACGCCGACGACCGCGTCCTGATCCACGGCAACCGCTCGATTGTCTTCCGGGATTAGCGGAGGGCAGAATGGGACTGATGGGACTGATGGGACTGATATAGGTCCCATCAGTCCCATTCGTCCCATTTCCCTTAATCGACTTGCGAAGGACTGACCAGAGATCACTGGCCCAGGCATCCTGATGTGGCCCGTTTCTATCCGCCCGATGGGGATTTGGCCATCACCACTCCCAGAATCTCGCCGGGACCGATCGCGCCGCCGAGTTGCATTTTTACTTCAGGGTGCGAGGGATCGCCAACGCTGAATTCTCCCTCCGCGGGAGCCGTGACGGCGGTTCTGTGCAGCAATTCCTTCAGGCGCTCGCACTCGGCGATTGCCGACTGAAGCTTGGCTTTCGCCGCCTCCAACGTCGCCTGGGCCGCCGCGATACCCCGGTCTCCCTCGGTCTGGGTGGCTTGAACGGCCGCCTTCTTGTCTTTGAGAGCCGCCTCAAGTTGATCGGTAATCTGGTCTCGCTCAAACTTAACGAACGTCTCCAGACGGATCTTCGCAGCCTCGAGGCCAAGTTTTGTTTTTTTGAGTCGCACCTCCTCTGCGTCGTATTCCACTTTTTGGATGAATCCTTCCTGCAAAAGCTTGTCCCGGCTGTCGAAGCGGATTTGCTGCTGGGTCTGTGCCGATTGCGCCTCAATAAGCACAAGTTGTAGGCCCAGTTCATTGGCAGGGGCCTCCCCCTCCACGTATTTCCGCAGGGCGCGCTCGGCTTGCGCTGCCTGATGATTGGCCGCTGCCAGTTTGGCCGCGTTCTCCACTGGCATCGGTGCGAGTTCTTTCTCGCGTGCTTTGGCTTCAGCTTCGGCGACCGAAAGCGCTTCCTGCGCCTTGTTCAACTTTTCGAAAACCTGGGTGCAGTTCACCACGAAGAGCAACTCGCCTTTTTGGACTGTTTTGCCGGGGACCGCCACGTACTGGAGTGTCGAATCGCTCGGAAGCGGGTTGGAAATGAGAATGGGTGTTCCTTTCGTTTGCTGCGTTGCAAAAGAAGGATTAGGCAGCAGGAGTGCGGCGCAAGCCCATGCGGCACAATGGTGTTTGAAAGTCATAAGTCTGAGGCGGTAAGAAATGAGGGTTGATCCAGATCGAGCACACCGAGGTCGCGTTTCAACTGAAGGACTCCAATATAATGAGCCAGCACCAGATCCAGCCTCGCATTCATTGCGGCGATCCGGATGGAATTGGCTTCGATGACCTCCCGGTTGGATACCCGTCCATCTTGAAAGAGAATTTCGGCAACTCTTGCGCGTCGGATGCTGCTCTGAAAGATCGAATTCTGAATCCCGATCTGGTTTTCAAGGCTCTTGATGCGGTCGATGCTGTTGTGAATGGCTGCCGTGATGGTTGAACGCACAAAGATAAGCGCCCGTTCGTTTTGGCGCAAAGTCTGCAGCGCCAGATAAAGCCCCAGTCGCTCCTGGGTCCGCTCCAGTGGCAAAGAGAGGGTGACGCCGGCGAAATATTCATCATTGATCGTGGCGGTGCTGGAGCGCGCGTTTGAGTCCTGAAGGTTTGCATTCAGGTTTAGATCCAAGCTTGGCAGCAAACCTCGTTTGGCGAACGTCACCGCGCGACGACTGTCCTCCACCGCATCGGCGGCCGTTTGCAGGTCGGGACGGCGGCTCATCGCGATCTGAACCGCCTGGCTGGGGTCGATCCTGAGCTTCTCATACGGAATGGCGAACGAGGTCAGTTCCACGGGCGACTCGGTGGGCAGCGCAAGACTGATCTCAAAAAGGCCCATCCGGTTTTTCAAATCGAGATCGATATTAAGCAGGTCTTGCTGCACAAACAGATTCTCCTGCCCTGCCCGCAGCGCTTCGATCTCCGTTTCCAAGCCCAGGACGAAATACGTTTGGGCTCGTTTGGCCAACAGATCGTAGGACCGGTGCTTTTCTTCCAGGTTTGCGCTCTTCTCGCGCAGATTCTGGAGCGTGAGAAAACTCTCGATCACTGAGATGGCAAAATCTTCCCGGACGGCCTTGTAATTGCGCAAGGCGTAAATCAGACCGCGCTTTGCCCGGGTAAGCGGTTCCTGGAACAGATCGTTGCCCGCGCCCCGGAGCAGGGGTTGATTCAAAGAGATGGCCGCACGAGGGGAATAGGAAGCACTCAGGCCACTCGTCTGCGCATAAGCTCCACCGAAGTCAAGCCCCAGAGTGCCGCCGAACGGGAGTTGCTGGGAGACGCCTACGGATTGGAAGGAATTGACGAATTGGTTGGTGGTTCGGGTGTTGTCGATCGTGATGCCCGACTCCGCGCTCGATGCGGTGGTTTGCGCCCGCCACTGCGGAGAATAGCCGTGGCGGATGGCGACTGCGGAAAGCGCGTTGGCTTGAACCTGTTCACGCTCGCGCTGCATCGAGTAGTTGTTGGCGAGGGCGATCTGAACGGCCCGGGATAACGTTAGCGGGCCCGGCCCCACCGCCATCGGCACCGCGTCGGGCCGGGGGAGATGCGGCTCGAGCACGCGGGCCTCGTCGATCATCTTCAGAGCCGCCGCATCCGCATCCTTGGGAAGAGGAACCCCTTGCGGAACCGCCGAGCAGACGCGCGCCAACCCGATAAACAGGGAGGCGATTCGAAGCGCTTGCAGCCATGGGATAGCCAACTTCATAGGCGGGACTCTCAACTGATCACCCGCCGTGAGTCAAGCAGGTAGGCTTCCGCTAGGAAAAGAAAGGTCCCGCTTCCAAAGCCGAAAAGGAAACTGTCCAACATGCGGGTTGCTCGGTGGCGGCTTCTGTCGCAAGAGGCTGATGTGGCTTCAGTGAACGCGATGGAACAGGACGAAATAGCGACTCTGATTGACGGAACTATCGGCGAGCTCTCTCTATTCCACGAGACATTTGGCTATTACGCTCACGGGGTTACCGAAGAAACAGTCATCCTGCCTGACGATTGGAAGAACCGTGTCGTTATTGTGTCGAACGAGAACACACGCGGCGCATCGGGTCTATGCCTGCATCCGGAGGATTTGGCGGTCTCAAAACTCATTGCAGGGCGGGAGAAGGACATCTCTTTTCGCCAGGCACGGCATTCCGGGCAGCGCCAACTATCTCCCAAGCGCGTTCCAACGAGGCGTTGATATCGGGGCAGATGTTGTCCAGGCCGATTTTGTCCACGAAGCCGGAGTTGTAGAGAACTTTCATCGGCTGCGGCTGGAGGCCGCTGAGGACGAGCTTGGTGCTGTGGCGATTGAACTTCTGGAGCATGATCTCCAGCGCCCGCAACCCGGTCCCGTCAATCGCGGGGACATTGCGCATCCGGAAGATAACCACCGGGGGCTTGGTGTTCGCTCCGGCGAGCGCCGCCTCGAGTTTTTCGGCCACGCCAAAGAAGAACGGGCCTTCAATCCGATAGACAATCACGCCTTCGGGAACCGACTTGTCGCGGATGGAATCGCCGCCGAGGCCCACGTCGCTGTCCTCGGTGATCAGCCGGATATGGGTGATCTCTTCCATTTGGCGGACAAACAGGGCGACCGCCAGCAGCAGACCGACGCCGACAGCTACCGTGAGGTCGAACGCAACCGTCGTTCCAAAGGTGACCAGCAGCACGATGTAATCGCTACGCGGGCCGCGCGCCAGTTCCTTGAAATTCGACCATTCGCCCATGCGGAAGGCGACGACGAGCAGCACGGCGGAGAGCGAGGCGAGGGGGAGATACTTTGCGAGAGGCGCGGCGACGAGCACGATAACCAGGAGCGTCAAAGCGTGAACGATGCCGGAAACCGGGGTCCGCCCTCCGCTGCGGACGTTGGTGGCGGTGCGCGCTATGGCCCCCGTTGCGGAGATGCCGCCGAACCAGGGACAGACGAAATTGGCAATCCCCTGGCCCATGAGTTCCTGGTTGGAATCGTGACGGCTTTCCACCATGCCGTCTGCAACCATGGCGGAGAGCAACGATTCGATCGCGCCCAGCATGGCGATGGTCAGCGCTGGTCCCATCATCTCCTGGATATTCGCGAACGTGATGTGCGGGATACAGAGGTGAGGCAGCCCGGCGGGGATGCCCGAGGGCGCATCGGGAGTGCCGAATTTGGAGCCGATCGTGGCTATCAGGTGCGCGTCCGGATTCCAGATGGCAACGACGAGGGCGGAGCCGAGAATCGCCACGATGGAGGGCGGAATGCTGCGCCACTTGACGGGCCACTTGACGATGACGAGCAGGGAAATCAAGCCGAGCAGCAGGCTTTGCCACTTGGTATCCCCGAGGTGAGTGAGAATCCCGTGGAACTGGGCCAGCGCGTCGGCGGGCAATTTCACATCCAGCCCGAGGAGTTGCTTTAGCTGGCCGATGGCGATCACTACTGCAATCCCGCTGGTGAAGCCCGCCACGACGGAGTAGGGGATGAATTTGATCAAGCTCCCCATGCGCAACGCGCCAATAAGAAACATAAACGCCCCGGCCATCATCGTGGCCAGCGCGAGCCCTTCATAGCCGTGTTTAATGGCAATTGCGGCCAGGATCGGCACGAACGCCCCGGTGGGTCCGCCGATTTGCACGACACTGCCCCCAAGGGCGGAAATGAGGAATCCGGCGATAATGGCGGTCCAAAGACCCTGGCCGGGCGTGACATTCGAAGCGATGCCGAAGCCAATGGCCAGCGGCAGCGCGATGATGCCGACAGTGATCCCGGCAATCACATCGGGTAAAAACATTTGCCGACGGTAGCCGCGGATCGCGTCGATCAAAACAGGGCGGAAAAAAAGAAAAGAACTCACGTTGTCGGCCGCCAGTAAAAGACACCTTCGGGATAAGGACAAGCGGGAATCTGGAGAAATTCATGGGGCCTTCGCTCTACAAGGGCGGAGTAAACCAGCCAGTGCGGCGTGCTCTTAAGAT
>SESA01001041.1_pt1 | contig 15352 bp, 13 predicted proteins | sample 3171451 | NCBI WGS metagenome assembly SESA01 (sample SAMN06051862, study PRJNA518727) | freshwater metagenome | biome: subpolar coniferous forest; feature: holomictic lake; material: water; isolation source: holomictic Lake 227, 8 m depth | place: Canada: near Kenora, Ontario | collected...
GCCGCCGTCGAGGTAGATCACCTGGCCGGTCATGGAACCGGAGCCGTCGCTGGCCAGATAGACGCCGGTGGCGCCGAGTTCCTCCGAGGTGCAACTCCGGTGGAGCGGGGCGCGATCCTGATATTGCTTGATGATCTGGCTGAAACCGCCGATGCCCCGCGCGGCGAGAGTCTGGACCGGGCCGGCGCTGATGCAGTTCACGCGGATGTTTCGCGAACCGAGGTCGTAAGCCAGATAGCGGGTGGTGGCCTCCAGGCTCGCCTTGGCCACGCCCATGACATTGTAATGGGGGACCACTTTCTCCGCGCCGTAGTAGCTCATGGCGATGATCGATCCGCCGTTGGTCATCAACGGTTCCGCTTCGCGGGCAAGCCCGAGCAGGGAATAGGCGGAAACGTCGTGCGCGATGCGGTAGGCCTCTCGGCTGGTGGCCAGGAAGGCTCCTTCGAGCGCTTCGCGCGGGGCGAACGCCACCGAGTGGAGCATCAGATCGACGACCGGGGTGTGTTCGCGCACCTTTTTGAAAAATTCCGTGATCTCTTCATCCTTGGTCACGTCGCACGGATAGAACGGAACATCGGGGCCGAATTCCGCCAGGAGTTCCTCCACGTTGTCCTTCACGCGCTCGCCCTGGTAGTTGAAAATCAGCTTCGCGCCCTCGGCAGCCCACGCTTTTGCGATGGACCATGCGATGCTGCGCTTGTTGGCGACGCCGAAAACGACGCCGACTTTGCCTGCCAGAACTTGGTTGCTCATGGCCCCTAACTACAAGCCGAACCGCGAAGTTCAAAGATCAAAATTCGCGATCTTCCACGTTCGCGCTGAATTTCTTGCAAATCCGGCAGGCTCTCCTAAAACGAAAGTCGCATGTCCCGGAATATCGTTTACTTCGATCTCGAAACCCAGCGTACCGCCAACGATGCCGGGGGTTGGGACCGAAAACGGGACATGGGAATGTCCATTGGCGTCACTTATTCCACCCTGCGTGGCGATTACAAAATCTACTCGGAAGACAAGGTCAACGACCTGATCAACGAACTGCTGCGGGCGGACCTCGTTGTAGGCTTCAATGTGATCAATTTCGACTACGAAGTGCTCATGGGATACACGATCCTCGATATCCCCAGCCAGGTGCGGACGCTCGACATGTTGGTGGAGCTGGAAAAAAAACTCGGCCACCGCCTTTCGCTCGACGCCGTGGCGACCGCGACCCTGGGGGTGGGCAAGACCGGCGACGGGCTGGACGCGATCCGCTGGTGGCGGGAAGGCAAGTTGCTGGAGATCGCCGAATACTGCTGTTTTGACGTGAAAGTCACGAAGCTCGTCCACGAGCACGGCCGCGACCAGAAGCGGCTGCATTTCGTGGATCGGTTCCAGCAAAAGCGGAGCGTGGAGATCGATTGGTAGCCGTGTAGCCGCTGGAGCGGGACCAGGCGCTTTCCCGCAATAGAATCGCCGCCTTCGCGTGAGTTCTTTTTGTGTCACGCGAAGGCGCGACGACCGGTGTTCGGCGTTTCAAGTTTAGAGAAATCTGAACGGGAGAGCCCCGATCCGTGTCACACTGGGAGTCCCATGTTACCAAAACTTCTCCCCGCCCTCTGCGCCCTCGCGATTTCCGGCGCCCATTGCACAAGCCTCGGCGTCGATTACCACGTCGGCCCCGGCCAACCCATGCAGACGATCGCACAGGTGCCATGGAAGTCGCTCGGCCCCGGCGACCGGGTCAACATCCACTGGCGGCCCGAGCCTTACAAAGAAAAGTGGGTGATTTGCAGGCGGGGCACCCCGGAAAAGCCGATCGTGGTGCGCGGAATTCCGGGGCCGCACGGGGAATTGCCGATGATCGACGGCGCGGGAGCCGTCACCGTGAAGTCGCTCAACTATACCGGCGAACAACGGGCGGTCATTAAGATCGGAGCGTCCCGGATTCCCGCCGATTGCGTTCCCGCAAACATCGTCATCGAAGGTCTCGATGTGAGCGGGGCGAGTCCGACGAACTCTTATGAAGGGATCAAGGGAGTCGCCGCGTATATGGGCTGCGCGAGCGGAATCTGGGTTGAAAAAGGCGAGCGGATCGTGATTCGCGGATGCGCCATTCACGACAACGCGAACGGGTTTTTCGTCAGCCACGCTTCGCGGGATGTGCTCCTGGAACGCTGCGATCTGTTCGGCAATGGGGTGGTCAAGAGCATGTATGAACACAACGCTTACACCGAGGCGTCCGGCATGGTTTACCAGTTCAACCACTTCGGACCGCTTCGCCCGGGCGCGCTGGGGAACAACTTGAAAGACCGCTCCTCCGGGTTGGTGGTCCGCAACAACTGGATTGAGGGAGGCAACCGGGAAATCCAGATTGCCGATGCCGAAGACTCCGTGGCGATTCAAAAAGAGCCCGCCTATCAGCGAACCGTTGTTTCCGGGAACGTCATCATCGAACCCGCCGGAGATGGCGGGAACCAGATCGTCTGTTACGGCGGCGACAGCGGCAAACTGAATCAGTACCGCAAGGGGACACTCGTTTTCGAAAACAACACCGTCATTTCAAAACGCCCCGACAGCACCACGCTGTTTCGGATGATGACCAACGACGAACTTCTGGCCGCGCGGAACAATGTCTTCTACACCGCCGGACCTGGAAAGGGCCTCGCCCTGGCCGATTCCGTGGGCCTGTTCGAACTCAACGACAATTGGATTAAACAGGGCTGGGTGAATGCGCATTCCAAGTTTACAGGAAGCGTTCGCCCTGGCGAGGGAAACAGCGGCGGGACCATGCCCAATTTTGTAAATATGTCGGCCGGCGATTATCGCCTCGCCCCAGGTTCGGACCAGGGAGCGCATCTGGTCCTTGTGAAGGGGCGATTCACGCGGGTGGAGGAGCGGTAGGGAGAAAGACGCGGAGACGCGGGGACTGGGAGACGCGGAGAGAAGAGAGAAATTTCGCGCACGCACGCATTCCAGCGTTGATCCTTTTCTTCGAGCGATCAGGATGGGCCGGTGATTGCGGTCCTCTTCGCGTTGCCGGAAGAAAGTCAGGATCTCGTTCGTGCTTTGAAACATCGCGCACGAGTGGGATCGGCGGAGCTTGCCGCAGTCCGGGGCACCTTAGGGGCGCATGAAATCGTCGTGGCCCACACTGGCGTGGGCCGAAAACGCGCCGATGCCGGAATGCGGCGACTCTGGGCCGAACATCACCCGGACCAGGTGATCAGCGCCGGGTTTGCCGGAGGCCTCGACCCTCGATTGCCGAAGGGCGCGCTGCTGCTGGCCGATAGCTTCTCCAGTCCCGAACTGCTTTACACCGCCCAATCCCTCCTCAAAGAACGCGCGTCCTCGGGTATGATGGCAACGTGCGACGATGTTCTTGAAACCCCGCAGGCCAAAACCGAGTTCGCCCGCCAAAGCGGCGCCGAGGCTGTGGACATGGAAACCGCCGCCGTTGCCGCGTTTTGCATGGAAACCGGCGTGCCGCTGCTGGCGATCCGCGCGATCAGCGACACCGCCAGCGATGAACTGCCGGTTCCATTTTCAGTATGGTTTGACGAAGCCTCGCAACGCCCCCGGCCCCTCGCCCTGGTCTGGTTTCTCGTGCGGCATCCCTCGCGGATTCCGAGGTTCGTCCGGTTCGTCCAAACGATCAATCGAGCCCGGCGCATCTTGACCGGAGCTTTGCTGGAACTGTTATCTGGACTTCAGGAGGCATCCTCAACAGAATTGAGCATCAGCGATAAACTGTAACCGCTTGCCTTAGGATCGAAGCGGCAAGATGCCGCTTCTACTATAGTTGCCCTGACACGGTGTATCCTCCTTAGTAGAAGCGGCTTCCAGCCGCTCCTCCGTGGGAATCAGCCCTGTTAAGTGGACGCACATGCACTCTGTCGGGGGCGGCGATTTTATCTCCGCGCCGCTGCATTCCCCCCGGCGGCGACCGAGCGCCGCAGCTACAAGATCCCCTCCCGCGCCTCTCCGCAGATCACCCGCTTCACCCTCTGATCGTGGTCTTCCATGGGCAACCGTGGCACGATCTGCTTGGCAAAACAGATGCCGAAAGTCGGAGCCCGAAAATTCTCGCTTCCCAGCAGCCGATCATAAAACCCGCCGCCGCGCCCCATCCGGTGGCCGTCGCGCGTGAACGCCATCCCCGGCACCAGCAACAGGTCGATCTCGCTCAACGGCACCTCCGCCCCGTTCTCGTGCGGCGGTTCCAGCAAGTTCCACCGGGACTCCAACAAAGCCGAACGATCCGGCACCCGGATGAAAACAAGATGCTCTCCCACGACCCGCGGATAACAGACCGCCCGGTTTTCGAGCACGGACCAGAGCAGATCGACGTTCGGCTCGGAACCAAGCGGGGAAAAGAACCCGACCACCCGCGCGTCACGCCATTCCCGGGTCTGCGCCACCTCGCGACAGATCGCCGCCGAATTCTCGGCGCGCGCCTCCGCGGAGATGCTTTGGAGGCGGAGCCGGATGGCTTTGCGCAGTTCGGTTTTGGTCACGCCCTTAGGAAATCGTCAAATCCCCCCGCCCGCAAGCCGCAATGCCGCTCCCGCGACCCTCGCGGTGTTTTCGAGATCGGCCTCCGTATGCGCCATGGAAATAAAACCGGTCTCGAATTGCGAAGGGGCGAAATAGACACCGCCATTGAGGCACGCATGGAAGTATTTGGCGAACGCCGCGCGGTCGCTTCGTTGCGCATCGGAAAGATTCAGCACCGGTTGGTTCGTGAAAAAAAGGCAGAACATCGAGCCTACCCTGTGGAAGGTCATCTCGCGGCCCAATTGCCGGAGGGTTGAGCGGACGGATTCCTCCAGCATCAAGCCAAGTTGTTCCAGGCGCGCCCAGCCGTTCACGCGTTCCATTTCCCGCAATTGCGCCAGCCCGGCGGCCATGGCGAGCGGATTGCCCGAGAGGGTTCCCGCTTGGTACACCGGGCCATCGGGCGAAAGCCGGTCCATAATCTCTGCCCGGCCGCCAAACGCCCCCACCGGCAGGCCACCTCCTATCACTTTGCCAAGGGCCGTCAGGTCCGGGGTGATCCCAAACAACTCCTGCGCGCCCCCGCGAGCAACACGGAACCCGGTCATCACTTCATCGAAGATCAGCACCGTGCCACACGCCGTGCAAAGCCGCCGCAGTTCTTCGAGGAATCCCGGTTTTGGAAAATACAATCCGGCGTTGGCGGGAATCGGTTCCAGAATGACCGCCGCGATTTCGTGGCCTTCGCGCGCGAAAACCGCCCGGAGCGCTTCCTCGTCGTTGAAGGGAAGCGTGAGCGTCAGATCGGCGAAAGCGCGAGGCACGCCAGCGCTGTCGGGCTCGCCGTGCGTCAATGCGCCGCTCCCGGCCCGCACCAGCAGGGAATCGACATGGCCGTGATAGCAGCCGTCAAACTTCACCACCTTGTCGCGCCCGGTAAACCCGCGGGCCAGCCGCAGCGCAGACATCGTCGCTTCCGTCCCCGAATTCACCATCCGTACTTTTTCAATGCTCGGCACCCATTCGCAGATCAGCCGCGCCATTTCCACCTCCAGCGGATTCGGAATCCCGAAGCTCACCCCGTTCGCAGCCGTGTCGCGGATGGCCGAAAGCACCGACTCCGGAGCGTGTCCCAGAATCGCAGGCCCCCACGTGCCCACGTAATCGATCAAGTCGTTCCCATCGACATCCCAAATATGACTGCCTGCGGCGCGATTCACAAAAAACGGCTCGCCCCCCACTCCCCGGAAAGCGCGAACCGGGGAGTTCACCCCGCCGGGAATAAAGCGTTTAGCCTCGGAAAAAGCGGCGACGGAAGCAGTGCGTGGATTCATTTCCACGGACAATAATCAGAAATAAAGGCTGAAACAAGCGATGGGACGAAGCATCCGCCGCACACCGGACCCTCGTTTTTGAATACGGTGAGAGCACGAACCATGGAATGCGGTGCATCCGGCCCGGAAGATCGGTCCCCGGCACGAGCCAAACTTCACGGATTGCGCCTCGCTGGAGAAAATCAGCAACAAATCCATTGCAAACTGGGGGCTTGTTCGGCATTTTGTCCGTCCAGTCTCACGGCGGGGTAGCCAAGTGGTAAGGCTGAGGTCTGCAAAACCTCCATTCGCGGGTTCGATTCCCGCCCCCGCCTCTCTTTTGAGTCCTTCGCTCGCGAAATCCCAAACCGGCCATAAAAGCCGTTTTCAAGCACTTATGAAACCGGAGGGAAGGACCGTGTCCCGGCCACGTTCGGTACCATCCCCGACTATTTTCCGTTATGGCGTTTCTCCAGAAATGCCGCTATCGGTAGCCGATGAACGCGAAGAAGATCGATTGGCGCTGCCCCCAGACTGCCCCCAGACTGCCCTTGTGCGACCCTACCCGTCGCCGAGTTCGACGTTCCAGTAGGCCAGATCCAGGAAATGTTTCCACGCATGATCGTGGGGAATGCCGAAGGTGATCTGCATGAACGGGCGCCATTTGGGGCGCTCGGGCTTTCTCTTCAGGCGCATGCCCGCTTCATGCGGCAAGCGGTTGGCCTTGCGGGTGTTGCATGGGATGCAGGAGCAGACGATGTTTTCCCAGGTAGTCTGGCCGCCGCGGTCCCTCGGGATGACGTGATCGAGATTCAACTCTTTGCGATCGAACGTCTTGCAGCAGTACTGGCAGGTGTTTTTGTCCCGCTCGAAGATGTTGTGCCGGGTAAACTTGATCTCCTTTTTTGGAGCGCGATCAAAAATCAGGAGAACAATCACCCTGGGAATCCGGATGCGGAAGGAGATGGTGTGGACCATCTCCTGCTCGGGTTGGCGGGCGGAAAAGTCGCGCCAGCTCTCGAAGTCGTGCGTGGCGTAATTGTTCGCGCCGTCCGTGGAGACAATCTGTGCGTGGCCTTGACATAGCAGAGTGAAGGCCCTGCGGACGGTCGTGATGTTTACGGCCTGCCAAAGCCGGTTGAGCACCAGAACCTGTCGATTGAGGAGTGAATGATTCCTGTCGAAGATGGCGGAAAATATCACCCTGCGTTTTCCGTGTCAAACGACGAGGCGCTTTATGCTAAAAACAGTGGAAGCCTCTCACGCGGAGACGCTGAGGCGGCAGAGAGGCAGCTACGGAGGAGCGTCTGGAAGCCGATAGCAGAAGCGGCATCCCTGCCGCTTCGATCCTATTTTCAAGCTAGTTCCGCCCCCGGTAGCGTGCCTTGCCGGATCATTCGTCGGGGAAACTATACGCCTGAGCACCGCGCGAACTTCCGGCTCCGTAGTAGAAGCGGCTTCCAGCCGCTCTCCCTAGGAACGAAGCGGCAGGGATGCCGCTTCTACTACCCGGCGAGACCCTCGCCGCAAACCAAGTTTCAAGTCAGAGCACTTTCAATCCCCCGATTCTCCATGATTGACCGCGCCATGGAACGAATGCCAATCTGGAACCCCGACGCGGACTCCGGCGCCAGAACTGAACTCGCTGGCCCCGCTCGAAGCGACCACCCAATGAATTTACCCAACCGCCTAACGCTCGCCAGGTTCTTTATCACCCTGGCCTTCGTCGCTTCGCTCAGCATCGACTGGCAATTCGGCCATTCCGTGGCTTTGCTGTTGTTTATCGTGGCGAGCGTGACCGATTACGCGGACGGCTACATCGCCCGGCGCTATGGGCTGGTCACGGATTTCGGTAAACTGATGGATCCGCTGGTGGATAAAATCATGATCGCCGGGGCATTCATCTGTCTCGTGCCTGCCGGGGCGATTCCGGCCTGGGCCGTGGTCGTCATCATCAGCCGGGAGTTTCTCATCACCGGTCTGCGCCTGCTGGCCGCCTCCAAGGGGTTGGTGCTGCCCGCCGAGTCGATCGGCAAACACAAAACCGGGTGGCAGATCGCGACGGTCATTTTCCTGCTGTTGATCCTGGCGGCGCGCGAATTCAATTTTGGACTGCGGGACGGATTTTTGGATAACGCCCAAACCTACGGCGGCGAGCCGCTCATCGCGGTAGCGCTCGGCCTCACACTTTATTCCGGGATCGGGTATGTTTGGCGCAACCGCGCGCTCTTGGTCGCGCAATAGACTGGAAAATTCGCTCCGCATGAAACCGACGTATTCCATCACCGTTCCCCTTGGCGACCGCGCCTATCCCGTTATCATCGGCGAAGGCATTCTCCCGAGCTTGGGCGAGCTGGCCCGGAAGATCGCGGAATTGGGAAAACGCTGCGCGGTCATTACCGATTCCAACGTCGGCCCGCTCTACAGCGCTCCCGTGCTTTCCAGCCTGACCGAGGCGGGATTCACGCCCACCCTGATTACCGTGCCTGCGGGCGAATCGTCAAAATCGATGGGCGTGGCCGAGCGGGTGTGCGGTGAAATGATTGCCGCCGGGCTCGACCGCAAAGGGTGGGTGGTTGCGCTCGGAGGGGGAGTGGTGGGCGACCTCGCGGGGTTCGTGGCGGCTATTTACTATCGCGGGCTTCCTTTCGTGCAGATCCCGACCACGGTCATCGCTCAAGTCGATAGCGCGGTCGGCGGCAAAACGGGGGTCAATGCCACCCACGGCAAAAACCTGATCGGAGCCTTCCATCAGCCCCGGCTCGTGCTGGCGGACGTCACTACTTTGCAGAGTCTGCCTCCCAGGGAATTCAACGAAGGCTTTGCCGAAATCATCAAGCACGGCGCGATCCGCGACCGGTCGTTGTTGGACCGGGTGTGCGCCCCAGGCCTGCAATTCGACGCCGCAACGCTGGCCGGTGTCATCGCGCGCAACGTGGAGATCAAAGCGGCGATTGTCGGTGCCGACGAACATGAAACGACGGGCGAACGCGCCTTGCTCAATTTGGGCCACACGGTCGGCCACGGCATCGAGAATGCCGCCGGGTACGGACGTTATCTGCATGGCGAGGCGATCAGCCTGGGCTTGGTGGCCGCCTGCCGCCTCTCGATGCTCAAGGCGGGCCTCGCGCCCCAGGAAAACCAGCTTATCGTCGATCTGCTTGCCCATTTCGACCTGCCATTGCGGCTCCCTGCGGACATTTCCACCGACGCTCTGATGGCTGCGCTGATGAAGGACAAGAAGTTCGCGCAAGGAGCCGTGCGATTCGTCCTTTGCCCCCGCCTCGGCGAGGCGTTCGTCTCCAGCGAAATCACGCTGGAGGAGATCCGGGCCGTGGTGGATGAGATGAGGTGAGGCTTCGGCTAGACAACTCCCTCACGGCATCGTCGCCGCTGCGATCTCATCCAACTCAGCCAGACTCTCGATCTGCGCGAACCGGGCCCTGAGATGTTTGGCGCCGGGCATGCCCCGGGTGTAGGCCATCAGGCGGGCGCGCATCGAGTGCAGGGCGGGGCGTTCCGCGCCCCGGCGTTCGATGGCCAGCGCGCAATGGCGGCGGATCAGTGCCCATTGCTCTTCCAGCATCGGCGAGGGCAGGAGCTCGCCGGTCGCGAGGTAATGCTTGATCTCCCGGAAAATCCACGGGGCGGACATGGCCGCCCGACCGATCATGATTCCCGCAATGCCGGACTGCGCCCGATGGCGGGCGACGTCGACCGCGCTCTGAATATCGCCGTTGCCGACCACGGGAATCCGAACGGAATGCGCGACCTGCCCGATCACCTCCCAGTCGGCTTTGCCGCCGTACCCTTGATCCTTGGTCCGGCCATGCACGGCAAGCGCCTGGACGCCGGTGGCTTCGAGGATTTGCGCGACGGAAACGGCGTTGACCGATTGTGCGTCCCAGCCAATCCGGATTTTAGCGGTGACCGGGCACGGCGCGGCGGCTTTTACCACGGCGGCGGCGACGCGTTCGAGCAGCGGGCAGTCCTTGAGCAGGGCCGAGCCGCCGTTGCGCGAAACGACTTTATTGACGGGGCAACCGAAATTTAGATCGAGGAAGTCGGGATGCACCCAGTCGATGACCATCCGGGCGGCCTCGCCGAGGTGTTCGGGGTCGGCCCCGAAGAGTTGCACGCCCAAGGGGCGTTCGCACTCGTCGAAATCGAGATACTCCATCGTCCGCGCGTTGCGGCGGAAGATCCCCTCAGCCGAGACGAACTCGGTGACCGTCACGTCCGCCCCAAGCTCTTTGCAAAGCTGGCGGAAGATCTTGTCCGTCACCCCCGCCATCGGCGCGAGGAAGAGCGGGAACCGGTTTTGGAACCAGGGCAGCATTCCGCAGTTTAACCCAGCAGTTCCGCGACTTCCATCTGCACGGCTTCGATCTGGTCGAGCTTGAGACGGGGGTCGAGAATGACAAAGACTTCGCCCGACCCGCGGTGCTCGTAAATCAGGAGCCGCTGGCCGTTGTCTTCCTTGGTTTCGATCGGTTTCAGGGTGCGTTTGCGCTCCAGCATCAGCGCCAGAATATACCGCACGTTGGCATGCTGATCGCCGGGTTCCTGGAGGTAATGGCGCAAGAGATCTTCGGCGGTGGCTTTGGCCAGGGCCGCTGAGGTGTCCGGCACCCGAAGCTCGAATTTGGTTCGCCAGAATGAAAAGGGCGGCTTTTTCGGATCGCGCTGCTGCCACGCTTCTTCGCAGAGGTCCTCGCGCCGGAATCCGCTGCCGCGTTCCCGGTAGAGCAGCGCGTAGAAATGTTCGCCGTCGGCGAACTCGCGGTCGGTCACGCTGCACCGGTTCCCCCGGCTCTTGATTTCCCATTCGTTGGCCATGCGCGCCTAAGGTCTAAGGTTTAAGCCTGAAGAGTTGCGAGAACTTCGGGAGTTCGCGATTTGTGGAGCGAAGGAAAAGGAGATAGAGCCCGATGGACCCGAAGAGGACCACAGGGGTCCAGGCGGCGGTCGCTGCGGAAATCCGGTAGCCTTTGCCGAGGGCGAGCATGAGGTTGGTAAGAAAGATCATGCCGAAGAAATACATGATGGCCCCGGCCACCCCGGTGAGCATGCCGCGCCGGGAAAAGACGACCCCGAGCGGGCCCGCAAGGAAAACGACCACCAGGCATTGCCAGGGGAGCGCCCAGCGGTATTGGAAATGGGTCCGGTAAGGGGCAAGCTGGGTCTCCGGGAAATCGGAATTGAAGTGGAGATAATCGCGCAGTTCGGGAACCGAGAGGCTTGCGGCTTCCAAGTTGGAACTGGCGATGCGCCACGGCGTTTCCTTCCAATTGTTGGTTTCGAGACTTTGCCAGGCCTTGTCGCTGACGATGCTGCCTTCTTTGTCGAACTCGACGGTTTTGCCGCCGGAGAACAGCCAGGTTTTTGTATCCTCCTTATACCGGGCCACCCGCGCATACCACTTGGTCTTGATGACTCCATCCGCATCCTGCTGGACAATATGGAGGCCTTGCAGCACGGCGCTGTTGTCCGTGTGGGAGGGCATTTTCTGGACATACCACGTCCGGTTATCGAGGCGGTTGCGGAAAAGCTGCCCTTCGATCGTGGAGTTCTTGTCCTTCTTCTTGCGGGTCTGCTCCATGATTTGCTTCTTGAGCGACTCGGCGTGCGGGGCAAGTTTGTAATTGAGCGCCGTGGAAACGCCCGTCAGGACAAGACCCGCAATCATCAAGGGCAAAAGGATGCGGCTCAAGCTCTGTCCCGCGGTAAGCATGGCGATGATTTCGTTCGTCCGCGACATGCGCGTGAGAGCGTACAGGAGCGCCAGCAGCAGTCCGACCGGCATGCAAAGCAGGGTGATCTGCGGCAATTGGGTGAGGTAAAAGTAAGCGATGAACTTCGCATTGACATGCCCCTCGATGAAGTCGCCCACGTTGTCGGAAAGGTCGAAAACGAGCCAAATTGACAAGAACCCGAAAAAGCAGAGCAGGAACGGGATCAGGAAGTTATTGAGGATGTAGCGGTCCAGGAGTCGCATGCGAACGGCTTTATCTATCGTGGAATCCGCTCAGGGCAAAGGAAATCGTCAGGACCCTGTAGTTGCGGCGCTCTGTCGCCGCCGGGATGGGGCTATGCAGCAAAAGGTCCACCTCGGCACCCCGACTGAGCGGGGCGGCTACAGGAGCGGGGCGACAGACTCGCATGAGTGCTTGAAGTCCACGGGGGTTGCGGGCCATGTTAGCGGATTCAATGATCGCACTGCGGGACGAAATCGGCGACGAATTCACTGAACGCATCCGGCAGATGTTCTCGCCGGATGGGTTGCTTGCCCGTGCCCGGAACTTCGAATACCGGGCCGAACAGCAGCAAATGGCCGTGGCCGTGGCGCGCTCGCTCTCCGAGGAGCGGCACCTGGTGGTGGAAGCAGGCACCGGGGTGGGAAAATCGCTCGCCTACCTGGTCCCCGCGATCCTCTACGCGCTGGAGCGGAAGAAAAAGGCGGTGATCTCGACCTACACCATCAATTTGCAAGAGCAGTTGGTGTATAAGGACATCCCGATTTTGCAGAAGCTGCTGCCGATGGAATTTGAGGTGGCGCTCTGGAAAGGGCGGCAGAACTATCTCTGCCCGCGCCGACTCGAACGCGCCATGCAGAACGCGACCGATCTGTTTACCTCGCCCGAGCAGGAGGAGTTGAAGCGCATCTGGGAATGGGCCCAGACCACCAGGGACGGCTCGCTGGCCGACTTTGCGGTGGAGCCCGATCCGGCAGTCTGGGCGCAGGTTTGCAGCGAACAACATATCTGCACCAACAAGAGTTGCGGGGGTAAAGAGAGCCGCTGTTTTTACCAGGCTGCCCGCAAACGGCTGCTCAGCGCGGATGTGGTGGTAATGAACCACACGCTCTTTTTCCTGAACGCGGGCTCGGCGGAAGAGGCCGACGAGAGCGAGGGCTACATTTTCGCGAACGATTTCGTCATTTTCGACGAAGCCCACACGGTGGAAGGCGTGGCGGCCCGGCAGATCGGGATGAACATTTCCCAGTACGGCCTCAAATACGTGCTCCAGCGGCTCTATAATGAGCGCTCGAAGAAGGGACTCTTCACCGTCATGCGCAATGCCGAGGGCGTGCGCGAAGTGACCGCGTTGCTGGAGGAGATCGACAAATTCTTCGACGCCGTTTCCGAACAGGCCAACTTCAAGAAAGGCCGCGAATGGCGGGTCCGCCATCCCGACATCGTCCCCGACACGCTCACCGCCCGGTTGGCGCAGCTTCAGACACTGATCGTCTCGGTGCTCAAGGGGGTGGAGGACGAGACCACGAAGTCGGAGTTGCAAGACATGGGGCGGCGGGTGCGCGAGGCGCGCCTGGGCATCGCCACGTTCCTTTCCCAGAGCGCCGAGGACTATGTTTATTGGGTGGAAAAGACCGGCAAAAGCGGCCAGTTTTGCGCCTTGAACGCCGCCCCGGTGGACATCGCCGCGCATCTGCGTGCCCTGCTCTTCCGCGAGGATCACAGTTGCATCATGACCAGCGCCACGCTTTCGGTCGGCAACAAGAACCTCGACTATTTTCGGCGCAGGGTCGGCGCGGAAGAGGTCGATGCCGAACAGGTCGGCAGCCCGTTCGATTACCCCAAGCAAATGAAGCTCTATGTCACGCGGAAGATGCCCGATCCGCGCGATGCCGGCTACGAAGAGGCGCTCGCGGAAAAAGTGCATCACTTCGTCAACCTGAGCCGGGGCCGCGCCTTCGTCCTCTTCACGTCGTATAAGACCATGCAATCGCTCGCCGCGCGGATGCGGCCGACGTTCGTAAAAGAGGACTGGAACCTCTTGGTGCAAGGCGAAGGGCTGTCCCGCCACCGGCTGATCGAGGAATTCAAAAAGGAAGGGCAGAACGTCCTGTTTGGCACCGACAGTTTTTGGAGCGGCGTGGACGTGCCCGGCGAGGCGCTTTCCAACGTCATCATCACCCGGCTTCCGTTCGCCGTGCCCGATCACCCGCTCATCGAGGCCCGCCTGGAAGTGATCGAGGCCGAGGGGGGCGATCCGTTTTCAGAGTACTCCCTGCCCGAAGCCATCCTCAAGCTGCGCCAGGGTGTGGGCCGCCTCATTCGGACCAAGTCCGACACCGGGATCGTCGTCATTCTCGATCCCCGCATCCTGACAAAATCCTACGGCACCGCCTTCCTGAAAGCGCTCCCCGAGTGCCCGGTGACGGTGGTTTGACGCGTCCTCGGGAGGGCGGGACTCCCGCAGAGGCGCCGAGGCGCAGAGATTTTTACCAGAAGTGAGACCCTCTGCGCCTCAGCGTCTCAGCGGGAGTCTATTTTGATATTCATCTGGGGGCTTGGCGCTCGCGGTTTAAGAATTGCGCGCTTCCGTCTTGCCATTGTGCCCAAGACCCCGTAGAAACCGCATTCCGCTGTTGCCAAGCGGCTGGCGTGCGTTAATTTTGCGCATCCGGCCCGGTGCGCGGCTGGAAATCGATAAGCACTCGTAGCTCAACTGGATAGAGCGTTGGCCTCCGAAGCCAAAGGTTGTGGGTTCGACCCCCGCCGGGTGCAGTCTACGGGTCTAGGGTCTACACCAAAGTTTTACAACTCAGGGATATTTTCGAGCCGCAGCAACCCACGAATGCCCGATTTCAGCAGAGTTAACGTCCAACGAAGCTTCGCGGCAGAAGGTTCTTTACAGAACAGTTTTGCTGATTTTACCGCCACTTTGAAATCCCTTAAAGGGCGATGCAGGTGATAATAGTAACGCCTGGCGGAGATCACGGGAGAGGTGAATTCCGGGTGGGCTAAATGGTAGTGATCCCATTTTTTTCGAAATTCGCCGTAATCGGAGCGTCCGGTCTTGGTGAGATTGTGGGCATGTTCTCGCTTGATGTAGAGGCGATCGGGAAGGAAATGCACTTCAGAGCGCAGGCTCATTTGGCAAAAAATATCGCAGTCCTCATGAGACCAGAGGCTTTCGTCGTAAAGGGGCGTACGCTCGAGAACAGAGCGCCGGAACATTGCGAATGGGCCCTGACCGGTCGCGCAAAAAAAAGTGACAAACGGAGTTCGGATTTCAGAGGCCGGCAGTTGGTGGGGGATCCCCAAAAGCCCGGGCGCAAACCGGGACCGAAAGCCAGGGCCGAGTGGATTCCCGTTTTCGCCGATCCGCTCAAATTGGCAGGCCACCAGTCCGCACGCCGGATGCTCCGCCAAGTGCGAACCCAGCCGTTGCAAAAAGTAAGGATCAAGCAGGTCGTCCCCGTCAAGAAAGGTGACGGTTTCCGAGGGTTGCGAGTTGTTCAACCCGTGATTTCTCCCGGCTGAGGGCCCTTCATTCGTTTTGGACAGAAGACGGAATCGGGTATCGTTTGCGATCTGTTCTTGCGCGATTTGTTGAGTCCGGTCGGCGCTTCCGTTGTCAACAATCACACATTCCGCCACGGGTTCGGCCTGCGCCATTACGCTGCCGATCGCGTCTGCGATGTGGTGTTCGTTATTGTAAGAAACAATGATGACAAGATGGCGCATTGTGGCGGTGAACGGAGCTGGTCGCCAGTATTGTCTTTCGCGGGTTTATTACGAGGGTAATTTCACTTT
>SESA01001044.1_pt1 | contig 15320 bp, 10 predicted proteins | sample 3171451 | NCBI WGS metagenome assembly SESA01 (sample SAMN06051862, study PRJNA518727) | freshwater metagenome | biome: subpolar coniferous forest; feature: holomictic lake; material: water; isolation source: holomictic Lake 227, 8 m depth | place: Canada: near Kenora, Ontario | collected...
ATATGGGCTTTCATACCATGTTGACCGAGGGGGCAAAACATATATTGGGATGGAAGAGCCCGAATTATATGTATTGCAACAGAATCAACCCGAAACTTAAAGTGCTTCTGCGAAATTTCAGGCTGAGTGATGATCTCACATTCAGGTTCTCTAACCAGGACTGGTCGGAATGGCCTCTTACAACCGAGAAATTTGTACAGTGGCTTAATAAAATTGAAAAGAAAGAAGAAGTCGTCAACCTCTTCCTCGACTATGAAACCATTGGAGAACATCAATGGAAAGAAACCGGAATTTTTGATTTCTTCCGGCACCTGCCATCAATGGTTTTTTCCAAGTCGAATTTCAACTTCAGCACTCCTGAAAATCTATATCATGATCTTCAACCTGTTGCGGCTATTTCAGTTCCTCATCCAATCTCATGGGCTGATGAAGAACGCGATCTTACTGCATGGTTGGGCAATGAGCTCCAGGATGAGGCTTTTGCCAAACTATATTCATATGAGCCAAAAATCAGGAACTGTTCAAACCCCGGAATATTAAAAGACTGGCAATATCTTCAAACCAGCAACCATTTCTATTATATGTGTACGAAATGGTTTTCAGCCGGAGAAGTGCATAAGTATTTCAATCCTTACGGCTCTCCCTACGAAGCCTTTATAAATTACATGAATGTACTTTCCGATTTTATGATCCGGGTTGATGAAAGTGCCATAGCCGGTGCAGTTGTAAATACCGAGGTTTCTGTACCCCAGCTTGTGGACGAAAAGGCCGGAAAAGCTGTTAAAAAAGCTGTAAAAACGAAAACCAAACCTGAGAAAATCAGTAAAAAAGCAACCAAAACAGAAGTCAATCCCGGAAAAGCCATAAAAAAAACCTCAGGGCAAAAGCCGCAACCTGAAAAAATAATTAGCCGTAGCACGACTCAGGTAAAGTCGCAGACTGAAAAAAAAGTTAAAAAGAAAACTAAGTAATTATAATGATGAAGGATAAACTGCTGGTAACCCCCGATTATCTGTTCGAAACAAGTTGGGAAGTTTGTAATAAAGTTGGAGGAATACACACAGCCATATCAACCAAAGCCCAAACTCTTGCAGAAGAATTTAAAGACAACTATATTCTCATTGGCCCTGATGTCTGGAAAGAAACACACCAGAATCCTGAATTTATTGAAGACAAATTTTTATATAAATCCTGGCGTGAAGTAGCCGAAGATAAAGGATTGCATATAAAAATCGGGCGATGGAATATCCCTGGAAAACCTGTTGTAATCCTTATTGATTTTACGCTTTATTTTTCCGAGAAAGATAAAATTTTTGCCCATTTCTGGGAACGTTTCAAACTGGATTCCCTGTCTGGTGATTGGGGTTATATTGAACCTGCTTTTTTTGGCTATGCTGCCGGACTGATCATCGAAAGTTTTTATGATTACAACCTGTCGCATCACGATAAAATCGTTGCCCAGTTTCATGAATGGATGACCGGAACCGGGATTTTGTACCTGAAGGAACATGTTCCGCAGATCGGAACAGTTTTTACCACTCATGCAACAGTTGTCGGACGATGCATTGCAGCCAATGGGTTGCCATTGTATAAAAACCTGGAAAATTACAGCGCCGAAGCAATTGCCAAACAATTTGGCGTAATGGCGAAGTTTTCATTGGAAAAGTTGTGTGCACAGGAAGCTGATTGTTTTACAACCCTGAGTCAGATAACAAACAATGAATGCAGCCATTTTCTTGAGAAAGAAGCTGATTTGTTAACACCAAACGGTTTTGATGATTCATGGGTGCCCTCCAAAGAAGTTTTTGCTGAAAAACGCACAGCTTCACGGGTTAAATTATTGGAAGTTGCCGGCGCCCTGACCGGTCAGGTATATGCGAAAGACAGTATCCTGATCTTACACAACAGCAGGTATGAAATCAGAAACAAAGGCATTGATATTTTCATTGATGCCCTTGGAATGCTGAACAAGCAACCAAAATTGCCGCAAACAATGATTGCATTCATTGCTGTACCATCCGGGCAAAATGGACCGCGTAAAGACCTGCTCGACCGGCTGGTAACGAACGAAGTTGGACTGCCAAGACAGGAAGAATACAGCACGCATGGCCTCGCTGAACCGGAAAATGATCTGATCCTGAGGATGATCAAGTCAAATGGGTTGTTAAACCGCCCTGAAGATAAAGTCAAAGTTGTTTACATCCCTACTTATCTGAATGGCGCTGATGGCATTTTCAACCTTAACTATTATGACCTGCTGATCGGTTTTGATGGTACTGTTTTTCCATCTTATTATGAACCATGGGGATACTCTGCACTTGAAAGCCTTTCATACCACATACCAACCATTATCACTACACTGACCGGGTTTGGCCAATGGATAAAAGCCCTGTTTCCTACGGTGAAGGATTGTACAACGGTAATCGAACGGAATGATGACAACGATCTGGAGGTTGTTGAAAACATTGTCAAACATATTTTAAATTGTGCTTCAAAATCCGAAAAGGAAATTATCAAATTCAGAATCAAAGCATATGAAATTTCAAGGTCTGCTTTATGGAAAAATCTGATTTATAATTATAAGGAAGCATATTCCGATGCACTTGCAGCAACTGTATTCAGGGCTGAACTGTATGCCGGCAAACAACCGAAGTTGCTTGTATCGTCCCCGAAAAATCTCATGGATCTGAGACCTGATTGGAGAAAGGTACTTATACAACAACGCATCCCCGAAAATCTGGCAAGCCTTGAACGGTTAGCTAAAAATTTATGGTGGTCGTGGAACTATGAGGGTTCTGAATTATTTGAAATGATCAACATTGCACGCTGGTATGAATTAAAATATAACCCGATTGCCCTGATTGAATCATTGTCGTACAGGGAACTTCAGGATTTGAGTGCAAATGAGGAATTTGTAAATAAACTCACAAAAGTTACAGCCATTTTCGATTTGTACATGGCGAAGTCGGCTAAGAAATCACCCGACCTGGTCGCCTACTTCAGCATGGAATATGGCCTGCATGATACCGTCAAGATTTTTTCAGGAGGATTGGGAATGCTTGCCGGCGATTACCTGAAAGAGGCCAGCGATTCAAACTTCAATATTGTTGGAATCGGACTGCTCTACCGGTATGGTTATTTTACCCAGAGTCTTTCCATTTTTGGCGATCAGATAGCGACCTACACACCACAAAAGTTCACTCATCTGCCGTTGATTCCTGTACGCGATGACCAGGGTAACTGGATTAAAACATCCTTTGCATTGCCAGGCCGTACGATGTATGCCAAAATATGGAGATGTGATGTGGGACGTGTACCGCTGTTCCTGATGGATACTGATATTGAGGAGAATGAAGAAGCCGACCGCAGCATCACACACCAGCTGTATGGCGGAGATCTTGAAAATCGTCTGCGCCAGGAATTGCTGCTTGGAATTGGCGGAATACGCATGCTTGATGCCATGGGAATAAAACCCGATATCTATCACAGCAATGAAGGACATTCTGCTTTTATCGGGCTTGAACGGTTGCGTAAGCTCATCCAGAATGAAAAACTTACATTTCCGCAGGCCATGGAAATGGTTCGCTGCTCCACATTATTTACAACACATACGCCTGTTCCGGCCGGACATGATACTTTCCCCGAAGATCTGCTGCGCAGGTACCTCTCTCATTACCCCGATCATCTGAATCAGAAGTGGGAACAATTCATGAACCTCGGACGGATGGTCGAAAACGATGTGAATGAAAAATTTTCCATGAGTGTGCTTGCAGCAAAACTGTCGCAGGAGATCAACGGTGTGAGTAAAATCCATGGCAGGGTTACCCGGGAGATGTTTGTTAAACTTTATCATGGATATTATCCGGAGGAATTGCATATCGGATATGTTACCAATGGTGTTCATTTACCTACCTGGACAGCCAAATCGTGGCAGCAGCTTTACAGGAAGGAATTTGGTGATGGCTTTTTTGAAGATCAATCAAATCCCACGTTTTGGAAAAAGATCCATAATGTGGATGATGAGACCATCTGGAAGACAAAACTGAAGCAAAAAGACCAGATGACGGAGTTTTTATTGCAACATCTGTATGATGACATGACCCGTCGGCATGAAAATCCCAAGCTGATTTTCAAGATCCGCGAATTAGCAAACCCGAAAGCCCTGACCATCGGTTTTGCCAGGAGATTTGCTACCTACAAGCGGGCTCACCTTCTTTTCAGCAACCTCGATCGGTTATCCCGCATTGTGAATAACAAGGAAAAACCTGTTCAGTTCATGTTTGCCGGAAAAGCCCACCCCAACGATAAAGCCGGCCAAGAACTTATCAAGCGTATTTTCGAAATATCCCATATTCCTGAGTTTGTCGGTAAAATTTTCTTCTTTGAGAATTACGACATGGAACTGGCAAAATATCTGATCAAAGGCGTTGACATCTGGCTTAATACCCCGACACGACCACTTGAAGCTTCTGGCACAAGCGGTGAAAAAGCAGTGATGAATGGCGTCGTAAACTTCAGTGTGCTCGATGGATGGTGGGCCGAAGGCTACAGGCCAAATGCCGGGTGGATGCTTAAAGAAGAATCGACCTACGACAACCATAAGTTCCAGGATGAATTAGATGCTGAAACCATCTATTCTATTCTTGAAGAGGAAATTATCCCCATTTATTACGATGTGAATGTTAAGAATGTTCCGGTGAAATGGGTATCGTATATTAAAAACACTATTTCTGAGATTGCCCCTCATTTTACCATGAAAAGGCAATTGGATGATTATATCCGGCAGTATTACAATCCATTGTTTAAACGCTCGCGGATCATGGCGGGCAAGAATTATGAGATGGCTCGGCACATTGCCAGCTGGAAACGCAAAGTCACACAAGGATGGGAGAGCATCGAAGTCATTTCTGTAAAAACACCCGATTCAAATGTGAAACCATTGTCGCTTGGCGAATCATTTAAAGCCGAAATAGTGCTGGACCTGAATGAATTGTCAGGGACAGATATCGGAATTGAAGTGCTTTTCGGCAAAAAAATCAATGATGAAGTAAAGAAACCAAGTTTCACTGAGGAAATGACCCTGATGAAATCTGAAAAAAATATTGTCTCATTTGCCTGCGATATCCCAATTAATCAGGCCGGGGTCTATGATTTCGCTTTCAGGTTATGTCCTAAAAATCCACTGTTGCCTCATCGACAGGATTTTAACCTGGTTAAATGGATTTAGTATAAGTTAAAATATCTTCCAATCGGGCGGATAATACTGATAACTAATGCTTACCTTTACATCTAAGCTTTTAGATATCTTAATACTATTCGCCTTATGAAAAAAATCTTTGCGTTTTTAGCAATCACCGTGGCCATTCCGGTTCTTCTTATGGCCTTTAAACCCCAGGAACCCAAGGGTCCCACAACTGATCAATACATTCTGATTGCCTGGAATGATCTGGGAATGCATTGTGCAAACCTCGACTTTTCAAATATGTGTATTTTACCGCCTTACAACAACCAGAAGGCACATGTCATTCTTAGAGGAAGTGCATCAAACCTTCCCACGGTAATGCCGGCTTCCAGCGGAATTTATGTTACATATGAAATTCCGGGAAACACAGAATCTGTTTCAAAAACAAATTTCTGGACTTACTCCCAGCATCTGTTTGGCGTTACATTGCAGCCTAACATCGGTTTAACTGGTTTAGGACTTACCGGAACCTTGCTGAAGTCTGATACATGCAATTACCATCATGCAGAAGGGATCCCGATTACTGCCTTTCCCGACGCAACGCCAACAACGTCCACTCCTTACCAGTTGACACTGATGAAGGCATATTCTTCAACAAATCAGCTTCTGGTGACAACCCAGAGTGTTATTCCGATTTCCCATGAAATAAATTGTGTCAGTGCAGGATGTCATTCAAATGAAATGGCCATTTTGAATGCACATGAATCGGTTTCCGGATTCAACATCGCCAACAAACCCATTTTATGCGCCAACTGTCATTCCGACAATGCCCTGGGAACCACTGGTCAGGCCGGAGTTCCACCATTTTCACAGGTTATTCACCAGAAACATGGCAGTATAACCAATGATTGTTATAAATGCCATCCGGGGCCAAATACGCAATGTTTTAGGGATGTGATGCATTCAGGTGGGATGATTTGCCAGGATTGTCATGGAAGTGTTTCAAATGTGGGAAATACCATTGAGGCAGGCCGGAACCCATGGCTGCAGGAACCTTCATGCGGGGCAACAGCATGTCATGGATCAACCCATGCAGAAGAACCAGGGAAGTTGTTCCGGCAATCAAAAGGCCATGGCGGGCTATTTTGCAGCACATGTCATAGTTCACCCCATACCATCCTGCCTTCAGAGCAACCGAATGACAATGTACAGAATATTGCTTTGCAGGGATTTGCAGGGACTTTGAAAACCTGTTCCGTTTGTCATGGTTATACCCCGGCCGGTCCCGGACCTCATGGCTATAATCCACTCGGAATTATACCTGTAACTTCAAACATCCCGGTGAAAAGCGAGATCCTTCAGAATTATCCGAATCCGGCAGCTTTTATGACCACCATTCCTTACCATATTGCAAAAGGCGGAAAGGTACTTATGGTGATATTAAATTTACATGGCGAGATTGTTACAACCCTGATGAACAACGATCTTGAGCCCGGTGAATACAAAGCCGAATTTTATACAACACGTTTTCCTGCCGGAATATATATATGCAGACTTGATGTGAATGGAACTGTTGACTCACGTAAAATTGCAGTTATTAAATAACCTTCATCCTCAGGCATTTGTTTTCAGATAAAATACCTCCATCAGGGGTGGGGGTATTTTACTATATTCCTATCTTTGCACAAATTTAATTAGGAACTATGAAATTGATTGAGGGAAAAACAGCGCTTATCACCGGCGCTAATCGCGGCATCGGAAAATCTATTGCCTTGAAATTTGCCGAACATGGCGCCAATATTGCTTTTTCGGACATTCAATATAATGAGGAATCCAAACTTCTGGAGCAGGAACTCTCAGCCTACGGGATCATTGCAAAAGGATATGCCTCCGACGCAAGCTCTTTTTCCGACAGTGAACAACTGATTACTCAAATAATGGAGGATTTTCAAACAATTGATATCCTCGTGAATAATGCAGGAATCACCCGTGATAACCTTTTGCTGCGTATGACCGAACAAGATTGGGATCGTGTGATAAACGTGAACCTGAAATCTGTGTTCAACCTCACAAAGGCCATCCAGCGGGTAATGATCAAGCAGCGTTTTGGCTCCATCATCAACATGAGTTCAATCGTAGGCGTGGAAGGAAACAGCGGACAATCAAATTATGCTGCTTCCAAAGCAGGAATAATCGGATTTACAAAATCAATAGCCCAGGAACTTGGTTCACGGAACATTCGCTGCAATGCAGTCGCTCCTGGCTATATTGATACCGAGATGACTGCTAAATTACCCCAGGAATATCGTGACAAATGGGTGCAGGATATCCCAATGAAACGTGCCGGAACCCCCGATGATGTGGCTAATCTTGCACTATTCCTTGCTTCTGATCTCAGCTCCTATATTACTGGCCAGGCCATTCCTGTTTGTGGCGGATTGCATACCTGATGGTAACTGAATACCCTTACGGCTTAATTCCGCTGTGCCTCCTGTTGGGTGCAGGATATTCATTTTTACTTTATTATCTTGAAATAAAACGGGGATTGAAATCAGCCACTGGTTGGGTCATGCCAATTCTACGGTTTTTAGCTGTCTCCATTATCTCATTTTTGATCCTGTCGCCTTTAATCAAAAGGTCTGAAACGCGATTGGAAAAACCCATGATCATCCTGGGTATTGATAACACGAGATCGTTGGTGCTTGCAGATGATTCAGATTATTACAGAAAAACTTTTCCAAAGCAGATAAACCAATTGATCAGTGCCCTGCAAAAAAAGTGTGAGGTAAAGATATATTCATTTGACGATAAACTTGTTAGTGGGTTCAATGCCGGCTTTAACGGTACAAAAACTGATATTTCACTTTTTTTCAACGAAGTGAATACCCGCTATGCAAACAGAAATGCAGCAGCACTTGTTCTTGCCACCGATGGAATTTATAATATGGGTACCGATCCTTTCTATGCGGCCCAAAAAATTCCTTTTCCGGTTTATACCATCGCCTTGGGCGATACAAGCCTGAAAAAAGACATTTCTATTCGTAAGATCACCGTGAATAAAACTGCCTACAAAGGTGATAAATTTCCTGTAGAAGTTCTTGTTGAGATGAATAAATGCAACGGGGTTAAATCAAAGCTGACTATTTCACAAGGTGCCCATGTCATTGAAACAAAGGAAATCAGGGCAAATAGTGACCGTTCCATGCAGCAGACAACTTTCATGCTCGAAGCCAAAGAAACAGGCATGATCAGATATTCACTGCAGCTCAATGAAGTAGAAGGGGAGGGGAGTAACTTAAATAACCACACTGAATTCCTTGTTGAAGTGCTGGAGACACGACAAAAAATCGCTTTAATATCTGATGCCCCTCATCCCGATATCACTGCAATTCAAAAAGCACTGGAAGGTTCATCCCATTTTGAAATTGAACTATTGAGCCCTGATGCGATACCTCATCTAAATGATAAATATGATCTTGTTATTTTAAACCAATTGCCGTCAATCACAAATGTTATCGATATTGATCCATTGCTGAAGTCAAAGGTTTCTTTACTCTTCATCATTGGTTCGCAATCGGATATCAATTCATTTAACAGGTTTAAGTCCGGACTGATCATTAACTCCGGCAAAAATGCATTTTCCGAATCCCAGCCTTTTTTTAATCCGGAATTCTCTTTATTCACAATGGATACCAAAGATTTGGCAGTTTTCAAGGACTTTCCCCCGCTGCAATGTCCGTTTGGTTTGTACCAGGTTAGCCCGTTGGCCGATGTGTTATTTTATCAGAAGATGGGAAATATATCAACCAGAACACCCATGATCTTGTTTACTCATGGTTTGGATAGGAAAATCGGCATCATCGCTGGGGAAAATATATGGAGGTGGAGGCTTTCCGATTATATTCAGCAATCGAACCATGAAAGTTTCGACGAGTGGTTTGATAAAATGGCCCAGTACTTATCAGTCAAGGAGGATAAGAGTTTTTTCAGGATCCATGTTAAAAATAAAATCTTCGAAAATGAGCCGGTAGAAATTGAGGCAGAAGTATTCAATGCATCATACGAGCTTATAAATCAATCAGATGTTTCTATAACACTTACGGATAGTGAGCATAAAAATTATCCTTTTATTTTCAGTAAAACGCAAAAAGCCTATTACCTCAATGCAGGACTTTTCCCGGTGGGGGAATACGGGTATAAAGCATCTGTAAAAGCTGGTACGGGCATGTACCAGAAAACAGGAAAATTATTCATCGAAAAGGTGAATGTTGAAAATGCTAACCTGATTGCCGACCACAACCTTCTTTTCAGAATTGCTTCAGCGCATGATGGTGAAATGATCTTCAGGGATAGCATTGGAAAGCTTGCAGATAAAATCATGGCAAGGCAAGATATCCGGTCAGTTTCAATTTATCAGAAACGAATGTCTGATCTGATTGGCAATCCTTGGCTGTTTGCCCTGATTATCGCTTTGCTCACCGCCGAGTGGGTGATCAGAAAAAGAGAGGGACTATAATCTTGTCTCCAGGAACCTACAAGTCTCTTTTTACCAGGACCCAGTAAACAATACCGATCATTATTGCTGAGTAAAGTAAAGGGACGCAGCATGTTCCCAAACTGATTGAGTCTTGTAAATTCAATCCCATTACCTGCTTCAATATTGGAATTGAAGGGTACTCCGTGACCCGGATGATCGAATTTACCGGCAGGTAGGGTGAAATATTATTTTTAAAAATAAACGGGGCTTTCAGCAAATGATAGAGAATCGGCTCTGCAATAAAAATATAGAGGGTGAACAGGGCAATTGATAGACCTGTGTTACGCAACAGGAACCCGAAAAACAAGGCAAAAATCTGGAAACACAGCATGGTAAGGAAGAAGCCGAAGATGAAGGACGATTTCTGTATGATAAGTGCAAAGGTTATATCCGCAGTATGTGAAATCCCGATGATCAGTGTTCCAATCATTAAAAAAAATGTCATAATGACTGAAATAACTACGATGAGCAGAATTTTTGAAATAAGAAATTCAGCTTTACTCAAGCCATTGATGACGTTTTGCCTGATTGTTTTAAATGTGAATTCATTGGTAATCAATATAATAATGATAATTGCAGGAAAGATCAATACATACCTGATTGTAGCAAAAAATGATATATTCTGCCAGACCCATGGAAAAAAGTAAATGGCAACATGCGGAAACGGTATCGGTGATTGTTTATTCAGGTTGTCAACCATGTTGTTGATCATGAATTCTGCCATCAGCAAACCAGCAGTAAGGAAAATAAAATATAGGCCAATAAGGATCCAGAAGATCTTATAGGTCAGGATTTTTTTTAATTCGATCTTTATTAGCTTAATCATGCATTGTCGTGTAAAAGTTCCAGAAAATGTTGTTCAAGACTGCGTTTGCGCTCGGATAAATGGGTGAGGCTGATCCCTTGCTGGAAGAAAAATTGATTGAGTTCGTCCGGCCTGATCACCACATTGAAGTATACCTGGATTTTTTCATCGCCGGGAGTCATCGATTGAAAACCGGGATATGATTTAACTGCCTGTGTCAATGCCTCCATGTTCCGGGCCGAAAGTTCAAAGGAATCAGAAATGGCAAGCACTTCGCTCACTTTTCCGTCGAATAGTTTCCTGCCTTTGTTCAACACGGCCACATGGCTGCAAATCTTCTGAACTTCGTCCAGCAGATGAGATGCAATGATAATTGTTGTTCCCTGGCCTGCAATCAACAGGATTAACTCACGGATGTGTGCGATCCCCTGCGGATCAAGTCCGTTCGTAGGCTCGTCTAAGATCAGGACATCCGGATTTCCCAGCAGTGCAGAGGCAACGGCAAGCCGTTGTTTCATCCCGAACGAAAACGTCTTAAACCGCGACTTTCTCCGGTCGTACAACCCTGTGAGTTTGAGAACCCGGTCGATATCGGTGTAGCCGAGATCTTTAATATCGGCCACGATCTTCAGGTTTATCACCGGGTTGAGATAGGGAAAAAAATTCGGGCTTTCGATAACACTGCCAATTCGCTTCCGGCTTTCATTTGAAGGAGCTTTCCCAAACCACTGAAAACTACCGGAATTGGATTTAATCAGCTCAAGAATAATGCTGAGCGTCGTGGTTTTTCCACTGCCGTTGGGCCCCAAAATCCCAAAGACCTGGCCTTTTTTAACGTTAAGGGAAAGATCATTGACGGCCTGGATTTTCCCATATCGTTTCGAAATGTTGCTGATGGAGAGAACGGTTTCCAATTTCTAAATTTAAATGTGAGAGAACAATGAGGCTATGACGCCTTTTTATATTGAATTGTTACAATTGTCTAACTTTTCCGACCAGCGTTAATGATATAAAAGGAATATGGCAGGTTTTTTGTTTATGTCGGGCCTGGTTTTTTTCCATGTACCGATTGGTTTTGATGCAATATACTCATCAGCGCCTGTGACACCGGCAACGATGCATAGCCGGGTATTCTCCTGACATACAGCGATCAAGGAATCAAAAAGGTGGAGGTTACGATAAGGTGTTTCAATGAATACCTGCGTCTGATCTTTTTCCTGAATTGTCCGTTCAAGTTCTTTTATCTTTTTCATTCTCAATGCTTTATCGGCAGGCAGATACCCTGAAAAGCAAAAATTCTGGCCGTTAAACCCCGATGCCATCAAAGCCAGCAGGATTGAGGATGGCCCTGTAAGAGGAATAACCTGAATGCCCATCTCATGCGCTTCGGCAACAATCCTGGAACCCGGATCTGCAACACATGGAACGCCGGCTTCGGATAACAGCCCCACATCGTGACCCTCTGCAGTACATGCTAAAAATTCATGAAGGTTCAGTTCTTTGGTATGTTCATTGAAGACCAGGAAAGTCAACGCATCAATTGTTTTTGAGATAGATGCCTTGATTAGAAAACGCCTTGCTGTGCGGATTTCCTCAACAATAAAGTAGTTCAGCTGTCTGATGATTGCCAGTGTCCCTTCCGGAATGACCGAATCAACCTTGCTGTCAGCAAGTAAAGAGGGGATAAGATATAATCTTCCTTTATGCATTTTTCATCCATGGTAAGGCATCCAGGTCAACATTTCCACCGGAGATGATGATGCCGATTTTTTTTCCGGTGATCTCAATTTTTCCTTCCATGATGGCTGCAAATGGAACGGCAGATGAAGGTTCGACAATGATTTTCATGCGTTCCCATAAAAAACGCATGGCCTTCACAATGCTTTCTTCACGCACCGTCAAAATTGAGTGAACGTGTTTGAGAATGATTGGAAAGGTTAGTGAACCCAACGAAGTGCGCAAGCCATCGGCCATGGTATCTGGATTTACCGAAGGGATAAACTTTTGATTGACAAAGGATAAAAACGCATCGTTGGCCTGTTCAGGCTCCGCTGCGATGACTTTGGTTGCCGGATGGAAGTAATGCACTGCAAGACAGGTTCCGCTGAGTAATCCACCTCCACCCACAGGCACCATCACGAAATCAAGATCATTAAAGTCTTCAAGCAGTTCAAGGGCAGCGGTAGCCTGGCCGGCGATAATATTTTCATGATTATACGGATGGATCTCGGTTGCACCGGTTTGCTGAACGATCCGGGCCAGGGTTGTTTCCCGCGATGCCAGGTTTGGTTCACAAAAGGTGATCAATCCTCCATAGTCTTTTACGGCTGCAATTTTTATTTTAGAAGAATCACTCGGCATAACAATATATGCCTTTGCATTCACCAGCGATGCCGCCCAGGCCAGAGCCTGTGCATGATTGCCGGAGGAATGTGTTGCAACGCCATGGGTAAGCAGGTTCTGTTCAAGAGACAATACTGCATTGGTTGCTCCCCTGGCTTTAAAAGCGCCAACTTTCTGAAAGTTTTCGCATTTCATGAAGATTTTGGCATCAAACAACCGGTCGATGGTTTGTGATGTAAGTACCGGGGTTCTGTTAATATAGGGATTGATCCGTTTTGCGGCTTGAATAATGGTGTCGGCATCAGGCTTGAAATGCGAACCAGTATTCATAGCCTGTTGGTTTCGTTAATTAATTTCTGTGAAATCAGCTCGCAAACCTGGTCTAGTTGCAGATAGACCTGTTCAAATGCCTTTTCGTCATGATACCAGGGATCCATAACGCCGAGATTTTTACCAGGGTATAAAAGGTTTAGGATGAAATCAACCTTGAACATGTCCGACCTTTTTCTTGCCACCTTCATCACATTTTTATAATGGCTGGAATCCATGACATAAATCATATCAAACCTGTCAAAATCCTCGGGGGAAAATAGTCTTGCCCGGTGCGACGAAATATCAAGTCCATGTTTGAAAGCTGTCGCCTGAGCCCTTGAGTCCGGCGGATCTCCTTCATGGAAGGACTCAAAACCACACGAATCAATAAAGGAAGGAATGTTGACAGTTTTTAGCTTGTATCTGAGAATACCTTCTGCGAGTGGCGATCGGCAGATGTTGCCTGTACAAATGAATAGAATATTTACCAAAGCTGAAGAAAAATTCTTTTACAATTTTATCCGTTTGTCAAGTTCTTCAACAAATTGCCTGAACTGTTTGTCAGTTTCAACTAAGTTGTTGACTGTCCGGCAAGCGTGAAGCACAGTGGCATGATCTTTATTTCCGCAATGAAGGCCAATACTTGCAAGTGAAGATTTTGTATGTTTCTTTGAAAAATACATTGACAATTGCCGGGCCTGAACAATCTCACGCTTTCTGGTTTTAGAATGTATCATCTCAACCGGGATGTTGAAATAATTACAAACCACTTTCTGAATATAATCGATTGAAATTTCACGGGAAGTGTTCTTTATGAATTTGTCAATCATTTGTTTGGCAAGATCCAGGGAAATGGTTTTCTTGTTCAGGGAAGATTGTGCCAACAACGAAATTAACGCTCCCTCGAGTTCACGAATGTTCGTATTGATATTATAGGCAAGATACTCGACAACTTCAGCAGGAATCTGGATTCCATCATTGTATAACTTTTTATGGAGTATCGCAATCCGCGTTTCCAGGTCTGGTATCTGCAAATCGGCAGAAAGTCCCCATTTAAACCTGGAAAGAAGTCGTGGTTCAATGCCTTTCATTTCAACAGGAGGCTTGTCGGAAGTCAGAATGATTTGGTTGCTCTTCTGATGAAGGTGATTAAAAATATGAAAAAAAACATCCTGAGTTTTTTCCTTTCCGGCCAAGTTATGGATATCATCGATGATCAAAACATCGATCATCTGGTAAAAATGAATAAAATCATTTTGATTGTTGTTCCTGACTGAATCGATGAACTGATTGGTAAATTGATCAGTTGTAACATAAAGGACTGTTTTTTCAGGAAAATTATTTTTAACCTGGAGACCAATCGCATGGGAGAGATGGGTTTTCCCCAATCCGGTTTGACTGTATATTAGTATTGGGTTAAAAGCCGTTTTCCCAGGATTATTGGCAACGGCAAAACCAGCAGAACGTGCAAGGCGGTTACAATCACCCTCAATGAAATTTTCAAAAGAATAACTCTCAATTAACTGAGAATTGACTTTGATTTTTTTCAGCCCGGGAATGATGAACGGGTTGGGAATCTCTTTGGATGTGCCTCTGTTCAAATCGATGGGCATAGAAACAGGTGGATTTAAAGTTGCTTTTTTCTCACCGGCTGGAAATTTGGTCTTAAGCGGTCCAGAATCACTGTCGGAATTATCAACGATGATGCTGTATTCCAAGCGGCCTTCATTACCCAATTCCTTTTTAATCGTCTTTTTTAAAAGGCTAATATAATGTTCCTCCAGCCATTCATAAAAAAACTGGCTGGGAACCTGAATCGTTAGAACCTTGTCTTTCAGTTTTACCGCATGAATCGGATAAAACCAGGTTTTAAAACTTTGAAAGTTAATATTATCTTTTATGACTTTTAGGCAATTTTCCCAAACTTCATCTGCATTTTTTTCCATTAATTCAATTACCTGGAAGGATTTATCGCTAATGTTAATGTACTAGTTTATTTACCAATTGATTAGATTTTGTCCGCAAGTCAAAATCTAAACCTCAATGCGCGGCTTGATTTAATTAACAAATTTTGCAATAAAAAGTTGAAAAAAAAAATATTTCCTCCTTGATTTATTAAAAAATTGTTTTTGATATTATGC
>SESA01001045.1_pt1 | contig 15305 bp, 6 predicted proteins | sample 3171451 | NCBI WGS metagenome assembly SESA01 (sample SAMN06051862, study PRJNA518727) | freshwater metagenome | biome: subpolar coniferous forest; feature: holomictic lake; material: water; isolation source: holomictic Lake 227, 8 m depth | place: Canada: near Kenora, Ontario | collected 2013-06-25...
GGGCAAATATATCTTTTTCATTGTATTGAATATGATTAACTACAAAGGTACGCAAGAAAATTGCTGAGGATTGATTATCTTTGAAAATAACCAATAACCAATAACCAATCACCAATCACGAAACAATAAGTTATGTTACTCGAAATAATCATTCTTTTCCTCCTCTTCCTGATAAACGGGATGTTTGTCATGACGGAGATTGCCATGGTTTCATCGCGAAAAACGAGGCTTGAGCTGGATGCCCAGTCGGGGGACCGGCGGGCCTTACTTGCACTTCAGCAGATGAACAAACCGGCAGGCGTGCTGTCGACGGTTCAGATTGCCGTGACACTGATAGGCATTCTTACAGGTGTGTTCACCGGGTCGGGGATTGCCGATGGAGTGGCTTCTGTACTTATAACTACAGGGGTTTCGGTGTCGGTCGCAAGGTCGCTTGCCCTGACCATTGTTGTCATAATCGTGACCCTTGTTTCAATGCTGATTGGAGAACTGGTCCCGAAACGCATCGGTCTGATCAGCCCCGAACGTATTTCGAAGATCATGGTTCCCCCGGTTGTTGCGGTTTCCTATTTAATACGGCCGGTAACATGGCTGCTCACCCGCCTCAGCGACATCATCATCAGGTTTCTTGGCATAAAGTCATCCGCCGACTCGAAAGTAACAGAAGAAGAGATAAAGGCTATGGTACAGGAAGGGGCCGATGACGGTGAGGTGCAGGAAATCGAACAGGATATCGTGGAAAGGGTGTTTCACCTAGGCGACCAGAAGATCGCTTCACTGATGACTCATTATTCTGATATAACCTGGCTGGATGTAAATGAACCGCCTGCGGAACTCTGGAAGAAAATGCGGGAGGAAGTGCATTCGGTTTACCCGGTTTGCAGGGATGACCTCGACAACCTGATTGGGGTGGTCTTTATCAAGGAACTGTTTTTAAGGTCAAACTGCGATGTTGATATTGATCTGATGGAGTTTGTGAAACCTGCCCAGCTGGTGATGGAGACGCTGACGGCTTTTGACACTCTTGAACTTTTCAAGGAGAATAAAATTCATCATGGAGTCGTTGTTGACGAATATGGTGCTATTGTCGGGATGGTCACATTGAATGATATTCTTGAGGCCATTGTAGGTGACTTCAACGAGCCGGATCCCGATGAGCAGCAGATCAACCAGAGGGATGACGGGAGCTGGCTGGTCGACGGACAAATGTCGTTCTATGAGTTTGCCTATGAGTTCAATCTCCAGGGTTTCGATAAGACAAGGATTAAATTCAACACCCTGGCCGGACTGGCGATCAGCATACTTAAGCATATTCCGAAGCCGGGTGAGAAATTCACCTTCATGGGATTTGAATTCGAGATCGTCGACCTCGACGGAAACCGGATAGACAAGCTGATTGTTAAAAAACTTTCCTAGGAATGGATACGATTAAGGGATGCGGGATGCAGGATGCACGATAAAGGATGCAGGATGCAGGATGCAAGATGCAAAATGCAGGATGCGGGATGCGGGATGCGGGATGCAGGATGCGGGATGCAAATACCAAAAACCTAATACCAAAAACCCCGAACCCGTTTACTCCTTCGCGACTTTTTCGACCTGGAACCCTGCTTTGCTTGTCACTTTAACATAGTAGATTCCCTTTGCAAAGCCTGAAAGTTCAAGGATTCTCGAAGTCCCTGACGGTACATTTCCGAACTTCTGTCTCAGTAATGGCTGTCCGGAGGTATTCAGGACCAGGACCTCCACATCTTCCGAAAATTCATTGAAGCTGAGGTTGAGGCTTCCGGTTGTAGGATTCGGGAAGACTGTAAGGAAGCGAACAGGCGATGGATCTTCGATGCCGGTACAATTTCGAATTACAATATGCTTTGTACCGGAAGATCCGGTGTCGCAGGCATTTGCTCCTTTAACCACTAGGTCGCCCGAAACTGCATTGGCTGAGAATTTAATGGTGATCGCCTGGGTGCCTTCACCTGCAGTGATGCTGGCTCCCGTTGGGAGTTTCCAGATATATGAATCGGCTGCAGTGATCGTAGCAACTGTATAAACATATCCTCCTTTATCCATGCAAACGGTATCCTTTCCCGAGATGGCACCGGCCGGGCCCGGGCTGGGGGTGATCGGGACTATTTTGGATTTAAGCGGGCTGGAGCCGCAGATATTCTGGGCTTCAACTGCAATTTCTCCTGAAGCAAGTCCCCACCTGACATAAATGGTACTGGTGGTTTGGCCTGAGTCGATCACTACGCCTGAAGGCACAGTCCAGTAATAACCCAGTACTCCGGGGATGGTGTCAACTGAAAAAACGGCTGGAGAATTCCTGCAAACAGAGTTGGGCCCGTAAATTAATGAGGGAGCCGGGGGCGGATCGGTCACCGAAATAGTTTTCACCGAAGCGGCGCTTGTTCCGCATTCATTGCCTGCTGTGACACTGAGGTCTCCGCCTGTGGTGGTCCAGCCAACAGTAACAGTCATTGTCCCCTGGCCACTGATTAACGTCGCACCTGGAGGAACCGACCAGGTATAGGTTGTTGCAAAAGGCACCAGGGAAATGCTGTGGCTTGTGGCAGTGTTTTTACAAACCGAAGGTTGTCCAGAAATAGGTCCGGGTGTGCCTGGCATGAGTTTGAGAGCAACCTCCACGTTTTCCGCAGCCGTATGGGAGGCATTGTCGCTTACCGATACTGTGTATGAAGTGGTGGCAACAGGTGTTGCAACCGGGTTGGCAATAGATGGGTTTGAAAGCGTTAATGGGGGAGTCCAGTTATAGGTGTAGGGCGGAGTTCCCCCGTAAATAGTCGCTTTCAGCTGGGATGTGCCCCCTGCACAAACAGCGGTTGGTGAAGCAGAAGCGAAAAGGTTGACCACACTCCCGTCAAGCACGAGAAGGCTCAGGTTTCGCAGGTGGACTGGCGTGCCGCCGGGGCCGGTGCCTTTGACAATAACCTGGTATGTGCCCAATGGAACATTTCCGCTGAGGATTACCCGTAGCGGTTTGCTGCCAGGGAAAGTGCTGATGATATTTCCCGATGGAAAGTTAACGGTAATAGTTCCCGAAGTGGGTACGGGACTAACTGTGGCCGATAAAAATACGGTATCGGAATACAATTTGACTTCGGGTACCGTCACATTGAGAAGGCTGCTGTCGGAAGGCATAAGCAGGGTATCGGCGGGCCTTGACAGGGCTATTCCGAAATCGGGGAAATAGGCGGTTACACTCATAAAAGTTCCTTCCCTGAAATCTGTCCAACCGGCCATAGCCACTTTATTGTTCGAAACGATACCGTTATAATCACCCTGGTACCTGGGGGTTCCGCCGCCTCCGCAGGTAGCGCAGTTGATCTTCATTTTCTTGTTTGAAATACGCTGGTTGGGCATGAAGGTAGCTCCTCCATCCGCAGAGTATGTGGCATAAATATATGCTGAATCGCTGGTAGGGGTGTCACGGGTATCCATCCATTGAACATACAGCCGGCCGGTCTCTTTATCACACCAGATGGCAGGGTGCCACTGGTTGTTGTTCTGGGTGTTTGCGTCATCATTTACACGCACCGAATCAGTCCATGTGGTACCACCGTCGTCGGAAGACCTGCACCATATATCGGGTTTGAATTCATTGCCGACGGGGTCATTAGAAGCGTATACCAGGTAGAGCCTGCCGCGGTGGGCTCCGTAGCTGTTGTCGGCGGCGATGAAAGGGTATGGACGGGTGCGCATTCCCTGCACCGAATTCCTGTTGTTGAGGAAGGTCCCCACGTAGTTTGCAAACTGCTGGGCCGACATCATGGTGAATGTTTTTCCGCCATCGGTTGAGCGGTAAAAAGTATATACAGAGGCCTGGGATAAGCCTGAGTTTGTTACAACATACACGGCACCTCCCTGAACATTCCCGTTTGCTCCTACACAAACCATCATGCCGGGAACGTCCTGGGTTGCAGGATTGAAGGTGTTCTGCCAGGTAAGTCCGTGGTCGGTGCTGCGGGCAAAATACCCTGCATTATTGTTGGTCATACATACATATACATTGTTCGCATTGGGTCCGCTGGTCTGGTCGCATGCGATCCAGCATTTGTCGTTCCCGCTTGCCGCCGAGACAGCCGGCGCCCAGGTAAGCCCGTTATCTGAGGACCGCATGACCTTAACTCCCTGTATTGAACCGCTGCCGTACATGTTTTCGTAAAAGAGGTTTCCCAGGCTGTCGTAAGCTACTACGGGGTCACCGTAAAGATTTGCTCCGAAATTGGGTGTAACAAATGCCCAGTCAAGCCCGTTTTCGGTATGATGTGCCCCGTTGGTGTTATAGGCGGAGAAATACCATGCCGGGTTTGAAAGGCTTGCTGCCATATTGCTTTCCCCGAAATCAACGCCAAGATTATAATTATCCCAATTGCCGATGGTTATCACCGAGGATGCAGGCAGTAACTGGTTGTTTGAAGGAATGATCCTGTCCCAGAGCGATCGTGGCAGCTGGTCGAGGTTTGGATTGTCGTCCTGGGCTGAAACATGGATGCAGGATGCAAGAAGCAGGATACCGATAAAAAAGCCCCGGAACAGGAATTTATAATGAGATGAAAAGAATAAGTCATTCATTGGATCTGGTTTTTGGTCATTAAGGTCAATACTTTGGCAAATGTATGCTTAAAATAAAAAACCCGGCTTTTCGGACCGGGTTTTTTATCAGGCTGATTGAAATTATTTCTGTATGACAAGCTTCCTGATGAAGGAGCCTGCTTCGCTTTCAATCTTGATGTAGTAGATGCCGTCGGATTTGCCGGTGAAATCAATGACCTTATTGAATTTGCCGCTGATCACAAGGCTTTTTTCGGAATATAATGATGCTCCAAGAGAATTGAACACGGTAACATCAACAGCAACCGCTGAACGGGTGTTGAAACCGATAGTGAACTTGCCAGAAGTTGGATTCGGGTAGACTTCAAAGCCCAGGGCATTGATGTCGTTTATGCCTGTGGGCGAATAAAGGATCACCGTTTTTTCATCTGAGGAAACGGCCTGGCCGCAATCGTTCGAAGCAATAACGCTGATCTTCACAGTACCGGCGAATTTATTCGTCCAGGTGGCTGTACCAGTAGTATCACCTGAGATGCTTCCTGCTGTGACGGGGTCGATCACCCAGTCGTAGGAGGTTGCATTGACGGCGGCAGTAGTCTTAAACACTGAAGTGGAAGTCTTGTTTGAATTCACGCTGTCGGGTCCGCTGGGTTTGGAAGCAACTCCCGGAAGAGGTTTCACGTTCACCGGAAGTTCATCGGAAAACGAACCTGCTCCGCAGTCGTTGTTTGCCTGGACCATAACAGTGATAGGGCCTGTATAGCTGCTGTTAACACTGAGTGATGCAGTTGTTCCGGTACCTGTGATTGTTCCTGCATTATCGGGGGTCACGACCCAGAAGTAGAAGGAGGCGGTAGGAACTGTGGTTGTAGTATATTCTACAGCAGCACTTCCCTGGCAAATCTCGGTGGCGCCGGCAGGCAGTGAAGCCTTGACAGGAGCAGAAGCAATAATCACATCAGAAGTTCTGGTGTCGGAACATCCGCCGGTCGACTGTATCTCGAGGGTTACAGAATAAGTTCCGGCAGTGGAGAATGTATGTGAGGGATTTTCCAGAATTGAAGTATTGCTGCTTCCGGATGAGGGATCACCAAAATTCCAGGCCCATCCCGTAATTGTTGAACCCGGATGGGTCGAGATGTCGGAGAATGCAGTAGGTAACCCGGCACATGCTGCGGCAGCAGAATAAGCGGCAACCGGTTTTTCGTATACGTGGATGTAAGCAGCTTTTAGCATTGTATTCGGGGCCTGGCCTGATTTTGCTACAGTAAGACTAACATCATAGGTTCCGGGAACCGAGTAAATGATTCCTGTCGGGTTCGAAACGACTGAAGTTGCTGGTGTACCGCCCTGGAATGTCCAATCCCAGCCTGTGGGAAGTCCGCCTGAAAGATCAGTGAAATTGACAGAACCTCCAACGCATATATTGGTGTTGTTTGCTGCAAATTCGGCGATCAGGTTAACAGAAGTCACCATGATATAAGAAATGTAGCGGTTAAAATCCTGTTTGGTGGCAGTTACCATGATATTGGTGCCCACCGGGAGAACCGGAATGGTGATGGAAACCGGACCGTTTACACTGCCGTAAGCAGTAGCAATGATCTCATTGTTTACTGTGAGGGCGATAAAAGCGCTGTCATTGGCCTGGATATCAACACTGGTTGTGCCATAATTGATGGTCGACGGATGGTTTACAGTTAAATTAACGGGAACTGTATCGGATAACTGCAGGAAGGCGTCGCAATGAGCATGAAACAGCCGGTAGGTGATCTGCTTGTTACCCGGGTTTGAAGGCCAGCTCGACTGTTTCAGGAAATACTTGCCTGCAGCATTACCGAAGGCAGGCATGATTCCCCTTGAAGCGGGAGTTGTGCCGTAGGAAGGCATAAAGTGAGGCCACATATTGTCAAAGGCACCCCATAAATACACGTCATTAACAAAGGAGTAAGATGTTTCGGAAGGGCAAACAAGACCTAAAGCACCTGCATTGTGTCCGTTTTTAACAAGACGCTGGAATGCTTCTGAGAAGCAGGCAGGCGGACAGCCCGATGGATTATGATACGCACCGGTTTCACAGTTGACTGAGAAAACGAAAGGAAGAAGGGTATTTGTAAGCTGGTTGACGTTGGTCGTGGAGTATGCAGGTTCTCCCCATCCGGTATAATTTCCGTGATCCCTGTGGAGAAGAAGGAAGGAACCTGCGTTGATAGCATTATTGATTTTGGTTGCAGTTCCGCCTGTAAATCCGCCGATAGTGCCCGGACTGGTTGGAATATAATTCAGTCCTGAAGGCCCGAAATAATTCATAACGCTGGTTGTATTCGATGCGGTTGACCAGGGGCCGTTTACTGTATTGTTGGCGGGTGATCCAAGGGCGTTGATCCTCTGTACATTTTTCCCAAGAACATTTTTCCAGAAACCACCAACCAGTTCTGAGCAAAGCTGGAACCAGCGATCATCCTGCCATCCGAGGGCAGAGATCGGGCGGTTGTAGTAACCAGTGTCGGTCGGACGGCTTCTTTCAAAATTCATGATACGGCCAACCATGACCCTTAACTGGGTTGAATCATTGGCACAGATCCTTGCGAAAACCACATCGGGCATTTCATCCCCTGTTACGTCGGCATAAAAGTTGTCTGAAGCAAAGTTCGGGTAGCCGGCATCATGTGGATACAGGTGGGAGATAAGATTTTTGTTCCCGTCGGTGCCGTAGTCGCCAAGGAGCAAACAGGCTGCGGGTTTTATGGTCCAGGTGTTATATGCATTGTCGATAAAGCTCTGGATATTGTTTTCGGTATTTCCTCCAAGCTGGGATATAGGGAACACTTTGGTGAGGATGCCCTGCTGGTTACGCCAGTTCTTGAGGGTATCGGCCCAACGGAGAAAGTCGGGGCCGTCGGGGCTGATGATGATGTATTCGCATTCATCAGTGGCGGCTGATTTTGCATTCCTGATCTGCTGCATGCGGGCGGGATAATTAACCGGAGGCAGGCTTGAAAAGTTCAGGATGTTGTCGGCCATGATGGGATCCCAGTAAGGACTGCGGAAGGCCTCATTTCCATAAGTACCGCTTCCACCTTCGAAGGTCAGATCTATTTTAATGTTTTTATAAACCTTGAGTTCTTTTGAAACCGGGTTATACTGGAAAGGAGTGATACCGAGCATGATCACATCGGTACCGCGGATCTGGTCAACCCCTGAGATCTGAACAGGGCTGGCAGGAAAGAGAGCATTGGTGCTGTAGACATTCTGATCTTTTTTAAATACTATGTCTTTCTGGGTTTCCAGGGGGATCTCAGGTGCCCAGGCAACATCAACATTCTGAATGGTCACAACATCCATATCGACAATCCTGAGATGGGGTTTTGATCCCTGAGGGATTACAAGATAGCGGCTGGCCTGAGGAAGATCGGGTTTGCCTGCATCATTGAACAGGAAAACACCCGGGAGGTTCACCTTCTGAAGCTGCTGTCCTTCGATGACAACAGGATCGATTGAAAAAGTCTGTACGGAGTAGACAACCTGCACTACATCCGATTTTGACTGGGTCAGGTTGAATCCCTGTTTACCCCAGCTGTTGCTGTAAGAGAAGTTCTGTGCATTAACTGAACATGCAGCGAGGAACAACACAGCGATCAGGAATAAAGTTCTTTTCATGGAATGGAATATTTGATTTTAACTAATAAGATTAGTAAGCAACAAATTTAATAAAAATTTTATATAGGGCTACCTAACAATGAGTTTTAATTTGGAACTCAGACACGATCCTTCCACCTTAAGGGAATAAACCCCTGCAGGGAGCTGAGGCAGGCTTAGAGTAAGACTTTGAGGATCGGAAAGGTTCATGCTGTCCCAGGTTCTGACGACTTGTCCATATGTATTCACAAGACATATGTTAACTCTTGCTGATATGGCAGAACCGGCCTTAAGAGTAACTTTATCGGTGCAGGGATTCGGATAAACGCTCAGGTTAAAGGCATTCTGTTTATCGGTGATTATGCCAACCGGGATATTTTCGGTGAAGACCCAGAGTACAGGATCTCCTAAAAGGTTACAGTCATAATGACACCAGCGCTGGGCTCCGGGCTCAAATTCGTTTGGGACAGTAACCCATGGAGCAGTTTTAACCTTCGACATGAGGTGGGCTGAGCCCAGCTCATGGATCTGGTTTGCAATGGTATCATTGTACAGGGCGCTTACAAATTCCCGGTTCAGGTGGGCCGAAGGTCCTTCGGTAGTGCCCTGGTCAAACCATCCGTACCTTGAATTAAAAATACCACCGGCCAGGAAGTTTTCGATAAGCACAGCCCTTTCGGCAATACAATCGTTATTGTCAAAAGCTCCGCAGTCACAGCCATGGGTATACATGAGTGTATAATTATGAGTCACTCCGTTGAGGGCATAGAAGTTTTGATTTGTTATATCGGTGATGTACATTTTCATCATAAAAACAACATTGGAATGCCCTGCATGATGAATGAACGAAGGTCCCTGGTTGACTTTTGCATAAAGTTCTCCAAGGGTCCATTCATATTTCACAGGAGGAGGTCCCGCACTGACCAGGGTGTCGTAAAGTCTGGTTATATTGTTGGTGGCGGATGGGATTCCATGTGTAAAATAATTATTATCGTTATGGTCATTTACCAGGAGTTCGATATAATCCTGTCCCCAGGTCATGGTTGCCTCATCCATGAACTCTCCGACAAGGAGTGGTTTTGCCTGTTCATTGGGTTTCTGGTGAGCCCTGTACCATATTGTTTTGTGAATGATTGCCGACTGCTCCTGCACAGTTTCAAAAGGAAGTCTTCCGACAGACACTTCCGGCATCAGATCGGGAGCATCGGCTACCTCTGCGTAAATGCCATTGCCGTTGGCGTCGTAATTCCCGTCCATCCCTGAATAATAAATATCGGCAGGAATGTCATCGGCAGTATACATTGTTCCACTTGAATTGACTTCACAGTAAAACTTACGGTGGGGCACAAGGCTGACATCTCCTCCAAGCATTGCATATTCAATTCCGTTTGTCTGGTATTCCCTTTTGATCAGGTTCCTGATCTTATCCTGGGTGTCGAGACCGGTAATATTGGCGATAATATCTTCAACAGTATAGATCTGCCAGCTGACACCGAGTGAGTCATACAGGTTTGTAAGAGGAGAAAAGCCCTGAACGAAGGTTTGCGTAGTAATAATGAGCACCTGGTAGGATGCTGATGAACTTTTTTTCATGGGATAGAGATCCATAATTTCAGGATTCTGTGCAGCCTGGCTCACCCTGTTCAATACCTTGCCGGAGGTCGAAAGATTTTTCAAAGCTTCAACTGAAGCTACAGATTTTTCAGTAGTTATGGTAACTGTGACATCCGAATAATAGCCAGCTTTCTGAAGCGAGGGGAAGTACACCACAGGAGTGAAACTGCAAAGGGCAAAGGCATACCCGTTAAGATAGGAAGTGATGAGGTTGCCGGCATTTACAAGAGGGTAGGCTGAAGCAGAACGGTAAACGCTTTCATTTTTCAGAAATCTTCCGGTTCCGCCTTTTGAAACAGGGCTGATATCCTGCTGAGGCTGCAGTGAATAAACACCATCAAGTTCAACGAAACCTGAAGATTTTATCTGAATGTTTTTTGCCGACTCTCCCGGGGGAAGCATGAGTGAAACTGCATTCCATGGAAGCATAGGTTCACCGGGGTTTCCGCTAAGCAGGGTATTTTCAAACGCAAGTGTCTGAAAATTGCCGTTGCTTTTAATGATTACTTTCCCAAAATGGTAGGTTTTTGTGACAGTGCCTGCAGATACAACAAAAGTGAGGAATAGGGCACAGGCTAGAAGCAGATATTTTTTCATGGCAGGTATTCTGTTTTATCGGGTTATCAGGTTGAAAGACAAGTAAGCAGAAAGGAAGGTTGCTTGCAGATATAAAAAAGAGGCCGCCATTTGCGTGACGGCCTCTCAGAGGACACAGATCTTGTATTAGTTGATCAGGATTTTTTTAACCAGTTTATTGTCGCCATTCTGGATGGTGAGGAAATAAACTCCGGATGGAAGACCGGTAGCCCTGATAGTTTTGGTAAGGTCATTGCTGATGGTAACATTGCTTTCGCTGTAAACTGTTGAGCCGTTTGCATTCCTGACAAAGAGATCAGCAACAAACGATTTGGCTACGTTGAAAGTAAGTTTGAAGTTGCCATTGCTTGGGTTGGGGGAAACAATAATCTGGTTTCCAGCCTGTTCGCTTACACCAACACCAATAACATGGATCATTGAATTCTTGATGACGGTGTCAATCTGTCCGCCACGGTTTACGATCAGCTGAACGTCAAATGAACCGCCCATATCATAGGTAACTACCGGGTTCTTGTCAGTTGAAGTGGTAGGTGTACCTCCGGGGAAAGTCCATGCATAGGTCTCGGGAACGCCGATGTAACCGCCGTTGGTTGCGTTTGTGTAGGTAATACTCTCACCCTGCATGATCTCATTGTTGCTGGCAGTAAAATCAACGCTGAGGTCGATAGTTCCCTGCTTTACGCATTGGTAAACAACATATTTCTTGAGGATGTAAGAACCTGATGTGCCGCCCTGGTTTCCCTGGCCTGCATCTTTGTTCTGAAGGAATGTTACAAATTCACAGTCGGCGATCGGCCATGAAGCATCCATGGTAAAATTCAGGGTAACAGTCTGAACGTTGCCGCCTGTAAAATCAACAGCTGTGCCTGCGGTACCACCAACCATAAGACGGTTAACATGCTCGAGATGGTTCTGTCCCTGCCAGTTTACGCTCATATGCGACTGGGTAACAAAGAAAAACAGAATATTGCTGGTTGAAGTAATTGTTCCAACCTTTTCAAGTGTGATGACTGCAGTATAGTCCAGTCCCGTATGAGTAACAACCATGTTCATCGAAACAGGTGATTCAAGAGTGATAAGGCTGTTGTAGATCGGCAGATAAGTGTTGTAAAGGGAACTGGAATGGTTTCCACCCACGTAACCCTTGTTTCCGTCAAACCCAACTGAAGGGAAAGCTGAAACTGCATACATGGTATTCCTTTGGTTTGAAAATGTGTTTGCATAAGGATCACCATTGTGGTTTGCAATAACACCGACAAATTTTCCGCCTGATAACAGGTCGTCACAACCCATGGCAGCGCCCGGGCAGTATGTGCACCATGTTCCGGTTGCGTCTTCTATTGAAACCATCTGACGTGTTACGCCCTGGGCGAACATTGCGCTGATGGCAAGCATAAAACAAAGAGTAAAAATTGTTCTTTTCATAATGTATTTTGTTTGGTTAATAATCAATGAGTTAATTTTTTCAAGGTACAAAGATAATGATTAAATAATCTGTGAAAGCGGCAAAAGGAAAATTCTCAATAATTTTTATTCAATCTTAATAGTTGATAATCAGGCGAATCAGTAATCCTAATGTTAGGGAGGTGCCCTGCATATAGAAAGGCATATGTTTGAACTGTCACAACAGTTTGAAAATTCCTGCTCCTGCCTTCTTTTCATAAAAAAACCAGATCCCTGCTTCCACCCTGTGGATTGAAAGGTTATAGCCTTGAAAGAGCATAGGCATAAGCTCCCAGGGAAACAGCGGCAGAAGTTCCCAGCCTTGAGATTCCGACACCCACTTTTTTCTGGGGGTCATATTGTACAGTCGTTTCTGAAAAAGGCACCTGTATCCTGCCTGAGCCGGAATAGAGAAATTTTTTCAATTCCTCCTGGTCTTCAAGGTTATAGACTTCAACTTCAAGTCTGGGGAGCGGATGTCCGCTCATGGTTGCGAAAGGTACGTTCATTTCTTCAACAAGTTTCGGGAGAAACAGGGGGTAAGCGCCTGAAAGTCCGCCCCCTATGACAACCAGTCCGTCAGTCAGGGTAACCGCATTTGCGATCGTATCTGCAGCATCGACCGCAAAAGCCCTGAAGGCTTTAACCGCAGCTTCCTTATTCCCGGGTTTCTGTCCCATCCCGATCGTAAATATCTCCCTGGGTTCAGGGACTGAACCAATATTTAAGCCGGTCAGATTCGCATATTCACGCTTTAGCCCCCTGATACTTACGCTTTCTTCAGCATCCCAGGTTTTATAGGTACGGTTCCTTGAGCGGTTGATTTCTCCACCTGCAGAATTATCGCCGAAAAGCATTCCATGTCTCGTAACGATTCCACCACCGAATCCTGTTCCAAACGTAACCCCCAGGAGGTTCTTATATTCTTTGGGATTCCCCGAAGCCCTGAGCTTGGCATTGATTTGGGGTAGCAGGCCGAACATCGCTTCACCATACGCAAACAGGTCGCCGTCGTTCAGAATGAACACAGGCATCCCGAACTGTTCCTGCAGCATCGGTCCCAGCGCCACTCCGCCCCTGAAAAACGGCAGGTTCTGAAGGTCGCCTATGATGCCGCTTTCGTAGTCGGCCGGACCCGGGAAAGCAAAGCAGATCGCCGAGGCTTTTTCGGGCAGTTTGGACTGCACAAGCTGGAATCCTTTGATAATGGTTCTCAGGATGTCTTCCAGGGAATTGGCCTTCGACGGAAGCGTGATAGGTTCAATGATTTCCTTTACATGCTGCACAGCATTAAAGACCAGGTTCGTGCCCCCTGCGTCGAGGGTCATGACGATGCGTTTGTCGGTGGTGTAATTCATACGATGGTTATTTGTTCAAACAAAAAGCGAAATGGCGAAAAGCGAAAAGCGAAATGGCGAAAAGCGAAATGAAAAAAATCAGATTAATGCGGACAAGATTTTTGTTAATCCGGGAACACATAAATTTCGCTATTTCGCTTTTCGCTTTTTATCAATGCGCCAGCAACCAGTTCTCCCCAGTATTCATATCCACTTCCACCGGGACATCGAGGAGCATGGCATTCTTCATCCCGGTTTCTACTATTTTTTTAACATCTTCAACTTCAGCCTGGTGAACATCGAACACAAGTTCGTCATGAACCTGCAAAATCATCCGGGACCTGAATTTCCGCTTTTCAATCTCATCAAAGATACGGATCATCGCGATCTTTATCATATCGGCAGCAGTGCCCTGGACCGGGGCATTGATGGCGTTGCGCTCGGCAAATCCGCGCACATTCGCATTGCCCGAATTGATATCCCGGAGGTAGCGCCTGCGTTTCATCAGGGTTTCAACATAGCCGTTAGCCCTTGCAAAAGCAATGGTGTTATCCATATATGCCTTGATCCCCGGGTATTGTTCGAAGTATTGTTTGATCACATCCGCAGCTTCCTTTCGCGACATGCCTGACCTTTCCGACAAACCAAACGATGAGATCCCGTAAATGATCCCGAAATTCACCATCTTGGCATTCCGGCGCATGTCTTTGCTTACCTCTGCCAAAGGGGTATTATAGATTTTGGCTGCCGTAGCCTGGTGGATATCCTCCCCGTTTTTAAACGCTTCAATCATGTTCTTATCCCCGCTCATCGAAGCAATGATACGTAGTTCAATCTGGGAGTAGTCGGCACTCAGCAGGGTATAATTCTCATTCCTGGGAACAAAAGCCTTTCGTATCTCACGCCCTTTTTCAGTCCTGATAGGAATATTCTGGAGGTTTGGATTATTGGAACTCAGCCTTCCGGTCGCTGCAACTGCCTGGTTATACGAAGTATGTATGCGGTTATCACGGTGGCTTACAAGCAACGGAAGCACATCCACATAGGTTGATTTTAATTTTGTCAACGATCTGTATTCCAATATCTTGCTGATGATGGGATGTTTGGCTTCAAGCTTGGTAAGTACATCCTCAGAGGTGGAATACTGTTTGGTTTTGGTCTGTTTCGGCTTTTCAACAATTTTAAGCCTGTCGTAAAGGATTTCGCCAAGCTGCTTCGGAGAAGAAATGTTAAAGGAAGTCCCGGCATCCTTAAAGATCTCCTCGGTGATCCTGAGCACTTCCCGTTCAAGTTCCACCGAATACTCATTCAGAACCGAAGAATCAATCCGCACCCCTTCCTTTTCCATAGAAGCAAGGACCGGGATCAGCGGGATCTCGATCTCGTCAAAGAGTTTGCGTGTATCACTTTCGGCCAGCATAGGCTCGAACACATCCTTCAGCTGAAGCGTCACATCAGCATCCTCGGCAGCATATTCCTTCACGGTTTCGGTATCGACAGTGCGCATGCTTAGCTGGTTGGCTCCCTTTTTCCCGATCAGGGTTTCAATAGCTACCGGCTTGTATTTCAGGTAGATCTCAGAAAGGAGGTCCATATTATGTCTCATATCGGGCTGGATGAGGTAGTGCGCGAGCATGGTGTCGAACATAGGCACCTTAACATCGATGCCGTACCATTTCAGGATGGCGATATCGAATTTCATGTTCTGTCCGACCTTTTCGATCTTCGGATCCTCCAGTACCTCTTTGAATTCCTGGACGATAAGCTCGGTCTCATGGTAGTTCTCAGGTAAGGGAACATAACATGCCTCATGCGGCTTCACCGAAAACGACATCCCCACCAGTTCCGAGTTGTTAGGGTCGATCCCCGTGGTTTCCGTATCAAAACAGAAGGTTTTAGATTCTTTAAGACAGCGGATGAGGTCATGGCGGGCCTCCTGTGTTGTGACAAGAACGTAAGTATGTCGGGTATCGGAGATGGTGGCGAGTGAAATGTCAGAAGGCGAAATGGCGAAATCGTGAAATGGCGAAATTTCGTTGGTGGTAGTTTCCTGATTTTTTACCGGCTCATCAAGGTCAGAGAACAGATCCGGCCCTGAATTTTCGC
>SESA01001046.1_pt1 | contig 15302 bp, 9 predicted proteins | sample 3171451 | NCBI WGS metagenome assembly SESA01 (sample SAMN06051862, study PRJNA518727) | freshwater metagenome | biome: subpolar coniferous forest; feature: holomictic lake; material: water; isolation source: holomictic Lake 227, 8 m depth | place: Canada: near Kenora, Ontario | collected 2013-06-25...
AGACCGGCAACAACCAGATTTACAATTCCCGTTTCGAGAACGGCGCATGGAATATCGTTCAGGCCACCGATTGGGATTATCGCAACCGGTGGGCGGCCAACGACATCTCGATCTACATGATCTCGGTTGGATCCGTCCGGCCACTGTGCGAGGGAAAACTGCTCCAGACATTCAAGCACGTCAAATATGGCGAGGGCTTCATCGTTTTGGATGAGAAGACGCTCAAGCCGCTGGGCAGCACGCACGAGTACACGCTGGTTCCCAGCGCGGCGCTGAAGCTGACACGGACGATCACCGCCAGCAGCGAGCTTGCCGGTTTCGAGGCTACCAAGGCGATTGACGCCGACAACAAAACGCGCTGGCAACCGAAGCCCGACGACAAGGAACCGTGGCTGGAGCTGGACTTCGGCCGCGAGATCACCTTCGAGCATTTTTCGCTGATGCAGCTTAGGCTGAACATCTTGGCGTTTGAATTGCAGTACTGGGACGGTGTGAAATGGAAAGAGGCGTACACGTCCACCAAGTTGCAAACCACCTATCACGGGGTGGACTGGATGTATCCGCTTCGTCCGATCACGACAAGTAAGGTGAGGCTGGTCATCAAGTCGTTCCTGCAGAAGCCCACGCCACACGAGCGGAAGGGTGAGCTGCCGGTGCCAGCGGTCTGCCGCTTCGATGTCTATGCCAAGGAGCCGAATCGCGACTATCCCAAACACCTGAAGGACCTGATGGTTCCTTGGCCGGTGGAACTGGAGAAGCAGGAGTCGAGTTTTACTTTGCGACCGATGACGGTGGACTGGGTCGAAGATGCCGGTAGCATCAAGGAGACGGGGGCGAAATATTATCTGCGATGGGAACATGGCCCGGCGAACCGCGATCTGGAGGTTCCGCAACCCTGGCCGGACCCGACCATGCTGCGGGTTTACAAACTGAAGACCATCAACCCGGAGTCTTATGCCTCCGAACTTCTGAAGGCGATTAAATGAACCGCATTTCAGTAATATTCGCATCCCTAATCGTGATCTGCCTCGCAGGGCCTGCGACGGCTGTCCCGCCTAAGTTTCTTCCCGAACCGTTTGCCGGCAAGTTCGATCCGGACGTGATCGTCAGGACGATGGATAAGGTTGCCGGGCATTACAGGGCGCTCAACAGCACGGCGGATTCCGAAGGCGGGCGAAAGGTCTGGAACGCCGGGCTGCAGGCCGTCGGCAAGGTGCCGGGCGATGCCAGTCTCCTGTGCGGGGCGGGTGATTTTGGCGACGTGAAAGGCAACCGCAAAAAAGCGGTGGATCTGCTCTGCGCATGGTCGGAAATGGCGGCGTTGCCGCCGGGAAAGCGCTGGTTTGCTCCGGGGTTCAAAGTGGTTACCGCACAGTCCAACCGGAGCCTTTGCTCGGACAATGATTTTGTCAACGCCTGTCTGGCCGTCCATGCCGTTGCGTGGGGCGCGCATCAAGCCTTGGGCATCATGGTGATTGACTATTACCGGGTGCCCGCCATTGAAGGTTGGCTGGGCATCCTGTCCAAGGTCGGCGACGATGGCCGCATCGCCGGCGACGATACGGAACCGTTGCTCAAGGCGGGCACGTTCCTCCTCGCCGCCCGGCAAGTCTTGAATCTGTCGGAAGCCATGGCGGTGCCGCAGCCCTACACGAGGGAACCGGTTTATTTCAACGATCTCAAGGAACAACGGGCGATGTTGGCCCAGGCGACCCTGCCCTCCGCCGCCGAGAGCCGGGCACTCATGCGCCGGGCTTGCGCCTGGCAGTTGAGGCATCTGCATCAAAGTCGAGAGGGGAGCGGCTCGCCCGATACCAGTTGGCAGCGCGCCGCTTTTTATGTCGGAATCATGGCGGCCTACAAGGCGACCGGTGACAAATATTATCTGGAACTGGCGCAGGAGCTGGCCCGCAAGAACGAGTGCAAGCCGGGGCTGAACGCCGGCAAACTGCACGGGGCCGATGATTTGGCAATCAGTCAGGTGTATCTTGACCTGCACAGGCTCACCCCGGAAAGCGCGGACCTCGCGCCGACACGCGAGGCTCTGGACCGATCAATGGCTGGCACCAAACACGGACAGTTTGACTGGAGTTGGGTGGACGCCCTTTTCATGGCGCCGCCGGCCTGGGCTCGGATGGCCAAGATCAGCGGCGAGCGCAAATACCTGGACCACATGAACGACCGGTGGTGGGAAACCGTTGACCAACTCTGGAACTCCGATGCCGGGCTGGTTTACCGCGACCGGACCTACATCGTGCGTCCCAGCGGCCTCCAACTCAGGGAATGCAACGGCGAGAAAATCTTCTGGGGTCGCGGCAACGGCTGGTTCACCGGTGCCTTGTGCCGGGTGCTGGACGTTCTCCCGTCCGACCATCCCGACCGGCCCCAATATGAAGCCATCCTGAAAAAACAGATGGCCTCCCTGGTCAAGCTGCAAGGCGACGGCGGGCTTTGGACAACCAGCCTGCTCAACCCGGACGGCTATCCCATGGGGGACACCAGTTGCAGCACCTTTTTCTGTTACGGACTGGCGTGGGCGATCAACCATGGCTTGGCTGATAAAAACACTTTCCTGCCGCCGGCCTTGAAAGCGTGGAAGGCCATCGCATCCTGTGTCGCTGAAGACGGCTGTCTCTGTTATGTCCAGGCCGAGGCCGACAGCACCCGCTCCCCGTTGTACAAAAAGATGAACCGCGAGTATGGCACAGGCGCCCTGCTGCTCGCCGGTTCTGAAATCCTGCAACTCATAAAACAGGCAGAAGGAGAGCAACAATGAAAAAACGTTTGTTAGTTTTTGCGGCACTGGTGAGCGTGCTGGGCGTTGAAGCGGATACGACGATGAAAAGCGAGTTTCTCGCGCCGCCTGACTCGGCGCGTCCAGGCGCCCTTTGGTATTGGCGGCACGAGCTGCACACGAAAGAGGGGATTACCGCCGATCTCGAAACGATGGCGCGGGTGGGGGTCGGGGAAATGATTGTCGGTTTCATCGGCAACTATGACGTGCCGATCGGCGATGTCGCAGTCCTCTCTCCGAAATGGTGGGACCTGATGCGCCACACCGCCCGCGAGGCCAATCGGGTGGGCGTCAAGCTCCGCTTCTTCAATTCGCCGGGCTGGTCTTCCACCGGCGGGCCGTGGATCACGCCGGAGATGGCGATGCAGTCGCTCGTCTGGAGCGAACTGCGGGTGACGAAGCCGGGACGTTTGTCCGCGCCCCTGCCGCATCCGCCAACGGCGGACACCTCCGCGCTTTGGCGTTTTTCCAAGGAATACGCCGCGACCGTCAAGCCCTACGCTTATCTCGGCGACGTGGCGGTCATCGCGTTCCCCACACTGGCGGCCGAGCGCTGGGAAGGCGCGAAGCCGAAGCTCAGTTGTGCTGACAAGGATTTCCGGCCTGAGGCGGTCAGCGACGGTGACATTAGGACTGTCGCCAAACTCGCCAATCCCGCACCCGACAAACCGGTTTATCTTCAGTTTGAGTATCCGGCGCCGTTCCCGGCGCGGTCGCTGAGTTTCGTTCCCCGGAATGCGCCGGTCAAACAAATTCAACTCGAAGCGTCCGATGACGGCTCGGCCTGGCGGATCGTCGCGCAATGGGCGCCTCGCAAGAATGGCGATCAACCGGTACATAAGATGTTCGCTGCCGCGCCGGCCCGCTATTGGCGCATCGGCGTGTCCGGCCCCGGCCCGTTTATGATCGCCGAACTCGCGCTGAAGACCGGCGCGCTAATCGAGGACTGGTCCGCCAAGGCCATGCGCGACGAATACGGTTATTCCCGCCCGCCGTTCGCGTTCCGCAATCAGGAGGTGCGCCCCGGCGAGGCGATTGCGGCGGAGAGCATTTTGGATCTGACTGATAAGCTGAAGTCGGACGGCACGCTGGATTGGGAAGCACCGGCGGGCGATTGGACGGTGATTCGGTTTGGTCGTATTCTGAGCCTCAAGGCCAATGCGCCGGCCGCGCCGAGCGGTTGTGGACTGGAGTGCGACAAATATAATCCGGCTGCAGTGAATCTGCACTGGAAGAGCTTCGTCGCGCCGTTGCTCGCTGACAAGGATCTGAACGAGGCCATGACCGGGGTGCACATTGATAGTTACGAAAAAGGTGCGCAGAGCTGGTCGCCGTGCGTGCCTGCGGAATTCCGAAAGCGCGCCGGCTACGACGTACGCCCGTTCCTGCCGGTGTTGACCGGGCGGGTCGTTGACAGCGTGCAGACCTCCGAGCGCTTCCTCTGGGATTTCCGCAAGACGCTCTGCGACGCCATGGCCGACAACTACTACGGCCGCATGGCCGAACTCGCGCATGAGAACGGTAAAATTTTGAGCATCGAGCCGTATCACCAGACCCAGTTCGACACCGACGTGGTGGGTGTTCGCGGCGATGCGGTGATGACGGAGTTTCATCTGGGCGGCGTGCCCGGCCGGGCCTACTTTAAGAACGCCGCTTCACCGGCGCATATCGCGGGAATCAAGAGGGTGGAGGCGGAAGCGTTCACTTCGATGCCCAAGTTCGGCGGCGACTGGAGCACCGCGCCGTGGGACATGAAGGCGCTCGGTGATCACGCCTTCGCCTGCGGCGTGAACCGCTACATGTTCCACGTCTCCAACCAGCAGCCGTGGTTGGATGTGTTCCCGGGCGTCGCTTCGCCGTGGGGCCAACATATCGAACGGGGCAACACCTGGTTCAACTTCAGCTATGGCTGGCTGCGTTACATCGCCCGGTGCCAGTACCTGCTCCAGCAAGGCCGTTACGTCGGCGACTTCCTGGTCTCCACGGGCGAGAACGCGCCGAACCAAGAGGGCGTCAGACTGGACGTGCCACAAGGTTATGAATACGACTTGATCAGTCCGGAAGCTATCCTGACTCGGCTGGAGTTGAAGGACGGAATGCTCACGACCGGTGCGCTCGCGTCGTATGCGCCGCTGTTCGTTCTGCCGCCCGAAGAGCCGTACATGACCGTCGCGATGGCGCGCAAGCTCAAGGTGCTGGTCGAGGCGGGCATGACACTGGTTGGACCGCGGCCGGCGTTTTCTCCAACCCTGAAAGCGCGCGCACAAGAGGACCGGGATTTTCAACGGCTCATCGCGGAGTTGTGGGGAGAGGCGGAGGGAAAGAAGGTCACGGTCAACCGCCTCGGCAAGGGACGGGTCGTGTGGGGACAGCCGCTTGGAAAAATTCTGGCCGAGCAACTGGCGGTGCCGCAGTTTGTCGGTTGCGACAAGACGGTCACGCATATTCGGCGACAGAGTGGCGACACCGAAATCTGGTTCGTAGCCAGTGCGAACGACAAGCCGGTCAGTGGCGATTGCGCGTTCCGTACGACAATGGGACAACCCGAGCTGTGGGATGCGATGACCGGGCAGACGCGGCCCTTGGAAATCTGGCGGCAGGAAAAAGGCTGCGTGGTCATTCCCATGCGCTTCGAGCCCCGGCAAAGTTGGTTTGTGGTGTTCAGGGGGAAAGATTTAACCACGAAAAACACGAAACATACGAAAGGTGAAAAGAACTTTTCCGAGTTGAAGCCGATATTGGAATTGACCGGGGCATGGGAGGTGCAGTTCGATCCGAAATGGTTCTATTCCGTCAGCAGTCAGCAGGGGCAGTCGGCAGTTGTCTTCGAGAAGCTGGAGGATTGGAGCAAGCGACCGGAAGAAGCGATCCGCTATTACAGCGGTACGGCGGTGTATAGGAAGCTCTTCGACTGCCCACTGCCTACTGCCCACTGCCCATTGTCTCTCTCCCTCGGCGAATTCAAGGGTATTGCCGAAGTTTGGCTGAACGGGAAGAATCTTGGCACGGTCTGGTGTGCGCCGTGGCAGATTGAAATGACTGACGCCGTGAAGAAGGGTGCCAATGAGCTGGAGATCCGCATGGCCAACTGCTGGCCTAACCGGCTGATTGGCGATGAGAAATTGCCGCAAGATGCTGAATTTGAGAAGAATCCATTAGGTGGCGGCATGCTCAAAAGCTGGCCGAAATGGCTGCTGGACAAAAACACGCCGCGTACGAGCGGTCGTCGCACCTTTGCCACATACAAACACTGGAACGGCACCGAGCCGCTTCAACCCTCCGGCCTACTCGGTCCGGTGCGCGTGATGAGGACGGAACGAACAGGAGAACAACCTTGAATGTGTCCGCCACCTCATATGATTTGTCATATACTAGCATTCTTGTAGCCAGAGCCGGTTCTGGGGTACACTCTTATTATTTAAAAATGGCGCTTTTCAAAAATAGGAAAAAGAGGAAAGAGGGGACGATGAAAACAAAGAAACAATGTCTTGGGAAATGGCTGAGAGCTGGTTTGGCAATTCTGGTGACTTGTGGAATCGTGGAGCGGGCGCAGGCAGCCACAGAAGTAAAGATCGACCGCAAAGCTATGGTGTCCCGGCATAACATTGCGATCACCAACTTCGACGCGACCCTGTCGCGTGCGCAATGGACGCCGTTGCAGGTCGGCAACGGTCATTTCGCCTTTGGTTTTGACGTGACGGGTTTGCAGACCTTCATGCTGACCGGGAATATGAGCCACGCGACGCTGTCGGATTGGGGATGGTACACGGCACCGAATCCGGAGAACTACAAGCCGGAAGAGACCCAGCTTGCGGTCACGAGCGGCGGAGGCCGTCAGGTTCCTTACGCGGTCAACAGCAAACATCACTGGGCAAAACTGACACCGGAGGCAGCAAAACGGGCGGAAGGGGCGTGGAACTATTTTCGTTCTTATCCTGGACGTTTGCCGCTGGGACAGATCCGATTTCAAATCAACAAACAGGATGGCAAGCTGATTGCGCCAACGGACGTGAAGAATATCCGGCAAGTTTTTGACCTGTGGAGTGGCATGGCGACCAGTTCGTATGAGATCGAAGGTGTTCCGGTGGAGGTTATAACCTTCTGTCATCCCACGTTGGATGCCGTGGTTGTGCGCGTGAAATCGAAGCTTCTCACAGAAGGGCGTCTGAAAATATTGCTGGAATTTGCCCCTGCGAGCGGAATCACGAACGCGGAGAGTAAAGCGGAAGCCCAAGGGACAACACGCCTTGACATTTTCCACACCGTCGGTTCAACGCACTATTTTACATCCGCTCAGTGGACTGCCGGCTCGTGGAGCGAGCAGCCCTGGAAGCCGGGTACGCCTCGTCGTTATTTATTGATGCCGGAAAAATCCCTGGCTGAATACAGCTTTGTTTGTGCGTTCGCGCCTACGCCGCTCGGTGAGTTGCCAGATTTTGCGTCGGCCTCCAGTGCCGTCGTTACGCATTGGCAGATGTTCTGGCAATCGGGCGGAGCACTCGATCTTTCCGCCAGCAAGGATCCGCGCTGGAAGGAATTGGAACGTCGCGTTGTGCTCGGGCAGTATCTCATGGCCATTAACGAAGCCGGGTCATCCCCTCCCCAGGAAAGCGGGCTCTTCTCCAACAGTTGGTATGGAAAATTTCACTTGGAAATGACGGCGTGGCACGGGATTCATGCGGTGTTGTGGGGGCGGCCTCAGTTAGTGGATGGCTGGATGCGATGGCTGAGAGGCCCCGGTTTGGAGGCCGCCAAAAAGCAGGCGGCGCGGCAGGGTTACAAGGGCGTGCGCTGGATGAAGATGATCGCGTCCACCTCCGAATGGGAGTCGCCTTCCGATGCCGGGCCGCTCCGCATGACCCAGATGGGACACGCGATCTATTGGGCCGAGGAGATGTACTGCTTGAAACCGACACGGGAGACGCTGGAGCAGTTCAAGGACATTGTCCAACTCACCAGCGAGTTCATGGTTGATTACTTGTGGTTCGATGACAAGAGCGGCCGCTACATGCTCGGGCCTCCGCTGCTGACGGGCTCCGAAGCATCGGACTGGCGCAAGACCATGAATTCCACCGTCGAATTATCCTACTGGTTCTACGGGTTGCGCACGGCCCAGCTTTGGCGCGAGCGACTGGGAATGCCGCGCGAGGCCAAATGGGACGAGGTACTCGCCAAGCTTGCGAAGCCGCCGGTGGTGGACGGACTGTGTGTTGATGCGGAAACAGCGATTTGTCCGGCGCGGTACACGACGCGGAAAGGCAAGTTCCTGCCGCGTCCAGCCTGGTTCGAGGCCTACGGCTGCATGCGAGGCGATGAGATCGACAAGGCGGCGATGTCGCGGTCGTTCGACAAGATCTGGACCGAGACGAAAGAAGGTTGCCAGTGGATGTTCTGGGGCTGTGACTTCCCGATGATGGCAATGACCGCAGCCCGGCTGGGTCGGCCCAAGGACGCGGTGGATGCCCTGTTGCTGGACGTGCCGACCAATGTTGTCCTGGCCAACGGCTTCAACAACGCGGGCTCTTCTCCCTATCTGCCCGGCACCGGCGGCATGCTTTGGGCGGTGGCGATGATGGCTGCCGGCTGGGAAGGCGGTCCGGACAAGCACGCCCCCGGTTTTCCCGACGACGGGAGCTGGGTGGTGAAGTGGGAAGGTTTGAAGAAGGCTCAGTAACATCCAACATCCAACAAAGGATAACGTAATGAATAAAACATTAACTGCAGGCATCATGATGGCGGCGGCGCTCTATGCCGGGGGCGGAACCGCCGGAAGCTTTAGCGAACGTTTAACTCCTAATTTAATAAGGAACAAGCGTATGCGCTTCGAGCAATAAGGCTCGTTGTAGCGATAGCGGAAACCATTCGACGAATGTCGAAAGCGAAGCGTTAATAACGCAATAAGGCAATAACGCAATTGTATTCCGCAACGTATTTTGGGAAATTTAGAATTAAAAGCGGAAAATAACCAGCCGATATGAAATGAAAAAGGGCGCTGCAATCATCTTGCAACGCCCTTTTTGTGCTGTTGAAACGACAATTATTCAAAAGAAAAATCGATGATAATATATGGAACGGTTATTAATATTCCGATAGAAATTTCTGTGTCGTTAGGGACTGAGGAGTCTGGAAGTATGAGATCAGCAAGGGGTTGGGAGTTATTAAAGTCTTCTGCGATCGCAGAAAGATATGTTGTGTTACCCCCCGAAGCCGATTTAGATGACAACTGTTCAATTGTCTGTCCGAAATATGATGTTATGTCTCCCACATCTAACTGGTTGAATACTGTTTTAGCTGTGTAATCCTCGTAGATGTCCGTTCCGTTATCAACAGCTAAAGCCAATACTATTCTTCCCGTCTCGCATGTCGAAATGGAGTCTGGAATTACAAGCTTGGCTTCTACACATCCCATGTTGCAATTTGCAGCCTCTATCCCTAGAACAGTTCTAGTTTTGAGACACTGATAAAAGCTTAACGGCGTACCTGAAACATTAGAATCCCATGAAACTGTTTCTGAAGGTATCGGAGCTGTGCCTTCGCTGGTAAATTGTTTAATACGATTGCTCGTTAAGTTCAGACGGGCACGTGTCAAAATAGAAAGCGCAACTTGTATGTCTTTGAATAGCCAGGGGCCTGCCAAATCCTTATCTTGAATCTTGCCGTAATACCAGCCAACAGCGCTGTAGTTCGTCCAGATTGCGGGCTGTGTGCCGCCATCGGCAATCCTCCGCCAATAGCCTGACTCGGTGAGTCCTGCAGCTGTCATGGCTTGGGCCTCCGTTAGAGGGACAGGAAAGCCGGATTGACCTAACAGACTAGAAAGGCTTGTGGATGGACTTAACCAAACCGCCCCGATCATATATTCTATTCCAGTCTGGACAGCTAAAACAAAGTCATAAACTTCTGTGTCTACTTTAGGGGCTGATATAGTCGAAAGGCCACAAAGTAATCGTCGGTAATTATAGCTTGTGGCTATTTCCTGTGCGACGGCCAGATCCTGCCATGACGTATTACTGTCTATGAGTGTAAAAGCCATGGTGTTTTATGCCTTAAGATATCCCTTGTCGACACGGAGTTTTCCGGCATCTCCTCCAGTACCGCCCTTGACCTGAAGCAAGAGCCTTGCGTCGGAAGATGACCACGTTGAGACATCTGCCTTCGTATCTGTTTTAACTAAAATTTCCCGAGTTACTATTTTATTGTCGAGTACGATATTTACCGTTTCCCATTCAAATCCTTCATGGGCAGTTCCATCCCATTTAAGAGCCGAGAAGCCATCGCTTGATAAAACCTTCACAGTTCCACCTTCTACAGTAACCTCCCGAAGCTTTGCTTCTTCGTTAGACCCAAGGTCTTCCGACGAAACTGAAACTGTTCGATTATTAGTCGAGGATGTCCCAATTTGCTTGCGTCCGGTACCGGGGGATTGAGCTACGGTTCCCTTTGGAGCGGCAACAATTGATGTTTCGTCTTTGTCTTCCGCATCTTCTTCGTCTTCATCTGCCAAAATTCTTGTTGAACTCCGGCGATAGCGGATAGCTCGATATAGCGCAGTAAAAGAGTCGGCCTCGAGGCCACGACACGTTCCAAAGCTTACGTTGACTGCAAGCGTCTGTAAATCGATTTCAAGGGACTGCACTATGGCGCCAATATTACTCATTGCTGGAGGACCGCCAGCAATGTTTATCATGACTCCGAGTTTAACGTACGGTATTTTGTGAACATAAGAAGAAAGGCTTCCATCCCAATGGAGTCTTGACCATGACGCATAGATCCCGGCGGCAAGTCCGGCTGGCTCTGCTTCTCCCGAGTCTGATGCCGATATTTTAGAGTAGGTTTTTGTCGATCCGTTACAGGACGTCACCTGGACTGGAATTACAATGGTGGCCCGTTCTATGTATTTTCCTTCTTCATCCTTTATGTCGTATTCAACCGTTACCGAAATAGTCTCTTCTTCATGGAGTACTGGCATCCATTTAAGTATAACACCTTCTAGCAACTCTTGTTTATATTCATGAGTTCCCGTCCCGGTCACGTTTGTAATGTCATATCCGGTGATGTCTTTGAGCCATGAAGCCTTCCCTTCTATCCATAGTTTTAAGTAGGGACTTGAATAAGGCGCGTCAAAGTCAGGGTATGCTTCAACCTTTATAGCCTGGCGAACAATCGTCGTTGATCCTCCGTCGAGGTCAACATAGAGATTAGTTGCAAAAGGGCTTGAATAGTTCCCGGCTGACTGCACTGTTCGACTCTCTACAGCGGAACCGTCAACGGTTGACACCTTTCTGAAATATACATTAATTCCGTCCATCTGTATATCGTAACGAGGAACAACTTGGACGGAAGAACAAGCATATCCAGGATAAGACGGACCTCCTATGCTCTCCCCGAGATAGACATCATAACCTACAGATGGGACTACAAGTTTAACAACTGTAAATCCGCTCGAGTAATCGCAATATAAAACATGGTCTGGCATCCAACGGAGTTGACTGATGATAACGTCCCAACAGGAGATGTTCTCTTTTTGGTCGATTGGACAGTAAAATCCGATCATAAAATCTTCCCCTGTCATGTTGATCGGGACACCTTTAAGGTATGCGCACTCCAGGGCCTGATAGAGTTGATGCCCGTTGGTAATAGGAGTGTTGGGATATTCTGTTCCCAATACAACTCTAGGATCAACAAACTGCTGGCTTTCTGCGGCAATCACATTATAGGCCATTATGTCTTGAGTGAACTGTATGCGCTCAAGCTGGTTGAGATAGCTTTTAACTCTATAATCATGACGGGATGAGGAAGAAGAAGATGCCTCAAGCTGTATGTCCGTCACTTCCCCGATGAAAATACAGAGCGCAACATCATAGACCTTCACTTCGGTTCCGACTGCTATTCCTGTAGCGTTTAAAGCAGCGTCAGATGAGAAGTCTAATGTGTCAAAACTGTTGGCTGCATAGTTGACCCGTGCCGAGGTGATTTTAAGTTCCTCGCAGGTCTGCAATGTCCCGCCAGCTATCTGGATGTAATACATGGTTAAATATTAATCCTTTTCATTGACTCTTCTACAACTTCAAGTCGGCGATCACGGTTTTTCAGGGAGCGGATGTGGGCTTCCGTTGCTTCTTTTATTCGTTTGTCTATTGCCTCCGAAGCGGCTTCAGCTTCAATCACTTTAGTTGCGGCACCCTTTTCAGCTTTTTCATTTCCTTTTTTGTGGTAAGACTCTCGAACACCACGCCAACTATCTTCCTCGCGCTTTGCCCTGTCGCGGCTATCTGTTAATAAAATCTTATCAATCCCGAATTTCTCGTCGGCATCCCTATACTGCCTGTTGATGGCTTCCTTTTCAGACTCCAGGCGCTTCCGTTCAGCATCATCGGAAAGCTTCTTTTGCGCGGCATCCGTGGCATCGTAGACATCCGCTCTTTCGGATGCCGAAAGACGTGTAGACATCCCCGCCTTTTTATCCGACACAGTCCGCGCCGTTGATATTGTCGAAGCGATGTTTGCCCTCAGGACAATCAGATTACCAAGATCGTCAGCAAGCGCTATGGCGTCACGTGCTTTCTTTTCCAGGTCTGGAAGCTTAGTCGCTAATTCTTTCGCCTTCTCCTGATTCTGCTTGGTGGCCGCGTCATCTCTTACTTCTGTGTCCGGAGAGTAATTGCCAATCCCCGCGCCTCCGGAATGATAACCACCTTTTTGTTTTATTGTTACAGGCTGGTTTAGGTCTTCAATCTGCTTCCTCTGACGGTTATATTCTGACATCAAATCTCCGGAAAGCATTCGCGCCGCAGCCTCTTTCTGCCGAAGGTCCCTGATCTTGTCACCCTCTCCCTGCATCTGAATTTGAAGGTCTTCCTGCTCCCGTCCGGATTGCCGATCCGTAGCCAAGGACTTATGCCGGGCTCGAACCTCTGCACTCTTTTCCTTGTATAAAGGATCCTTCCGGTCTAGTTTGTCGAGTTCGTCTTGCTGGGCTATGTCCCCCTGGACATCCTCCAGATCTCGCTTGTTCTTTGTACGTAACGCTTCCAGTTCGCGCTGCCTAGTGATAGCCGTATTGACAGCCTCGACGGACTTCAAGAGTGCGTCATATTCGGCCGCGATACGTTTGACAGCGTCTTCGTTTTCCTTGGTTATCTTCTCAAGCTTGATCTCCCGGGCGGCGGCGGCTATCTCGTCAAATTTAGCCTTTAACCTGACCGCGATGCCGATCACGGCCATCAGCATCGAGCCGATCCCCACACCTGTCATCAGTTTATGAAAGACCTCTGTGACGGAATGGACTTTCTTAATGCTTTCTCTTAGTTTTTCAAATGATCCGACCGTCTTGGTTTGTGTCGTTTCAGCTACTTTTTCAGAGGAACGCCCCAGTTCTTCCGTCTTCTTTTTAGCCTCGTCAATAGCCTTCGAGTCCAGGGATGTCCTGATCTTGATCCATACTTCCGCTGCTGTCATAAATTATCCTTATAGTTTGCGCAACACGCCTACGGCTGCCCGTGTGGCGGCGGTTTTGAGTGATTCTTCAGAGGGTATGGCGTTGGGGTCATGGTGTGTCTGCACCTTGCGCACCAGCCAGTATTGCACATCGCCATGTCCCGAGGTCTGCTGCTTGTAGTTATCGGTGACAACGCGCTGCCCTGCTTTCTTGCCGCGCTTGATGATGCGCATGTGTTCGCGTGTTGCCAGAAGGGCTGGCATCATGATTCCCTCGGGGGTCTCGGCGAAGCCAAATCGCATATTGCCGAATAGGAAGGAACGCGGCATTCCATCAAACGCGGCGGCACGGGCGTTTGCAGGGATGGCCATATACTTTCGACCACCTTTGGGCGTGATCGGAGGGGGATTGTCGGCTGCCTTGTGGGCGAGAGCTGGGGAGGCGATATTGATTGTGGCTGTATCGTCCTGGATGGAGACCTTGCCGACGCTAGAAGCGACACCGGCCCAGAAGTTCGATTTTGGGTATACTTGACCAAACCGGGGAAATCCCGCGGAATTAGCGGGTTCTGTATTTCGCTTATCAAAATGCGTGATCGCCGTGTCCCGGACTTTATCAGCCGCCGCCTCTAATACAGTGTGCATGGCCTTTGCATCCAGCTTGCCGAGCAGCTTCATGGCCGGTTCGATGTTGCATTCTATAGTTGCGTTAGGAGTCATGGCTGTGATAATCTCTACTCGGTCTCGGCAATGCTGGATGTATCGACACTTGAGCCGCTCAGCGGCAATCCAGCCAGCCGGGACTGTTTTCTTTTAAAGAATGTCACGGGGATTAGTCCTCCGTTGTTCTTTTGTTGAACAACAAGTACGTACGGGTTTCCATCCGAAGATGCCATGAGGGACCAGTAAATACCTTTGTTCATCTTGATGGTATCGTCGGGAGACCTCCACACAGATGGAATCAACTCCATCTCTTTTTTAGTAATCCGTATGCTGTCTTTATCAGGGATGCCGACTACATGCCTGTCATAAATATGGGCGAGCTCATCAGATGGAATGCTTAACCGCTTCCCAGCCAGCTCCGGATACTTGTCAGACGTGACCTTTGGCGCCATTCCGAGAATGACGCTCTGCTGGCTTCCAGGACTCTTAAGGTTATCTTCTAGCTTCCGGGTTATCAAGTCGGCCTGCCATCTTATTTTGTTTTCGCCTTTATCGAAAAGTATTTGGTCTCCGAACCAGTCTTTCATTTTGCCAAACAACGGATCATTTGTGCCTTTGAACTCCATCTGCGCCTCAAGCGTCTTATTGAAGTCTTCGACAAGGTCTCCTTCAGGCCGGTAGGCTTCTGTAATCACTCCAAGCAACACGCAGGTGTCGTAATCCACACTGCGCGTCCCCATGCCGGAACCGTAATCAAATGGAGGGTAAGGGCAGCCGAACCGCGAGAGGGCGACCCATACGGGGGATTCCTTGAGCGCAATCATGCGGCCCCCATAAAGTTGTCCACCGGCTTCTATCCACCGGGGAATCCACTCCCGTTTATGTTCACGTTCCTCTAAGCGAACCAACTCAAGTGCGGGGGATGATAGCCTTGCCCCTGTGGAGGATTGCTGAACGTGCGAGACGTAGCCGCGGGCGAGGTCGGCGTTAGTGTCAACGATGACCTTGGCCCGGGCGACGCTCCCGGGATCAGTGAGATTGCCTGTTCCGGTGGTGATGCCTTCCGTCCGGGCGCGGTCCATGATCGCGCTGATCGCCGAGGCGCGTGTGGTAAGTGCTCCGTCGCCCCGCTTGGCAGAGGATAGGAAGTCAGCGACCTGCTGATGGGCGGTCTGCAGATAGCGAACGGATTCGACCTTCGCCGAAAAGAAGGCGCGATCCTTGAAGCCAGCCAGAACCCCGTCGATCTCTGAAGAGGAGAGTCCATTGGTCACAAGGGCTTTGGCGAGTATCTTTTCTTGGGCGGTCATAGTGGGTAGTTCTAAAGTTCGAGAGTTCTAAAGTTCTAAAGTTACTTGCTCCAAATAATCACAAGGAAACAGATTGCGACGACGGCAACTAATACTTG
>SESA01001048.1_pt1 | contig 15292 bp, 15 predicted proteins | sample 3171451 | NCBI WGS metagenome assembly SESA01 (sample SAMN06051862, study PRJNA518727) | freshwater metagenome | biome: subpolar coniferous forest; feature: holomictic lake; material: water; isolation source: holomictic Lake 227, 8 m depth | place: Canada: near Kenora, Ontario | collected...
TGAGCTTGAAGCACTTGCCGGATAATGGCCAATATTTCTCAATACATCAAGTTGGATACCATTTGCTGTTTTTTTCTTTATAAAATATTCGGCCGTAGATATTCCCTGTATGTGATTTACGCCACGGCTCAAAAACAACTTTCATTTTTCAAACTCCATTTAGCATTAACTGTCACTCAACCCCCAGCGCCTTAAAAACAGCATCAACCGGATCAGAATAAAAACTGGTTTGAAATTTAGCAAATAGCTCGCCTCTGACGGTTGGAATATCGCTAACACTGGCCATTGGCAATAATATCCGTTTAGCGCCTGAATCAAAGGCCATTTGCAGGGTTTCCGCCAAGTTTTCAACCGGGATAATGTTCCCGCCTAACGTCATGGTGCCTAAAACAACCATTTGGCTTTGCACTGATTTATTCAAGACACCGGAGCAAAAGGCAATAAAACCTGCCATGGTCAAGGTGAGTGAGGGGCCACTATTGTGCAATTCAATAAGATGCAAATGATAGTCGTGGTCTGCCGCTTTTGCAGATCCGCTGACTCTGGAAATATTGCCTTTGTAATAATCAAAGCCCACTCTTATGGCTTCTTTGGCCTGAGTGTTACTGCCAAAACCGGACAGGTTAAGTTTGCCGTTACCTGGGGTCATTTGTGTTTCAATTCTGAACAAGCCCAAATGATCTTTTGCGCTTTGGGAAATGGTATGCAACACACCGGGCTTTAACGCACCTTCAGGAATCAACTTGTCGCCGCCTTGTTCAGGGACATTAACAAACTTTTCTTCCATGGTGTCCTGGTCAATATAACTAAAATGCACGTCAAAAAATTCCATGCCGCCAATCTTTTTCAATTGTTCTTTTACCCTGCGACGGGTCTCCAAGGCATATTCAAGGCATTGGGCAACAGCCGCTTTATCGTAATCGCCATGAGGATAGAGAAGCTTTAATAACCCGGATACCGTGCGCCTGACGGCAATGGTGTCACGTTGGTTCAGGTTGTTGCCCAGCTTGAAATATTTATCGATAGCATCGGAGAAACTGCGTTTCCGCATTTCCCGCATAAATTCGGCTAAGTAATCGACAATCAAACCATATTGGTTAGTAAAGAACTCCGGACGCATTTTTGGTATTTCCCAGCCTGGAATATAGGCATGGAAACGGTCAAAAAATGCAGTGTCAATCATCACTTCCGGAAAGGGTGTTAATAAGTGACTGGTTTTAACCAAGGTATCCACCGATTGGTTAATGTTGCCGACAAACACCATACTGGCAGAAGCAACCACCGAATCACGACCTCTGGCAAAGGAACCCGAAGCCATAAAGTCTTTCATGATCTGGATGCCGTCTTTATCCTTAAAAGAAATGCCGGCCACTTCATCAAAAGCGACGACATCCCATAAACCGACCAAACCTATCGATTGTCTGGCCAGATTATAAAAAAGATTGGCGACCGTGGTTTGACCACCGGAAATCAAGATACTGTTGGGACTAACTTCCTTGTAGATGTGGCTTTTCCCTGTACCTCTGGGCCCCAACTCGCAGACGTTATAATTATTCTCAACGAAGGGAATCATCCGTGCCAGCAAATGCCATTTTGCCCGTTCAGTAAAATGCGTGGGTTCCATACCGGTGGAGCGTAGCAATACATCCAGCCATTGCCCCGCATCAAAAGCCTTACGCCCTTCAAACAAAGCCTCCATATCCATATTGGGCATTTGAATGGGCTTTAATTCGGTAATTTGAAAGGGCGATCCCGCCTGTCCTTCTTCAAAAACATAATGCAAAGTGATAATGCACCAGATACCGCCAGCCAACAATTTTTCATAATCTTTAACATTACGGTCAGAAATTTCAACGCCTTTAACACCCAGATTGGACAAAATGGCTTCATAAACATCACGCCGCTCATTGAGCTTGACGGTAACTTTATCAATCACCTTGTAACTGCCACTTTCCCTTACTTTTGACTTAATCTTCTCGGCTTCATCGGGGCGTACATAGTTCTCTGCCAAAATACGTTTGACGCTAATCAAGCCTGCCTGAATAGTCTCTTCGTCGTCACTGGCACAATACATACCAAGCAAGTATTCCAGCACATAAACCGGGACATTGGCCCCTTCCTTAATCAGCTTGGTCAAATCCTTGCGAACCACCTTACCCGCGAAACTTTGGTTTAACAAAGTATCCAGGCTTGTGTCCTTAACGGTTGCGTTTGCGGTGTCGTTCATCATCATTCCTAAAAATCGTTACTGAATGCCAGATCAATCTTTAATGGCACTCGTAATATTTCCACTTGGGTTGTTGCATCTCGGACAACCAGATAATAATCTTTGTTGCGGTCATAAGACCCCGACAACACCGTCAGCAACACGGAACGTTTACGTTCTTCAAGCAGTTGCGAGCTACTGTCAAAGGTAATGGTTTGCCCATCACTGATAGACTGGTCACCATTGCGTAAAGAGACCACCAGTGAGCGTGGCAATATTCGTTCAGAAACTGCCTCGTTTTGAATAAACTCAAAACGCTGGGTGTTGGTGACGACCTTATTGGACGCGCCCAACAAACTGATACTGACTACCTTGGTTTTAGCCAACTCCGATTCTGTAGAATGGATAGTAATAACGGGGACAATAATCTCCTGGGGCATGGCACTGCCGTGGACAAAGCGTGCGCCGCCGGTAAAATGAAACCGGCGGGCACCTTTGGGTATCCAAAAATCAAGACTGCCTTCCGGTTCTGTTCCGGCTGTTAAACCGGTATTTCCAGACCAGGCCTTATCGTTGCTACCAAGATTTTGCCCCAATAAATAGCGCTTTTTTGCCAGCAACGTGCCTTCAGGTTTTTCAGTCAGTGCCGATTTGTCGGCTTCTTCCAGTGCGGCTTCCTGATACATAAAGCCATGGTCGGCAGTCACCAAGACATTATAGCCGTTCAGACTATTGATGATAAAACCCACCAACCGGGCAAGCTCAATAATGGTATCCGCCGCCGCCTCAAACGTCTTGGTCTCGGAAGACTGTTTATCGCCAATTAAATCGATGCGGTCATGGTAAACATAGATGAGTCGACGGTCACGAACGAACTCTCTACCTTTATCCTTGCCCAATGCCAACAAATCTTCGGCTTTAATGGCAGTACCGGAAAAAGTGTCTAAATAAGCACTGCGTTGCTCCGTTGTAGACACGGATTTGCCATCAGCCATAAGATCCAGATTACTGTTTATTTTATAGGCTAAAGTCTTATGGGGTAACAACGACGCCATGCCCAAGCCGGTATAACTGGGCAATACCCCTAACTGGCTTGATAGGACGGCTTTAATCCGGCTCTTGCTGTTGATGGCCTGAACCAGTTCTTCTGCCACCTCAAAACGAAGCGCATCAGAAATAATGACAAATACCCGTTTAGTACCTTTATCAGACAAAGGCACGACGCGATTATCAAAAAAGTGTTGCTGATTATTAATGCCGGGTATCTGCCAAGATGACAGCAAGCCTGTTTCACCCTCTAAAACCTTGCCCCAAGCGGAACTTAACTGAGGGATAAACCAGCCTGAATAAGTTGCTTCAATACGCTGTTTTAATTCATGCAATACCGCCCAACCCATAGGCTCGACATACTCGGTTGCCCGGTTAAAATGCCGATAAAGCTGGTCAAAACGAAATAACTCATCCCGATAGCACGCGTAGCCCGCTGCACTGGAAGCAAAGCTAAAGCCCTCTTTATACTTATCCTTTAGCATTAAAAAGTAAATAGCCGCTTCCAGTGCATCGTAACTGGCGGCCAAAGCCCGGTTAACATCATTAACATTTGCCAGAATCTGGTTTGCCCAATGACCATCCCTACGCCGTGCAATCAGGGTGAGCACGGAATCCATGGCAGCTCCAGCACTTCCCAGAATCCGGTCTTTCAAATCACTGATAATACGGCGTTCAACTTCCTCAAACGTCATCACCTCAGCCAGGTCATCGGCAGACAATCCGGCCAATAATTGACTGAGCTCCAAGTCACGCCCTATTACCCCTGTAATCAGGTTATAGCTGGCATAGTGCGCCAAATCTGACCGCCATCGTGAAGCAAATACCGACGCATTGGCGGCAAGGTTTCGCTCAGGCAGAACAAAATGCTTGAGTGATTCCAGTGGCTCACCCAGCAATGAACGGGCAAAATCAGTCACCAGAATACGGAACAGCAAGTCGCGTAAACCCGGTTCAGCCTCAGCGTACCCCAAGTGGATTTTTACCAACTGCCAAAAGGCATCTTCCAGGTCATTGGCGATAATGTCCTGCCATATTTTCGGCTGAACATTGAGATTGACTTCACCGTCGCTAACCAAAGCGGTAAACAAGCGTTGCAAAATGGAGAACAGTTCAGGCTGGTCGGCACGGGTTAAAACCGCCAACATTTTCCGGTCAAGGTCGTCGGCACTATCCGTGGCAACCACGAGCCGTTTTAAGCGTTCAACCCGATCTTTGGCTCGTAAAAACTTGGCCCGTTCTTTTAAATGCCCGCGTAAAGTTTGCGAAACCAGCCCCAAATCATCCAGTAAAATAGACGTCGAGTCAGCTTTAAAGGGTTTACTCCGCAACCGAATATCCAATAACCAATCCTGGTCAGGATCGGGTTCTGGTTGGGTACTATAAAATAACCAATGCTGATCCGGCTGCCGTTCAACATCGATTTTAATTTGTAGCGCGGGCGCTTCATCCAAACGAACAACATAAACGTTATCCAAAACCAGATTATCTATTGTAGATAAAAACTCGCCTTCAGAATCATGCCAAAACACAATGGGATGCGAGGTAAACAAGTCTTTTAGCGACTCTGTGATGCGTTGTAGGCTCAAACTTTTACCCTCATTTATAGATGCAACCAGTTATTGCCATTCTTGTTTATCTAAATTTAGCGTCATATAAGGTTCTTTTAGGAGCAAAGTAATGATCTAAATGGTAATAAATTTACAATGTGGTCAGTCAAGTCTTCAGGAACCATGTATCCCCCAAACTCCCTGCGCTTGCTTTGCTCAAGAGTTCGGGCAACCTCGTTATACTTTTGCCTCATCCACGAGTGCTTGAGTTTGATGCTTAGATTCTTAAATTGACTTAATCCTTTGACTGTCTCTCGCAAAGAGATTAGATAATTATAAAGCCCATTCCAATCCTCGTCGAAGTCACCAGGAGATGGATTGAAATAATCTATATAATACATACCATCGAGATCTTGCTTAAGCATTGAGCGGATGGACTTTTCTTCATCTTTACTTGAATGATGCTTGGCGTATCTACGTTTTCCGTGATCAATGATGTCTTGATGCAGAATCACTCGAGGGTACAAAGCCAATTTTTCGAGTTCCGCCGCCTCTACAAGCGCAGGGCCAAAAACAATTTGCTCATTGTGGAACAACAGACCAGCGGTAATTGCCCCTCTGACTAATATTCCACGCTAAACCAGTTCGATTTGCAGGAAATATATATCGTAAAGCATATCGAAAACTGCGCTACGTTCTTCTAATTTGTAGGATACGACAATTGAGTCTGAGAACTGGGTTACTTGTTTTAACGAATTGCCAAGATCACCAAGGGTGATACAAGAAGAAGGCTTCATCACCCTGTCAATGGCTCTTAAAGTAGAATAAATTCTTGCCTCGCCACACGCCATGCTGGTTTCTTTTGTTGACTCTTTTTTTTTGGTAGACTCCGCAATAAGGCTTTTGAATCCAAGAATATCTAGAAAGAGACATAGGCGTTCTTCGTATTCGATCGGGGCTTTTATATGCTTATTCATTGCTTATTCCACTCTTCACCGCCTTCACTTCCGCCAGTAAATCACCAAACTTGCCGTAGTTGACTTTTACGCCGTCATCCAGTCTAGCTGGATGCGCAGGTCTGCGTAGTGGCGGAGCTTTTCGTCAAAACTGAGCAGTTCGACGTATTTTTTCCTGAGTTTTTCGATGTCCTTACCCAGTTTACTTCGTTCAGCATTGGAAGACGCTACAGCGGCATCTTTTTCCAGCATGTCGATGCGCGACTGAATTTTTCCGGTCAAGGGTACAACGTATTCGGCACGCATTCTGGATAATGTGCTTTCATTGTAACGGTGCAGGTAAACCAACGCCTGAAAGGCACCTTGTTTACCGCTGGAGAACAACCAGTAAATCGGGCGTTTCTTGTAGGTTTGCAGATGATTTTTGTAGAAGCTGCCGACAATATAACGGCGGATAGTTTCCTGTGGTGTTTCATTGCCTTTTTGACCTAAACTTTCCGCCAGCCAAGCCCTGTTTTCTTCCAGTGTTTCGCCATCCCATACGGCCAGAAGAAACTCATTGATACGATTCGCGGCATCGTCTTCAAACCAGAGTTCGTCGGTAATTGGCACAATACCATCTGCATCGGCGGGGAAAGCGTTATAGCGATTCGGGTCAAAACCGACGTTGCCGGCGTGAGCGTAAATTAAACCCGGTTCATCCAGGTTATATCGCCCCATCATGCAGCCTATGGCGTAGCTAATCAGACTCTGGCAGTCTTTTTCGCGGTCGGCGCGGGCAAGAGTAATTTGCGCTTCGGGGACTTCGGGGGACAGTTCGTCTTGTAGTCCGTAGGCATCTATGAATAGACGGTTATTTTCTTCTTCCAGACGCTGCATTTCAACGATAGCGGTGCGGTTTTGCGTTTGCCAGTATTCGAAAGCATCTACAAGGCTAAGTTGTTGAAAGCGGACAATAGGGTTAGTGGTGAAACCCCAAGAGGTTTCATAGGCATTCCAGTCACCCTGAGAAATTGAAATTAAATTCTCAACGTTACCTGAAATCTTTAATTCATCATGTTCCATCATATTATTTAATGGAAAAACACTTAGGGACTGTCCATAAATAACTTGTACAACTTTTCGTTATGAGAGATCATCTTTCTCCATGAGTGATGATGATATTGTAGAGAAAATTCGTAAAAAATATGAACGTTTATCTGGGGTTTTGGATGAGCGTAGTCGTCGCGTATGGGCGTCGGCAGAAGCTGAAGCTCTTGGTTATGGTGGGCAAAGCATTGTAGCTAAAGCCACTGGTTTATCGCGAATGACGTTCTACTCTCAAAATTTTGACTCAAATGAGAATAACTCGGCTCTGCCTCATGCTTGCATACGGAAAGAAGGGGGAGGACGCAAAAAATTGACACAGCGAGAACCGAAGTTGCTTTCGGCGCTGGAAGCATTAGTGGAACCAACGACTCGTGGTGATCCAGAAAATCCCTTACGCTGGACTTGTCTGAGTACACGACAATTAGCGGCGGCACTTGAAAAACAAGGATATAGAATTGGCCGTCAAACGGTGGCGTACTTATTGGCTGAGTTGGGTTATAGTCTTCAGGGAAATCAAAAAACCAAGGAAGGCTCCAGTCACCCTGATCGTGATGCCCAGTTCCGATATATTCATGATCAAGTGGAGAATTTTCAACGTCGGGGACAACCCGTTGTATCTGTTGATACGAAGAAAAAGGAATTAGTCGGTGATTTCAAAAACGAAGGAAAGTTCTGTTGCTACGTTAAGTATTTCCGGCAAACCGCCTTCCCGACTGGAAAGTGCCCGATAACCGTGACTCAAGTAATCGTGAATTTCCATGTAGCGTAGGGCGGCAAAGCGGTTAAACCAGGTATAGGCCACCGCTTCCATGGTTTGAGTAAAGCCTTCTTTCTCAATACGGGTAATCAGGTTGGCCCGTTGCTGATTGATCTTGGCAGGCCAGGATTGTCCGGCAATGATGACAAAATCGCCACTCTTCTCGGCAGACGCAACCGCCAGCGAGCCGTTTTTTTCTGCGAGCCCGATTTGCTGGGCACGCGCAGTAACGGCGGCAATAAAGTCTTTACGGGCTTGTGGAGCGTAGGCTTTGAGTTTGGCTTTGTTCATCGGTTAAGGGTAAATGGCGTAAAAACCTGTTATAGGCTGCGGTCGATTAAACGGCCCTTGAGTTCTTGATAGGCAGGAAATGCCGTATCAAAACTGAGCAATTGGGCGTCATGTATTATTGCAGTGGCGATAATCAGACGATCTTGTGGATCTTTGTGATGTTCGGGCAGTGCCGGTGCCAAACTTGCGATGCGTGGTGTGACTGGCAGAAAGCGAACACATTGCGCGGCTTCCACGTCTTCCAGCCATTGTTCAAAATGGCAACCCAGATCAATTCGCCCATGCCGTACCAACCAGGCCATTTCAAAGCAAGAGATGGCGGAAACTGCGACATCGTCAGTTTTTTCAATCAACTCAATAACGGTTGCCGATAGTCGACCGGGAATCTGATTTGTCCACCAGTGCCAGATATGGGTATCCAGTACAATCATTCCGACAATCCCCAGTCCTCGGCAGAAAGTGTGTTCATGACATCACCCAGTTCTTTGACACGCCCGGCAAAATGCGGCGGCGGTGTGCGCTTGCGAACGAGTTGTGTTGGCGATATTTCATCCAGTGGCGATAGCACCACTTCAAGCCGATGATGCTGCATGGATTTAGGAACAGGAATAAATTCCGGGGCATCTTCGTAGACTTGACGGTATGCGCTCATTGGGGAACTCCTTTAAAATTTGATTGCTCGATATACAGCTCATCCCTCGCACAAGGCGTTGCATCGTCAACCTGACGACTATATCGTTTGAAAAAATCAGTCCATGTGGATATTGGCGCTTTAACAGGCGCGGTGTTCTCATCCAATGGCCAAAGAATTACTTCAACTTTTCGATGCTGAAACGCTACCGGTACCGGGATGAATGCCGTGGTATCATTAAAAACGAGTCTTTCCGGGTTCATGGTAATTTCTCCAATTAATCTTTTTATACTTGTGAAATACAGCGCTTTATTCATATAGCAAAATCCTGTAAACGCACAATATGACCCATGTTTTGCACTTTGCGCCAGTAGGCTTCGTCGGCAGTGATGAATGTTGATCCGGGGGTGTGTAAGGCAATGGCGTGGTAAAGTGTATCGAACAAATGATGCCGATAACGAATGGAGAGATCGATTGCTGTGGTATAAATCTCTGGCCCTTGGCTGATCTGGCATTCGACGCACAACAAATCAAATAGATCATCTTGGGCTTCACCGGGCTTTTCGCGGGCAAGTACAGCGGCCACTTCCGCAATAAAATGCGGCGGTTGCAGTAGTTGGATTTGCCCCGTGCCCACACTTTCCAAAATGATCAATGCCAAGTCGCAATCAGTTTCATTATCCCCGTTCTGAAAGAACCATTTAATTGCTACACTGGCATCGACCACCAAAATCATGGACGGCCTTCTTCCCGCGCGGCACTAAATTCTTCTTCGGTAATAGCCGGCGCATGCTTACGCCGTTCCAGTATATTTGCAATCGCATCGTGACTGCGTTGTTTACGCTGCGCACGTTCAACTGCTTCACGCATCAATTCGGAAATGACGGCACTTTTGTTTTGGCCTTTATAGGCTTCATTAAACGCATTTTTAACGTCATCGGGTACGCTGAAATTCATGGTAGACATAGTAACCTCCATTATTGTTGAAATCTTCAACAAATTATTGAATATTGTCGAGTAAAGAGCAACTTAATAATGATCTTCATTGAATCCGCGCTTTTTTACCTTCTTGCAAGGCAGTTAGTAATGCCTTCCTTAATTTAGTCAGGTAGGCATCGACTTCATCTTCTGTCTCCAGATAAGTTTTGTTGCTTAACTCTTGGGCACGAATCACTTTAACGGGTTTTTGCGGTATCGTAACCGTAACTCCAGCGCCAGTTTCTTTGATACCGGGTTCAGGCTGTTTTTGCGCGGCCGCAATGCTATCCATTGCCGCATCTAAATGGGTTCCCGCCCGCTCGGCCAGGTAACGAATTTGAGGAATACTGCTAAGTGCGGCAATACTGATTTTAAGTTGTTGCAGGGGTCGCAAGGCTTTATTGCGCAAGTCATCATTCGCATGAACCTGATTTAGCGCTGTTTCAATTTCGGCCAGTTTTTGTGCAATGGCGAGTAACGCGATTTCTCTTTCAGCGGCGGCCAGTTGTTGGTTGATGATTTCAACCGTGTTTAATAAGGACTCGATACTGTTGATTTGACTATAGGGCGCAGGATTGTCGCGAATGGAGGTCAATTGCTTGAGCGCATTAGCGGCGTTACTATCCTGTTGCAGGGCCTCTTGGTTGTCGTTAAAGGCGGTCATGGCCTCCAACATGCGTTGCCAGAGGGTTATCTGGGTTTTATAAAAACTGATGACATCGTGAATATCATCACTCAAATCAAGCCAATCGTCTTTGTTGGCAAGAAAGTTTTCAATAAATTCATAACTGTCCCGAATGGCTAATTGCTTGCCGATACGGATAATGGCTTGCTCTATAACCGCTTTGCCGGGGTGATATTTACCGGCGGCAGCATGGCTGATGTTTTTGAGTTCAGTTTGCCAGGCAGTAAAGCTGTCACGGGTATCGGTGACCAAACCGTCTTCCTCTTCCCTGGGTAATTTGGCAAAAAGTTCGCGGTGTAACTCTCGTGCGCGTTTAAGCGAAACACTATCGGCTGATTTGCGTTTGAGGATGGAAATCTGTTTAAAACGGACGGATTTGGTTAACGGGTCTATGGCTGCTTTGGGTTCAATATCAGATCCCTCGAACATTAATTTAATCTCGCCCGCCATATAAAGTCTGGCAACCAGCAGTACAATTTCCCATTCCGGTTTCCAGCCCCAAGGAATGCCGGTAAAACGGTCAATTATATCGGACAGTAATACGCGCTTTTCCGAGGCGGCCAATAACAGGTATTGGCGCAGCTCATTGACTGCCAAAGGGTTAAGGTCTTCGTTTTGGGTATTTTGCAGGAGTGGCTTAATATCATCGCCGGAAAGAACGGCTTTAATTTCAGCAACGGGGTCTGGTGTCTGATATTTAAGATAAGGCAGTTTGCTGTAGGTATTGGCAATCAAATAATTGACCAACTCATCTAACAGCGTAGTCGGATGCAGTCCGGCTTTGATGTCGGGCTTTTGCCCCAACACATAAAAATCACCGGTAGCCATGAGTGTGCCAAGCTGTTCGACCAAACGCAATTTTCGCTCTCGGTTTTCATCTTTACGGTCAGCCAGAATACGTTTTAATGACGGCGTCGCTTGGTCGGCTTTAGGACTGATAATGTATTTTTCGATTTGCAGGTAAAGTGTCAGTTCTTCATAAAGCCGCGTGCCTTCTGCCATGCGAATGATGGCTCGGCCTGTTGACTCGGTGCTACGTAGAATACAAGTTGCCTCGTGCATCCGGTCATAGTCATCACCCAAGGGACTGATAATTTCCAGGGTTAAGGCATGGTTAGCCGTTTTCCAGGGAGCGCCATCGAGTAGGCGGTTAAAGTCATAGTCGCCTTTAGAGACGCGATGCCGGACTTTGTTTTGACCTCTAAGAATGTCTTCAAAAATCAACTCGGACAGCAAACGCGTTCTTTCCGATGCCGAGATTTCTACATGACCCAGTTCACGGGCAACATCACGCTCTTCATTGGTCAGAAAAAACCAGAGATCACCGTTACGACTCACTAATTGTTGTTGCTCCAGTCTGGCCAGCGATTCCTGGATACGGCGTTTAAGACTGAGTTTATCGGCATCCACCTCATCAATACAGAGTGTTGCAATGTTATCGATGGTGGGCTTGATGGTTTCGCTAATGTAGCGGATTAAGAATAAGGCCTTGAGCAACTGGGTGTCGAAAGGTTCCAGGGCTTCATTAAAGGGGGCTTGATCTATGGACCTTTTGGCGACGCTATCAATAAAGCTGTCGATGGACGGATAAAAATCATAAAGCGGTATCAAGGCATTAACGGGCTTGTTGGCATTTTGCACAGCCGCAGATTGGAAAGCATCCAAAAGGGAACGCTCGCCACGCGACAGATGTTTACCGGTGGCTCCCACTTTGCGAATCGACTCAAAGATTTTTTGCAGTAATTGGAATTGATAAGGGGTAAACGGGTAATAGGCGACGAATTCAGCCGCATCCTTAAATCCGCGCAGATTGACAGTATTGCCCAGAAAAGACAGCTGGTTGTTAATGACATCGCCTTTTTGGGCATAAATATCCCGTAACTCGACATGGGCTTGTTCGGTTTTGGATAACAAACGCTCACCAATAACTTCGTCAGTATTGGAGCTGGCCAGGGATAACCGGGTATGAAAACGGGCTTGAATTTTGGAAAAGTCTTGAGTTCTGGCTTTATTAACTTCACCAATGGCCGCATCAATATCTTCTTGGCTGGTGACAATGACCCAAGCGCGTCCTTGGCACAGTGTGCCCAACTGCTCAACAATGGTTTGCAAGCTCAGCATCAACTGGGTGTTATCACCGATAAACTGCCCAACCTCATCGGCCAAAAATATGATTCTATGGTCGGCAGGTTGGGTGCCCAGATAATCACGCACCAGTTTTGCCAGCCCTTCAATGTTGATGCGGTAATCATCACGCGCTTTATCAAACCAACGACCGGCAGAGTCTTCCGTCATGCTCAGTGATTCGGCTAGCGAGGCAATCACTTCATCACGCAAAAAATCGACGGCATCGCGCTCTTGTTCCCAAGTATTGCCGTTTCGGGTCTGGAAGATTGATTTAAACGTGTCATAAGCGCCTTTGGCAATCAGGTAACGCTCCATTTCAGCAATGTGAGGTGCATCACCACAAAGCCCCTGCTTTTCGTTAAATACACGCAGAAACACCTGAACAATGGCATCTCGGTCAGACTTTGCATCGGCCTTGGCGTCGATATTAAACAAAATGACATCGGCTGTGCCTTTAATGGCCTTGTGGATATCGGCCAACAACAGCGGGTCTTTGATTTTGTGTTCGTCAAAAAAATCGGCCGCTCTTTTATAGTTACCGGTTTTGGGGTCAACTGCCTCTCTATTTTCCAATAGATAAGACAGTATTTTGATGTAATGTGATTTTCCTGATCCAAAAAATCCGGAAACCCAGACGCCCACGCGTGCGGTAATGGTGGAATCTTTGGGTTGTTCGGCGGCAGCCAGGTAAGCATCGAAAAACTTCCGAAAGTATTCGGTAAGCTGCTTGGTAACCACATACTCTTCCAATTCTTGCCAAATACTCTCGGCATCTAGTTGGTCAGCCTTGATGACGCCGTTGATTGGACGGTCGATAGGCTTGATAAATAGTTCCCTTATTTGCATGTCATTCTCTTAGGTTATTGTGCTTCAGGAACCAACCTGAAAGCTCGATAATAATGGTCTTCGGATAGTTTGTTAAACAGGCGTAGTGAATAGCCATCATAACGGCCGGGATAAAACATCAGTAAAGGTTTGCTACCCATTAAGGGATGTAGCGCAGAAAGCAGGGTGTGGGTTCTGAGCAGAGGATAAGCACTGCCGACACCACAAAGCATAAGCACATCGACGTTATCAAGATCAATCAGAGAAACAACTTTTTGAGCCAATTTGTCTTCTTTTAGCATCGGGCGCAAAGCGTTCATGACCGCTTTATCACCTTTTGTCCGCTGCATCTCAATAGCTTTATCGAGATATTTACGCTCATCAAGCAATTGGATAACAAAATCAAATAAATTTATCACTCCCACCCGAATAGGGGGCTGCGCTTTATTGAGACTGGCTAGAACTGTTCGGGCCAGAAAGTCCCGCATGTACATTTCCCGATCCGGCGGGTAATCGAAAATCCAAAAGCCGATTTCATTGCCCAGACCTTTGCTGTTTAGAAAGTCATCGGAAGTGATTTTGGGTAGAATTTGATTGAGCCGTTCTTCAAACGTTAAAGCCATTAAGCCCGCTCCAAGAGTTTTAATAACGAATGGTCGCTCTGTGCTGACAGATAACGCCGGACATCCGGGTGTAACGACTGCGGGGTAATTTTCATGCTGCGTGTGCTCTCAAGATATTTGGCTTCTTTAAGGATGCGTAAGATGACTTGAAATAGTTTAGCCTGTGTTGATGCAGACCAACGGGGCACTGATGAATCCTTGTGTGCGCATTCGGTTAAAAAACCCTCCCAATCACGGGGAGAAATGGCCAAATTCAATCGATGTTGGTGATCCATGTAAACATCATTAATAAAATCGGCTAAAAGCTGGCTATGTCTAATTGCGGCGACCAGTAACAACTGAATAGCAACTTCTTGTTCACGATGGGCAATCATTTCCCAAGCGGTTACCTCAAGTGTATTTAGACGATTTCTGATTAAACCGGCCTGGCGTAAAGCCGTAGCAGGTGCCTTCTTTTGCAGCAGATTATCTTCGATTAACGCCCGTCTCCAGGCATTATCATCTGGATGGGTTAATAAAAAAGCGGCAATACGGCGACTCTCTAAAGGCATGAGTGAGCCAGCAGAAATTTCTGCGTTGTAAGTGGTCACGGTTTAGGCATCGTGTAGGTGGTCCGCCTGTTCGTAATTGTTTTCGAGCATTTGGACTGTATCCGGTATTAATAAAGGTTAATTTTAAACGATTTAGGAAAAATCTTATTAGTTTTTATTGTCCGGATTTTTAAATACAGGCTCCAGGAACCTGTCGGTCTTAAAATCCAGACTGGCTTTAGAGCGCCATAAAAGCACAAAAAATAAGCACGGTTAAAAATGGACTTCAGACGCATCTTGATGAGTCGCGCAAGCAAATAGTCGACTATATTACAAACAGCATGTTATTGACTCCCCAACCGATGAATTGCTCGGACAACTGGCTGGAGAGTTTAGTGTCTGAAGGTGTTGGTGATATGCCAAGAGTGAATATTTTTATTTGTGATGTAGAGTCCGGGAACAGAGACCACATTGGCTATACTTGTAATGATAAAGAGGTTTATAGAAATCTCAATGAAACAACGGATGAACTTATGAAACACTTAAAAGGGTCAGTGGTTGATTCTGACTTAACGGGAGTTCATGCTTTTATGGTTGGCGCATTAAAATAAAGATTGATGGATGTGGTTTAGAAAATCATATAATCGCAATGTGATTGCGTAATACTTAGGCTGGATTTTTTCAACCTTTTTTATGCCTAAGGCGTTTGCGCTGTGAAATAATGCTCTGATTTATAAGGATTTTTATTTTTCACAAATTCTCTTCAACTTCTAACCAATTGTTATTATTAAATTTAATTCTGGGGTGAAAATTAGCCAAAAATGCGAATTGCATTGAACCTACCTCCTCAAACCCTGATTCTACCGTCGGAAATTGGGGTAAACAATTTTTACGAAGCTCTATAGGCAAGGAATATCAAGGCCTACAGAACAGCGCAAATGGCTCTGCCTGAATTGTTGGCAAGTGTTGTGGGTGTTTTATGGCTTTTTATTTTCAT
>SESA01001051.1_pt1 | contig 15268 bp, 11 predicted proteins | sample 3171451 | NCBI WGS metagenome assembly SESA01 (sample SAMN06051862, study PRJNA518727) | freshwater metagenome | biome: subpolar coniferous forest; feature: holomictic lake; material: water; isolation source: holomictic Lake 227, 8 m depth | place: Canada: near Kenora, Ontario | collected...
GCAGCTCGGCTCTTTTAAGTCGAGTGATGAGCGGCTGAATATGGTGTGGGCAACCGCAGCGAGAACCTTGCATTTGTGTACGCAGGATTTTATCTGGGATGGAATCAAGCGCGACAGGCTTGTCTGGATGGGCGACATGCATCCGGAGTTGATGACCCTGATGGCGGTATTTGGTTCGCAGGAGGTGCTTCCGAAGTCGCTGGATTACATGAAGGCCACGACTCCTGCAAACGCTTGGATGAATGGCATGCCCTCCTATACCCTGTGGTGGGTGCGTTGCCAGTATGACTGGTATTTCTATACAGGCGATGTCGCCTATCTCAAACAGCAACAGAGCTATCTCAAAGGAGTGTTCGACAATCTGGTTAAGCACATTGATCAAGAGGGCAAATGCGCGACCCCCGGCGGATTTCTTGACTGGCCGACACAACACAACGGACCTGCTGTAACAGCGGGCATGCAAGCGCTCATGGTGAATGCCTTTGTCTGTGGCGAAAAGATGGCGGATGTGTTCAATGATCAAGCCATGAAGAGTGCCTGCACAGAGGCACTTGTCCGCTTGCGCTCAATCAAGCCTGATCCTGCAGCGAGCAAGCAGGCCGCAGCTTTATTGGTGCTCTCTGGTTTGCGTGACCCTAAGGAGATGATGAGCGACGTGTTGGGCAAGAATGGGGTGCAGGGTGTCTCGACCTTTTACGGATATTATATGCTCGAAGCCATGGCTCAAGCAGGGGAGTATCAGATGGCGATCAATACGGTCCGTGACTACTGGGGCGCGATGCTGGATATGGGTGCAACCAGTTTTTGGGAAGATTTTAATGTGAACTGGACAAACAACGCCTTCCGCATTGATGAGATGCCCGTGGCTGGCAAGAAGGACATCCATGGCGACTATGGCGAGTTCTGCTACAAGGGCTTCCGTCACAGCCTCTGCCATGGCTGGTCATCAGGTCCGGCGCCCTTCCTGATTCATTACGTGCTGGGTATCCAGCCCGTTGAAGCGGGCTGCAAGGTGATCCGCGTAAAGCCCAACCTGGGCGACCTGACCTTTGCGGAAGGATCGTATCCGACGCCGCTGGGTGTGGTGCGCGTCCGTCACGAACGCAAGCCCGACGGCACCCTCACCTCCGACATTAAAGCTCCTGAGGGAGTCAAGGTGGTACGGGAGTAGGGACGCGAGCGATCCCTATTCTTCCACGCCAGCCGTCTTGCGGAAGGGGGTGAAGGGGATGCCGGCCCAGGCGATGCCTTTGTGGTTGGAGAACTCCAGGGTGTTGAGACGGACGGCATGCACCAGGACGCTCAAGCCGGCCATTGCGAAGTTGAGTGCATGGCCGAGGATCAGGATCAAGGCGACAGGAATAATCTTCAGATAAATGGGTAAGTCGAGGCTTAGAGCCATCTCATTGAAGTTTTCTGCGACCTTCACTCCGGCCAAGCCAACGGCGAAGAGACGGACATACGAAATAACGTCCCCTAGGCAACTGATAATATTGAGTGGCAGTAAGCCGAGGTCAGCCGCGCCACTTTTGAGTTCGTTTTTCTTCAACATGAAGAGAATGATGAGCAGGATGGAAACGCCAAACACAATTTTCATGGCCAAGGGCATGGGCAGTACGCCGACGATGCTTCCGGACAGGAAGTACATGAACCAGATCACACCAATCCAGCCGACTTGAGCCAAAAACTTTGTATCTGGAAAAAGCACGATCGCATTCCAGGCGCGGGCGATGCTGAGATGGATCACGCCAAGCGTGAAACAGATGAGCATCATGTTGCCGTCTCCCTTGCCGCCTGGCAGGGTCAGCCAACGGCTTACGGTGTTCGACAAGACGACGGGATGGGTTCCAAACCACGTATTCGAGAGCGCGCCCCAGATGATAGTCCCGACGGAGAAAACCGTGAGCAAGGTGAAGGGCGCACGTGCCACAGGGTTTGCTTTTACCTTGGCCCGGCCCCACAAGGCCAGCCCAAGAATGATGAAGCCGTAACCGCCGTCACCCACCAGCATCGCGAAAAAGATGCTGAAGAAGGCGAAGAAAGGCAGGCTGACATCGGCCTCGTTGTAGGCCGGTGAGATGCCGAGCGCTTTAAAGAGCGTTAGCATGGGCGTGAGCCAGCGACATGGACGCAAGAGTGTCGGAACCCGCTCGGCTGCTTCAGGATCGCGCAACATGATTCCCCACGCTTGCTGCTTTGCTGTCTGACGCAACGCTTCCGCTTGGTCAGCAGGGCACCAACCGGTAATCCAGACCACAGCACCCTGCGCTTGCATGGTGTCCGAGGCTTCCACAAAAAGGCACTGATCCTTTAGAAGTTGCTCGTGTGCTGCCAGGAACGTCTTGGTATGGGCTGCCTCTTTCAGAAGATTTCCAATATCGTGCGCACGTGAAAGCATCTTGGCTTCCTCGGCTTCCAGCGTGGTAAGGGGTGTTTTAGGGAGAGGAATAATTTCAGCGTGTTCCGGAAGTTCGGGTTCGCCAATCTGCACGCAATAGGCGGTCTTGCCCTCCATGACACAATAGTGGGTCGGCACGGTTACGGGGCCTTGGTAACGGAAGAGGGTCACGGGAATACCATGGGCAACAAGTTTAGAGGACAACAGGACATCAAAGGAACCGAAGGGTTTTATGCGAGCGATTTCGCGTGCAAGGATGTCGGCTTTATTGACCAGCGTTTGGCGCATCTCCGCGAGATGGACAATGTTTGAAATTTGTTCCTCTTCTGTGCCAGCGATCGCTGGCAGGGGACGGTTTATCCATGCCTCAACTGCAGCGAGCTGTTCAGATGTGTGGGTCAGTCCAGATGCGTGTACAGCGGGTACAGGCTTCCCCGCCACCGCCGCTTCAATGATATGCTGGGCTTTCTGGTTGTGTGCGAGTTTCGCGTGTGCATCATGGAAGCGTTCAGAAGCAACGTGTTCGATGTTTAGATGGACAAAACCGCGTGAACGCAGAGCATCAAGTGTCTGTTCACGAGAAGCTTCGACGCAGAGCAAGGTTAGATGTTTCATCGGGACGATCATGCTGCATCCTCCTCGCTTTTGCTGGCCTTCTTACTGCGGCCTTTGGCTATCTTGCCCCGGGTGACAGAGGCGGTCTGTTGGTCGCCGAGGGCGATTTTGATTACCCGGATTTTCTCATGGCATTCTGGAATCTTAACCTTCTCAAACAGGTTGACGCGCTGGGAGGTCGTGTTGAGTTCGAGAGTGATCAATTCACGCTGACGTTCTAAAATAGTCCGCTCCGCTTTAAGCCGTAACATGCGCGTCACGAGGGTAATGGCGGAGTCTAGCCAGGCCGGCGTTTCAAAAAGGTCGAGCGTGGCCGAGGTCGTTTTAATCTCTTTAAAAACAGGGATGGCGACGCCGGCGATGTTACTCGTGGTGGTGTCAATGCTATGCACCGTGACCAGCTTTGTCGGGGTGTATGCGCAATCAGAAAAGAGCGACACCCAGGTGTCGAGTGATTTCCGTTCTGTTGCCTCTTGGAAGGCAACGTTTTCAATACGTGCAACGATGGCGGTTATTTCTGCCTGCAATTGTTGTTTTTTCAGTTGCAACATGGGCAAAAAACGTTTAAAACGCTTAAGCGCATCGCTTTGCGCTTTTAATTCTGTTTTTGTGAGTTTAACCTTTGCCATATAAAGTATTAAGATAACAAACTTTTCCTTTCGATTCCACCCCATATTTAGTACTTTCATACCTAAAAGGGAATCATGAAGTTTTTGTTTGCAGAGTTTGCGTTTTTTCGTAGCCAGAATCGCCATGTGCGGACGTTGTTGATCACGATGTTTATTTATTTTTTAACGTCGCCACTGCAAAATACTTTTTCCTGTGCGTATATCCTTCGGCAGACTCATAGCGTGAAAACCATGATGTGGTTTTTGCTGGCGCTTTATTCGGCCGTGCCTGTGACTTCCTGGATCGTGGGGCGCTGGATGAATCGGTGGGGCGCGGAGCGGATGCTAGCTTTTGGATTGGCGTTGACAGGCGTGTCCATGTTTACCTTGTCGCTTGTCAGCCTGAGCAGTGTATGGGCGGTCAGTCTCGTGGGTGCTGCGATTGGTGTGGCCATTGCCTTTGTCTGGGCCTCTCATAATTATTTAGTTTTTGTCTCAACGACGGACGAGTCGCGTAATTATTTTCAAAGTTTGGAACAGTCTTGTTTAACGTTTTGTTCGATGCTGTCATCGTTCGTGATTGGATGGTTTGTGAGCCGCGTGTGGACGCCGGAGATCTCCTATTTGATCGTCAAGGGGGTTGCCCTTTTGTTCACGGTGGCTAGTGCGATAATCATCATGAGAGACCGTTTCCCTATCCCCCAGAAGCCCGCGTTTGTATTTTTTCGCTATACGCCCTTGGCGTGGAAGCTTTTTGGGTTTGCCTTTTTGCGGGGGTTTACCCAGTTGTTTGCGATCATGGTTCCCGTGTTGTTGGTCTTCTGTGTCCTTCGACAAAATGAATTTCTATTAGGGAAGGTTCAAAGCATAGGGGCCTTGGTTGCTGGACTCCTGTTGTACATCGTGGGTCGTGTTTCCGCCCCTCGCCATCGTATCTGGCTCTATATTGCCAGTGCTGTCATGTATGCCCTAGGAGCCTGTGTCAATGCCGTGTTGAATACGGCTGCGAGTTCCCTCGTCTTTATTATGATCCTTCTCTTTTTTGGACCGCTGATGGATATGTCGTACACGACCCTCTTCTTGCGGGCTGCGGATAAGATTGCGGAAGAAGAAAAGCGTAATAGTTATACTTATATTTTTGCGCAAGAGTGTTTTTTTTATCTGGGACGATTGGTGACGATGGGGATGATTTTTGGTGCACTCTATTTCTCGGAAGAAAAGATTATTACGATTGCATTTCCCATATTGACGCTTTTTCATCTGTTTTCAATTCCGATTGCTTGGTCGCTCAGCAAAATGGAATTCTCGGAACAGTCCTGACAAGGGGAGGCGTCTTAAAATACCAGTTTTGGCCACTGTGGAGAATTGGTATAGCGCGCTAAGCTTATTTTTGGTTAAATAACCTTGTTCATCTTCACAGGGAGTGGGGGTGTTTCTCGTGTTGACGTGTGTGATGTATTCAATGACGGTTTTAAAGGAGATAGTTTATGAATGGTTTCCAGTTTTATAATCCTGTACGTATCGTTTTTGGCGCGGGCGAAGTTAAGCAGATTGGCGCAGAAGCCGCCGCGATTGGCAAAAAAGCATTATTAGTGTCATATGCTGATTGTGGTTTTATGAAAGAGACATTGGATCATGTCGTGGCGCTCTGCAAAGAGAAGGGCGTCGCGGTTGTTCCTTTTTATGCAGCGGTGGCGAATCCGCTGATGAGCGATATTGAAGCCGGCGCGAAGCTGGCCCGCAAGGAAAAGGTGGATTTGATCATCGGATGCGGCGGCGGAAGCGTGATGGACACCGCCAAGCTAATCGCAGCCGGGACGCTCTATAAAGGCGACCTTTGGAAGATGATGTATAGCCGCCATGATAGCAATGCGACGGTTCCGCCAGAGACAGCTTTGCCGATTATTCTCATCAATACGCTTCCTGCAACCTCCAGCGAGATGAATTGCGGCGCTGTTGCCACGAACACGGAGACCATGGAGAAGACCTATCTCTTCCATCCGTGTATTTATCCGAAGGTGTCGATTCTTGATCCGGAACTCACGACCTCGTTGCCTGCTTATCAAACGGCCTGTGGTGTGGTGGATTCCCTTTCGCATGTCATTGAAATTTACTTCACCTGCTCGAATGTTGTTCCGATGCAGGATCGTCTCATGGAAGGGATTATGAGCACGCAGATGGATCATGTCGGTAAAGTATTGAAAGATCCTAAAAATGTTGCGTTGCGCGGTGATCTGATGTGGGAAGTCACGCTGTCATGGAATGGCTGGATCCTTCCGGGTACGGGCGGGTTCACGCCGATGCACATGATTGCGCATGCGATGTCAGCCCGTTGGGGTGTGACACATGGCGCATCACTCGGTATCGTGATGCCAGCCTTTATGAAGAAGACGTGGCAGGTCAATCCCGAACGTTATGTCCAGTTCGGCCAGCGCATTTTCGGCAAGAAGATGACGCCGCTCCAAGTGATTGCGAAGTTCGAGAAATTCATCTCTGGCCTCGGCGTTCAGACCCGTCTGTCGCAGTGCCAGGGTGTTCCTGCGAACCCGAAGAAGGTTGTGAAGACGTTGCTGGATGACTGTGTCCGCGTCTACTTCGGAGCGAATGGCAAGCTCGCTTCAAAAGTGCCGCTCTCGAAGAAAGCCGTCAAGGAGATCATCGAGCTCTGCTTCTAACAGACTTTGTGTTAACGGTAAAGGAGGAATTGTATGACACGTGAACAACGCGCACTGAATGTGCTTAAGGGATTGCCGGTGGATTATCTGCCGAGTCAGATTACGCTTGCTGATCGTACCAAGGATGGTGCAGTCGCCAAAGCGTTAGGCTTATCCGGTGCTGAGGCGTTGGATGATTACCTGGACAATCATCTGGTCATCTCGCTGACATTGTGTGATACGCCTCTCTTTTACCGTAATGACAAGGCGAAGATGGCTGAGCTAGAGGCTAAGGGCTATGCCAAAGTCGATACTGTCAATGGGATTGTCTATGATAGTTGGGGCATGGGCGTTAAGATTGGCGAGGAGGGTTTCTTCGCTTGCTATCATCCGCTTCAAGGCAATGCCGTGAAGAACAAGATGGCGGCGCCCTTTCTCCCAGATGGCTTTGATCGTGCGATCCTCGATATGCCGTTTGCCGAGGCCGCGCGAGCCTATCAGGCACCCGACGCAAATCGGCCAGATAACTTGGATGACATGCTTCGTGACCTGAAGGCAAATGCACATGGTGAACATTTGGTCGTGCCGTCAGGCTATCTTGGCATCTACGAGCGTTCCTATTGCTTGATGGGCTTTGAGGAGTTCATGATGGAGTCCGTCACTGACCCAGAGTCCGTTGCGATTCTGATGGATAAAATTACGGACTACAAGGTTGCGACTGCCAAACGCAAGGTGGCGGCTGGCTTCAAGTGCGGGCATCATGGCGATGATCTGGGTTGCCAGGTGGGTACGTTGGTCTCGCCGAGCCAGTTTCATGACCTTATTAAGCCGCGCATCGCGCGTCATTTCAAAGTCTTTAAGGATGCGGGTCTGCCCGTGATGATGCACTCGTGCGGGGATATTACGCCCTTCCTTCCTGATTTGATCGAAATCGGTCTGGACATGATTGAGCCCGTGCAACCGTGCATGGGGCTTGAGCGCATTAAACAATTATTTGGTGACCAGCTCTCCTTCTGGGGCGGTATCGATACGCAGGAAATTCTGCCGCATGGGACACCCGCAGAGGTGGCAGCGGAGACGAAGCGTGTGATCAGTATTTTGGGCAAGGGAGGCCGCTATATCATTGCGCCGTCACAGGAAGTGATGGTGGATGTTCCGGCTGCCAATATCGCGGCGATGCTGGCGACGATCAAGGCGGAACGCGGAAACATGTAGGGGCGACGTACGGGCGACCTACAGGTCGCCAGTCGTAGGAGAAATGTATGAACTATTTAATGGGCATTGATGTCGGCACAACAGGTACAAAGGCTGCTATCATTGATGATTCAGGGAATTTGATTGCGCAGGCATATCGCGAATATACATGCACGTATCCGTGCCCTGGCTGGGTTGAGCAGGATGCAAATATGTTGCTCGAAGCGACGTTTGTCGTGGCGGCTGAAGCTTTGCGCAAATCAAGTTTGTCGCCGGATATGATCTGCTCCATCGCCTTTTCCGCACAACGGTGCTGCACGATTGCGGTTGGCCGCGATGGCAAGTTGGTGCGCCCGATGATTTCATGGCAGGATAATCGTACGGCGGAAGAGATCGAGTTGATCCGCAAGGAGGTCAACGATGATGATTTCTATGACATCGTGCGCTTTCCGCAAAGCACGACCTGGATGCTTTCGAAGATTCTGTGGCTTCAACGCCATGAACCTGAAACATGGTCTCGTGTGCACAAAGTTGTCCAGTTGCATGACTTCCTGCTCTATTCCTGGGGAGCTGGCGAATTCTATGTCGATCATTGCGATGCGGCTTTCTACGGTTGCTGGGACACGGCGCAGTTGAAGTGGAGTGACCGTCTGTTGAAGGTCGGGCATATTACGGCTGATCAGCTTTCAATTCCACGTGCCAACGGGGATCGTGTCGGTGGCGTCTCCGAGTTGGTGGCCAAGTCGACAGGACTGAAGGCTGGAACGCCGCTCTGTATCGGTGCGGGTGATCAGAATGCAGGCGCACTGGGCGCGGGCGTTGTCTGTCCGCACCTGCTCTCGGTTTCGTTGGGTACGGGTGGCGCAGTCTGCGCCTGCGTGGATCATGCGTTCCATGACGCCTCGCGCCGGACGATGGTCACAAACCATGTGATGAAGGGGTTGTGGCTAGTTGAAGGCTATCAGGCGGGTGCCGCGAGCGTCTTCCGTTGGTTTCGTGACCAGTTTGCAGAATTGGAGTCCGCGTATGCAAAAATGGCGGGTCGCGATACGTATGATATTTTGACCGAATTGATCAGCAAGGCACCTGTGGGTTCGAAAGGGTTACTCCTGATGCCTTACTTTGCAAGCGCTGGAACGCCTCGCTGGAATTCCGCTGCGCGTGGCACCTTGATCGGGATGACCTTTGCACATGATCGTTATTGTATGGCTCGTGCCTTTATTGAGGGCATTACGCTGGAAGTACGCGATATGCTGGAGTCGCTGGTGAAGGCGGGAGTGACGTTTGAGCGCGTACATTTGCTGGGCGGTCCGACCAAGTCGGCGCTGTGGAATCAAATTCAGGCGGACGTCTATGGCCATCCGGTCTGCACCTTGATCAATGGCGATGCGGCTGTCACAGGCGCGGCCATCCTGGGCGGTGTCGGGGTTGGTGTCTTCAAGGATGCTGCCTCCGGTGTTGAAAATCTGGTGAAGATGAAGACCCTGTATCGCCCAGATAGTGTCAATACCGCGCGGTATAATGATCTCTACGACGTCTATAAGAATTTGTACACGGCTCTTGACAATGCCAAGATATATCAGCAAATAGCCGAGTTTCAACGTAAGTATGGAGAGTTAGAAAAATGACACCACGTGAACGTGTACGGGCGGCATTGAAACATCAGGCACCTGATCGGGTCCCCATTGACGTATGGGGTTCTGCAAGTCGTTTGTGTGACCGTCTCTACTTTGACATCGTCCGTGACCAGAAGTGGCAGGATCTTGGAAAGTTTGTCAGCGCGAGCCGCTCGGGTAATTACATGGATGAACGTGTCGCTGACATCGTCGGCTGTGACTTTCGCCATATCCAGTTCGGTAAAGCGAAATATTTTGCCCCGACCGTGGATGCTGAGGGTGTGGAGTTCAATGAGTGGGGCGTGGGGTTCAAGAAGGTCGGTGGCGAACCGATGATTGCGAAGGTGCCCTTCATGGATGCAGATTGCAGCCTGCTTGAAAAGCACCGTTGGCCAAATCCGAAAGATCCCGGACGTATGACAGGCGTGGTCGACTCGGCCAAGCAGTGGGCGGAAAACACGCCCTATTTTGTCGGGACGAGTTCGTTGGTTTCGGGGCTTACGTTGGATATCGGGCCCTATCTGCGTGGGTTTGAGGATTTCTTTGTCGACCTCTATGTGAACCCCGAATTTGCAAAAGCGCTGATTGCCAAGATCACGGATGTGCTGATCGAGATGCACGAATACGCTTTGAAGCCGATCGCGCCGTATATCGAATGGGTGGAGTTCTCCAGTGATCACGGCATGCAGGACCGCCCGCTTGTGGCACCGGAGATCTACCGCGAATTCTTTAAGCCTGAATATAAGCGCCTCTTTGATGCAGTTAAAATGTTTGCGCCAAAGGCAAAAATCTGGATGCATTCGTGTGGTGCGGTTCGTGACCTTATTCCTGATTTTATCGAGATGGGCGTGGACGTTCTTAATTCGTTGCAGCCCCGTGCGGTTGGGATGGATCCCTTTGAGTTGAAGAAGGAATTTGGCAAGGACATCGTCTTCCATGGCGGACTCGACATGCAAGGCGCATTGTCGGGGACGGTGCAGGAGGCGCGTGACGAGGCCAAGAGGTGTCTGGATGCCTTCAATCATGAGGGCGGCTATATTTTTGCGCCGAGCAACCATTTTATGCAAGACATACCGCTGGAGAACTTTTATGCGGTATATGAAGTCGCAATGGGAAAATAATCTGTAGGGGCGACTTGCAAGTCGTCCGTACGACGAGGATAACATGACACAGAAGAAAAAACACGACGCATCACTCCCAAAAAAGGAGCAGTTGCTGGATATGTATTTGAAGATGTCGCAGACGCGACTGTTTGAAGAGAATGCGGCTCGCCTGTTTTCATTGGGCAGGGTGCATGGAACCGCTCACTTCTGCATCGGCGAAGAGGCAGCCGCTATTGGCGTGACCACCATGCTTCATCCCGATGACCTGATTTACGCAACGCATCGCGGCCATGGCCAAAGTATTGGCAAGGGCATGGATATTGGACGCATGATGGCTGAGTTTCTGGGTAAGGCAACAGGCTTCTGCAAGGGCAAGGGCGGCTGTATGCATATCGCTGACTTGTCCAAGGGCAATCTGGGCGCGAATGGCATTGTTGGCGCGCAGTTCCCCATCGCTGTCGGTGCGGCCTTGAGTATGCGTCTACAGAAGATTGACCGCGTGGTCATCTGCTTCTGTGGCGACGGGTCAACGAACGAAGGTACCTTCCATGAAGCGCTCAACCTTGCATCAATCTGGAAACTGCCCGTGCTCTTTGTCTGCGTCAACAATCAGTATGGCATGTCCATGCACGTGGGAGAAAGCATGAATATCCCCGATCTCTCGATTCGTGCGCAGGCTTATGGCATGAAGGGCTGGTCAGTGGATGGCAATGACGTGATGGCTGTCTGGCGCGCAGCGGTTGAGGCGCGTAAGTATGTGGAATCCAATGGTCCAGGATTCCTGGTTGCGAACACCTATCGCATCATGGGACACTCGAAAAGCGATGGCAACAAGTATCGTGACAAGAGCGTGATTGAGGCATGGAAAGAGCGCTGCCCCATCAAGTTGATGCGCGCCTGGTTGCTGAAGGAGAAGCTGGCAACAGAGGATGAGATTGTCGCGGTGGAAGAGCAGGCCAAAAAATCGATCGAGGCTGCACTGGCCTTTGCGGAGGCTAGCCCCGAACCTGAACTGGAGAGCGCGCTGACAGACGTGTATTCGGATTAATGTAGGGGCAGGCAATTGCCTGCCCGTACGAAAGGATTTTGGTATTATGAGAGAAATAACGTATGCACAAGCGATTTGTGAAGCGATGAGCGAAGAGATGCGTCGCGATCCAAAGGTGTTTTTTATGGGCGAGGATGTGGGCGCGTATGGCGGCGCCTTCGGTGTCTCGGCGGGGATGTTAAACGAGTTCGGAAAAGAGCGCGTGCGCGATACACCCATTTCCGAAGCGGCTATCATGGGCGCTGCAGTGGGTGCTGCCATGACGGGGATGCGGCCAATCATCGAGATTATGTTCTCAGACTTTGTTTCGTGCTGTTTTGATGGCCTGTGCAATCAGGCGGCTAAGACACGGTACATGTTTGGCGGACAGACCAAGATGCCTATCGTCGTGCGTGCCCCGGCTGGTTCGGGAACAGGCGCAGCAGGACAGCACTCGCAGAGCCCGGAAGCCTGGATCTGCAACATGCCGGGCTTGAAGGTCGTTGTGCCCTCCACGCCGTATGATGCAAAGGGGTTGACCAAAGCCGCGATTCGTGACAACAACGCGGTTGTCATGTTGGAGCAGAAGTTGCTGTATCGTACCAAGGGCGATGTGCCTGAGACGGATTATATTGTCCCGCTGGGGGAGGCTGCGATCCGGCGCGAAGGCAAGGATGTAACGATTTTGACGTATGGCCGCATGGTGGCGCGTTGCCTTGAAGCTGCTGAACAAGCCAAGGAAGCAGGCATCGAGGTGGAAGTCATTGATTTGCGCACCTTAGTGCCGCTGGATAAGAAGACGATCATTGCATCGGCGATGAAGACGGGCCGCGTGATGATTGTGCATGAGGCGTGTAAGACCGGCGGCTTTGGAGGCGAACTTGCGGCGGTGATCACAGAGTCGGAGGCATTTAATTACATGGATGCTCCCATCATGCGAATCTGTGGCGCGGATGTCCCGATCCCGTACAATCCGAAGTTGGAGGCGAGTATCGTCCCAACCACGCCGGTTATTTTTGAAGGCATCAAAAAACTGATGGAGTAACAATATGGCAACCGCAGTTATTATGCCCAAGGCGGGAATGGCGATGGAGCAAGGTACCATCACCCGCTGGCTGAAGAAGGTTGGTGACCCGATCAAGAAGGGTGAGCCGATTCTTGAGATTGAGACCGATAAGGTTTCGATGGAAGTCGAGGCAGAGCTTGGCGGCGTGTTGCTTGCGATTCTTGAAGAGGCAGGCGCGGTGGTGCCCGTGATTCAGACGATTGCCTGGATTGGTGCGGCAGGCGAAGCTGTCCCGGCTGTTGAGAAGAAGGCCCTCGCGCTCAAGCCAGCCGTCGCTGTCAAAGAGGTCAACACGGTCAATGAGGTCCAGCAGGTCGCACCCCAGCGACTCTCTGGTAAGATCGCGGCGACACCTGCGGCTAAGACATTGGCACAGCAAAAGAAGATTGATCTCGCGAACATTACACCGACGAGTGTGTCGGGGGTGATCAAGCGTCGGGATATCGAAGCCAAGGTGAATATAAAGATCACGCCACTCGCGCGCAAGATGGCCGCAGAGCGTGAGATTGATTTGCAGTCGATTAAGGGCACAGGTGCGGGTGGAAAGATTACGGTCGCGGATATTGAAGCATTGCCGCATCCTGCGACAAAGATTCCGTTGGTTGGCATGCGCAAGGTGATTGCCCAGCGCTTATGTGCCAGCAAGCGCGAGATCCCAGAGGTCACACTGACATTATCTGCGGATGTAACGCCGCTTTTGGCATTGCGCGCGAAGCTCAAAGCGGAAGGCAAGTCCTTCACGGTCAATGATTTTGTGATGTGCGCTGTGGCGCGTGCGCTCAGTGAGAGTCCGATGATTAATGCCACCTTAGAGAATGAGGTTATCTACGCGTGGCCGGACGTGAATCTGGGTGTGGCCGTGGGATTGGACAATGGACTTGTTGTGCCCGTCTTGCGCAAGGCACAGAATTATACGCTTGCCGAGCTCGCCGTTTATGCGAAGCAGCAGATCGAATTGGCGCGTAACGGCAAGATGATGCCAGATGATTTTCTGGGGGGGACGTTTACGATTACCAACCTCGGGATGTTCGGCGTTGAACATTTTAATCCAATTATTAATTTGCCGCAGGTGGCCATCTTGGGTATTTGTGCGGCGCAGGAGCGGCTCTTTTTGGAGCAGGGCCAGGTCAAGGCTAAGACCATGATGCCGCTTTGCTTAACACATGACCATCGCGTGATTGACGGCGTGTGCGGGATGAACTTTTTGAATAAGGTGAAAGCGTATTTGGAAAGCCCCGCACACTTTCTGAGAATTAACGAGTGAGTCCTTTTTTAGCATCCGAATGACGCGAACCACACGAATGGGAGAGTAGATGGAAACTGGAAAACTGAACCCTGAACCCCGACCTGTCCGCCGTAGCCTTGGCGAAGGTGGAACCCTGACCCCGAGGCAAATGAAGACAACAGATGTGATTATCATTGGCGGCGGACCGGGTGGATATGTTGCCGCGTTAAAAAGTGCGATGCTGGGCGCATCCGTTACACTGATTGAACGCGATGCAGTAGGGGGCACCTGCCTTAATCGCGGGTGCATTCCAACAAAAACTTATCTGCACAATGCGGAAATCATCCACCATATTCATCAGGCCGCTTCGCGGGGTATCCTGCTGGCCGATGCGAATTTTACCATTGATCTCGCAAAAGCTGTGGCAACAAAAAATGCGGTGGTCACTCCGCTGGTTGCAGGCATTAAAGGGTTGTTGCGCAGCCGCAAGGTTGCGCTGGTTGCAGGCAATGCCACATTGATCAATAAGAATCAGGTGCAGGTCGGCGAAGAAACGTATGAAGCCACCAAGGGTATCATTCTGGCGACAGGCTCCAGTCCTGCACGCCCACCCATCAAGGGTATCGACTTGCCGAACGTACTGACCTCGGATGAGATGTTGAACCTGACTGAGATGCCGAAAGAACTTGTGATTATTGGAGCAGGTGTCATCGGCATCGAGATGGCTCAAATTTTTTCAGCATACAACGTAAAGGTGACGGTTGTCGAAGCTGAGCAGACGATTACGCCCTTTATTGATGCGGAATGTGCGACAGTCCTGCGTGCTCTGCTTGAAAAGCGCGGCATCACATTCCTGACAGGTCAGAAGGTCATGGAGATCGCATCTAGGAAACAAGGATTGAGCGTATTGTTGGCATCCGGTGAACCACTTTCAGCTAGCCATGTTCTGGTAGCAGTTGGCCGTAAGCCCAATGTCGAGGCGTTGGGGGCGCTCGCGATTGAAAAAGAGCGTGGCTTTATTCGCGCCAATGCGCAGATGCAGACATCGGCTTCGGGTGTTTACGCAGTTGGTGATGTCACCGGTAAATCTATGCTCGCTCATGCGGCGGCGAAGATGGGAGAAGTCGCAGCAGAAAATATCATGGGACATGTTGCATCCTTTGACGGGATGGCAGTGCCAGGATGTATCTATGGTTCGCCAGAGGTTGGCTGGATTGGCATGACCGAAGCGCAGGCCAAGGAGAAAATCGGTGAGATTAAGGTATCGCGCTTCCCGTTTGCCGCCAATGGCCGTGCGAAGTGCGCTGGACAATCGGACGGGTTTATTAAGATTGTGTCAGAACCGAAACACCAAGCGATTCTGGGTGTGCACATCGTAGGACCGCTGGCTTCGGAACTCATCAATGAGGCCGTTGCACTGCGCGCTGCGGAGGTGACCTGCGAGGAATGGGCGGATATGATTCATGCGCATCCGACGCATGCTGAAACGATGATGGAGGCTGCAGCAGGCGTTTTAGATCGCTGTTTGCACTTGCCTCCGGCGAAGGGATAAGTCAGTTTAACAATTTAGAACTTAATTTCCCATTCTCAATAAGAGGTTGCAAAACAACATTTAATAGGCTACTCTTTTCAGTATACACAAGCGTAGATTCAGAAGGAGCAAGCTCATGATTCTGGCAAACAAACTCAATATCACCGATCAAATCGAACTTGCCCGCGTTGAAGAAAAAATCAGCAAACAAAAAGCGAAACACCTTTTTGA
>SESA01001056.1_pt1 | contig 15219 bp, 26 predicted proteins | sample 3171451 | NCBI WGS metagenome assembly SESA01 (sample SAMN06051862, study PRJNA518727) | freshwater metagenome | biome: subpolar coniferous forest; feature: holomictic lake; material: water; isolation source: holomictic Lake 227, 8 m depth | place: Canada: near Kenora, Ontario | collected...
CCGCAGGTAGACAAATTTGGGTATCGTTCCGCAAAGAAGGTATCCATCGTTATCCAGCCGCTGGCACAGATCCAGCATTATGTACCGCAGGTGAATATGATGTAAGTTTCTTAGCAAACGCACATCGTCATATCTTTCACTTCCGTGTGGCAATTGACGTATTCCACAATGACCGCGACATTGAATTTATTCAGTTCAAACGCTGGTTAGAAAGTTTATACAACACAGACATTATCCAATTAGATTTCAAATCGTGCGAAATGATCGCAGATGATTTGTATGACCAGATTGCGGCAAGGTATCCAAACCGAGCTGTAGTAATTGATGTATCCGAAGACGGCGAGAACGGATGCGTCATTTCTTATAATCTTACTCGCCCAACAAACTCAATAGTAATTTAAGGAAACACAACATGGCACAGCCAAAGTGGTTAGCGAAGTATCTAACTATGAAGCCCGAAGTAGCAAAGATCTTTAGTGATCTAGAAACATGGCACGATCATTGCCGTTTGGAATTGATCGATTTTAACGAAGCAGATCTATATAGATCAAAAAACTATAAAGATTGGCAACGTCAACAAGAGTACTTGCAACGCAAAGCACGTCGCGAAGCAAAGGCAGCTAGAGAAGCGCAATGACCGTTTTTCTAGTCGATCTAGAAAGTGTTTCCACTCGTTATACATGCGAGTGGAAATCTCACTTACCTCACTTACTACGCAAGGCAGGACACAATGTTCAAATTATCTCAGGCCCTGAGGATATTCCTCAAGCCACTACTCCTGGTGCTTTTCTTAATTTTGGTGGCACCAATATATATAAGTCTAGCCAAGTTGAGCAAATGGGCAAGCTATTTTGCTCCGGATCAGTTGCTCCTGGTGATCACTTCATTTTTACTGATGCTTGGCATCCTGGTATCATCAACCTAAAATACATGAGTGAGTTGTTGCAGATTCCTGTAACAACACACGGCTTGTGGCATGCTGGTTCATACGATCCTCAAGATTTCTTAGGGCGATTAATTGGTGATGCCGCGTGGGTTAGACACGCTGAAAAAAGTTTCTATCACGCATTTAATCATAACTATTTTGCCACCGAGTTCCATGTTCGACTGTTTGTTGACGAATTGTTGCTTAATGGCCTTAAGAGTGAAAACCCGTGGTATGAAGAAGATTGGGCAGAACGGTATGACGGTGGTAAGCTAGTACGTACGGGCTGGCCAATGGAATATATGGACAGTACATTAACTATGTATAAGAACATGCCCAAACGTGATCTTATCTTGTTCCCACATCGGATTGCTCCAGAAAAGCAAGTTGAAATCTTTAGAGATCTAGCAACACACTTGCCACAATACGAATTCGTTGTTTGTCAAGATACTGAACTAACAAAGAATGAATATCATAATTTACTAGGTGAAGCAAAGATTGTATTCAGTGCTAACCTACAAGAAACGCTAGGTATTAGTTGTTATGAAGGTGCCATTGTAGATGCTATTCCAATGGTTCCAGATCGTTTATCGTATAGTGAAATGTATTTTGAAGGATTCAAGTACCCAAGTGAATGGACAGAATCATTTGAATCATACCAAGCACATCGTCCAGAACTATGTGCTAAAATTATTCAATATATGCACAACTATAATCAAATGGTTCCAACAGTTCGAAAACAAACAGAAGTATTAACAGAAGAATTCTTTAGTTGCAATAATCTGCTAAAGAATATAAAATAGTAGCATACGCCAATCCACTGGCCAAACATCGGAGAATTTAATTGACAACATTTACATCAGAAGACTTAAAAGCAGTATTGAATAATAATCCTGACCTAGTAGCAGAAGCACCCTATCATCCAGGGTACGAAGATGCCGTAATAAATCCTGTAACATTTGATACTATTGACGAAGGTGGATACAAAGAAGCTAACCTTGCAGATGCTATCCGCTTTAAGATGAAGCGTGATAAGAAACGTTTCTGGGCTGGAGATAATATTAGTGAATATATTACAGAAGAAGATAAGGCCGTATTAATCAAAGAAGCTACAACGGCTTTTGAAGGTGTATTAGATGCATTACTTATTGATCGTGAGAATGATCCTAATAGTCAAGGCACAGCCAAGCGTTTAGCTAAAATGTATTTTAACGAAATAATGGCAGGTAGATATGAAGAAGCCCCAGATGCAACAAGTTTCCCTAACGAGGTGGATGACGGTTACAAAGGTATGTTGGTTGTACGCAGTGAACTTCGTAGTATGTGCAGTCATCATCATCAGCCCGTCGTTGGCGTTGCTTATATTGGTATCATCGCCGCCGACCGCCTTATCGGTCTCAGCAAGTATACTCGCATTGCTCAGTGGTGTGCTCGTCGCGGCACGTTACAAGAAGAACTATGTAACGACATTGCAAGAGAAATAGGCGCAGCCACTGGTAGTACAAATATTGCTGTTTACATACAAGCTGAACATGGTTGCTGTACCAATCGTGGCATTATGGCAGGTAATTCAATGACTCAAACTACAGTATTAACTGGTGCATTCAAGACCGATATGGATACTAAAAAAGAGTTTTTTGATAACATCAAACTACAACAAGGATACGCAGGCAAATGAGCATTAGTTATGAACTTGAGGAAATTAGGCCAAGGATGAGGATTACAATGAAAAGAAGCTGGAAACAACGATTACGTGATTGGTTGAATGACGGAAGCGGAGAAATTGAACAGTTTGATAAAATACAGGTAGATGATTCTCCAAGTCTCGATAGCGACAAAGGTATTCGATTTAATGTGTACAAAGCATCAGGTGGCACTATTATAGAAACTAGATTTTATGATCGTGTTAAGGATCGTAGTCATAATAGTCTACATGTCATTGTTGACGGAGATGATATTGGCAAGGCAATTGGCAAAATTATCACAATGGAGACATTAAAGGTATGAAAAGCATTGTAGATGAATTGGGTAAAATTGCTCAAGATTTGCGGTTGGATAAACAACACAAATGGATGAAAGATTACAAAATTGACCCAGTTCGTCTAGGACGTATGTGCGAAAAATACCCAGCATTGCAGAATAGCTGGGAACAATTCAAACTAATGTATGATATAGCAAGGAGTCAAGATGATATTGATAGACAGTTTCCTTAATTGGTTAGACCGTAAGGGACGTAAACGTATTATTATGGATCGTGTTGACAATGAGCCGTACTTAGAACGCTATTATCTATTTCTAAAAGATCGTGAGAGTTTCCCATTCAACGTATTTCTACACAAGTTCTTAAAAGGCGATCCAGATGATGTACATGATCATCCGTGGAGTTATTTCACTTTGATTTTGCGTGGTGGGTATTGGGAGTGGATTCCGTTCTTCAACGAAATGGGAGAAAAAACCTGCGAAATACAAAAATGGAGAGGTCCTGGACATTTCCGTATATGTAAGCCTAACAGCTACCATCGTATTGAATTAAAACCGGGCGTTACTGCCTGGACCTTGTTTATGCCATTTAAGAAAGTACGTGATTGGGGCTTTCTAGTAAACAACATATGGATCCAACACGAATATTATATGAAAATGCGAAAGAGTAAAAATGAACAAAAATAAAATTAATTGGCAAGAATTTCAATTTCAAATGGGTAAAATCTGTAGAGATATCTCTAATAGCAATTGGCGCCCAGATTATGTTGTAGGACTTACTCGCGGAGGGTTATTGCCTGCGGTAATGATCAGTCATTACTTTGATGTACCTATGTTTACTCTCGGTGTTAGCCTACGAGATCACAATACATTTATTGGTCCAGAAAGCAATCTCTGGCTAGCTGAAGATGCATTTGGGTATAACGGTGAAACATACGACGGGGACACAGCTCGCAGTATAAGAGGTAAAAATATTTTAATTGTTGACGATATTAATGATAGCGGTGCTACTCTTAACTGGGTTATGGAAGATTGGCAAAGTGGTTGTTTGCCGGCAGATCCGCGTTGGGACAATATTTGGAATAACAATGTAAAATTTGCAGTTGTAGTTGATAATCTTTCCAGCAAGTGTCGTGTTAAAATGGACTACTGGGGTATCGAAGTTAATAAAGCAGAACATGATGTATGGATTGATTTTCCTTATGAAGATTGGTGGGCAAAATGACAGAACAGATTTTTGATGGGCCGTATCATATAAGTGAGGTTACAGTACCGTGGACTACTGTAGTACGTGACGATTTTCATGTAATAGTGTACCTAGATGGGTTTCCTGTTACTGATGGGCATTTATTGTTTGTGCCTAAATATAATTCAATTGGAGTGTTAAATGATGCATTTAAAGATGCTGTTGAGCATGGTAAGAAAGGTGTGGAGGCCGGAGCGTGGGACGGTTTCAATGTGGGACTTAATTATGGCGAAAGCGCAGGACAAACTGTCATGTGGCCTCATATACATCTTATCCCCCGTAATAAAGGCGACGTCGAAGATCCAGTGGGCGGTGTTCGCAACACAATCCCGGGCAAGGGAAACTATAAGTCGCCGAGCTATAGAGCAGATTAAACCCATCGAGTTTACTTGGTGCAGTACAGGTGGTGCATATACGTTGGGTGGGGCCGGAACTGGATATAACTGGAATAGCAGTCAAAATACGTTTGTAGGATATACCGCAGGATATAGTGCAGGAACAGGACTAACAATTGGAAATTTATTGCCAACTAACAATATGATTTCATTTAATAACAAAGATAATAAAGCAGTTTTGATTATTACCAATGATGGTGATGTAGAATGGCACGGTAAACCAAGCGAGGCAGCAGATGCGTTAGTCCGCACTTTCCAATTTACAGTAGAAGACCAAAAAGGTGTTACCAAATCCGCTCGTCGTAGATATTATTTGCGGGCTTGCCAAAATATTCTAAATAAAGCAGAGACAATGGAGCATGAGGATTTTGTTGCTTTCCTCCAAAAACAAGTGTATAATAAAGAACGTAGAGTAATTATGGATTCGCTAAAGGAAGAATAATGCAAGTTAGAGCACAAGAAAAAATTGGTAGTTGTGGGTGCGGTCGTAGTCCAACCGGTGATTGTTGCGGTTGGCATGCCCTTAGTGAAGACCAGTATAGAGAAAAATTAGCACAATACGAAATCAAAAATGTAGAAGTGCAACAAGAAATTAACAGAACAGAATCGTTAGATAATATTAAAGATTTTTTAGAGGGAACAGACGCCGATGAGCAAAATTAAAATAGCAGAACTATTTTATAGTATTCAAGGTGAAGGACGGTATATGGGCGTGCCTTCTGTTTTCTTGCGTACATTTGGCTGTAATTTTAAATGTGCAGGTTTTGGTATGCCACGGGGAGAACTTAGTAAAGAAGCAGAAGACCTTGCTGAGGTTGCTCATATGTATACAAAGTATGAGGACTTGCCACTAGTAAGTACAGGGTGCGATTCATATGCAAGCTGGCATCCCGACTTTAAGAATTTAAGTCCAATGTTAGAAAGTAGTGCTATTGTAAATCGTATTATGGAAATACTTCCGCACAAGCGTTGGGAAGATGAGCACCTAGTTATTACAGGCGGTGAGCCATTGTTGGGTTGGCAACGTGCTTATCCTGATTTATTAGATCATGCTAGTATGAGCAGACTCAAAGAAATTACATTTGAAACAAACGGCACTCAAAAGCTAACACCAGAATTTAAAGAATTTTTAACTAAATGGAAAATCACTAATCATCAGTTGAATAGAGAAATTACATTTAGTGTGAGTGCTAAACTTCCTTGCTCGGGCGAGAAGTGGGAAGATGCAATTAAACCAGAAGTTGTTTGCGAATATGAACAAGTCGGTACAGCTTACTTAAAATTTGTTATTGCTACAGAACAAGATTTTGCCGATGCTGAATGTGCTATTGCCGCATATCGTAGTGCTGGATTTAAAGGACATGTCTACTTAATGCCAGTCGGAGGCGTTGAAAGTGTATACGCATTGAATAATAAAGCAGTAGCGTTAATGGCTATGAAACATGGTTTAAGATACAGTGACCGTTTGCAGGTACCATTATTTAAGAATGAGTGGGGCACTTAATGTTTATTAAATTAAAAAATGCAGCAACTGGATATCAAGGAAAGATAATTCTAATTAATACAGATCACATGCTTTCTGTGTTTGAAGCAGAATTAGACGGAGTTGCAACTACTCATGTTTATAGTACAACTAAAGAAACATGGCAGGTGCAAGAAACAATCGCTCAGGTATTTAAATTAATCAATAAAGATGCCAATACCAGGAATGGATGAAGAATACGATGTATTTTACGGAAGGGCTACTTGGGAACTAAAGTTTTTTTTGTGGCCTAGACGTTGCTACTATTCTGATCAATGGATTTGGATGAAGTCAGGTTATAAAGGTACACGAATGATTACAGGGCCCGGTGATCCGGTATTCTTATATCGCTGGGTAACCAAAGAAGAATTTTTAGTAGGTATATTAAAAGGTAGAATATGTTAGAAAAAATTAAAAATTTGTTTAAATCAAAAAAAGCAAAAGAAGCAGAAAAGTATCAGCAGGTACAGAGTCAACCGGTTGATCCAAAGACTGCGGCAACTGCTAATAAAGAGCCCTGGGTAGCTGTTTTAACAACACAGGTTAATCCAGAAAATCCAAAGAATGGATTTTTTGAACTTGATTGGAATGAATATTTTATTACAATGTTAAGAAACAACGGATACACTGGTACTACAGATGAAGAAATTGTAGACGGTTGGTTTAGTGATTTATGTAGAGAAGTAGGTGCAGAAGAGGGTGTTCCAATGGATCGTCGATTCAGTGGTTATATTAATGTAAACAAATTACCTAATGGTAAATCGGAAGTAAGTTAATGACAACATATATTTTAGTAGATACAGCAAATACATTTTTTCGTGCTCGTCACGTAGTGCGTGGGGACATTAGCGAAAAGGTAGGTATGAGTTTGCATGTTATTCTCAATTCTGTGCGTAAAGCATGGAAAGACTTTAACGGCAATCATGTTATATTTTGTTTAGAAGGACGCTCATGGCGCAAGGATTACTACGAGCCATACAAGCGCAATCGACAGGTTGCTCGCGATGCGTTAAGTGCTAAAGATGCAGAAGAAGATAAAGTATTCTGGGAAACATTTGATGACTTCAAAGATTATATACACGAAAAAACTAACTGTACAGTATTACAACATCCTAATCTAGAAGCAGACGATTTAATTGCAGGGTGGATAGCGGCACATCCAAACGACAATCATGTTGTTATTTCTACTGACGGCGATTTTGCACAATTAATTGCACCCAACGTTAAACAGTATAATGGTGTATCTGGCGTCACAACAACACATGAAGGATATTTTGATGAAAAAGGTAAACGAGTCAAAGATAAGAAAACTGGGCAAGAAAAGCCAGCTCCAAACCCAGAGTGGCTCCTCTTTGAAAAGTGTATGCGTGGCGATACCTCGGATAACGTCTTCTCGGCTTTCCCTGGAGTTAGAACAAAAGGTACGAAAAATAAAGTGGGTCTTACGGAAGCGTTCGAAGACCGAAACGCAAAAGGGTGGGCGTGGAACAACTTAATGCTACAGCGTTGGGTAGACCACGAAGGTGTTGAGCATCGTGTATTAGATGACTATGCCCGTAATGTTACATTGTGTGATTTAAAAGCGCACCCAGCAGAACCACAACAATGGATTAATGAAACAATTCAGGCAGAGATTGCTAAAGAAAAGAACATTAGCCAAGTCGGTATTCGACTTATTAAATTTTGTGCTACATATGATCTTATTAAGGTTAGTGAACAAGCACAAAGTTATTCAGATCCATTAAATGCGAGGTATCATAAATGATCACACATGCTAAAGTGTTAATTCCAAATAAATTTTGGATTCTAGAAACCGATGGTGAAAAGATCGGTACATTAAGTAAAGAGAAAAAAGGGTATAGTGTCCTTTGTAAAGGTCAAAAGATTGAGGTAGGTGATTTAAAAGAAATCACAGAACGGTTTGGCATTACTATTACTGATGAAGCTATCAAGAAAGAAAAAACTGCAAAAATTAACCCGCAGGATATCTATGGTTTTCCAATGAACGGCCGAGCATTTGGTCCATTGTGGAATGTTAAGAAGAAGTTGCCTATCTATGCTAAAAGTTCAAAGAGCAAGAGCTTATATTGTGCTGGATATTATGTGATCAAGTTCCGCAAAGGGTGGGTCAAATCCTTTTGTCCTAAGCTAATTACACTAGAACGCTATCCATTTCAAGGTCCATTTAAGACTGAATTAGAGATGCGTTCAATACTTAACTCTGTGAGCAAGGCTAATGATACAACCTCTTAATACAATACCGGTCGAATTGTTCCTAGAAAAGGCCAGAATCGCTCGAAAAAGTGGTCAAAAGACACTGAATCTTCCAATAGATGACGCACAAGCGTTAGAAGAGTGCCTAGCAGTAGTAATGACACGTCTAGCAGGCGAATTAGATGCTATTGCGTTATCTGTACAGCAAACCGGTGATGTTCAGATCAAGTTCGACGGCGGCACTTTATAGCGGTTTTTGGCATAAATAACTGCGTATATATAGTGAGATACGCAGATGAGCCGCCCAAAGCCAAAAGTACTATTAGAAGTAACAAGTAAGAAAACTTATAAGACTGAACAAGTACTTGAAGCTGACGCCATCTGGGCTGTCTTTTATCAAGGTAAACCAGTAAATTTAAAGACTACTAGTTTAGTTGCCCAGCAGTTAGGTCCAAAATATAAGAAGGTATCATTTTCCAATTCAGGACATGCTATTAATCTTGCAGAAAAATTAAACAAGATGTTTAATTCTACCGATTTTGCTGTTTACAAATTAACCACCGGTGATCTACTCAAGTAATGGATGTTAAGCAACACCTAACCAAAGTAGTAAGTGAGCATTTAGGTTGGCCAACTGAAGAAAAACTGTTGGCAAAAAATCATCAAATCATTTGGTTAAATCCACGCAAGAAAGACGTAGGGGGTATGCGTCTAACAGATGAAGGCTTTGCCATTTTCACTGAACAGATGGACATGAAGAGCTATGATATAGCATTTCCAAAGGAGTTTACACTTACTAATCAAGTTACTATTTGGCTAGATCGGTTTATTGACGGCCCATATTATATAACCAAAAAGTCCATAATAGTATTCAAAGAAAAGACTGCTGTCCAATTAGTCCTTTTCAGCGGTGATGTCCAAAAGTTTGGGCTAGCTAAAGCAATGAATATGAAAGAATCAGTGTAAAATTGCCACATTTTGGCAAAACCTACTGTTGACAGAACCCAATAATTGCCGTATAATATATACATAGAGCGTAGTAAATTCAATGTAGTTTATATAGAAAGGTATTAAAATGGCAGAGATCAGCGTAAACCGTGTTCAAAGTCCTAATGAGGCTAAAGCGGCTATTCGTAAATGTTTCAAAATCCAACGTCCTGTGTTTTTATGGGGCCCTCCAGGTATTGGTAAGTCAGATATCGTTAAACAAATTGCAGAAGAAACCGATCGTGAAGTAATCGACGTCCGTTTATCACTTTGGGAACCTACAGATATTAAAGGTATTCCATTTTATAATTCAAAATCCAATTCTATGGAATGGGCTCCTCCAATTGAGTTGCCACAAGATCCGGATTCAACCGCAGTTTTATTCCTAGATGAATTAAATTCCGCGGCCCCAGCTACGCAGGCCGCGGCTTATCAACTCGTGCTTAATCGCCGAGTAGGTAAGTACACGTTACCAAAAGGTGTTAGTATTGTAGCCGCAGGTAACCGTGAAACTGACAAGGGTGTTACTTATCGTATGCCTGCTCCGTTGGCGAATCGTTTCCTACACTTAGAGTTGAAACATAATTTTGATGATTGGCTCCAGTGGGCTACCGATAACAAGATCAGCGATCAAGTTGTAGGTTACATCGGTTTTGCTAAACAAGACTTATACGATTTTGACCCACGTTCATCAAGCCGTAGTTTTGCTACACCACGTAGTTGGAGTTTTGTAAGCGAGTTGCTTGCTGATGACGATTTGTCAGAAGGTACATTAACTGATTTAGTATCAGGTGCAATTGGCGACGGTCTTGCTGTTAAGTTTATGGCACACCGCAAAGTTGCTAAACAAATGCCTAAACCAGAAGCTATTTTGCGTGGCGAAGTTAAGAAGTTAGAAATCAAAGAAATTTCAGCAATGTATTCTTTGACTATTAGTATGTGCTACGAGCTCCAAGAAGCTAATAACCAAAAGGTTAAGAATTGGAATGAAATGGCAGATAACTTCTTCCGCTTTATGATGGATAATTTCCCAACAGAGTTGGTTGTTATGGGTGCGAAGGTTGCGCTTACTAACTATCAGTTACCGTTCGATGCATCTAAGTTAAAGAGCTTTGATGAGTTCCATGAGCGGTTTGGTAAGTACATTATCTCAGCAATGGAAAATTAAAATTGGACCCTGGGGGGTCCTTTTTCACTTAACACAACAGAAAGAAAATAAAATGTCCGTAAAATCCTGGTATCTAAGCGTAATCGATTCCGCAACACACAAGCCCGTTCTTAATCAAATGTTTTTCACTGCTCCGATTATGAACGCATATATTAAAGAACATGATTTATTAGATCGTTATCCAAAACCACAATACTACATCATTAAAGAAAATTATTAATGAACGAAAAAATCCAATACTTCAAACAATGTGCTGGAATAGCAGATAATCCAGATCAAGAAGGTTTGGACTTATTTGCCAAATTGATTATTGAGGATGCTGCCAAATTTTCTGAATCGAGTTGTGCATGTAACTACTTAGAGAAGCAGGTTTTGGGCTATTTTGGACTTGACAAAACCAAAGAATAGCTGTATAATATATACATACACTGAAATATAAAGGATACGAAATGTCACAAGTAATGAAACAAGAGCGCAAAAAAGTAGAAAAAGTCCGTGAATATACCGCCGCAGAAAAGAACAAGGTTATTGAAAAATTAACTACAGCCCGTGTTGGCTTATTGTTGCGTCATCCGTTCTTTGGTAATATGGCTACTCGTTTGAAACTTGTTGATGCTAGTGACTGGTGTCCTACACTTGCTACAGATGGTCGTACATTTTATTACAATGTAGGATTTGTAGATCGTCTTACTCCAAAACAAGCAGAGTTTGGTTTTGCTCACGAAGTGTTACATAATGTATTTGATCATATGGGACGTCGTGATAGCCGTGATCCAACTTTAAGTAATATTGCCGCTGACTATGCCGCTAATCAAATCCTTAAAGATGAACGCATTGGTGAAGTTCCAGAATGGATTAAGATTTTCCAGGATAATAAGTATCGTGGTAAAAGCTACGAAGAAATCTACGATGACGTCTACGAAAAAGCAGAAAAGATTGATATGGCTACGTTGGGTGAATTGCTCGACGAACATTTAGAAGATGGAGAAGATGGCCCCGGGGGTGATGGCGATCAGGAAGGTCCAGAAGGCACAGGCAAGGGTCGTCCAAAATTGACTGCTGAAGAAAAAAAGCAGATCCGTGATGAGATCAAAGAAGCAATGGTCAGTGCCGCACAATCCGCAGGTGCTGGTAAAATTCCAGCAGGTGTTGCACGTTTAATCAAAGACTTCACAGAACCTAAAATGGACTGGCGTGAACTATTGCGTATGAATATCCAAAGTATTCTTAAAAGCAACTTCAGCTTCAGCCGTCCAAATCGTAAATCACAACAATGTGGTGCTATTCTTCCGGGCATGCTGAATGATGAGACCGTAGACGTTTGCTGTGCTATTGATATGAGTGGTAGTATTTCGGACAAACAGGCCAAAGACTTTATTAGCGAAGTTAAAGGCATTATGGACGAGTATGTAGATTTTAACTTACAACTTTGGTGCTTTGATACTGCGGTGTATAACTACGCTAAATTTACTGGCGATACTGCCCAAGACATTTTGGAGTATCAAGTTAAAGGTGGCGGTGGTACAGACTTTGATGCCAACTATGAATATATGAAAGAACAGGGCATTGAGCCTAAGAAATTTATTATGTTTACAGACGGTTATCCTTGCGGTAGCTGGGGGGACGAATTATACTGCGATAGTTTGTTTATTATCCATGGTTCTGAATCCATAATTCCACCGTTTGGTCAAGTAGCGTACTACAAATAATATGGCACTGGGCAAAGGTAAAATCAATGCGCTTAATGCGCTAGATGCTAGAAAGATTAATTATATACCCAAGCATTTTGCGGTAATGACTATTCCTAGAAAAGATAATATTGAGGAATTAGATTTTTGGTTGTACCAAAATTTAGACAGTAGATACGCCATTGTTCAGGGTTTAAAAGTTGATTCAAACAACAGAATAATAGAAGTACACGAAATTGGCGTAGAGGATGCAAAGGAGTTAACTATGTTAAGTCTTTCTTGCCCATATCTAAATAATTAGACTCAGATTATTGCCAGAGGTATTTCTCTGATATAAATAAAGTACGTATATAATAAATATGTACTACAGAACAATTAGGAGATTTAAATGTCTAAAAAAGAACAAGCCGCAACACCAGAACAAGTACCAGCAGAACAAGCACCAGGTACACAACAGCCGACTACTCCAGAATTAACTATTCAGGATTTAGGTAATTTACGTGCTGTTATCGACGTAGCAAGCCAACGTGGCGCATTCCGTGCCGCCGAGATGGCAGCTGTCGGAGCAACATTTAACAAGTTAAATGACTTCTTAAATGCAGTAGCACCACAACCAGCAGAAGAAGCACCAGCCGCTTAAGGAGATTAAAATGAAACACGTTGGCAAAATGAAGAACAATGGAGCGAAGATTGTCATTGTTTACCGTACTATTCCAGGAGATTCAAATTCTGCATTAGTGGTCGGTACACAGGCACTTATGGATTCATATCATGACTCACTTATGAGTTTGGTTGATTCTGATAATGCTCAGCAGGCAAACGAATTAGCAGATGTAATGTCAGTTCGTAGATTCCCAGACGGTTCAAACATGTTACAGTTCGTACATGCCAACGGTTTGTTAATGAAGGTTCCTACTGCGGGCGTATTAGTTACTCCAGATAATAAGACATCAATTCCATTAGACGAGTTGAATAAGATTATTGCTGAACAGAAAGGTATTACATTGGACGATCTATCAATTAAAGATAGTTCCAATTCAACTGTGCCTACTATCAGTGAGAAGGCTAAAACTACTGCAGAATCTGTAGCTGAAGAAGTGGTTGTTGGAGCTGAATTAAGTCCAGCTGAAATGCGTTCTAAGGCAGATGCTTTGTATAAAGAAGCTGCCAAACTGCGCAAGGAGGCAGATGAGATTGATCCTCCAAAAAGCAAAAAGGCTACTAAAGAGGCTGTTTAATTTTTATCTCTAAAGAAAAAGGACCCTAGGGTCCTTTTTTGATGACTGAATAAATGTATTACTTGCTACGTTTTAATTCTTGAAGTTCGTCATTTAATTGTTTGATTGCGGCAAACGCTAACGCACATAGCTTAGGGTAATCAACTGCTAAACTAGCATCGGGTTTAACACGAACTGCTTCTGGAAGTACTGCTTGTACATCCTGTGCAATAACTCCAAAATCCTGTTTACGTAAGAAATAGTCGTCTTCACCGCCGCTAGCACTAATGTAGGCATCAGTCCAATCAAATAATTTCCCGCCAATTGCAATTGCCTTACTTAATGCATCTGGGATTTCTCTAATGTTTTCTTTAAACTGACGATCCGATGCGGCAAAGGAAAATATGTCGCCTGTTGCACGTATCTGACCTGCAGAGGCTGCGGAAGTAGGACTGCCAACATTGACCGAATTAACTGATGCAGCACCGCTTAATCCAAGACTGCCAAAAGTAACAGCAGAATCTGTAGCAATACTTTGTGGCAGGGTTAGAGTTAAATTACCAACCGTAGCCGCAGTTCCGCCGTTGACTAGAACTTGATTTGCTGTTCCAGTAATTGCCCATGTAACGCTATCTTGGAAAGCCAATTGACGATCAGCACTATAAACTGTTCCACCAACATATAAATTCCCGCCAATACCGGCACCACCAGTTACTCGTAATGCACCAGTACTTGCAGAAGATGAATCAGTTGCATTAGTTAATTGTATAACTTTACTCGAACTTGCACCCCGAGTTGTCACAGTTTCTAAAGTTGAAATATTAGCAATAGTAATATTGCCGGTAGTAGAGCTAACAGCTAAATCAGCGCCAGCAGTTAAACTTTTTACACCAGCATTAGTGAGTGTAATAGTGCCGCCTAGTGCTACATTGCCGCCACCGCTCATTCCTGATCCTGCAATTACAGTTACACTATTATTAACTAATGCACCGTTAGGAATATTTGTTAAACTTGCGCCCGATCCTGAAAATAAGTTTGCTGATGCTGTACCAGATACTGTTAAAGTACCAGCTGTCATTTCTTCTACATCGTATATATAATCTGTAGCAGTTATTCTTTCAGCAAAAATATTACGAGCATATAACGATTCAAACGGTAACCCACTACTACCGATAGTAACCGCAGTAGATGTGTTGGGTAACATTTTTAAACCGCTAGTACCATCAAAGCTGACAATATTTGTGTATGTTCCGCCGGCTGTGGTATTAACGTTAACATTAAATATTTTGCCATCGATAACACTGGCGTTTGCTATGCGATTACCGCCTGCTTGAGTAACGTGTAGTTGAAATACCGGAGGGTTACCAATTAATATACCATCATTATCTTGAATTGTTATTTTACTCGGTAATGCGTTTAATTCAGATGTTAATAAGAATTCATCAGCTGAATGATATCCAGGGGTGGAAGCATTAGTTGATTGCACTAATCCAAGTGCAGTTGCTGCTGTACCCCATAGCATATGACCTGATTTAGTTAATACGTTAGTGACACTTACTCCGTGAGTAGCATCTGAACCCGGCATTGTTATACCAGGCTGAATGAATGTTATACCTGATCCTGTGTAAACATCATCTGTACTATCAACATTAAAATGTGGACCTGCATATGAAATAAATGCAATGGTACTATTAACAGTTTCTTTTATAACCGGTGTATCAAGAGTGTTATCGCTGTTTATTACAGTCGATGCAATTGCACCGGTGTTGCCAATCTTGTTATTTGCCGGTCCAATTGGAATATAGTTAGTTCCGTTAAAGGCAAATAGTTTACCTGATCCTTCATCCCACCATAAGTCGCCCTTGTTTGAATCAGAC
>SESA01001057.1_pt1 | contig 15195 bp, 14 predicted proteins | sample 3171451 | NCBI WGS metagenome assembly SESA01 (sample SAMN06051862, study PRJNA518727) | freshwater metagenome | biome: subpolar coniferous forest; feature: holomictic lake; material: water; isolation source: holomictic Lake 227, 8 m depth | place: Canada: near Kenora, Ontario | collected...
TTCAGTAAATGCTTCAGTAAACGCTTCAGTAAACGCCAATGCGTTGCTGCATGAATCACGACGCAAACATTGGTAAGTTGGCGTCATGATCAACGCAAGTCCTTATGTCTTTCGCTGGCTGGAATCGGACCAGGACATTGACAGCGCATTTGATCTTATGCATGAACTACGCAAAGAATTAACGCGTGACACTTTTGTGTTGATGGTGCGCGCCATTGCATCGACCAATGGTTACCGACTTGTTGGCGGCTTTTCCGATACAAAATTAATTTCACTCGCAGGTGTTCATCACAACCACGGCTTGTCGCGCGGCTCGCATTTGCGCGTGGATGATTTAGTGGTGACCAAGGCATGCCGCTGCAGCGGTGCGGGCCGCGCCATGTTGCAATTTTTAGCGCGCGAAGCCAAGCGTCTTGGCATTCCAGCGCTGTTGCTTGACGCGCGCGATGAGGCCAAACCATTTTATTCCAAGCTGGGATTTGAATATCGTCAATCCACTCCGTGCGCCGTGCTGGTGGATCAACTGTTGGCGTAACGGCGCGCTATTTCACTTGCGTAAACAACGCCACGGAGACATCACCATTTATGAATTGGCTTTGCGGTTTTGGCGCGTCGGGCGCTTGAAATGCCTTTAAATCATTGCGCATAATCACCAAAGCAACGGAGCCAGTTCTTTGCGCCAACGCGACTTGCGCCAACACTTGCTCACGCGTGATGAAGCGCGCTTGTTCAAGTGGCAAATTCAATTCATTGTCCAACTCGCCACCAGGACCAATGAAGGTCATGTCAAATCTTTTGGTGGAGTAGGCCACGCAGGTCGCCATGTTGGCATCCACAATCAAAGTGTGTGCTTGCGCAAGTTCCTGCGATTGAGCGCGCAACGTCTCCACGCCAATTTTACTTTTCTCAATCAACGCATCTGGCAACAGCAAGCCGGCAATCATGAGCAAGGGCGCGGGAGAAAACGCCATTCGCATTAGGCGATGAGCAGGAACATGTGTGCGCTGCGCCCAATGATCAAGCGCCGCCCACGCAAGAAGCGCAAGCGCAATCAAGCCAAAGCGCCACGTGGAATTGTCGCGCCATAACTGATCCGCATACAACCACTGATGGCCCGTCAGAATAAATGATGCGCTCAACAGCGCCGCGGCCACAAGAAGCCACCGACCAAGTTGATCAACGAAAGAGGTCTTTTGGTCTTGGCTGAAATAGTGCAGCAATGAAATTGCGATGACGACAGAAAATGCGGGGAAAATAGGCAAAATATAGGCTGGCAGTTTTCCGCTGCTGGCCGACAACAGTAGTAAGGGTAGGGCAATCCACACCCCGCACAGAGAAGCGCCGCGGCCGCGAAAAAGTGATGTGCGAAATCCGCTCCACACTTTGCCAATGTTTAAAGTCCACAACAAGGCGCCAACAGGAAGCATGGGCAGGAAAAACCACCAGGCCTCTGGATGTTGATTGCCATCTGGCGACGTGAAGCGGCGCACATGCTCCACCCAAAAGAAATAATCCCAGAATCCTGGATTGTGTTTGTGAATTTGAATGATCAGTGGCGCCGAAATCACAAGCGCCGACGCGATGGGAACCAGCGGCAATACGAACAAGTCGCGCCAGCGCTTTTGCCAAATCAGCCAACCTCCCGCGATGATGGCGGGAAACGCAAGTCCAAGAAATCCTTTGGTCAAGAACGCGCCAGCGGCCGCGACGCCGCTGAGCACAAGAAAGAACATGCGCCATCTTCGCTGTGAATCCGTGGCGGCGTACACAAACAACACAACGCACGCGGTGATAAATGCAGTGAAAATGCCGTCTAAAATAGCCACATTTCCAAAGACCCAGGGGAAAATCAACGTGAGTTGGACCGCCGTCGCGATTAAGCCAATGTGTGGTAGAGCGCAGATTCTTTTGGCAATGGCGCCCGTAGCAAGCGCAGTGACCAGCGCCGCAAGCGCCGGCGCAAATCGCAATCCCCACGCGTTCTCGCCGAACACCGCCATGGAACTTGCTGTCAACCAATATCCAAGCGGTGGTTTTTCGTAGTAGCTCAACCCCACAAGTTTCAGCGACCACCAATCATGGGTGTGCAACATTTCAAGCGCGATCGCCCCATAGCGAGATTCATCCGGAGAAATAATGGGGCGCAGCGACAGCGGCAACAAGTACAGCAAGGCAAAGAGGACAGTGATGTAACCCGTAATGACTCGTGCGCTCATACGTGGGCAAGAGTATCCGTTCGAACGCAAACCCACCCTTCGCGACCAGGAATTTTTCCAGCTCCAATTGATCCAATTTCAATTTCCGCCTTGGGGCGCATTGCGCCAAATGGGGAAGCAATTTGTTTCCCAAGTGGGGGATTGAAATCGTTTGCAGCGCCGGTAGTTTCTGATTTCAGCGAGGGGGCGAACGCTGCTGTAAGAGTTGGTCTTGTCTGCGTTTCAAGCATGCAGCTGAGCGGCGCAAACGTGTGACCCGCCGCCAACGCTTGGTCAAGAAAGGCTTCAAAACAAGCGGCTTTGGCTCCGCCTTCGCTTTCGGCGTGCACCGTCAACACATGCGGATTGCCATCTGAAATGAGTTGCAACAAGCGCGCGTTCCAGACCTCATCACGGTTTTCCTTGGGGAGCGCCGCCTCATCGTATGTTGGCAAGTCCACTGGAATTTGTGGTTGATTCAGAACGGTTGCGCCAATGCGCGGGCGAAATGCGCGAGCGGGGCCACGACAGTCGCTGCGAAATTGAAATTGACGCGAACGGGCAAAGTTCAACACGCGCTCACTGCAGCGCCAACCCGGGCACGCGGCGCTTTGCGGCTTCTGCCCCATGACTTCCTCAAACGCGTCGCACGCCAAAATCAGTTGCGCTTCAAGCGCCTCATCTGAAAGTCTGTCAATGCCAACTTGCCAAAGATGATGGTCCCAAGCATGCACGCCAACTTCTTGGCCCGCCTTCATGGGCATGCGCAACTGTTCCTGAAAGTGGCGACTGATCACGGTGCCTGGCCACAGCGTGCCGCGAAATAAAATGTCGTATCCATACAGCGACGCGGCTTGCGAGCGCAGCATCTTTAAAAAGAAAGCGGGGCGCAAAAGTCGCCACGCATGTCGACCCATATTGTCGGGACCAAGTGTCACGTACCACGTGGCACAAATGCCGCGCGCCTCTAAAATGCGCAGTAAACGCGGCAAACCATCACGAGTTCCGCGCACCGTATCCACATCCACACGCAGCGCAATGGGGGCAATGGCCACGGCGTGGTTGCTTTAGTGCGATGGACTTCGGGACGCTGGAACCTTGTTGCCCGCCGCCGCGCCAGTTGCTGGCGTGTTTGGCGCCGTCAAGTTGTGCGTCTTGGCGTGTTGGCGAATGAACCAATCCAAAGTTCGCTCCACGCTTTGACGCGTGGAAATTTTTGGCGTCCAACCCAACGCGTTCTTGGCGTTGCGAATGCTTGGCGTGCGATGTTGCACATCCTCGTAGCCCTTGCCGTAGTAGCGGGCGCTTTCAATTTCTTCAAAGCCGGCGAACGGCGGAAAGCATGCGCGCAGTGGATGGCGATCAAAAGCCTCAACCAACATTTCAGCAAGCTCACGAATGCTCGCTTCATTGTCAGGATTGCCAATGTTGAAAATGCCGCCAGTGGCTTTGCCATCCGTGTTCTCAATGATGCGGTACAGGCAATCCACGCCTTCATCCACATCGGTGAAGCAGCGCTTTTGTTCGCCGCCATCCACCAAAAGAATTGGCGTGCCTTCAACCAAGTTCAAAATAAGTTGCGTGATGGCGCGCGAGGAACCAATGCGCGCTGAATCAAGCGTGTCCAAGCGTGGCCCAAGCCAATTGAATGGACGGAACAAACTAAATTGCAGGCCGCGCGTGGAACCGTAAGCCCAAATGACGCGGTCCAAAAGTTGCTTGGAAGCGCTGTAAATCCAGCGTTGTCGATGAATTGGTCCAGTGACCAGATTGGAAGTTTCCTCATCAAAGTGCTCGTCCTTGCACATGCCGTACACCTCGCTGGTGCTCGGGAAAATAATGCGCTTGTTGTAGCGCACGCAATCGCGCACCACGCGCAGGTTCTCCTCAAAGTCCAACTCAAACACGCGTAGTGGATTTCGCACGTACTCAATTGGCGTTGCAATGGCCACCAACGGCAGAATGACATCGCACTTGCGCACGTGGTATTCAACCCATTCACGGTTAATGGAAACGTCGCCCTCGATGAAGTGAAAGCGCGGATGATCCGCGATGTTGCCAATATTGTCCGAGCGCAAATCCATTCCGTAGACTTCAAAGCTTTCATTTTTCAACAATCTCTCCGTGAGATGGCTTCCAATGAAACCGTTCACGCCAAGAATTAAAATAGAAGTTGTTTTCTTTTGCGACGAAAGAACGCGCTTTCCCAAGCGCATCTTGGCGACCAAGTTCATGTCCTTGGCAATTTGCGCGCCGGAACTCCACACGCCATCGGCGGGTTGTGCCTCCACAATTTCTAACGCGCCATTTCCGCACGCCACAATCATTGGATCGGCGCTGAGAATTTCACCAGGCTGGCCCGTGCCTTGCGCGGTTTTGGTGGTCCACACCATGAACTTGCGCTCGCCCGCGAAGGTGAATGCGCCAGGCCATGGGAAAGCGACGGCGCGCGTTAAATTGCGTATTTCCTCGGCGGATTTGGTCCAATCAATGTTGCCGTCATCTGGAGTGCGGCGACCAAACGAGCTGGCGTTCTTCTCGTCTTGCGGCGTGCGCGGCGCCTTGTTGGCTTTAACCAGCGGCAGCAACTCATCAAGTAAATCGCTGGTGGCTTGGCTCATGCTGGCGGTTAATGTGCGCGCGGTGTCGGCAATGTCAATCTTCACCTTGCGCTGACCAATGATGTCGCCCGCATCGGCCTTGTCGCTCATGTAATGCAGCGTCACGCCAGTTTCAGTTTCGCCATTCACAAGCACCCAATTAATCGGGCAACGGCCGCGGTACTTGGGCAACATGGCCGAGTGCAAATTAATGCAACCCTTCGGAAACAACTCGCGCACTTTCGCGCCAACCATGTTTCGATAGTGGCACGACAAAAGTAGATCGGCTTTCATCTCTTTGATGCGCTCGATCCAAATTGGGTGGTCAAGTTTTTCGGGAGCGAACACAGGAATGCCAGCGGCCGCGGCTTCGCGCGCCACGGAGGTGTACCAACCACCTTCGGATGGATCATCACGATGCGTGAACACCGCGACCACATCAAGGCCATTTCGAATTGCTGCTTTCAGCCCCGCGGCGCCAAGTTCGTGATAAGCCAAGACGACGGTCTTCATGTGGTTTCCTTAAAAAGTATGTGAAACAAAGTGTGATTCGATGGGCAATTCCGTTTGCCAATCTAGAAAGTGAGCAATGTCAATCAATCAAGCAACTGTTCGCGCAGGCGTGAAAGCGCCAGCCGAGCCCCGCGATGGTACTTCAGCAAGCGTCTCGCCTACAACATTGTCAAGAATGTAGCGGGGGCGCTCGCGCACGTCCGCATGAATGCGGCCCACGTACTCGCCCATTAATCCAAGCGCCACAAATTGCGCGCCAACAAAGAAAAACAGAATGGAAAACAGCGTGAATACTCCGTTGCCCGCCCATTCCGAGCCAAACACCACGCGCAGAAAGAACAGCAGCATGGCAAAGCCAATGGCCAGCGCGGAAATGCCGCCGCCCAGCCATGTTAAAAGTCGCAGCGGTCCCGCGGTCATGCAGGTGAGCAAATCAAATTGCAAATTGACAAGTTTAATGACGGAGTAATTGCTGTCGCCCGCGGCGCGCGCGGCGTGCGCCACTGGAATTTCCGTGACACGCTTGGCGAACAGATTTGCCAGCACAGGAATAAATGTGCTGCGCTCGCGGCATTGCAACATGGCGTCCACCACGCGTCGCTTGTAGGCGCGCAACATGCAGCCGTAATCGTGCATTTGCACGCCGGTCGAGCGGCGCACGATTGAATTGATAATGCCGGAGAAAAGTTTGCGCGCAAACACATCTTGTCGATCGGCGCGCACGCTGCCCACAACGTCGTAGCCGTCGTCAATGGCGGAGAGCAACTTTGGAATTTCTTCTGGCGGATTTTGCAGGTCCGCGTCCAGCGTCACCATGACGTCGCCTTGCGCGTTGGCAAAGCCGCACAAAATTGCGTTGTGTTGTCCGTAGTTGCGGTTCAGAATCAGCGACTTGATTTCGCCTGGATATGTCTTGGCGGCCTCGACCAACATTTCGCTGGAGCCGTCGCGGCTGCCGTCGTCAATTAAAATAAGTTCCCACGGTCGATCAAGCGTGCGGCACACTTTCACGCAGCGCTCAATCAGTTGCGGCAAATTCAAACGCTCGTTGTGAACAGGAATAACAATTGAAACACTCGACTTCATCGCGCCACTCCGGTCACGGCCACTTTGGCCACGCTTTTTGGCAGCACTTCTTTGATGGCGTCAATGACATCAAGCACGTCCTCGTTGGCCATGTCTGGAAACATTGGAAGCGTGCATATTCTGGCTGAATTCCACTCGGTATTGGCAAGGCGACCCGCGGCCTCTGGGCGATTCTCGCGGTACCAACGGTGCGTGTGCGACGCCAAGAAATGAATGCCCGTTCCAATATTTTTCGCCTTCAGCGCTTCCATAAATGCGCTGCGCTCCATGCCGCAGCGGCGCTCATCAACACGCACAATCAACAAGTGCCGCGCATGTTTGTGCGACCACGTTGGGTCCGCAAGCATGGTCACGCCATCAATGTTTGCAAGTTGCTCGCGGTACATCATGGCCAACTCTTGGCGACGAGCGATCAACGCGTCAAGCCGTGGAAACTGGCTCAGCGCCAACACGGCGTTCATGTCGGGCATGTTTTGTTTGTAGCCAGGTTGCTGCACTTCGGCTTGCGGCGAGCGACCTTGTTGCGTGCGGTCATGCGCGTCCACCGCAAGTCCGTGAAATCGCAGGCCACGAATCTTGGCGGCAAGCGCGCTGTCATCGGTCACAAGCACGCCGCCTTCACCACTTGTAATTGTTTTAATTGGATGCAGCGAGAAAATCGCGGTGCCGCCATTTCCAATTTCGCGGCCTTTGTAATGCGTGCCAATAGCATGCGCCGCGTCCTCTAAAAGATGCACGCCTTTGCGCGCGCACATGGCGCGAATTGGATCAAGATCAACCGGCGCGCCGGAGTAATGAACTGGAATCACAACTTTGGTGCGCTCCGTAATTGCGGCTTCAAGCGCATCGGGCGACGCAAGCAGCGTGTCACGATCGGCATCAACAAAAACATTTCGCCCGCCAAGCAACTCAACCATGTTTGGAGTTGAAATCCAAGTCATGGACGGACCAACAACTTCGTCGCCAGGCTTCAGGCCAATCGCCTGCAAGTACAAATGCATAAGCGCGGTTGCGCTGGTTGCGGCCACGGCTTCCTTGGCGCCACAGCGAGTTGCAATTGCGCGCTCTAACTCCGCAACTTTGGGACCGGTGGTAATCCAACCGCTGCGCAACACCGCAACGACCGCTTGAATGTCCGCCTCGGAAATGGGTGCCTTGCAAAACGGAAGGAAGGTTTCTCGCATGAGCCAAGGATCATAGGGCAATTCTTGGATTTTCCCAATGGTTTGCGCAGAAATTTTTCGATGTGAGAATTGACCTCATTGAGCAATCGGGCAAATGAGGCGCTCAAAAAATGAGTTGCTGGTCCTTCAGTCCAAACAAGTTGTAAGTTCTTTTCTTTTGCGCAAATTGGTAGTGTTGCCCGCATGGACATCCGCACTATCCGTTGCACAAAGTCGCAAAGCCAACTTGTGGTTCACACGGACGCCGGTTGCGTTGCCACCAGTTGGCAAGTGCGTGGCCAAGAAATATTGACGTTGCCGGTGGCGCTTGCGGATTTTGTGAAGTCGCAAAAAACAGGCGGAATTCCGCTGTTATATCCATACGCAAATCGATTGCGCACGGACCATTTCACGGCCGCGGGCAAGGCCGTGGACTTGTCGCGCGACGCAAAGTTAAAGCGCGACGCCAACGGATTTCCCATGCACGGCTTACTCATTCGTTGGCCAGATTGGGTTATGTCCCAGCCTGCGCCAGATGAATTGCAAGCCAGCATTGTGTGGGGCGACCATGCGGAATTATTCGCGGCCTATCCATTCGCGCACACGTTGCGCGTGCGCTGGAAGTTGGGGCAGGGCAAGAATGAAAATGCGAATCAAATCGCGGGGCAAGGCGTAAATCAAATTGCGGATCAGAGTAAACATCTTCAGACCAATCCAAGTGCTGATCAATCCGCGCTCGCCAGCACGCTGACAGTGACCACGATCATTGAAGCGGACAAGGGTCAAGATGTGCCCGTGTCATTTGGGTGGCATCCTTATTTAGTTTTGAACGACCGCGCTAATGCGCAGTTACAGTTGCCCGCTCGCCGCGCTGTTGCGCTGGCGCACAACGGTTTGCCAATTTCCACAGACAATCCTGAGTCGTGGTTGCCAGCGGGCACGCAATCAGCGGTTGCGCCGCTGGATGATTTGTTTCAGTTGGACATGCGCGGGACAAGCGGGGTAGAGCTCGGTAATTCATTTGGCGAATTGAAAAGTTCCACGCAAGTTGCGCCAGCCTCGGCGCCGCAAAACGTGCAAGCATCCAATGAAAAATCAGCGCCAACCGCCGCCATCATTGCGCAGCGGCAACGAATTGAAATGAAATTTCTCAGCGGCTATTCGTTCATGCAAATTTATTCGCCAACTGGCACCAACTTTGTCTGCTTTGAACCAATGACCGCGACTATTAGCGGATTATGCGACGACGGAGTCGCCGTTGTGAAAGCGGGTGAAACGTTCACGGCAGCTTTTGAATTACGCGTGTTGTAAATTATTTTCTACAGACACGCCGCTATTTACGTGCGCTATTGAAATTTCGGCGGCGCCAAATCCCCGACTCACTTACGCAACTGAAATTCCGGCGGCGGCGGACACGCGGGGTTCACCCATTGAATCAGGGCCGACCACCCCGCGCTCTCATCATCATGCGGCAAGTAGCCATGAATGGGGCGAACCACTTCCCAGCCATCTTTCAAGTGCACGGTCAATACTGGGTCTACCAATTCGCCGCGCTCAACCGCCTCCACATATTGATCTGGGGTAAACGCATCTTTGTGTTGCGAGTATCCAGGCAGGCGGCTGCCCGCCACCGAACGCCATAAATTTTCCGTGCGCACCAGTTCACGCGTAACGTCCGTCAACGCGCGCGCCACGCTGTGATGTTGATGACGCGGATGCACCATGATGTCGGCGCAGTACAACGAGTGACCGTTGGGATTGTGATCATCAAATGTTCCGTGCGCAGTCAAAATATCCCACGGGTCATCCAAATGAAAATCAATCATGTTTAAACGCAAGGTGTAATGCGCGCCCGCAACTTCGCCAGTTGGAATGTGCTGCGCCACAAATTGCCCCTGTGGAAAAACGAAATGATGTTCGGCAAGTTCTTGCGGCGTGTAGGGCACATCGTGCGGATACACCACTTTGCAAATTTCAATAAGGGCTGCCATGTCGCCAGGCTCCATCAAGCGAATGCGGTAGTCCGGGTGAAGTCCTTTGGAATGCGGCGTTATGTCTGGCATATTCGCATCATAAGGTGCGGGCATTGTTGCTATCGTTCACGGCATGATGAATCCAAAATCAGTCATAGCTTTGTGCATAAGCGCCCTCATGGTTTGCGGCTGTTCACAAGAGCCCGATCAGAATGCTGATGCCAAGTCGGACGCAACGCAAGTTGCCGCGACCGACTCAAAGATTGGTGCAAACACAACATCTTCCGCGGCGGCAATGCAGACAACTCCGGCCACCGCGGCGTCCGTTGCGCTGTGGGCTGATGTGCTTGAACAAAATCCAGACGCCAAAGTTGTCACCGACGCCGACTTGCGCAAGCGCATTGAGGCGACCAATTTGCCGTGGCGCGTGAAAGATAAACTCACTGGCATTGAAATGTTGCTGGTGCCGCCTGGCGTTTTTGTGATGGGCATGAGCCCTGGTGACGAAACCGCGGAGTCCGTTGAAAAGCCGGCGCACGAAGTCACGCTGTCCAACGCTTTTTATCTTGGTCGCACCGAAGTCACACAAGCGCAGTGGAAGGGCGTGATGCAGCACAATCCAAGCGTGCATAAATGGACCGATGAAGGTTTGACCGAGCAAGAGTCCAACGCAAGGAACGCCACGGATTCATTGCCCGTTGACAATGTCTCTTGGAACGATTGCCAAAAGTTCTGCGCCAAAACAAGTCTGTCATTTCCAACCGCGGCGCAGTGGGAATATGCGTGTAGGGCGGGCGTGCGTAAGCCAACGTACGGCGCGATTGATGATGTTGCTTGGTACGGAAAAAATTCACAAAACAAATCGCACCCCGTGGCAAAGAAAGCCGCCAACGCGTTGGGATTTTACGACATGCTTGGCAATCAGTACGAATGGTGCGCGGATTATTTCGCTGCGAATTATTTTGAGCAATGCAAAATGGGCGTGGTCGATCCAGTCGGTCCCATCCGTGGCGATGCCGGCGATCGCGTGTCGCGCGGCGGTTCGTGGGACAGCGATGAAGCGCACAATCGCGCGTCGTTTCGAACCATGGGATCGCCCGTGATTCCGTATCCCAACAACGGATTCCGCGCGGCAAGGAATCCTTGAACTTTGATTCGACCAACTTGATTGTGAATGTGTTCGCGGGAATTGTGGGCATGGCGTATTTCATGTACGGCAAGAAGCAGCAGAAAGTAGTGCCGCTCATTTCGGGCGTGGGCTTATGCGTGTTGCCGTATGTAATCGACAACAACACTTTGCTTATTTCCGTGTGCGTGGGGTTGGCCATTGCGCCGTTTGTCATCAATATTGATTTATAAATCTACAGCGCGCGGAGAATTGTATTTTGCTTGCCACGCTCACGGCGCCCGCCGCAAGTGGGACCTGTACAACCCACTCAAGATTGCTTTGTGAATGGCTAAACTTGTAAACATGCATTTGATCATCATCGCTGTTGCGGGGCTCGCACTGTGGGGCGTTTGGCGATTGATACGAGCGCAGATAGAGCGTGGTGGCGACGTAGTACAAGACGAATCCGCGCCACCGCAGGTCACGGATGCTGACGCGCGCAAATCTGATCAATCGTGAATGTCGCCGCGCCACTATCTTTGCGCGCATGAAAGAAATGCAGAAACAAATCGCGTCGTTGCAAAGTCGTGTCAAGTATCAGCGCGTGCTCAACATTGTGTTGAGCGTGTTGGTGGTCATGTTGTGTGTCGCGGCCATGAAACCCTATGGCGTGATCACATGCGAAGGCTGGAATGTGCTGGACAAGAATGGCGCGGCGCGCATCACGGCTTTCACCCGTGACGATGGTGGCGCGTGCTTGTGGTGGTACGACATGAACGGCCGCGTGCGCATGGATGCAACCACGCGCGTGAATGGCTACGCGGGTTTGCAGGTGTATGACAAGGCGGGCAAGCAGCGCGTGGCCACGTTCTCACGCGATGACGGCGGCGCGGGCGTTGCGTGGAGTGATGCGAATGAAAAAGTCCGCATTACTGCCGGCAACAATGCCGACGGCGTGGTCATGTTGCCCGTGAAAGATTTGGAAGTTGCGCCTGTCAAGGAACTTGCGCCCACAAAATAGTTTCGGTTGATGCACGACGGCAAGTGACAAAAAAAATAGCGAAGGATAAGTGCGGAACTGAGCGGAATGGAAGTTTTAAAAAACTGAGCGATGCCGCGAACCCTTGATACTGTGAGGTGTAATAAAATTATGGAAGACAACCAAGAAAAAATAATCCGGGATGAAATTGGTTCGTTCAAAAATGGCGGGTCAAGACCCGCGCCTCATCGCAGGACTTTTCTGCGTTTTTATATTCCGCAAATGTATTCCCTATTTGGAGATGACTGGTTCGCGCTTCGGGCTGAAGCATTCGCTCGTTTTTTTGGAACTCCCATTTTTCTTTTCGGACAAACTTTGGTGGTCACAATTTGGATTCTTTTGAACGCGACTGGTTTTTTAAGTTTCGATCTTTATCCGTTTATTTTGCTTAATCTCGCTTTCAGCACACAGGCCGCGTATGCGGCGCCACTTATTTTGCTAGCGCAGTCGCGTCAGGCTGACCGAGACAAGGCGCATATGGAAGCCGATACCCAACACCGCGAAGACATCGCAACACAACACGCTGAGCGGCTCATTCTGGCAGCCATTCAAGCAGAGAAGTTGATTGAATTGGTGAAGCAAAATACGGAACTCACGGAAGTCACAAAAATGCTCGCTCACAGAATTGAGGCGCTCACGGTTGAGATGCATCAAAAGTTGATTCGAGCAAATTGATTTTTAGCGCAGTGGCTGAGCTTCCGCATTCGCAATGTCGGTGCCAGAGCCAACGTGACCAATGTCCCAGTCGGAAGTGGTCTCTATTAAAACCATTTGTGTGCCGTTGACATTGATGGACTGCTCGCCATCAAGTATGTCGCAACCAACGGCCAGGCACATGTGTGGCGTAGTTTTGTTCATGCAGTACACCAATGCAACGGGCGTGCGCTCGTCCACGCTGCGAATCAGCGTTGCCAACAGCAAACTTTTGGAATCACAGTCGCCGCCGTCAAGCAATACTTCCGTTGGCGTGCGCAAGCCGCAACGATATTTTCCATCCTTCACGGCGTCATTGCGTCCATCATCCACCTTGCGATAGGGAATTGCGTTCTGCACAAAACTGGTCAGCGCCTCAATGCGTTGGCGCGCATTTGGTTTGCCTCGTTGGCCGCTCCAATAGGTGTGAATCACCGCATCGGCAACGTCGCGCACTTCTGGCATGGAGCGATCAAGAATCCATTGATGATCCGGCGCGATGCTTTGCGCCGAGCAAATAATTCCGTGCTGCGCCAAGGTTTCCGTGATGGCTTTTTCAATTGCCGCCTGCGAGCCGTCGCCAACTCGATACGCCACGGATTCAAGCACGTGCTCAGGAAATCCAAAGTAGCGCTCGAAAGAGTCAGCCCACGCCTCATTCACTTTTGCGGAAATCCGAATGGTCATGGGCGTGCAACCCGCGGTCAGAAATTTGGTGTCGCCTTCGCGGCGCGCAATGCATGCTTGGTCGTCGGTCCACAAAGAAAATTGTAAATTTTGCAAGCGCGATCGTGGCGCTAGAAAAATGTGTTGCGATTCGTACCACGCGCGGAAGTCGGCATTTTGTGTCAGTGCAAGCGCGCTCTCAAGCGCGGCGGCGGCGGATTCGGCCGTGACCGGGGCGGCGGGGGTTGTGTTGCCGTTTGTGTTTCCAGCCGCGCCACCAGTTGCGGGAACAGTTGTCGCGCCAGTGTCGGTTGTGGCCGCGGGCGCAATTTCATGCGCGGCCGTGCGCGTCATGGCGCCTTTGCGAATTGGTCTTTTGCGATCCGGTGAACGCATGCCACTTGGTGAGGACATTGGAGTTGCAGTTTGATTTCCTGTGACTGTGGTGGCTTGCGAAGTTGGCGCAGGGGCAATTGATGCAGCCGCAAAACAAGAACGCATCATTTCACAAGGCGCATTCAGCGCGCACGTGGCGACCAAGATCGTGACGTACAAAGTTGGCATGGTGTGTTTCATATTGCGTTCCTTCATGGAGTGCACATCTTGCGCGTGGCGCTTTGCAAGCATTGCGCTGCGCCTTTAAGTATTCAGTCTAGCACTTCGAACCAATTGTCAGAAATGGCTTGATGAGCAAAAGAATGACAACTGCGGCGATTGAGGCAATGATTGCATTCAAGCCTCCGTCCATCACGCTGGCCGCAATGCTCCAGCCAGCGAGCGCCATATAAATAATCGGTGTCACTGGATACAACGGCACGCGAAAGGGACGCGGCGCATCGGGCATGGTTCGGCGCAGAACAAGCACCGCGGCAACGGAGAGCGACGAGAAAACATTCACCAGCACCGTGAGCAGCCCAAGAATGTCATCAAGATTTCCAATCGCAAGTGATGCAAGGCTGGCGGCCGTGACCACAACAAGCGCGCGCGTTGGAACCCCATTGCTCTTGCGCACGCCCGTCCATGCAGGAATCTCGCGCGCGTGAGCCATGGACTCAAGTATGCGCGCGCCGGTGATCACGCCTGAAACAAGCGTTGAAAAAAACAGCAGCGCAATCACGCCAGTCATTGCGTCTCCCATGGCTGTTCCAAAAATCAAGCGCGCGGCCACGCCACCAATGGCTTGCATTGGCGCGCCATTTGTTTCCAGCATGGCGGCCGGATCAATCACACGCAGAAACACAAGGTTCACGCCGATATACAGCGCAAAGACCAGCACGATTGCGCCAATGATGGACAGCGGAACATTGCGACCTGGCCGCTTTATGTCGCCCGCAATATCCGCGCCAGTGGACCAACCCAGATATGCGAAGCTGACAACAAGCGTTGCGCTTGCAACGGAGCCGGAAATAATTCCGGGATAGGTGGCCGCCTCCTTCAAAACAGGCGCGACCATGCGCGATTGAATCGGCCAGAAAAGTCCCGCGCACACAAAGAGCGCGACAAATCCAATTTTAATAATCGACAGCGCTGTGTTGAATTTATAACCCGCATGCAAGCCAAAAAGTTGCGACACGAACGCGGCGGCAATCGTGAGCGCGGCAATCAGGTTTATATCTAGCGGCTTGGGAAGCAGTTGGTTGACATATTCGGCAAGCAACAGTCCGACCACGGCCAGCGAAAGAAAGTAGCCGCACAAAATGGTGACCATAGCCACCAAATAGCCAGTGGTGCGTCCGAATGCGCGGCGCGCAAACTCAACGCTGCCGCCAGAACATGGAATCATGGCGCCAAGTTCTGCAAGCGATAGGCCGCCACACAATGCCAGTATTCCGCCAATGATCCAAGCGGCAAGAATATTTTCCGCGGTGCCAAGCTTGGCGCCAAATTGTCCGGTGAGCGAAAAGATTCCGCTACCCACCATGGATGCGACCACAATTCCAGTCGCGCCAATAGAACCAATCACGCGAAAGTGATCTGGTTGTTTATGATCGCTATTCAGTTGCGTACTGCTCATGATGTCAGGCTAGATGATTTCGCAGATGAAGCCACGGGCGCTTAAGCAACTCGTGCTACTGCGTGATCATGGCTGCTACCACAAGCGAATTGAGCACCCGCACAAGCCCCACCCTTTCTGCAAAGCGTTTCACTTTCTTGCCCCG
>SESA01001063.1_pt1 | contig 15151 bp, 8 predicted proteins | sample 3171451 | NCBI WGS metagenome assembly SESA01 (sample SAMN06051862, study PRJNA518727) | freshwater metagenome | biome: subpolar coniferous forest; feature: holomictic lake; material: water; isolation source: holomictic Lake 227, 8 m depth | place: Canada: near Kenora, Ontario | collected 2013-06-25...
GCCAATGGTTGTGAGAAAACCGGTACACTTAGCGTGACCCAGCCAGATGCATTGTCAATAACAGCTCATGTTGAACATGTGCTATGTTTCTTCGGAACCAATGGTTCAATCAGCCTGACAGTTTCGGGTGGGACTAAACCCTATGCTTATGCATGGAGTAACAATCCTTTCGAAGATGAACCAACTATAACGGGTCTTAATGCAGATACCTATACAGTTACAGTGACCGATCACAACAATTGTACAATAAATGGTACCTGGGTCATTACCCAACCTGTTTCACTCACAGCCAACGGTCATATCACTTCTGTAACCTGCCATGGTGGTAATGATGGTACGGCAACGATTTCCGGGATTGATGGTACGCCACCATACACCTATTATTGGAGTACCGGGAAAACCACTCAGACAATCACTGGTTTGACATGGGGTTATTATGCGGTAACGGTCACCGATGCCCATAGTTGTATAGCCCCGAGCCATCAGGATGTCACTGAGCCAACGGATATCACTCACGGAGCTTCGGTAACCACAGTAATTCCATGCTTTGAAGGAACCGGAACTGTAACTGTAACCGCAAGTGGCGGAACAGGTGCCTTTACTTATACCTTTAATGGTGTCACCCAGTCAACAGGCGTCTTCAACGGCATTTCAGCACATATCGGCTATACCTATTTTGTGAAAGATGCCAATAACTGCGAGAAAAACGGTACACTTGATGTAAGTCAGCCAAATTTACTGACTGTGTCAAAAACGATTACACCTGTGTCATGCTACACTTACAGCAACGGTGCGATCGATATTACTGCTTCCGGCGGAACTCAATTCAGTCCAACGCCTGCTTATCACTATTTGTGGAGCAACTTAGCTACAACAGAGGATTTGACCGGCCTGACTACCGGTAACTATTCTGTTACGGTTACGGATGCACACGGATGTACAGCTATAGGCGAATATACTGTTTCTGAACCCGCCTGGTGGTCCTTCGGAATTGATGGATATCAGACAGTGTGCTGCAATACCAGCACAACCAATTCAGGTCCTGTAACTTATACTGTAATGGGTCTTGCCGGAACATATTTCCCGCCAGTATCCTATCAATGGGTTGTTGAGGGAGGTACCATTTTCGATGGCCAGAACTCACCCACAATCCGTGTCTACTGGTCATGCTGCGGAAACGGGAAAGTCTATTTGACTGTAACTGATTCCAGACCATGCTCACTCACCAAAATGATTCCGGTCACGATTACTCCGACACCTGCACCAATTATCGCAGGGCCGGTAACAGTCATTGCCAATGATCTGTCGGAATATGAAGTTTCTAATTATGTGGCACCTGTTGCACCTGCTTTAGGACATCTGTTCACCTGGACTGTCCAGGGAGGCACGATTGTCGACGGTTGGGGTACCAGTAAAATCCATGTAAGGTGGGGAAATTATCCTTCTTGCGCCTGTGAACTGGTAACTGTTTGTGAATCAACACAATTAACACTTGGTGTTCCTGGTTGCACAGGTTGTTCAACTGTAGGTATCACCTTGTTGCCACTTCCATCCGCTATCAATTTATCAGGTACTGTTTACTACAAGAACGGAATTGTTTATTACATGACTCCGCCTACAGCAAATGTAAACGGAACACCAATGAATGGTGTAACTGTTAAGCTCAAAAATGCTACCACCCACGCGGTTGTTGCTACAACAGTTACCGGTCCGAACATGAATGATCCCTATACTGGCGATCCCGGATACTATTCCTTTATGAACGTTCCTGCCGGCACCTACAACCTTGAAGCTACCTTTGGCGGACCATTTTACGGTAACAATGCAACGGATGCTCTTTTGATCCAATTGCATGTTCTTGGTTCACCACTGCTTACAGGTTTAAAACTCTCTGCTGCAGATGTAAGTGCAAGCGGCCTTCCTATTTCAGGATTGGATGCACTCTATGTTAAACTGCGTACTGTAGGTTCTATCACATCCTATCCTTCAGGCGACTGGACATTTGAAAGTCCGGTTGTATCGACCTTCCCGTCAGTTGTTGATTTTGCTGGTCTGAACTTTGGTGATGTAAACGGTTCCAATATCCCAACTGGTGTGAAGGATGTTAGCTTCATGTCTGTTGTTGATGACAGAACCCAAACCGTCCTCTCTGGAGAAACCTTTAACTATGAAGTAAGGAGTAGTAAAGCTGCCGAATTGGGCGCTATGACTCTCTTCATGGGTTATGACAAAGATCGCTTTGATGTTGTTGATGTAAATACCTCATTCAATGATGGAATGAAGTATGTTATTGAAAATGGCGTTGTTGCGATTGCTTGGTCAGACTCCAAACCGATGTCGGTGAAGAATGACGACGCGATCTTTACACTTTCGGTAACAGCAAAAGCACAAATCGATGAGCCTTCACAGATCTTTAGTGTAAGGGCTGGAAGTGAATTTGCTGATCCATCGGGTAACAGGTATGATAACTTCGACCTGAAGTTAGCCAAAGTTGTTACTCCGGCCGCGAAAGAGTTCTCGATGTACAACTTCCCGAACCCATTCACCAACAATACGAATATCGTGTATACATTGCCTGAATCTGGCAAGGTAAGGCTGGTTATTACCAACATGTTTGGTCAGACCCTGCGTACCCTTGTTGATGACTCACAGGCAGCCGGTACCTACACGTTTACGGTTAACCCCGCTGATTACAACCTTACTCCAGGCGTTTACCTGTATAAGATTGAAGCAGCAGGCACAACTGATACCTATGTGAAGATTAATAAAATGATCTTTGCACGGTAACCAACCATGAGGCAAGAAGGCAACAGTTTTTCTGTTGCCCTCTTGCTTTCTTAAACTTAAAAAATTTTTTCAACACTTCCAGCCTGAAATAATAATGAAAAATATATTCAATTTTTTCTTTTCATTTATTCAGTGCATTTTCACGACTGCGCAGGATCTTTCCGCTAAAGCGGTGAAGTTCTGCGCAGCCCCGGAAGTGTTTTTGCCGGTGCAATCGGGATTCAATGTCGGTTTTACCTTTTCGGACAATTCCATGTTCAGCGATTTATTAAACAATAAAAACTCAATTGTTTGTTTTTCAGCAAGAGAAAACAAATTCTATTTCTCTGCTTTCTTCAAAAATATTCCACGTTCTCCAGTTTCGTTTTATGCAGATAAAAATATTGGATCTTTACCTTCACACATTACTATTTATACTTGATCAGTAACTTCAATGCCCTGTTAATGAAAGGGTACATTATATATTTAAAGTAGTCAGAAATAAATAAACATACATACAATCCGAAAGTATAAAACAACTTAATAATTGAACCCATGATTAGGAAATTTACCCTGTTCTTATTCTTGACATTGTTCCTCGGAACAATCTCATTCGGTCAAACGGCTATGCTGGAAACAAAAACAGCATTTCCCAATACGGCCGCTGCTGTTGAGCTTACTGTCGGTGATTTTACCGGCATAAACTCACTCACATTTCATATACACTATAACCCTGCTGTACTTTCCTGGAGTGGAATGACTTCTTCTGCATTAGGCGGAATGACAGCCAATGTCTCAGATTCGACAATTCATATTGTCTGGACATTAAGTTCAGGATCAGCAACGGTTTCCGGTGTACTATGTAAATTGAATTTCACTTACCATGGAACCACGAGTGTTCTTGGTTTCCTGCCATCCTGTTATGTTACAAAACCAGGTTCTCCCAATCCTATCCCTATGCTCGTGGGATATACCAATGGCTCTGTTGGTCCTAATTGCAGCACCACGCCACACGTAACACTCAGCCCTGCAATTGGAACTCCGGGAAATTATCCTGTCAATGCTGTCACAATCCCGATTACTTTCTCAGGTTTTGGAACCAACACTGCTGCTATAACACAGAAAATCAGTTATGATGCATCCAAATTATCGTTCATATCTGTTTCAGGTCAGGGCAACCTTGCCGGAGCCACTTTTTCTGCAAGCAATGGTGTGATTACCATAGCATGGACAAGTAATCCTACCTCAGCCGGGAAGGATATAAATACGACTGTATCTACCTGGATGCACCTCAATTTTGCTTACAACGGACCCGGTACAGCTGCTGTTGAATTTGCACCCGGCTGTGTGATCACAACCGGCACGCCTACACTTGCCAATGTTGATGTATGTTATGCGAATGGCGGGGGGGTTACACAGGTACTTCCTTCATCTTTAGCAACACTTGGCAGTCTTATAGGGGTTATCCAGGGTGACAGTATTGAAGTTCCGCTTTCCTTTACTAATTTAGGAAATGTTTCTGGCTTTACCCTTTATATCTATCTCGATTACCCGGTAATGACCTATACCGGAATCAAAGACCTTGATCCGTCGTTAACAACGATGGTTACAGTAAATCAGGCAGGCACAATGCTAACCGTACTGTTTGTCAATGACCCTACTAGTCCGATAATTCTTCCTCCAGGTACATTTACATTTTTCAAGATAAAATTTCATTATAACGGGATGGGAACAGGACATGTGAACTTTTTAGGGAACTGTCAGTTTACAAATAGCAGTTATGAACCCATGAACGTTGGATATACTAATGGTTCGGTTGCACCCGGTTCACCCTCCTTCCCCCCGCCTTTTCCTACCGTTACCCTGGGTTCAGTTACCGGAAACGCCGGTTCTGAGGTACTTGTTCCGATTTATATCAATGGATATACCGCTAACCCTCTTGGAGCTGCAACCATGTTTATCGGCTATGATCAGACCAAACTCGCTTTCAGCGGAATAACAAACAACACTTATAATGTAAATTATTCATCTGTCGGCAATCAGATAAGTATTGCCTGGTCTGACCCTACCGGGAAATCCCTGACAGGAGGCACCTTCCTTAATCTGAGATTTACGTATTATGGCGGAGGCGGCAGCGCTTGCTCTTCTGATATCTACTTCAAAAACGATAATACAACACAACAGGCATGCGAACTGGCACATAATGTCGTGCCTCCTCTGCCCGCTCCTCCTTATGTTGAATTTGTCCCTGCACACTGGATCAACGGCGGGGTAAATTTATTCCCTGCTTCTCCATCTATAGTTGGTCCGGCAAATCCCATTGCCGATTCCTATGTTACCTATAGTACAAATGAGTTGACAATGATAAATTATAACTGGACTGTTACCGGAGGCTCTATTGTTCCTCCGAATAATACATCATCTGTATCGGTTCATTGGGGCTTGGCAGGCCCTGGCACCGTCAATTTAAGTTATACCAGCCCGGGTGGTTGCAATCTGTTTAACAGCAAAGCAATTACGATTCTCACCACTTCAGGTACTTCAACCCTTGAAGGGAGGGTTACTTATGATAATGTTTCAAATCAGGGAATGAACGGCGTTCAGATTTCACTTTATAACTCAATGTCTACTCTGGTTGGGACTACTGTTACTGCTACGGATTTAGGGGGTAACGGCCATTATTCGTTTTCCGGCGTACCCTACGATGATTACACCATGGTAGTAAATCTCCCTACTTGCCTTACTCCTGCATGCGCTCATTGGGGTGGCGTGTTTGGCAGCGATGCACTGCTTGTTGAGCTGAATACCTCAGGCGTTCTGGTTCCGCCCCTTACGGGTTTGCATTATACTGCAGCCGATGTAAATGGAATTCTACCGGTAAATGCCACGGATGCGCTGTTAATTAAGTTGCGCATTGTCGGGACCAACAACTTTTCGGTACCTGATTTTGTGTTTGACAATGCGATAATTCATAATTTTACCGATCCGACCATATATAATTTCAGTTCACTCTGCGCGGGTGACGTAGATGGTTCGTACGACCCGGTTTATGGTGTAAAAAATGCTTCGTTTATTGCCACAGCAGAAGATGAGATCATGACAGTTCCTGTCAACAAATCATTTTCATATGTTCTGAAAAGCGGTAGTTCTGCACAACTGGGGGCTATGACACTGTTCCTTGGATATAATCAGGATCTTTTTGAAGTGGAAAAAATCAACACTTCACTCGACGGGATGGAGTATTCGATCAAAAACGGAAAAATTTCGTTTGTTTGGTCTAACATTTCCTCCAGACAAGTACAGGTCGATGATGCTGTTCTTTCGTTACAGTTGAAAGCGCTGAAACCAATTGCAGACCCGACCAGCGTTTTCACCCTTCAAAAGGGATCAGAGTTTGCCGACCCCGGTGCCAAAATTCTGAACGATATGAATCTGAAGTTAGCCAAGGTAATAACCAACAACCCTGCCAACGCGTTTTCGATCTTCAACTATCCGAATCCGTTCATGAATTCAACCACCATCGTATATGAATTACCTGCTTCAGGATATGTGCATCTTGTTTTAACTGACCTCTATGGCAAGCAGATTTCGATGCTGGTGAACGGAATTCAGGAGGCTGGAATGCATTCGATTTCTTTCAACCCTGATAGTTATAACATGTCATCCGGAATGTATCTCTACAAGATCGAGGTGAAAACCGGATCCGACACTTATTCAAAAATCAATAAAATGGTATACACACAGTAACTTTAAAATGGATGAAGAGGCATTTCACCCTCTTCATCCATTTTAAAAAAGATACAAGGAGAAAAAAGCATAATGAAAAGGGTTGTCTTAAGTAAGGTGAACATTTTTATTATGCTTTTTTTTTATTTCAGCATGATAATCAAGGCACAGGATCCCTACCTGTCCCTCAGTAATGTCGGGATTTGCAATACACAATCTGTTTTAATACCCCTTTCCGGAAGTAATTTGTCAAATATCGGATCGATGACACTTTATATTGGTTTTGATGACCAGATACTTTCGTTTGATACAATAGAAAATATTGCCCCTCAACTGAAGAACGGGCTTATGTTTAACCTTCTTCCCAATCCCTCCAGGGTTGCCATCGTGTGGAGTAGCGTCACCGGCACCCAAATTCAAAACCTCACCATTCTGAACTTAAAATTTAATGTGCTGCAACAAACCGGGAATGTTTCTTTTGCGCCCGGCTGTGAGATTGCAGATCTTTCCTTGCATATAGTCCCGGTTAATTATATAAACGGCTCAGTATACCCTGCTATTCCTGTTATATCTTTAGAACCGCAAAATAGAACTGTTAAGTCCCAGGCCAATGCAGTTTTTGAGGTAATCTCACCGAATGCCTCAGAATTTACCTGGCAGGAAAGCCGTACCGGCGGAAGTATCTGGATGGATATAACAGATGGAGCAACTTACAACGGATCACATACTGCAACGGTTACCATTAACAGTGTTCCAACCCTATTCAACCAATATGCGTACCGGTGTATTCTTAAAAATGAAAATTGTCCTGCGATAACCAGTCAGGCAACTTTATCAGTCGATTCGGTGTCTGGTATTAGTGACGATCCTCTGATCGAATCATTGCTTATCTGTAATAAACCAAATCCCTTTACCGAAAGTACCACCATCGAATATCAGGTTCCGGAACAGGGTTTTGTTTCGATCGGAATATTTGCACTGACCGGTAAATGTATGGTTAATATCGTGGATGAATATAAGAAAAAAGGAATGTACCAAATTGAAAATAATTTCGTATCTTTGCCAACTGGATTATATCTTTGTCAATATGTATTTAATAATCATTCCAACGTTTTTGTTACCCGATTTAAAATGGTAAAAATTAACAAAAATTAGCTTAATAACGCATAAGTAATTGAATCTTAAACGTACTACAAAAAAAACAGACATACTAATGAAAAAAATTACGTTAACGATACTAATGATGGTGATCTTAGGATCGATATCATTTGGGCAATACACCGCATCGCTTCAAACAATAACAGCAAGCCCCGGCGAGAATGTGGCAGTGAACCTCACTGTGAATAATTTTAACAGCATCGGATCCTTCCAATTTTTCATTAAGATAGACGTCGCCGTTTTAACCTTTCAGAATATAACAAATTTTTCTCAGACCGGTCTGATGTCTTATGTCACTGGTGATACATTGCGAATTTTATGGACCAATACATCGCCGTACAGCTGGGGAAATTCAACATTGATGACCCTTAACTTTAAATATAATGGCTTAACCAGTCCTATTAACTTTCTTCCCGGTGCTTGTGAAGTCGTTAAACTGGTTGGTTTTGTTCCCACAATCCTTACCGGAACATTCAACAACGGCGGCATTAGTCCGTATTTACTCAATACGCAACAGGCTCACATCGATATGAAAGCTTCAACAACGGGTCAGATTGTTGCCGTTCCTTTGACCTATTCCGGGCTGCCTGGAACAACCGCTGGTTCTATCACTCAAAAAATTACCTACGATGCGACGAAACTTACATTTATCAGCGTAACAGGCACCGGCCTGCTCAGCACTGGTATCACTCATTCGGCATCAGGAGGAATTATCACCCTTGTGTGGACAAATCCTTCAGGAGCCCAGATCAATACACCGGGATCACAATTTAATCTGAACTTTCTGTATATTGGCAGCAGTTCTACAAACCTGAATTTCAGTACCGGTTGCATTATCGGCGCTGCAGGTACAGGGGCAAACATCGCGGTTACTTATTTCAACGGAGGTGTTTTTCCTTTAAACCTCGCTACCTCCTTTGCAACTCTGCCCACGTTAAACACTGCCATTCAGAATCATGCGATTGATGTTCCCATTACATTGTCGGGCATGCCTGCCGGTACCAACAATTTTAACATTCACCTTACCTATGATAATCCCAGGATGACATTTTCAAGCGTTACCTGTGCCTATCCGATTACTACGAGCTCTTCAGGAAATACCATTTCCATTGCCTACACAAACACAGGTTCTCCTCCCCCATCCATTAACGGTGCATTCCTGGTGTTGCACTTCTGGTATTATGGCATCGGAACCGCGCACGTCAATTTTTCAGGCGGTTGCCAGTTTTCAGTTGGCTCGGCGCCCATTCAGGTTGCCTACACAGATGGTTCGGTTTCCCCTGCACCCATTACAGGGCATAATTGCCATATAGGCTTTATATCCGCAAGCTCCGGAAGCATGGCATCGGTTCCTGTAACTTTTACCGATATGCCTACAACCATCGGCTCTGTAACCATGATCATGACCTATGATATTACAAAACTCAGCTATGGAACTCCAACCTTTTCCCATGCAGGCACATCCATAATCAGAAAAGGAAATGTAATTTACGTTAGTTGGTCGAGCAGCACCCCCACCAATATCAATACGACTCCTTTTGTTACCCTTAATTTCTTTTACAATGCCGGCAGCGGCAGCGATTGCGGCGCTTCAGTTGTATTTAACGACGGCTGTGCGGTTTCCGAAACACCCTCAGGAGCTACTGTCCCCGTCAACTGGTTCGACGGAGGCGTGGATTTGAAGTTCAAAATCAGTGGGACGCTGAAATACAACAGCGACCCAAATCCCCGGATTCCATTGGAAGGTTTCACCGTTATCCTGAAATCGGGTGCGAGCATCATTGCCAGTACAACTACACATGCAGTGACCGGATACTACGAGTTTTATACAACCAATGGAACCTATACCCTGGAGGCTTCGGCTCCTGTTACATCTTCATGGTACGCAGATACCGAGGATGTAACTGCCATTAACGATTATACCGGCGGATATGACGGCATTCCTTATCTGAATGACCTCAGACTTTTGGCCGCAGATCTTAATCAGAACGGGTATGTTGACACTGATGATGTTACTGACCTTAATGACAGAACCGGCGGATATAGCAATCCTGACTACACAGCACCTGACTGGGTGTTTGAAACTCCCAGTATCACCATCAGTTGCAGCGATGCACTGAACATTGATTTTATGGGTCTTTGCTCAGGCAATGTTATTGGGAGTAACCCAACCCCGAATGAGTAATTCTAAAGACTATTCTAAGATATTTTAAATAGAAAAACCATGAAAAACAAACTGATATTCCTACATTCTTATATAATTGCGCTGGTGTTCCTGCTTGCCTCTATAACAGTTATCGGGCAAAACCCAGTTGTTAAAATTGACTTTAATTCAACCGGCCTTGTACCGGGCAGTACCGTCACTGTGCCTATTTCGATTACAGGCGACGAAATTGGAAACTGGCAATTTCTAATTTGGTACGACCGAGATGTTCTGACATATGTCAGTGGTCTTACGACTCCTAATATTCCGGCAGGAGGGATTTGGGCACAGAAATTTGATTTTTCCACACCTCTTGGAAATTATCCCAACCAACCTTTGATCCGGGTTGCCTTATCGGGGATTGGCGCTGCTTATGCACCTGGGGTTACTTATCCTGTAAATGGTAATCCAAATGTATTAAACCTTACGTTCACATACAATGGTGGCACAACCGATATATTGTTTGTCAATCTTTCAGCTACGACAGGAAGTGGCGCAACATATTTTACTTTTATCAGGGCTAAACCTTATCTCACTATATGCCTTCCTCCAACATCAACCTTTATCAATGGTTCTGCCAGTGGCGATTACGCGACTATCACTTCAGTAGCCGGCGGTGGCAATTGGGGAACTGCAGCTTCCTGGGATTTGGCTAAAGTGCCGAACCGCTCAAATAAAGTTGTGATCAACAGCAATCCGGCCACCCCGTTAATCAACGAAGCGGCACATATCTGCACTGGTGGTTTGACCATCAACACGGGCAAAGCGATGACCAACAATTTTCCATTGACCGTAAATGGCAACCTGCTGCTGAAATCCGTTGATCTGACAGGTTCAGGTTCATACATTGACAACAGTACAACCACTGTTGCAGGCACAACTAAAGTCGAACGATACATGACCGGAAACTGGAATGGTATCACTTTGCCGCCTCCCTCAGGAACATTATTTCATTATGTGTCATCGCCGGTATCAAATTGCAATGCCTACAATGCTTTCTATGGCAATTTACTTTTCACTTTCAAAGAAGATAGTATTGTTCCCAGTTGGGTTTACATCAGAGACGGGAATATGCCTTTGGCTGTGGGGAAAGGTTATAATGCTGCCACAAAGTCGGACGGAGTGATCACTTATTACAATGGGACACTGAACAAGGGAGATATAACCATCAACTTGACAAAAAACAGTTTTGGTCCACCATCGCCAGACTTCACCGGCTACAACCTGATTGGAAACCCCTTCCCTTGTTCATTTGACTGGTCTACTTTTTCACCTCCATCAGGCATGGACGCCGCTGCATACGTTTATGATTTCGACCGATATAAAGTTAAAATACCCGGGGTTCCCGGAACATTCGACGGGATTATTCCTGCCGAACAAGGGTTTTTTGTTAAAACGACAACCAATAATTTAAGTTTAACACTTCCTGCCAATAAAAGAGTACATACCTCTCCTGAAAAATATTTCAAAAGCAGTTTTTCAGATTTGCTGTCTTTAAAGATTGCCGGTAACGGTAAGGAAGACGAAGCGTTGATCTATTTCGATGCTGATGCAACCGAAGGTTTTGATCCTCAGTTCGATGGTTACAAACTTTACGGAGCTGATGCAGCGCCGCAATTGTTTTCGATTTTGCCGAACGACAACCTTACCATAAATACGTTGCCCTCGGTCAATTCAAACCCGGTCGTTGCTGTTGGCCTGAAAGTCGGGGTTACTGAAACCTATACCATCACTGCTTCCGGTATGGAAACATTTGCCAATGGTTCGGATATTTACCTTGTAGACCTCTTTTTAAACAAGACGCAAAACCTGAACAACAACCCTGTATATGAATTTACTGCTTCGCCCGGAAGCGATATGCACCGGTTTGATGTTCATTTTGCTCCAACCACCGGCATCGCGCAGGGTACTTCGAACAATATAAAGATCTATGCAGCAGAGAAAAGCGTATATGTGAATGTCCCGATGGCGTTGCAAGGCGTGATTATCGTGTACGACCTGCTTGGCAAAGAGGTGAAACGTCAACCAATCGAGGGCAATATGCTGAACAAGGTTAACCTGAATGTACAACTCGGATATTATCTTGTTAAAGTTCTTGGCGACAAATCGACGGTTTCAGGAAAAGTTTTTATCCGGTAATACAATTATCCACCAGCTAATCATACAATATATATAATATGAAAACCTTAAAATTAATATTGGTTCTTGTTGCAATCATGGCCTTACCCCTGCTCAGCCTGTGTGATGTGCCACCTCCCCCACCAGTTGGTGGAGGCGGCGGTACCCCCGGCCCGGTTGGTGCACCTATCGACGGAGGAGTTAGTATTTTATTAGCGATGGGAATGGCCTATGGCGGTAAGAAGCTTTACACCATGCGTAAAGAGAAGGATAAACTTGAAATTGAAACAGAAGCGTAGCATTGTTAACTTTTCCAGGTTATAGAACCTGTTTGAATTATTATCAGAACTGGTTTTTCTATTGATTCTTGTGTATCATATCGGAGTTTATGGATGACCGGTTCTTTTTTTTAACCTAATTAATAAACGTTATACCATGAAAAAAAATGGAATTGTTACCGCATTATTTATTGTATTGATCTCCTGCATGGGATATGCACAGAAAATTGACAGTGTTGCCATTCCTGAAATAATATGGAACAGGATGCTTTTAACTTATCCGAGTACCCGGGTTTATCCTGTAACGTGGACGAAAGAAAAAGGCATATACAAAGGCGAACTGACTATTATGGAAAAACCGGCGTTTGCCTTGATTGATTCAACCGGACGATTGATCAGGAAAGAAAAGAGGTACCCTGAAACCCATTTGCCCACACAGATCAAGGATGAGCTGACAACAAAATTTCCGGGGTATAAAATCATAGACATCTACCAATTCACTGATGAAAAAGGGATACAAACCTATAAAACAACCTTTCAATGTGAACAGACGATAATCTATAATACTGACGGAAAGCCTGCAGCAAAGTAGCGCCAAATTGAGTCTACTCCGAAAACTCTTTTTCACCGCTAAGTCGCAAAGACGCGAAAATTTACATATTGAGCCCACTCCGAAAAATCTGTAAAAAATGTTCGCAGTCAACCTACCCACCCCCGACCCCTCCCTTGTAAAGGGAGGGGAGCGGCGCTACTATGCCAACAGCAAGATATACAGTATTTTACCTGTGCAAAGCCTTCCCCTCCCTGCGGGCAGGAAGGGGTCGGGGGTGGGTAGATTCACCTAAATATTTTTTACGGTTTAGGCACAGGTGGATTTATTATCCCTCCGCGGATTTGAAATTCATGCGCAAAGTAATTTACAGAGTCTCGATTATCAGTATTATTCAGGTAATATAAATAGAGACTCCGGTAAGCCTCAACCGGAACAGGTTTTATCGTAAGGGAGCGGCGCCACATGGCTGCCGCTTTTTTATTTTCACCCTGGTAAACATAATAAAGACCAAGATTGTAAACCGCCACGGAATTTACAGGGTCAAGGCTTACTGCAATTTCACAGCACTGGGCAGCTTTATGGTAAGCATGGTTCCTGAAGAAATCATTCGCTGATATGATACACAGGTTTACATAATTCCTGGTCGCTTCCGGGTTATGAAATCCTAGTTCGTGTGCTCTGGTAAGGTAACGGAATGCAGTGTCATACCCTTTTTTTTCGGTAAAATAGAGCATACCCAGGTTGTAAAGAAACCTTGGGTACTCCTTTAACGCAATAGCCTCTCTTATATATTTTTCAAACATGATGTAGTCGCCTTGCTTGAAATAGTAACGGCCAAGAAAATGGTAGAACCAGGCTCTGTTTGGGTTGTATTCTATGGCGGACTTCCAAAAAGCGACCGGACTCCGGTACTTATTTCCGGTATCGAACGAGAAAGCTGAGAAAATAATGATCATCAGGCTGAAAACAACCATGCCAAATTTCCGGTTAAAACCACTCTTTAAATCGGGTATGAGGGCAAGAAGAACGATCAGTAATCCTGCAATGGGAAGGTAGCCGCGATGCGCGAGATATTCATAACTGTCGGGGGCACTTACCAGGCGGACATACATATTCGGAAGGCAAAAAAGAATAAACCAGGCTGCTCCGAAGATAATCAGCGCCATATTGCTTTTCCCGAACCGGATGATTAATATGCAGGTAATTAATGTAAACAGGATCCCAAGACTTGTTAAAACCCAGGTAAATACAGGGGTTGCCGCATAGTTGAACGGAAGAAAGAATTTTGCAATAATTTCAAAGGCAAAAGGAATACTTTTAAAAAGGACTGAAAAACCCCGCTGGGTGTCGCTGCGCATGTCGATGGCGGTAATGCGCAACAGATACCAACCGGCTACAATGACCAGCAACACTATCAACAATATTAATTTCTGTTTATCCGGATGGTACTGTTTTGTGATAAACAAATACAAAACGACAAGAATGGGTAAAATAATGGCTGATTCCTTCGAAAACAAGGCGAGAAAGAAAAACACAGCAGTCAGAATGAGCGCTGATACTTTCCGTTCTTTGACAAACTTAATTACATAGATAAAAAATAACAGTGAGAACAGGGTTACCAGCAGATCATTCCTTGCCGGGATCCAGAAAACAGCATTTGCCATTAGCGGATGTACCGAAAATACCAATGCTCCGGCCAATGATTTATTGTAGCTAAAGCCCAGCAATTGCAATAACACCAACAGGGAAAGCGCTGTGAGGATATGAAGTAAAATGTTTGTAAAATGATAGATGCCCGGGTTCGTACCCCCTATCTGGGCATCAACCATAAAAGAAACATTCAGCAACGGGCGGTAAAACGGACTGGAATTGTTGAAAAAGGCATCACTCCTGAAGGTCTTGAGTAGATTGCCGGGATCGGTAATTTTTGATTGGTTTTCGAGAATCAGAATATCATCATCAAAATATACAAATCCGTTTTTAATAAAAGGAGCAAAGATTAATAATGGAATGATGATGATCAGCAGATATGAATATTTTACAACAATGCAGATCATTCCGGATTTTTCATTTCCCGCATTTTTTAAAGAAATTCCATTCATAGGACCATTCTTTTGAAACAATTTGTAAATATGCAAAAAAATCGTCATAAACAGGGGCATTTACTCATTATGATCTTGTAACCTGGATGATGAATCCGGGATAAAGAGGAAAATCTATGGGGGGGGGGGAGGAATTTCGGATATCAGATTTCACATCTCAGATTTCAGATTTCACATCTCACATTCAAACATATCAACACATCCTTAACTTTTATGCAACAACCCAGATTAACCATAAAAAAGTATG
>SESA01001064.1_pt1 | contig 15147 bp, 17 predicted proteins | sample 3171451 | NCBI WGS metagenome assembly SESA01 (sample SAMN06051862, study PRJNA518727) | freshwater metagenome | biome: subpolar coniferous forest; feature: holomictic lake; material: water; isolation source: holomictic Lake 227, 8 m depth | place: Canada: near Kenora, Ontario | collected...
GTTACTTTTATTCAGATACAAACCAAAAAATTCTTAATGTAGATGAGTTAAAGACGGCAGCTAAAAGCGGTGTAGAGGTGGCTCCACCAGCAGGGGCTTCTAAATTCGCTCCTATCGCTGGGGTTAATTATGATAAATATAGAGACCCTAAGACTGGGAATATCATGACGCCAGAAGAATATGCTATTTATCTTGGTAATAAAGTACCTAAAGGTAACGGAGAAATAACTAATTACGCCGGAGATGCTTTAACTAATCCTAACCAGACTGCGGCAGAACTAACCGCCAGAGCTACCACTTTAAACAATTCAAGAAATGATATCGCAACCGGCACTACTGACCCTTATAAAGTTGGGAATCAATCTGGTGTTGCTTACAGTCCAACTGAACTTAAAGCTATTGAGAATGCTTACGCTGGTGTTTATGACCCAGCTTTACAGGATGTATTTGCGAGATTGAAAGAAACTCAGGAAGCGGAGAAAGCTAAGGCTGATTTAGAGGCGGCAAAAGAATTAAAGATATTCTCTACTAATGAAGCCATCAGACAGTGGCGGGCAACAACTGGGACAAAAACAGGCGCTGGTAAAGAAAAACCTATATTTAGTGATGTTAAGTTGGCTGATGGAGCTAGCAATGCTGGTCTAGGGATAACTGCCTTTGATTCTCTCGATGACGATATTAAGAATTTTTATATAAATTCTCCCTCATCTCTTAATGCAGAAGGTAAAAAAGTGCCAATCTATCAGAACTTCGAAGAGGATTTAATGGCTGTCGCCAACGGAGAGCTTGATGGTACAGTCTTAGCTGCAGAAATAACTAGCCAACCACTACCTGAAGCAGTTAAGCATTATTTTATAGACCAAATACCTAATGTCCCGGTTAAAGAAAAAGAAACTTTATTACAAAAAATTTGGTCTGGTGCTAAGTCAATAATAGGGCTTTAAAAAATATGTTAAGGACTAACAGATATACTCCGGTGGCATTAAATATCGATGCCACTAGAGCTAATAGATACACACCAATTTTAAATTCTTCCGCTGGAAGCACTAATGTTAATCCTGTCCAAAGTACCCCCGCTCCTGTTGCCCAACCTATTATTGCTCCTGTTGCCCAACCTATTATTGCTCCTGTTGCCAAACAGTCTATCGCCCAACAATACGGACTTCCAGAGTCAACCCTTTCTCAAGGCAAAGCATCTGCACCAGAAAAACAAAGTCTTTGGAATAAGGTTGTTCGTGCAGTTCTCCCAGATAAGGTGGAGGATTTTTTTGGCATGAACAAAACTCCTATTCAAAAACAAATAGAAACCCAGGGAAAAGCTGCTCAAGAATATGCTGATACTAGAAGCCGAGGGCTGTGGGGCAACCTTACGGAATCATATTCTCGTGGCAATGAAGCAGCAAAGATTGATACCGATATGTATGCCGCCATGATGTCTAATGATGAGAACGCCTATAATGAAGTTAACCAAAGAAAACAAATACTCCAAGCTCAAGAAGCTAACGACCCAATAAAGAATAAAAACCTCGGAACCGAAACATTAAGTACTGTTGCAGGAATGACACCAGCCATGCTTACCGGCAACGTGCAGGGTAAGGTTTTAGGCCTTGGTGCTGCTGCTCTTGTTGGCATTGCTGGTAATGTCGGCCCACAGGCCGCTACTCCTGAAGAAATTATTACTATGCCAACTGCCTATAAAGCTGGTGAAATGCTAGGAGGAATGCAGTACTGGTATCGCCAAGGAGCTGGTAGTATGTACGGCGTGATGAGAGATGAGGGCATCGACCACAATACTTCTAAATGGCTTAGTTCTGCGGCCGGAGTTCCTTACGCTGCTGTTGAATTTTCACAGATTGATAAAATAGTTCCTGGGTTGAATAAGTTAGCACAACAGGAGGTTGCGGCCGTCACAAGGCGTTCTGTAGCCTCAATGGTGAAAAAATACGGTGCTAATTGGGCAACCGAGGTTGGAGAAGAAGGCTTACAACAGTTTATAACAGGGATGACTACTGAAATGGGAAAGTGGATGGACGATAAAGTTGAAGGTATTCCAGTCGCTGAAGCTCTTTGGAAGGTTTCAAAACAAAGTATCCAGACAATGATTGATTCTGCTCTTCCTATGTTGCTGATGACAGCTCCTAGTGCGATTGCTGAGGGGGCCGGGGCTTATAATAAAAAAGCTCCGATGATTGATAGTACCGGAGAACCTAATATTGAATTGCCAGGGACACCAGGCCCAGCTGGTCCCGCCGGTCCATCTTCCGGGAGACAGATAGTAGAGCAAGAGAGAACAAACGGTGCTGCTACTAACGAGCCACTATCGCCAGAACAGTTCCCTACAAGAGAACAATTTTATCTTAGTGATATTAATAGATTGGCAGATAAATATCAGAATGAACCGGCATACCAAGCCGAGAAAGGAGACGATAGATTTTACGCTAGGATAGCTGATGACCATTTTAACGAGCTCAATCCGGCAACTCAAGACTGGTTAGCTGGACAAGCTCCAGGGGTTGATTTTGAATCTAAAAACGTCCCACAATACAAAGGGTTTGTTAATGCTGATGAAAATACCAGTGGTAATGATAGTGTCCATGGAGGACAAATAACTTTATTAAAACAAGCTGTCGATAATCAGTTGATGAATAATGAGTTAGATACATCAAGAAGCGTCGGAGATTTGCAGACGGAGTACCAGGCAAACAATCCAGTCATACAAGATACTCGTCCTGGCTATCAAAAAGTTAGCAATTTTATTGATAACATGACTCAAAGCGGAACCCTCTTCCCAGAGTCTGGACCTATTCTAAAATCGATATTAAGTGGTTTCAATGACAGAATGTTAGAGAGAATAACTTATGAAGAGAATGGCAACCTTTCTGGTTCCATTGGAAGATTTAACGCTGCCATTAATCGCTTACAGATGCAGCAAGGGTGGGACACTAAACCGGGGAACGATAGAGTTGGTGCCAGGGCTTTTATGCACGAGTTCGGGCACGCCTCTTGGTGGATGTACCTTACAGAGGATGAGAGAAACATGGTCACCCAAACATATAAGGGCTTAAAAAAGAAAGAGCAAAGAGCCATCTTCGAGGGGCAGTCTGGGAACGCAAACCACCACGCCAAAAATGAAAGAGAATTCTTTGCTCAAAGTTTCTCTGACTACATTTTTGAAAACAAAGTACCTGCTGCTCAAATGGAACCTCTATTAAAGAGAATTTCTAATTACTTATTCCAGGCTCTTAAAAATTTAGTAAATCGTGGAGAGATTCCAGCTATTAAAACTTTAAGCCCAATATACGAAAGGATATTAACCGGTGGTCCTCGCAATCAGCTGGGGGATTTAGCCTCTAATGAACCTCCTAGTTTCAAAGCGGAGATTCAAAGGATATTTGATAACCTAGCTCCGACTGCCTCACAGGTAGCCACTCAACAAGAGGAGCAGAAAAGGTCTCTATTCCCGACTGTTGAAGACCTACCAAAAAAAGCAACAAAAGAACAATTAAATAGTCTCTTCAACAAACCCTCAAAAGAGGTCCCTGCAGAGACACTTATGCCTCAAACTGCGGAGTCCCCAGCGGGCATGGCTGAAGAAATACTCCAAAAAGGGGAAGAAGGACTACCACCAGATATCGGCTCCACTATCGAGCCCCTAGAGGCTGTAATCGAGGGACAAAAGCAGACCCCACTTAATGAAAGAATCAGATGGATAGATTATCTTCGAACACCTTGGAAAGTTTTTGATAGAATGAAAATACGCCCAGCCTACCAAGCTCTACTAAAGGGCTACGAGGGTTATGTTAAAGAATTGCCAGGAAACATTGATAAAATTACCGCTTGGTCCAAAAGAGTTTCCAGAGAAGGTAACCAAAAAATCTTTAAATTTTTAGACGGAGAAGAGATTACTTTGACTGCAGAGGAATCCCAAGTAGCCAAAGAAATCAAGGCTTGGTTGGGTGAATGGGCTGACAGGCTTGGAATGTCTCCGGATGATAGAATATCTGATTACATCACTCACATTTTCCCATTCGGTAAGGGCGGAGAAATCCCAGAGGAAATTGCCTTCCTTATTAACAAGAAAATACCAGGAAGTGTTTACGACCCCTTCTTATTACAGAGACAAGGAGCCAAAGGTTATATTCAAAACACATGGATGGCTCTCGATGCTTATGTTAAGAGAGCAACTCGTAAAGTAAATATGGACCCAGGGTTAGCAGAACTAAAGGTTGCCAGTTCTAAACTTACTGATGTCAGCCAGCTGAACTATTTGAACAGCTATCTTGGTGCTGTTAACATGAGGCCAACTACCTTAGATACTCTGATTGACAACCATATCAAGGAAAAAGTTGGCTATTTATTCGGCGCTAGACCAACAGCCACCATCACAAGAAGCATTAGAATGATGATTTCTAGGGCTAAAATCGGTGGTTCAATCACCTCTTTTGCCAAAAACTTAACCCAGGGGGTTAATACTTTCTCAGAACTTGGAGGATGGTATACCACTCGTGGGTATATGGACCTTGTTAAATTTGGAGGGAAAGAGATGAACGATAACGGGGTTCTTATTGCTCCCTTCATTGAAGACAGAACTTACAGTGCTGTCAAAAAGATGGCGGAAAGATTTGATAACGTCTTGTTTTTAAACATGAATGCTTCTGAACTTGTAAATCGTGGTGCAGCTTACTACGGAGCTAAGGCTAAATTTGCAGCTGGAAAAATAACTAATAAGGAATTCCGGGAAGCACTCGGAAGAGAAAAACCAGCTGACTATAAACCAACCAAGGAAGATGCGATTGCTTACGGAAAATTTGTCTCTGCTAAAACTCAATTTTTATTCGGCTCTCTCGACACTCCCGTCGCCTTGAATAGTGATATCGCAAAAATGGCCGCTCAATTCCAAACCTTTGGATTAAAGCAGACGGAATTTATTGGACACATGGTGGGACAAAAAGAGTGGTTGAAGCTCATAAGATACATTGTAAGTTCTATGCTTCTGTTCTCCTATATCGGTGGAGCCTTTGGCATGAAATGGGACGATTCATTTAAGACTTTGAGATGGGGTATGCCACCGGCAATCCAATTCTTCGTAGACTTATATAAGAACGGAATAATCGGAGAAGACAAATATGGCAATAAGTTAGACGGCAGTCAGAAAGCAAAATTAGTCGGTAAATCTTTATTTACTAATATTGTTCCTGCCGGAGCCCAAATTCAGAGAACTATAGAAGGGCTGTCTAATGTTAATGCCGGGAAAGAAACAACTAGCTCCGGGAAATTAAAATATAAAGTAGCGCCAACTACAGAAAATTATGTATCCGGTGCACTGTTCGGAAAATACAATCTACCAGAGAGTAAAGCCTATTATAAAAAGCAAGATGATAAGACAAAGAAAAAAACTACTGCTCCATCAAGAGCAGGAAGATATACCCCTCAATAAAAAAAAGAACACCCCACAAGGGGTGTTTTTTTATTCCTTTACTTCTAGTGCGGCGAGTATCAGCGGGATGAAATTGAGAGCGGTCTTGCGGTAACCCTTATCTCTCAACTCCCATATTAGAATATCTTCAGCCCTACCTGATATCGCCCTTGTCAGTTCCATCTTTCTCTCCCTCGCTACCTCCGATAACACGAGGCCGAATTCGAAACTTATCCTTAACGTTTTCTTTCCGTAAATCGGTATCCTCTTCAGTTTTAGCTTCTTGAATATCATATTTTTCGTTGTCTGTGTAAAAGACAATATTTTTAATAAAACCTTCTTTTGTTAGTACCTGCTCGGCAGTAACAGAAACCTGTAACTGCTTGCAAAGCGTTTCGATAGCTTTTAATTTATCATTGCTATTTGCTGTTGCTTGTTCTTTAGTCATATTTTTATATTTCTAATAAAAAGTTTTTATAAGCCTCCGAGATTTCGTGAGCTGATTTGACTATTAACTCCTCCATCTTCTCAATCTCTCTGTCATCGAACTCACGATGGAAGCTTTTAATGTATCCAGTGACATTAATTATATCTTCACCCTCCCGCCAGAAGTCTGTCCCCTCGGTCTTTCCGTCCTTAGTTTGAATCCACTGCAAGTCGCAATAGGCGGGAGTTTTGCCAGTACTATGCTTTAAGGCGACGGCATAGAAGACTAATTGACCGTGTTTTATGACTTTTGCTTGTGTCCAAGGCTCTTTTCCGGTCTTAAACTCGTAAAAAACATTGTTTTTTGAGTCATAACTATCCAAATAAGAGAGAATTGGCACATCTTTGACGGTCGTTCTTATCTCAAACTCGGGAGTATCGTAGACTAATAGGTCAGGAATTAACTCTTTATGCTTACCGGTCTCAATAAGCCCAGCGACATCTTTACCGAAGCGAAGATATTTTGTGTCCATCTTCTTCCCAGCCTCAAAGTACTCTCGTCTAAAGCGCCCCGGGCTAGTTAGCCAGCAGGACATCTGACTCCAAGACAGGTGGGGTTTTGGAAGTATTAACTTGTTAGCTTTTGTTTTCATCTTCAGGGAAAGTTAATTCAATCGCCTTTTTACTTAGAAGTGGCATTAAAGCTTCTTTGTCCTCGTGACTTAACTTAACTGACTTGATAACTTGTGTCTCAATCAGCTCTAAAGCCTCGGTGCTCAAACAAGACTCAATCGCTTGAGTAGCTTTTAGTAAAGCCACACTGCTATCAGGACCGGGAACATTTGACGGGACACCAGCAGGAACTTTACCACCAATTTCATGACCACCGGTCACTTCAATTATTTGCTCTGTTGTTAGAGGAGTTTTACTATCATAACTAACTACAGGAGGTTTAGGAGCCTCTGGTCTACGTTCATTAATCATAAAATATTCCTTCCACAATTTATTCATATGTGGAGCAATAAAATCATGAGCCTCTTGAGGGGAGCCACCCTTGACGATGATTGATGGTTTAATATTGGCGTAAGCACCAGTGGGGATAGTCATTTCAATTGAATAACTAACCATCTCTACTGTTGGCTTTTTAGGAGCCACCTTTTTGATTGTTGGCTTAGGAGCCACCTTTGTTGTCTTTTCCATAAATTTAAAATTTAATAGTTGTAAATCGTAGTGATGGTTTCTCTTCATAAGTTGCGTCACCACAACTTTCTTCTTTAGCTTTGAGAGCTTTTAACTCTTCGCTTTTTTCTTCAACAGCCTCGGTATACTTCCAGGTTTTTAGAGTATAAATAGTGAATTTACCCACCGGAGTGGTAGCGTTCTGCATTCCACTATTATATAACTCATCGACGATTATGGTTTTAATCTTATCCTTCTCAAGAGTTAAAGCCTTAATCTTAGCGTCTAACGAGGCATACTTTTCGTATTCTTTTTCTAACATACATTTATTTTTTATTTCTTAAGTTATGTTCGACAATCTTATAGGAATCAATTATTCCTCTGAAGATTTCACCTTCAGTCATGTTTTCTTTCTTTGCTAAAGCCTTGATGTACTTATGTTGGTCCGGTCTTATCCGGGTATTGATTCTCGCCATTGGGAGAACTTTGATAGTTTTTTTCATAGTTATTATTTTAATTTAATTATTTTTTCAGAGAGCTCCTCTGCCTTCGACCTCGAGACAGATATAACGCCCTCATTTCTTAGCTCTAATATTTTCTCAAATCTGATTAAACAAAACTCCTCTTTGAATTTTATAACCAGATACGACGGAAGTGGTGGAGTACAAAGTCCATCACACGGTTTAGGCCGGCTTTCCTCATCGGATAACTTCCAGACTAATCCATGTTTCTCTGTAGCTTGTAATCCTTCCCATTGAACCTTCTCAATTTTACTGAATAGAAATGATTCTAAATCAGTTTGCTTCAGCTCATAGTAACAATAGAAACCTTTCTCTTTCAGATACTGGTTCAGAATTGTATTCCATTTTTGTTCTTTCTTCATATTGTTATTATACTATGTCGCTGTCGCCAAGTCAAGGAACTTGTCCACATCACCTGAACATAGCAACGGAATAAATTTATTAATCTTCTCTTCGTCCCAATCCCACCAAGCGAGTTTTAATAATCTCTTTCTCTGTTCCTCGGTAAAGCGATATCTTTTATGCACTGCCGGGTTACCGGCAACGAAGGAATAATCATCAACATCTTTAGTAACAATTGATTCAGTAGCAACCACTGCTCCATTCCCAATAGTCACTCCAGATAAGATAGTCACATGCATTCCAATCCAAACATCATTTTTGATTACCACATTGCCCTTACCGATAGTCGCTCCTTTACCGTGATAGGGGAATGTCTCTTCATTAATAGTCCCGAATGGGTAAGTAGTCACCCAGTCGCTCCGATGGCTTCCACCGAGAATAACTCTACCACCGGCAATCGAGCAGAACTTACCAATTATTAAATCAGTTTCATCATCCCACTTAAGGACTTCTAATTTATCTGCGCCATAGGTGTATTTTCCAACAGTCATATATTTAAAGTAAGTTTTTCTTGAAAGTCTTGACCGCTCATGATTGTTTCATGGCAGTCCTTATCACATCCCTCGACCACAAGATGGATATATAAATTCTTTTTCAAATGATTAGCTCTTAGCACCCTCCCCATCGACTGTTCGAAATCAACATACCTCCACGACTTACTGGCATAAATGACACAAGGAAACGACGGTAGTTCGTAGCCGGAAGAGATTGAGCACTGGGCGACAATAATGTGAGGCTCATCGCTTTCATCAACTCTTTTAATGAAAGTCCGGTCTTTAGTAGCGCCATTTAGGACTGATACGTTATAATCTTCCTCCCGTAAAGCGTTGGCAATCATGTCAATTTGGGCGGTGTAGTTAGCAAATATCAGTAATTTAGGGAATTCTATAGCTCTTTCGAGGATATAATCTATCTTATAGGACTTGAAAGTTGACGTTAAATTGGCCATTGTGTCAACTTTACCGTCCGAAGACTCAATATGCTTGCCATATAGCACTCCATTCTCAATCGTACGGAGCCTGGCACGCCTTACCAGAGGGTCTGCTTCCGCAAAGGTCATATTCTCCATCGCACGCTTTTGGTCACCGCTGAGGGGTATTTCTACGACTTTATGGGTCTGTGCCGGGACATCAAAGAAATCATTGAGACTTCCGGTATATCCTAGCTTCTGAACCAGGTTAGCTAAACGCTGTTTAGCCTCCTGGGTCTTCTTGGGCATCCAAATACGACGGACACCTCCAACTCTGACCTCGATATAATAAGCCTGACGAAATAAATAGAAATCCCAGTTCTGACCCATTAGAATTCCAAGGCCCCACATACTCATCGGCTTTGGCGCCGGAGTGGCGGATAAGAAGTATAATCTTTTAGGGTTAATCTTCTCAATAAACTTTCTAGTTGACTCGTATATCTGGGAGGTTTGAGGATATTGGATTCCTTTACGTTGGACAGTGTTAGGAGAAACACCGAGACAGCTATGCACCTCATCGATTATAACTGTTTGATACTTCGGGAGAATATCCCACATCTTTCGGATATCTTCTTTACTAATAACAGTTAGCCTCACTTTAGTCTCCCACTTTTTATTCTCTCTCTCCCATGTTTTATCCTCTCGCTGTTGCTTAGGACAAATTACAAGAGTCTTACCCTCTGCTAAACAAAGAGCTGTTCTCGTCTTAGCCGCACCGGTGCCTAAGAACAGACCGCATTTATGCTTGTCTTCCTTAAGAACTTTGAGCTGGTGCTCGTACAATGGTTTCATACATTTTTTTAATATTTATAAGACTGTCTATTGCGTTGCATTTTCCATTGAGGAGCTAGCTCTATACCGACAAAGCGTGCTTCGCCATGCCCACTGGTTCTTCCTTCATAAGTAAATCGATTACCTTTAGCTCCATAGGCTTTGACTTCTTTTGTGAAAGTGATATTAGCCTTTATCTTTCTACCTCCATCAGACACACTCCAAGCTTTATATTCCTCATAAAGAGTTGGGGTATCAATGCTAGTAAATTCATTAAGGACAATACACTGGGAGAGAAAGCCTTCAACTGATGAATTCTCTTCCCGGTACTCATCGAGCATTCGGAGTTGTTCATTGGTAGTGATAAACTTTTTATCATTTGATAAATCAATTGCCCCATCGACCATCCAATTTAATATTCCAGGCAGTTCCTGAGCGAGCAAGCCAACATTAGAGCGTAGTTCCAGGTTTGGATTAGTACGATAGTTATTTAGGAATTGAACACACAGGATTCTTCGTTCCGTAGCGGTGGAGGTGTCATCAACTCTTGGAAGCAAATTAACCGAGAAGGCAAATTTAGTTTGCGGCCGGAAAGTAAACTGGTCTTTATATTTTATATCAATTGTCACTTGTTCTCCGGAGATTAGCTTCTTTAGTTTATTACTCTGATAGTAGTTGCCGTGCACTTCTTCAATGATATTCAGTCTTTTTCCGATTAAACCCTTGAATCCATACTGACCATATAAACTCTCCAAATCAATATGAGAAGTAGCATTCGGCCCGATTACCATTGAAACTGTATCAATAAAAGTTGATTTACCATTACCACCATCACCAACCATAAATAAAGCCCGGTCATAAAGCATGGACGACGATAAACAATACCCACAGAATTGTTTAAGAAGTTTTATTTTATCTTCTTGCTCCGGGCCGGACATCCATTCGGCTACACATTTCTCCCAGATGGGAGCTTTAGCTTCAGGGTCGTAGATAACAGGATATTGAATTAAAGAAACAAAACTCGGCCTATGAGGTAAAAGTTCACGAGTATAAATATTAAGTAATCCATTTTTAACGTTAGCAATATATCCTTTATCGTCAGTCTCGATAAGCAAAGGGACAATCGACAGTAGACAAGCGACCTTATCAGAAACATTCTTTTTAGTCCGATAACCCCAGAGCATATCATCGTACAGCCCAGTGAGAATCATGTCGGATATTTCCTGGTCGGACATCATTTTATAAACACCGTCATAGTAATTAAAAAATATTCCAACGTCATTCTTTTTCAAGTGAGGGCATTTTATTAGAACCTCCTGTTCGTAGTTAGAAAAGCGCACTTTATCTTGCTCCTTCCTATCTTTCATTACTTTGGTATAAGCCATCTGGATTCTCTGATTCTCTCCCGGAGTCATGTTATAAGAAATCAATTCGTTCTTATAAGAGTAAGCGTAGTGTCCACCGAAAGCACTGCGGATAGTATTAAAAATCTCTTGAGCTCCACCGGGTTCAGTCTCCATATTATGCCAGCCAATCTTCTCAATGTGTTTTAAGGCCTTCTCTTGGTTCCACCCCGCTTGCCTCATTAAACAGGCAGTAATATGTAAAGAGTTATTGCGTCCTAGACTTGGCAGTAAAGAGTCGGGACTGCCAGATATTAGTTTTATAAAACTATCCCGCTCGGTAATCGGAAACTCTTCATTAACTCGTTCGAAGAAGTTATTCTTTTCAGCGTCGGCCATTTTCTTCATTCGGTCAGTAGTTGCCGCCTCAAAGGGACTAGAGGACACAAGAGGCGCTGGAAAGATTGCCTCCATCTCGTCCATTGAATAGGTATTATTTTCTCTTTTATATATTCCTTTAATCTTAAAAGTACCGTCAGTCTTTTTAAAATAGATTGAGCCCGGCACACGAAGTATTCTCGGGATATCTTTAACGGCTTTATCAGCATCAGGGAAAGCGCTAACAATCGATTGCTCTATTCTTTCCCAACGAGAAACTGCTTCCTTCCAGGCTGGCTCTGATACCTCTTCTTTATAGATAACTTCATCGAGCAACCAATAGAAATGAAAGCCGTTCATCGTTTGGATAATAAATGTCGGGTCGAGCTTGGCTTTAATCTTATCAATCTCTTCCTCCGTTAGCTTCTTGTCCACGTCAATATAAAAAGCCGTAAGGTTAATACAATTCTCTTTTGTCGCTGTTGCTCCGGCAAATCCATTGGGAGTAAAGAAGCTATCATAGCCTTGCTTGTTCAAGTCATCTCTTTGAATATCAGAAGAGATAGGAGCGTTGCCTTTACCCGATAAATCCAAATATCGGAATTTGCAGTTGGGGAAGAATGATAAAAATTTATTAGTCATACATTTTATTACTTTTATGTCGATAGATAGCAATTCAAAATAGAGAGATATAGATGAGGGAATGTATGAACCCCATCACGCAGTCTATTTGAATTGCTATCTCTCGACATAATCGAGAGAGGGAGGTGATTAATTTGTTAGAACTCTACGTCTTCGACTTTTAATTCCCCTTCCGTTACAACTACAACCGGAGTACTTCCGTTGATTTCATGTAGTTTAGGAAGAATGGTTTCACGCACCATTTTGTCTAGGAATTCTAATCGCTTAGTATCGTCCCAAACAAGTACACCCTTAACAGTTACTTGCTCCATGTCCGGCATGCCGTTCGGGTTTTCACGAGAATAAGCATGCTTCATAGCTTTACCGTCTTGATTGATAAACAAAGAGCTTCTGTCTTTCCCATCAATCTCCTTTACGCTAGGAGATATCTTCATCTCCTTTGTTAGGTCGATGTTAGGAAGCATTTTTAACAATGCTGTCGAGAAGCTGTTTGAATAAGAAAGTTGCAAAGTGTACGGTTCCTCATGGTCTCTGAACACGAAGTTCCAAGTTTTCCCATAGGTACCGTCTTGCACCTTGATATCAATTAATTTGCCGGTAAACGAATCGTAAAACTTTTCGAATACGACGTTCCCGAGTTTATTAGTTCTCTTTACGGCTCCCTCAGTACCCTCCGGTACTCTTTGACAGAGTTTTCCACCTAGAATTGTAATGAAGTTACCTTGTTGTCTTGTGTCTAATCCCATATATTTATTATTAGTGATAGAAGTTTACTATCATATTTTAATTAATTAGCGAGTTATCGCCATATTTTAATTCCCTTCGACCTAGAGAAAACTAAACTGCTCTTATTATACTATAATGTCGGTGTCGTTGCAAATGTGTCTTCGGTTGATAACTTGTGCTTAACTTTAGCTCTTCTTTCTTTTTGGTAATTAACGCTGTATCCACTAGCTATCTGCTTCTGGTTGTGGTCTCTGTTGCGACACTTGGCACTACAAAACGTCCGGTACCTAGCGTTAGGTAATGGGTTGCCACATATTTTACAATCCTGTCTTATCTCAACGCTCCAATTACTTTTCATAATATATTTATTATAAAGATGTTCTCAAACAGGTAGACAAGAGCTAAATTTTCTAGGGAATTCCGAGAAGATACCGGGAAAACCTAGCAAAATTACCCCATGCTTGTCGTGTCTACCTGTTAGAGGCCACCTTGCCTCTAATTAATTATTCTGCTAAGCCTGATATTAAACCGGCAATAAAGCCGATTGTAAATAAGGCTACCCAAATGTACCCTAAAACATAAACAGTTTTTTCGTACCAATGTTCTAACTGCCACATTGTTGGGTCTTTTTTGTTAATTGTTTTCATATATATATTATCCGGCTTAATTGCCGGCACGATAATAGCTTTTTATCGCTTTAGAGCCTGTCACTCACCACCACACTATAAACAATCAATTATTTACTGAAGTGAACGGTGTCCTAGATTTAGACGACACTTGCCCTAGAGCAACGACGGATTATTTTAACGGCCTACCGTATCTCCGCTCGCTTCAATAAACAATCACTTAATCTTCCTCACAGTTGAGGGGCTTACCTGATTACTTTGTACTTAATTTCTTTTTTACCAAACTTGAACGCTTCGACCTTGGTCGGGAAGAGTATATCGATACGGTCGGCGTATTTAAGCGACGTTCTATCAAGGATTTCACAATTTCCAAATCCTTGAATACTAATTTTAGTATGTAAAGGTAGGAATCTGCTAGCACAGACTCTCGTTCCCCTCTCGACATACTCTCTAAGGTTGTGATTGCCAGCTCCAATCTCCGGATTTCCGTCCGTTTCGTCTTCGCTAAGGGTATACGCCGTAAAGGTTGTTTTTTTGTCATAAATTATTGGCTCGCACATTATTGGTTGCTGTAAGCAGAGCCAACTAGCAAAGAATAATGAGCAGAGCATATTATTTTAAATAATTAATAATTAAAATATCCTCAAAATCGTTTAGAGTTCTAATGATATTATAAAACCTTATCTTATCGTCCGGGTCTAGCTTATTGACTGCTTTAATATTCCCGGCTCGCACCTCTCTTATTTTTCTAAGACAGGTGTTAATATCTTTTTGAAATTTTTCCATACATTTTTTAATTATAAAAATAAATTAAACTCGTCCTGCCTGTTAAGATATTAAATAAAAAGTCCCAGAAGCCTTGAAAAGTAAAATATAATAACACCAGAATACCAATAGCCATTGGGATATCATTTAATATCTCTTTCATTATTGCTTTACCGGTTGTTGCTCCTTTGTAATACATATTATTTAATGTCTTAATTATATCAAATCTGTCGGCACCTGTCAAACTACTTTTTATATAGTAATAACAGGCTTAAAACCATAGCCACAATTGTTATACACAATGCGATTGTATCAATCATAATTTATTTATTAAACATAAGCCGGGGAGGGATAAACTTTATCTCCTCTTCGCTTCCAGTTAGTCCAAAAAGCACATAAGCGCCGTACTCTCCGTCTTTCTCAATCTTAACGTCGTTGTAAATCACGTTCCACTCTTCGTCGCAAGCCAATTTAATATATTGGTTCGCTTCTAAAGTTTTTAACTCTTTTATTAAATCTTTAACTTTCATCATATAATTAGTCTTTAATTAAATTAATTTCATAACCCCCCAACTCGGCGTCGGCTCGATAGTCAAAAGCCGTGGTGATATTGTAAATCATTTCCGGGTAAATATCCCCGTACGGATAGTTCTCGCCCATTTCCTGCTTATAGGCGTATTTAAACTCTTTAACCCGGTCGCAATCTTCCGGTGCTAAGAAGATAAAAAAGTCCGGCTCCTCCCCGTCAAAAACACACACAAACATTGTTAATTTTTTCATACATTTTTTATTATTAAATTAAATTAGTCGATAGTTATATCATCTCGCCAATTCCAGGAGGCTTAAATCGCCTTGTACGGTCTCATTTTTTGCTTAATCTTTTAAATCTTCCGGGCTATTGTGATTTTCCCAGATTTTAGACTTTACGCCTCGCACTTCATAATAAGCCTTTTGCTCTTGGTAATTAAAATGCTTATAGGTG
>SESA01001068.1_pt1 | contig 15084 bp, 11 predicted proteins | sample 3171451 | NCBI WGS metagenome assembly SESA01 (sample SAMN06051862, study PRJNA518727) | freshwater metagenome | biome: subpolar coniferous forest; feature: holomictic lake; material: water; isolation source: holomictic Lake 227, 8 m depth | place: Canada: near Kenora, Ontario | collected...
GAGCGTGATGGAAGTCAACTGTTTGCCGGGCGGCTTGGCGATGATGTCGATGCCGCTTTCGAGCGGGTCGCTCTCGTCCAGCAGGACGAGGTTGGCTTTGCCGCCGCCGAAGAGTTCGCGGAACATCTCCTGGAAGTTGACGCGCACCTGCTCGAACGTGTCGGCAAAGAGGGTTTTGGTGGTGTGGTTGATCTTGGAGATGACTTCGAGCAGTTCGCTCTTTGACTTTTCCAGGTCGGCGTTTTGCTTTTCCAGGAATTGGTAGCGCTCTTCGAGTTCGTCGTATTCCTGGATGGCCTCCACGTTGACGGGCCCCATGGCTTCCAGCTTCGCGTCGAGTTCCTTGATGAGGCGTTCGACGAAGTCCCAGTCCGGGCCGTCGCCGTTGCTTGGGATGGACGCGGAATCCGCGTCGGTGGTGTCCGGGGCGGCTTCCGGCGCGTCCGATTCGTCGTCGCCGGGGGCCGTTTTTTGTTTCTTTTTGAGCTCCCGGATGGTGGTGGAGAATGTGTAGCTGTCGCTTTGGAACTCCCGGATGTCGAGTTGGTAGCGGTGCAGCACGCGCTCGGCGAGGGCTTCGATGCGCAGGGCAAGTTGCGAGGCGCGGACTTCGAGATGGGTGTGTGTTTCGTGCGATTGGCTTACCTCCAGCCGGACTTGGCGCAGGGCGGTTTCCAGCGCTTCCACCTGGATGGCCGTCTCGGAGCGCTCGGCCAGGAGGCGCTGCACGTGGGCTTCCGCCTCGCCCTGGCGGCCCTCGGCCTGCGTGATCCCGGCCTGGATATTTTCGGAGTCTTCGGCCAGTTGCGCGGCTTTGGCGGTGTAGGCGTCGATGTCGCGGCGGCGTTGCTCGATCAGCTCCCGTAGCTCGGCCATGCGGGTGTGCATTGGCTGGCGCTGGTTTTGCAGGGAAAGGTAGCGTTCGCGCTCCGTGGCGGCGCGCACGCGCAGTTCGTTGAGCTCGCTCGTGAACATCGACTCATTTTCGCGCAACCCGGCCAGGCTGTTTTGCAATTCGCCCTGGCGCGCCTGCTGAGCGCTGATCTCGGCGGAGGCGGCTTGCGCCTCTTCTTCGAGCCGGGCGAGTTTTTCGACCGCTTCGTCGTGGCGGCGCTCGATGGCGTCGCGTTCCGCGCCGTAACTGTCCAGTTTGCGCTGGGTTTCCTCGGCTTCGCGGCCAAGGGTGTCGATGCGGCCGCGCAGGTGTTGGAGGGTGAGTGTAAGCGTTTGGGCTTCGTCCCGCGCCTCCTGCTGGCGCTGCTGGGCCGTTTCAAGCCGCTCGGCGGCGGCGTGGCGGCGGAGCGTCATTTCGGCCAGCGCGTTGCGGATGTCCGCTGCTTCCGTTTCCAGTTCGGCGATTTGCGCCTTGCGCCGCAGGACGCTGGAGCCGGTCTCGTCCTTGCTCTGGCCGCCAAAGAGGATCCCTTCCCGGGTGACGATCTCGCCCGCCAGGGTGACGAACTGGCAGCGGAGCGTGGTGTCGAGGCTCAACTGGCCGACGGGCCCGGCGGCGGCAAGCCGCAGCGCGGTTTCGAGGTTCTCGACGATAACAACCCCGGCCAGCAGTTGCCGGACGAGCGGTTCGACGTCGGCCTGGCATTTGACCTTGTCGATGGCCCAGCCAAGCGCGCCGGGCGGCAATGTGGAGGGAGCGCCGGAATGGGGGGCGGAGGCCCAAAGCGGGCGCAGGGCGAGGGAAGCGCGGCCCAGCTTTTTGGCGGAAAGGGTCTTTGCCACGGCCTCGGCCACCAGCGTGTCTTTCATCACGATGGCCTGTAAATTCTGGCCGAGTGCGGCTTCGATGGGGACGATGTGCGCTCCAGGGACTTCCAGGAATTGCGCCAGCGCGCCGAGGATCGCCGGTTTGTAAAACCCGGGGTTGTCGAGCCCTTTCAAGACGGCCTGTGTTCCTTCGGAGAAGCCTTCGCCGTCGGCGTTGAGCTGGCGCAGGACGTCGAGCCGGGATTCGCGTTCCGCGAGGCGGCGGTTTTCCGCGTTGAGGTCTTTATCCAGGAGGGACAATTCCGCCTGCCCATTGCGCACCAGCGTTTCGGCTTCGGCGGCCTCGGCCTTGCGGGCTTGCAGGGAAGCGGTCGTTTGCTCGATCTGCGTCGTGGCTTCGTTTTCCTGGATTTGGAGCGCTTCCCCGGCGTTGCGGAGACTCGTGATTTCCTCGCCCATGATGGCGAGCCGGGCTTGCGCGCCGTCGCGGGCGTTGACGCACGCGGCGATCCCGGTGCGCAGCTCGGCGAGCCGCGTTTCCATTTGCGCGATCTGGGCGAAGGCAGCCTGCTGCTGTCGCTCCAACTCGACGCGCTGGGCCGTCAGGTCGCCCGCCGAAGATTGCCGCTCCTGCAACTGCGCTTCCTGGGCCGCCAGCGTTTCCTGGAGGGTTTCCAGTTCATGGTCGGCCTGCTCGATTTGCTCCTGTTGAACCGTCAGCCGCTCGTCGGAGGCGGCGATGTCGCCTTCGTAGCGTTCCACGAGCGCCTTGCATTCGGCGAGGCGTTCGTTGTTGAAGCCGATGCGGCTTTCTCCCTGCGTGATGCGGTTGTGAAGTTCGTTGACGGCCTGGCGCGCTTGCGTGAGCCGTTCTTCGAGCGCTTCGAGCCCCCGGCGGCGCTCCGCCACGGTCCGCTCCTGGGCCTGCACGTTCTGGTCACGCTCTTCCTGGCTGGACTGGAGCCGGGCGCTTTTTTCCGCCACTTCGCACCGTTCGTTTTCCAGTTCCCGGTAGAGCCGCTGGCTGTTGTGGGTGTCCAACACGCGCAGGTCGGAGAGCATGGCCTGGTAGCGGCGCGCCTTGGCGGCCTGCCGCTGGAGGGAGCCGATCTGGCGCTTGACCTCGCGGATCACGTCGGTGAGCCGGAGCAGGTTCGCCTCCGTCGCCTCCAGCTTGCGCAGGGCCTCGCGGCGCTGGGCCTTGAATTTGGTGATCCCGGCGGCCTCCTCGAAAATGGCGCGACGGTCCTCGGGCCGGGAGGAGAGGATCTGGTCGATCTTGCCCTGCTCCATGATGGAGTAGGCGCTACGGCCCACGCCGGTATCCATGAAGAGTTGATGGATGTCGCGCAGGCGGCACGGCGTTTTATTGAGGAAATACTCGCCCTGGCCGTCGCGGTAGACGCGCCGGGTGATGGTCACTTCGTTCCAGGCGACACCCAGGTCTTTTTCGCAGTCGGCAAACGTCATGGAAACCTCGGCCATGCCGAGCGCGGGCCGGGAATCGGTGCCCGAGAAAATGACATCCGCCATCTCGCCGCCCCGCAGCGCCTTGGCGGACTGCTCGCCCAGCACCCAGCGCACGGAATCGAGCACGTTCGACTTCCCGCAACCATTGGGGCCCACGATCACCGTCACGCCCTGGTCAAACGTCAGCACCGTTTTGGCGGCGAACGATTTAAAACCGAGGATTTCGAGCGACTTGAGATACATGGGAGGCGAGGGGCGGAATTTATAGAAGCATTTCTCCCCTCGCAAGGAAGAAGCGGCAGGTTGTGTTGCGGCCCTGGAGGGATTGCATGTCGTGCAGCTTTGAGCGCCGAGTTGCGCAAACCCGTCGCGCGCACTTTGGATTCATACCAAATCTTTGAAATGGCTGGATTTTAGGACGCCGGGATTCATCAGTTGCGTGACGCCCCCGAGCAGGGCGCCATTTTTATGCCGCGTGGAGCCCCGTCTGCGAGGCATGGGGATCTCTGGTGAAATTCCATTGGTGCCAAGTGAGGCTTCTCTGGAAAACGCATTTGCGTCCCAGCCAATGTGCCCGTAGCATCTCTCCTCCCTCCCCGATGAACGAATCCGGCAAAGTGGCGCTCGCAACCGCGCTTTCGGTGGCGATGCACGTCAGTTTATTTGCGATCCTGGCGCTGATGCCGGGGGCTTCGGCTGTACCGGTGCCGGAGCCGCCGCCCGCCGAACCCCCGTTGGAAGTGACGCTGGAAGCCGCACCTCCGCCGGAGCCGTCCATGCCTTCGGAGCCGATAGCCGCCGTCCAGCCCCCCTCGCAGCCGGGGGCCATCCAGACGCAGATCGACCCGGAGAATCTCAAAAAAGCCGAGCGTCCCCCGGAGCACCCGGTCGCCATCGCCGCCCATGATTCCCAGGCCTCCCCGGGGAAAGCGGCCCCCACGCCGGACGATCCCTCGGCGCTGACGCTCGCTTCCGCGGCCGAACCGGAGGGCGAGATCGGCATCGACGCCCTTGGCAACTATGGCAAAGCCGTCGGCAACGCCATCGGGGCGCGATGGGAATTTTACCGCCAGAAAGAAACGCTCGACGTGGGCGAGGTGCGGCTGAAGTTCACGCTCGACGCCCAGGGGCGCATCTCCGGCGTGCAGATTCTCTCCAACACCGCCAAACCCGCCAACGCGGCGGTGGCCGTTCGCGCGGTGCAAGAAGCCCGGATCCCCCCGATCCCCCCCGAGCGGCTGTCTCAACTTCCTGGCGGCCGCACGGAGATTGTGTATAGCTTTACCAGTTACTAACTTATGATCGCCTTTTCCATTTTGCAGTTCATCGCCCACGGCGGGTTCTTCATGTATCTGCTGCTGCTTTGCTCCATCGTCTCCGTGGCCACCATGATGCTGCGGGGCTGGGCGCTCCGGCGCGAAACGGTGATCCCGTCGTGGCTCTGGAACCGCATCGAAGCGCTGCAACCGGGCGAAAACGGCCCCGCGCTGGAGCGGCTGGGGCAGACGGTGCGCGCCGATCCCTCGCCGCTGGCCCGGATCACCGACGTGGCCGTCAACCACCTGGAATGGCCGCGCATGGAAAACATGGAGGCCGTGCAGACACGCGCCCGGCACGAAGTGATCCGCATGGAAGCGGGACTCGTGATCCTGGAAGTGATCGTCGGCATCGCCCCGCTGCTCGGGCTCCTGGGGGCCGTCTCGGGCCTCGTCGCCGTCTTCAGCACCATGGGGGCCAGCGAAACGATCACCGACCCGCGCGGGATCGCCAAGGGGATCGCGGAAGCGCTCAACACCACCATCGCCGGCCTCTCCATCGCCATCCCGAGCCTGATCGCCTACTCCTATTTTTCCAAAAAGGTGGAGACGCTCAGCGTGGAGATGGAGGCCATCATCGGCGAATTGCTGGCCAAGTGCTACTCGCGCAAGAACCGGGCGCGTCCCGCCGTGGCTGCGGCGGCCAGGGAGGGAGAGGCGCTCCCATGAAGTTCTACCAGCGCAAACGGCGGATGCCCGCGGTGATCATCGTCTCGCTGATCGACATCTTCGCCATCCTGCTCATTTTCGTCATCGTCACCTCCACCTTCCGGCGTTCGCAACCGGCGGTGACGATCAAGCTGCCCGAGTCCTCCTCCTCCGCGACGCAGCCCCGGGCGCAGGCCCCGAACCTGGCGGAACTGACCGTTTCGCCCGAGGGCGCCGTGACGCTCGACGGGGAGGCGGTGCCGCTGGAGGAACTGGCGGAGAAAATCCGGGCGATCACGGCGGCGAAGCGCCCCCTGGCGCTCAAGGCCGACACCCAGGCCCCCTTTGGCGTCATCGTCCGCGTGTTGGACGGCTTGAAAGCAGGCGGAGTTTCGGGTAACTTGCCGGCCTTCACCGAAACCATCAAAGGGAAATAACACTGTGGAAATAGTCAAATATGGAACCCCCGTCCTTCGGGCCAAAGGGGCGCGCATTGAAACGATCACCGACGAGATTCGGCAATTGGCGGATGCGATGATTGAAACGATGCACGCGGCCAACGGCGTCGGGCTGGCCGCCCAGCAGGTGGGGGCCGCCCTGCAATTGGCCGTCATCGACGTTTCCGGCGTGGACGACCGCCCCAGTGTGATGCGGATCAACGGCACGGAGGTCAACGTAGACGACTGGATGCCGATGGCGCTGCTCAACCCGGTGCTGGAACTGGGCAAGGAGAAGGAACCGGGCCAGGAAGGTTGCCTCAGTTTCCCGGACATCAGCGCCGATATTCCGCGCTCGGTGAAGCTCAAGGCCAAGGGGGTCTTAATTGACGGCCGCGAGATCGAATTTGAAGCCGAAGGCTTCCTGGCTCGCGCCCTGCAACACGAGGTGGACCACCTCAACGGCATCCTCTTCATCGACCGGATGAACTCCGCCGCCAAGGCCGGGATGTCGGGCCGGCTCAAGCGCCTGCAAAAGCGGGCGTAGAAGAAGACGCGGAGACGGGGCAGCACACTAAAACAGCAGCTCGTCGAGCATGGCGAGGCTCATCCCCCAGAGGGCGCGGCCGCCCAGCGGGTAGCACGGGAGGATGTGCCGGGGGTCGCGCGGATGCGGCATGGTGGTGCGGTTGGCTCGGTTGAGAAAATAGCCGAGCGGCACCCAGCAGGCGGTGGCCACTTCCTCGTTCTGCTGCACCACGGCCGGGTGCACCAGTTCGTAAACGAACGGGAAAATGCTCAGCGGCAGCGGTTGCTGGAGCGAACGCGCCCGGATTTCCGAAAGCGCCCCGATGCGCCGCGCGCAGGCGTCCAGGGAAAGGCCCACTTCCTCGCTGGTTTCGCGCACGGCCGCCCGCTCCGGGGAAATATCCACCGGTTCCAGGCGTCCGCCCGGGAAGCCGAGATGGCCGCTCCACGGGTCCCGCGGATCCTCGGCCCGCCGGATGATGAGGATCTCCTGTTTCCGCCCCGCTCCGTATTCCCGCAGGATGATCGCTACTGCCGCGTGCCCCAGCCCGTCGGATTCCGGCAAAAAACGGGGGGTGTGCCGGGCAAGTTTTTCCCGGATGCGGGCGAGATTCGGCAGAGGCGATTCGGAAGGCGGCATCGGCGTCGGCATGGCAAAAGATTTCACGAATAAGATCGGATGACTACCCAATTTCAGGCGGATTTGCGGGGGACGCTGCCGGAAACCGGGATTGCATTCCGCGCGTTTTGGCCTTTTGATGCGCTCCGTATGCACGACGACGCCTGTTTGATCCTGATCCCCCACGGGAGCCGGAACGAGGAGTGGCTTGCGCCCTTCCGCAAGCTGGCGGACGATTTGCGCGCGGAACTGGGGCCGGAGGCGGTGTATCTCTGCTTTATGGAGATCGCCCAGCCCTGCCTGATGGACGTGGCGCGCCAGGTGATGCAAACGCGCGTTCGCAAGTGCCGCCTCCTCCCCCTCTTCCTGGCCCGGGGCTCGCACGTGGAGCAGGATATCCCCGCCCAGGCGGCGGCGGCGAAGGCGGCGTTCCCGGAATTGGCGTTCGAGCTGCTGGAGCCGATCGGCCTGCACCCGGAGTTCCTGGAGCTGCTGCGCCGGGTGATCGCCGGGTTGTAGTCCGCTGCTTGAAAGAGTTGACCCGCGCAGGGGATACGCTATTTTCAACGCACTTTTCACAAGATGGAGGTCTGCCCCGGATGCCGAAACTGGAAATTCCCCGCAAAGCCGTCTACCGGCTCTCGCTCTACTACCGCGCCCTGCAACGGTTGAAGGCGAACGCCGTGGAAACGGTCTCCTCCGCCGCGCTCTCCAAGGCCGCCGGGGTGAAGCCCACGCAGCTTCGCAAGGATCTGGCGTACTTCGGGCAGCTCGGCACGCGCGGGCTGGGTTACAGCGTTTCCCATTTGACACAGACGCTCATGGAGGCGCTCGGGACGGCCCGGTTGCAGCCGGTGGTCCTGATTGGCGCGGGCCATCTCGGCTCGGCGCTCGTGCGTTACCGGGGGTTCGAGAAGGAGGGGTTTGAGATCGTGGCCGCGTTTGATGCGGACCCCGAGCGCGCCCGGGATGTCGCCCTGGGGCTCCCGGTGCTGCCCATGGCTTCGCTGCGGGAGTTCGTGCGCGAGAAGTTGGTGAAGCTGGCCATATTAACGGTCCCCGCGACGGTGGCCCAGGAGGTGTGCAACGAGTTGGTGGAGTGCGGCATCCAGGCGATCCTCAATTTCGCGCCGACGATTCTCCAAGTGCCCGACGGCGTGGTGGTGAACAACGTCGATCTCGCCATTGAGCTGGAAAACCTGAGCTATTTTATCCGGTGAGGAAGACTTGAGATGGATCTCTCCCTTGCCAATCCAGCCGCGGGAGCGTGGGCGTTGATGGGGATTCCAGCGGTGCTGGCCATCCATTTTTTGCAGACGCGCGCGCGGCCGCTCTCCGTGAGCACGCTCTTTTTGCTCGACCGGCTCGCCCCCCGCAGCGCGGACGGCCGCCGTTGGGATCGGCTGCGCTCATCGCTCCCCCTCTGGCTCCAACTGGCCGCCGTCCTCCTGCTCGCGTGGCTGCTGGCGCAACCCCTCCTCCTGCGCCGGGACCCGGCGCAAACGGTCCTGGTGCTGCTCGACAGCTCGGTTTCCATGCGGGCGTTTGAGAGCCCGCTGCGCGAGACGCTGCCGGAGCGGCTGCGGTTGCTCGCGCGCGGGGCAGCGCAGACGGAGTGGCTGCTTTTGGAGACGGACCCGGCCGCGCAACGGCTCTATGCCGGGGGACAACTGAACGGCCTGAGCGCGGCGCTGGCCCAGTGGCGGCCCCGGCTCGGCACGCACGATTTTCAGCCCGCGCTGCGCGCCGGCATGGGGCTCCTCAAGGGGAGGGGCGTGTTGCTTTTCGTCACCGACCGCCCCGTGGCGGTGCCGCCCGGTGTCGAACTGCTGGCCGTGGGGCATCCGTTGGAGAACGTGGGATTTTCCGGCGTCCGCGTGGACGAACAGGGCTGGGAGGCGCTGGTGCGGAACTTCGGGACCGCGCCGCAACGCCGCGCGTGGCATCTGGAAGCCCGCGACGGCCAGCGCCTGGGCGAAGACCACCCTCTCCTCCTGCCCCCCGGCGGCTCCGAGACGCTTCGGGGGACGTTCCTGCAACCGGCGGTGCGCGTGGTCCTGGACGGCGACGCCTTTCCCCTCGACGACACGCTCCCGCTCGTGCGGCCCCAGCCGAAGCGCCTGCGGGTGGAGGCGGCGGGGGACGTGGAGCCTCTGAAGGGTTGGCTGGAAGCGTTTTTCCGTTCCGAACCGGCCCTGGAACGCGGGGGCTCCCCCGGCCTGCGCATCGGGTTCTTTGATCCGCAGAGCGCCCCGCCCGTTGGCCCCGCCGCGCCGTCGCCCCCGGCCATTCTTTTCGCAACCGGGAAGCCGGACGCCGCCCCGTTGCTCTCGGGCGAGATCGTGGCGGAAAAAGATCCTCTTACCGCCGGGCTGGCCTGGGCGGGGTTGCTGGTTTCCGGCGGCGGACCCGCGCCCGTGCTTTGGCCGGGGGACGCCGTGCTGCTGTGGCAGGGAGAACGTCCGCTTCTCATCCGGCGCGGCGGGAACCTGCTTGTCGCCTTCGACTTCGCGCGTTCCAACGCCGCGCGGCTCCCGGCTTTCGTGCTCCTGCTGCACCGCTTCGTGGAGGCCGTGCGGGCGGCCACGCCGGGGCCCGAGACCGGCAATTTTGAAACCAACCAGCCCCTCGAAATCGCCGGATCCCGGGCGGGCGATCCGGCGCGCGCCCCGGTGGAACCGGGCTTTTTCGAGGCGGGCGAGGAAAAGGCGCGGCTGACGGGCGCGGCCCATTTCGCCGATCCGCGCGAATCCGACTTCCGCGACGCCGCTTCCGTGGATCACCTGGACGCGGCGGTGAAGGCGCAGCGGGAGCGCCAGTCCCGGCAGGACCCGCTCACGCCCGTTTGGGTGCTCCTGCTCGGGGGCGTCATGGCGGCCAACTGGATCCTCACGGAGAGGAGGGCTGCTTAACGATGCACCTGGCCGCTCCCGAATGGCTGCTTTTTTCCCCCGTGCTGGCGCTGGCCGCGTGGCGCTGGAGCGCGCTGCGCGCGCCGTTGCGCGTGGTGTGTTTGGTCTTGCTGATCTGCTTTGCCGCCCGGCCCCAGGTGCAACGCTGCGGGCGCGGCCTGGATGTCTGGGTGCTGGCCGACCGTTCGGCCTCCGCCGCCGAAAGCGTGGGGCCGCGGCTGGCCGAGTGGGAACGGATTTTGGAGCGGTCCAAGAGCCCGGATGACCGGCTCTTTTGGGTCGATTACGCCACCGAGGCGTGCTTGCGCGAGCTGGGCGAATCGGTCGGCAGCCCCGAGGCGACCCGGACGGCGCTGGCGGCGAAGTACGCGCTTTCCCAAATGCCGGGCGACCGCGCGGCCCGCCTCCTCGCGTTGACCGACGGCTACGCCACGGAGCCGGTGGAGGACCTCGCCGAGCGGCTCCAGCGTCAGGGGGTTCCCCTCGATTACCGGCTGGCCAGCGAGGGGACGCTCAGGGATTTCCGCGTCGAGACGCTCGCGGCACCGGCGCGCGTCCGTCCGCTGGAGCCGTTCCTGGTCGAGTTGCGCGTGCGCGGCCCTGGCACGGAGGCCGTTCCGTTCACGCTTTCCCGCGACGGCCAGCAACTCACCCAGGGCAGCGTGGAAGTGCGGGGAGGCCGGGGTATCGTCCGGTTCACGGACCGCGTGGCCGCGCCGGGCGGGCACCGCTACAGCGTCCGCATTACGCCCGAGCGGGACGCGCACCCCGGCAACAATACGGCGGAACGCTGGGTCGAAGTCGCGGGCGGCCCGCGCGTGCTGCTCGTCACCGCCTACATGGACGACCCGCTGGCGGCGGCGCTCCGGGCGCAAGGGGTGGAGGTGGAGACGGTCCTGGACTGGAGCCGCCTCGACGCCGGGCGCTTGCAAGGGGCGCGCGCCGTGGTCCTCAACAACGTCCCCGCGTTCCGTTTGCCGAAGGCGTTCCTGGGCGCGCTCGATTTTTTTGTCCGCGCCCAGGGGGGCGGGCTCCTCATGGCGGGGGGGAAAGCCAGCTTTGCCTGCGGCGGCTACTTCGGCTCCCCGCTGGCCGACCTGCTCCCCGTCTCCATGGAGCTGCGGCAGGAGCAGCGCAAATTCGCCACCGCGCTCGTCGTCGAGATCGACCGCTCCGGCAGCATGGGGATGCAGATGCCGGACGGAACCCAGAAAATCCAGCTCGCCTCCGCCGGGGCGGCGCGGGCGGTGGAACTCCTCGGGCCGGGCGATCAGATCTCCGTTGTGGCGGTGGATACGGAGCCGCACGAGATCGTCCCGCTCTGCCTCGTGGGCAAGGACGGCGCGGAGCTGTCGTCGGTTGTTCGCCGGATCACCAGCGCGGGCGGCGGCATCAATGTCTACACGGCGTTGAAGGACGCCTATGCGCGCTTGAAAAAATCTCCCTCCGGCCAGCGCCACGTCATCCTTTTTGCCGACGCCAACGACGCCCTCCAGGAAGTGGGAGCTTACAAGGAAATCCTCGCGCAGATGCGCAAGGAGCAGATGACCGTCAGCGTCATCGGCATGGGGACGGATCACGACAGCGGCGCGGAATTTTTGCAAGACGTGGCGGTGCGCGGCGATGGCCGGATCTTTTTTGCGGCGGACGCGGGCGAACTCCCCTCGCTTTTTGAGCAGGAGACGGTGGCCGTGGCCCGGTCGGCCTTTGTGGAGGAACCGCCGCCCTTGAAGCCGCTGGCGGGTTGGGCGGAACTGGCCGCGCGCCCGTTGCGCTGGCCCGGGAGCGTGGACGGCTTCAACTTGAGCTACCTGCGCCCCGGCGCGACGGCCGCCGCCGTGACGGCCAACGAAGACGCGGCTCCGCTGGTCGCCTTCTGGCAGCGCGGGGCGGGGCGGACCGCCGCCGTGACGTTTCCGCTCGGGGGCGACTTTTCGGGGCAGGTCCGGGCCTGGGCCGGATACGGCGATTTCGTGCAAACGCTGGTTCGCTGGGCCATGGGGGAGGCGACATCCCCGGGCGTGGCCGTGCGGGCGGAGGTGGACGGCGGGACGCTCGTGGCCGATCTCCTCTTTGACGCCTCGTGGGAAAAGCCGCTCGCGCAGCACGCGCCCCGGGCCGTCCTCGCGGGCAATGGCGGGAAACCGGGGGAAGAACGGACGCTCGTCTGGGAACGGATGGAGCCAGGGCGCTACCGCGTGAGCGCGGCGCTGGAGCCCGGCGAACTGGTGCGCGGCGCGGTGCAGATCGGCGCAACCGCGCTTCCCTTCGGCCCGTTGCAGGCGGGCGCGGGGGCGGAATGGGCGTTTGACCCGGCGCAACCGGCGGCGTTGGCGGCGGTTGCGCGGGCCAGCGGCGGCGTGGAGCGGCTGGAATTGACAGGGATCTGGAACGCGCCCCGGCCGCCCCGCTATGGCGACGTGCGGCATTGGATACTGCCCCTCCTGCTCCTCCTCTTTTTGGCCGAGACCTTGCGCACCCGGCTGGGCGTCCCATTGCGCTGGGGTGGCTGGTTCTCCGGGATTACCGGGGCATACCGGACGCCTGCCGCGCTCCGGGTCAAGGCTTTCCCTGCGCCCCCGCGCGCGGAAGCGCGGGAAGGCGCGTCTTCCCAGCCCGCTCCTCCTCCACAGCCGGAGACGCCCTCCCGCCGCGAACGGTTCCGTCGTGCGAAACGGCGCGAATAGAGCAATTCTCAAAATCCTTTCCGAAAGAGCTGGGGCGACACAAGCCGTCTGGCCGCGTTGCGGCGCTTGCGCCTTGTCGCCAGCTCGTGGCGCTCCCATCTCTTGATTCGGAAATTCTTTTCGAAAAATGCTATAAAAAGCCGCGCAAAACGGCCTTTGTTCTTTTTTCAGGCTGTTAGAGCGTTTTTGGGTTATTTTGTCGCAATGATCTGAGAGCGCCGAGGGTTGATGCGGGGCTTTTTGAGCGCAGCGGCTGTATTTGTAAATACAGCCCAAGCGCAAAAAGACGCACAGCGACTCTCGCCGCCGAAGAGCATACGACAAAATAAACCGAAACCGCTCTAGTTGAAACGCTCTATTTCCGCAGTTTGGCGAAAATCCCGGCCAGGCGTTCCAGCGCGGTCTCGATCTCCGCTTCGCCGGTCCCTTTGCCGAGCGAGAAGCGCAAGCTTGCCCGGGCGATTTCCAGCGGGCTCCCCATCGCCAGCAGCACGTGGGAGGGTTGCGGGGAACCGGCCATGCAGGCGGAGCCGCTGGAGACGCAAACCCCTGCCAAGTCGCAATGAATGAGAAGCGTTTCGCCGTCCAGGCCGGGGAACGAGACGTTGAGCGTGTTGGCGAGCTGGAGCGCGGGGTCATCCCATGCTCCGTTGCGGGCGGCCCGAGGGAAAAGCGCCGCGATGCCCTCCCAGAGCCGGTCGCGCAAGGCCGCCAGGCGCGGCGTTTCCGTGGGGAGGGCGTCCACGGCCAGTTGCGCCGCCGCCGCCATGCCCGCGAGGAGCGCCGGGGATTCCGTGCCCGGCCGTTTGCCCCCTTCCTGCGCGCCCCCAAAGAGGATCGCCTCCGGGGCCAGGCCGGGGCGCACCCAGAGCGCCCCCGCTCCCTTGGGGCCGTGAAATTTGTGCGCCGCCAGCGAGAGAGCGTCCGGGGCATCCGGGCCGTCCACGCGCACCGGCAGCTTGCCGAAGCTCTGCACCATGTCGCTATGGAACGGGACGCCCCGTTCCCGGCAGAGCGCGGTCAGCTCGCGCACCGGCTGGACCGTCCCGGTTTCGTTGTTGGCGGAGTGGATCGAAACCAGTGCCGTCCCGCCCGTGAGCGCGTCGCGGAGCGCCTCGGGATCGACGATCCCCCGGCCGTCCACCGGCAGCCGGGTGACGCGGAACCCCGAATGGCGTTCCAGGAAATCGGCCGCGTGCAAGACCGCGTGGTGCTCGATCTGCGATGTGACGATGTGCCGCGACATGCCCGCGCGGACGCGCGCCCCGGCCAGGCCGATCACCGCCAGATTGTCCGCCTCCGTCCCGCCGCTGGTAAAAATCAGGTCGCGGGCATGGCCCCCGAGCAGCCCGGCCAGCCGGTCCCTCGCGTCATCCAGCCCCGCCAGGGCATCGCGCCCGGCGGCGTGGATGCTGGAGGGGTTGCCAAAGCGCCCCGCGTAGCCGCCGGAGAGGAACGGGAGCATCGCCGCGAGCGCCTCCGGGGCGAGCGGGGTGGTGGCATTGTGGTCCAGATAGATTCGGTGCATCGTCGGGGAAAGGAAATGAAGACTACCTCCGGGCTGGACGGCGGCGCAAGGGTCCGTATCTTGGATTTCCTATGCAGCCCAACCTACCGCGCGTCGTCATTGGCATGAGCGGCGGCGTCGATTCGTCCGTCGCCGCCTACCTCCTCAAGGAGCAGGGGTACGACGTGGTCGGCATGACCATGAAAGTCTGGCTCCAGGACTGCATCGCGCAGGCCCAGGACGCCTGTTGCGGCCCCTCGGCCGTCGCCGACGCCCGCGCCGTGGCCCACGCCATCGGCATCCCGCACTACGTTCTGGACGAGTCGGCCGATTTCAACCAGACGATTGTCGGCTACTTCGCCGCCGAGTACGCCGCCGGCAGGACCCCCAATCCGTGCATCCTCTGCAACGAGAAAGTCAAATTCGGCAGCCTCTGGAATAAAGCCGCCTCGCTTGGCGCCGCCTTTCTCGCCACCGGCCACTACGCCCGCGTGGAACAGGAGGGCGCAGGGGGGCGTTTCGTCCTGCGCAAGGGGGCGGATGCGCGCAAAGACCAGAGTTACTTCCTCTTCAGCCTTAGCCAGGAGCAGCTTGGGCGCACGCTTTTCCCGCTGGGCGGAATGTCCAAGCCGGAGATCCGCGCCATCGCGCGCCGGATCGGACTTAAGGTCGCCGACAAAGCCGACAGCCAGGAGATCTGCTTCGTCCCCGGCAACGACTACAAGGCGTTCCTGCGCCAGCGCCTGGGCGAGGGGGCGTTCCACCCCGGCGGCATCTACGACACCTCCGGCAAACGGCTTGCGGACCACCAGGGCATCGAGTTCTTCACCATCGGGCAGCGCAAGGGGCTCCCCGGCGGCTCGCCGCGGCCGCTGTACGTCGTCGATATCGACCCGGGAACCGGCGCGGTGATTGTCGGCGGCGCGGAGGATCTGGCGGCGGAGGCGTTCCGCATCGAGCGCTGCAACTGGCTGGACGGCGAATCGTCCGCTTCCTTGGAAGTCACCGTGAAAATCCGCCATGGCCACCCCGGAGCCGAGGCGACGGTGACGCCCTTGGAAAACGGCGCGGCGGAAGTGCGGCTGCACGTCCCGCAACGGGCGGTGACGCCCGGCCAGGCGGCCGTCTGTTACGCCGGGGACCGCGTGCTGGGCGGCGGCTGGATCACCCGCCGTGTTTAGAGCGGCTTAAGTTTTTCTGTAGCCGCGCTTTGCGGCGGCGCAGACCGTTGCGCGGTT
>SESA01001069.1_pt1 | contig 15072 bp, 13 predicted proteins | sample 3171451 | NCBI WGS metagenome assembly SESA01 (sample SAMN06051862, study PRJNA518727) | freshwater metagenome | biome: subpolar coniferous forest; feature: holomictic lake; material: water; isolation source: holomictic Lake 227, 8 m depth | place: Canada: near Kenora, Ontario | collected...
CAGCCTATCCTTTGAGCGAGGAACGTACGATAGAGGTAAAGGGCCGCGATTTAGTGGCCGGTTTACCTAAAACACTGACAGTCACTTCAGAAGAAATCCGGGATGCCTTGCAGGAACCCGTATCGGCCATTGTGGATGCGGTGCGCATTACACTTGAGAAATGCCCACCGGAATTGGCGGCCGACCTGGTAGATCGCGGATTAGTGCTGGCAGGAGGCGGAGCCTTGCTGCGTGGTCTTGACAAGCTTATTGCTTCACAGACAGGATTGCCCGTGACAGTGGCCGATGACCCCTTAAGTGCGGTCGCGGAGGGTACGGGCGTGGTGCTGAATGAATTGAATTTTATTTCCAAGTCAAAGCTTGGCAGATAGAGATAGGTGTCTTTAATATTTTTGCGGATTGAGCTTCGGTCGTAAGCCGTTATATGACGGTGGAGCGTGCCGGGTGAAATCGAAATTGTGGATTGTTTTGCTGATCGTCTCGCTAGGAGCCTTTGTGTTCTTACGCAGTGGCGTACGCATTGTTGCGAGTGAGACCCTTTATCCCTTCTCAAATGCCTATCGCTGGCTTGACCAGACCGTAGGTCTACAAATCCGTGCTGTATTCACACGTGTGAATTATGCTTCCCGTTGTGCCAAGCAAGAGCGGGAATTGACACGTCTTCAAGTCATGTTCGCTGAGGCGGAAACGCGCGAAGCGGAAGTCAAACATTTACGCACCCTACTGGAGTACGCCCCGCCTGTGGTATGCCGTTGGATGGCGGCCCCAGTTATTTCGCGCGGGGGTACAGCAGGCATTTGGCAAACAGTCCGCGTTGGGAAGGGCTCTCTACATGGGGTTAGCAGGGGCGATTTGGTGATGGTGCCGGAGGGAGTTGTGGGTCGCGTGTCGGACATCTCGTTGCATACCAGTGAGGTGATGCTCATTACTGATCCCAACAGTCGTGTGGCGTGTGAACTCGATTTGCCTTCTGAGGAAGGCGCGGGGGTTGTTCGAGGTATTCTGTATGGCGGCGGAGTGCGTCCAGGCGGAGACCCCAAATTAACGTTGTTGTATGTGGTCGAACCTTTGCGTTTGCGCTATATGGCGCGTGAATTTGAGCCTGCGCCTCGTACGCGTGTCATCACCTCTGGGCTCGGCAATACCTTTCCTAAAGGGTTGATCATTGGGTATGTGCTTTCGAGCATGATGGAACCCCGGAATCTTTCACGTGAAGCCGAGGTCATTCCTGCGGTTGACATGGCTGCGTTGCAAGATGTGTTTATCTTGGCGGCAAGGGAGGAGAAGCATGTTCCCTGATATGTCCCTTATCCTTGGAGTCGTTGCGGTCCTCGTGGCAACGCTTCTGCAAGATATGATTCCTGCAACAACGTTCTTACCGGTCAAGGGATATTTTCTTACGGCCGTTGCTGCCTATTATGTGTTGGCAAAACCAAGACTGATGAGCGGGGTGATTGTGATATGGGCCGGCATATTGACGGATGTGCTGGGCGGACTCCCAAATGGATGCACTTTTATTTTTCTACTTGTTGTCTATGCGCTGTTGCTGGTATGTAAACGGATTCTGATTGAGGCAACGATTTTTCAGGGAACGGTATTGATGGCGATATTAAGCATGTTTCAGCAGGTTTGGACACATGTCTGGGTCCGCCATACGGGGGTCATGTTTTTTTCAATGGATATGTTGAGGCTTGCCGGATTTTCGGCGGTTATGGGGCTCTTGACAGGCTTTTCCATGTTCTTGTTGTGTACATGGTTGGAACGGTTTAAAGGTGTTGTGGATCAGAAAGCGACCGCAGGCGAAGGAATCAATGGAATCGTATGACGGACAAAAGCTGACGGATAGCTGGCGTATGGTGCTGATAGCGCTTCTCTTTAGCTGTGCTATTCTGTTTTTAGCGAATGCGCTGTATCACGTGCAAGTGGTACAGTCGCCCATCTTTTCCAGCGACCAAGCGCGTCAGAGTCTCCGTCGCGTCCAAGTTCCGGGGACGCGCGGAAAAATAGTTGATCGCAATGGCGTTTGTTTGGCAGAAAATCGTGCGAGTTATTGCATTGCGTATTATGTGGAAGAATTACGTAAGCGTGGCAAATGGATCAACACCATTAATGCGGTCAATGAAAACATTGACAAACTTGCGAATGTGCTCGGTATTCCGCGGGACATTTCTTATGCTTCCGTTTCGAACCATGTGATTCGGAGCCTGCCCATGCCGTTGATTGCTTGGAAGGATGTTGACCCCGTCACACTGGCGCGCTGGGCAGAGAATGCAGACCAGTTTCCCGGAGTTGATGTTTATGTTCAGCCTGAGCGATCTTACCCAGAGAAGATGTTGGCGGTTCATCTGTTGGGGTACGTCCGTCGCGACCGTCCACCGCGACCGCGCCCAGGAGAAGAGGCTCATTTCTACTTGCCGGAAATGTATGGTGCCGTCGGTCTTGAGAGCACCTATAACGACTGGCTTACGGGCCAGTTAGGGGAACAGTTGATACGCGTGGATGCTCGTGGGTACAAGAATAAAACTTGGGACGGGGAACCAGCCGTTGCTGGACGCGATTTAACGCTGACTCTGGACGTGACGATTCAACGTGCGTTGGAGTCTGCTCTTTTCGAGAAGCGCGGTGCAGGTGTGGTGATCGATCCGCATAATGGAGCAATCCTGGCCATGGCCAGCATGCCTACGTTTGACCCGAATGAGTTTATCCCCGTGATTCGCCAAGGCGTATGGAAACGGCTTGTGGAAGACGAGAACCATCCCTTGTTCAATCGGGCTATTCAAGGCCGATATGCGCCGGGAAGCATCTTTAAGCCCGTGACGGCTTTTGCAGCATTGGGGCTGAAAGACTTCGATCCAGACGCAATCCATACGTGTTTGGGCACGTTCGAGTTGGGAACGATGCGGTTACGGTGTTGGGATACGTATGGACATCAGGACATAGCTTTGCGTAAAGCCATTGAGCAATCGTGTAACAGTTATTTTTGTAACCTGGGCAATAAGATTGGGTTTACCGCCATTTATGCTCAGGCAGAAGCCATTGGCTTGGGTTCAAAGACAGGTATTGATTTGACAGGCGAGAATGCTGGGTTGCTTCCAGATGAGCAATGGAAGCTCAACCAGATGAACGACCGGTGGCGTCCAGGAGATACCTGCCAGCTCGCCATCGGACAGGGCTTGTTGTTGGTAACACCTTTGCAGATGGCCCTTGTAGCAGCCACGATTGCAAATGGAGGGAAGGTCTATCAGCCACATCTCGTCAAGAAGGACGGCGCACCAGAGCCTCTTCGTAAAATGGACTGGTCCGAGGCTGCATTAGCGGTTGTGAAGGGCGGAATGCAGGATGTCGTTACGCAAGGCACGGGGCGGCGCGTTCAAGTTCGTGGAACGAATGTGAGCGCTAAGACCGGTACAGCGGAAGTGGATGTGAATGGTAAACGTCATAAGAATACGTGGCTCATGGCTTATGCTCCCACAGAAGCCCCGCAAGTCGCCATCGCGATGGTGATTGAAGATGGGGAGTCAGGCGGCAAGACCGTCGCGCCGTTGGTGAAAGAAGTATTGGTATCGATTTTTGGTGAGCATACGAATACGTTGCCTGTAAACGTGGTCGCACCGTTGCTGACAGGAGGCGACTAACATGTTTAACAAAAGAGAGAGGCTGGCGCGCTTCCGCTTGTTTAATCCGCTGCTGTTCATCAGTATGGTGTGCCTAGCCGTCATCGGCGTCTTGTATATTTACAGTTCCTGTTCCGTGCGGGATGATGCTGATTTGCAACAGTTGTATATTCGTCATGCTGAAGCAATCGTGTGGGGACTTCTCCTGTATGGTGTGGCGGCCTTTCTGAATTACCGGCGCCTGCTTGCCTGGAGTTGGCTTGTGTATGGCTTGATACTGGTGCTGTTGATATTGGTGCCGATTATGGGGGATTCGCAGATGGGAGCCAAGCGGTGGCTCTTTGGCATTCAGCCCTCCGAACCCGCTAAGTTGGCGATTATCATGATGCTGGCGTGGCTTTACAGTCGCAGGGATGTAAAACGCGGTGTGGGCATGTTCTTCTTGACGTTGTTTGTTGTGGGGATCCCGGCGGTGTTAATTTTGTTGCAGCCCGACTTGGGGACCGCGATGGTTCTTGTTCCAACGATGTTCATGATGATGTTTGCTGCGAATGTGGCGCCGAAGCTTTTATGGGGATCCGCCATTATTGGTGTCGTGGTCGCGGGCCTGGTTCTGGGTCTTGTTTATGTGACAGAAACCGGAAACATACCCATGGAACGCCGTGACGCATTAATCCGAGCGACTGGTCTACGCGATCATCAATTAAGGCGCCTGCAAGTCTTCATGTTCCCAGACAAGGATCTGCATGGAAGCGGATATAACCTTCGACAGTCCGAAATAGCGGTCGGTTCTGGCGGCACATGGGGAAAGGGTTATTTGCAAGGCGAACACTATATGCTGGGATATCTTCCTTCATCTGTTTCGTCCAATGATTTTATTTTTGCAGTACTGGCGGAAGAAGCTGGTTTTGCGGGAACACTCATGGTGCTACTCCTCTTTTTGTCCTTAACATGGACAGGGTTGTGGGTGGCATTACGATGTAGGGATGACGGAGGGCGGATATTCTGTGTGGGCGTGGTGACCTTGATGTTTAGTCATACATTCATCAATATAGCCATGACAATCGGACTGATGCCGATCACAGGGCTGCCGTTGCCGTTTATCAGTTATGGCCGAACATTTATGCTGACCATGATGGTCGCATTAGGCCTAGTGCAAAGTGTCTCTATGTATGGACGAGAACCGGAGACGCATTTTTCATAGAAGGCTTGCTTCGGCAAGCCATAAAAAGAGGAGAAAAGAATGAATGTGTTGAAACCACTGACAGAGGGGATCAAGAAAGTGATGGGATGGATTAAGCGAGATGCGCCCAAGCGCGAGATCATTGTCAATGCAGAGAAACTCGAGACGCGTGTGGCTGTGATTGAGAATGGCCGTGTCGAGGAATATCTCGTTGAGCATCCAGCGGAAGAACGTTTGGTCGGAAGCATCTTTAAAGGACGCATCCAAAATTTGGAACATGATCTACAAGCAGCCTTTGTGGATATCGGATTAAAGAAGAATGCTTTTCTGCATTATTGGGATATGATCCCCGATGATGATAGCCGATTGGATGAAGATGATGAAAGTGCCCGCCCATCCCGTCGCAAACGGGTTTCAAATGAAGAAATCAACAAGCGGTTTCCACCTGGAACAGAGATTGTCGTTCAGGTGACAAAGGGACCCATCAGTACCAAGGGACCGCGGGTGACCGCGAATCTGAGTTTGCCTGGACGTTATCTGGTCATGATGCCAGGGACGCATTTGCGGGGTGTTTCACGTAAGATTGGCGATGCCAAGGAGCGTCAGCGCTTAAAAAAGATTCTTGATCGGATGCCGTTGCCAGAGAATGCGGGGTTGATTGTTCGCACAGTCGGGTCGAATGCGAATCAACGTTCATTCGTCCGCGATTTGCGTAATCTGATGGAAGCATGGAATGAGTTACAAGACAACATCAAGAACCTGACGGCTCCTGCGTGCGTTTATCAGGAACCTGACTTGGCCGAACGTGTTGTTCGTGACTGGCTGACAGAAGAGATCGATTGCGTGACGATCGACGATTTTGACGCCTATACGCGCATTAGGAATGTGGCTGCGCGTATTTCTCGCCGTGCAAAGAGTATGATCCGGCACTACGATGGGCACTTGGCCATTTTTGAACACTATGGGGTTGAGCGTCAAATAGAAGAGACGTTTCGTCGTAAAGTGAACCTCAAATCAGGTGCATATTTAGTGATTGAAGAAACCGAAGCGCTGATCTCCATTGATGTTAACACGGGACGGCACCGTGGTAAAGGCTCGCAGGAAGATGCCATTCTCGAAGTAAACCTTGAGGCGGTTGAAGAAGTGGCGCGTCAATTGCGTTTGCGCAACATTGGCGGTTTGGTCGTGCTCGACTTGATCGATATGAAATCCAGGAAGCACCAGAATACGGTTTATAAGACCATGAAGCAGGCATTGAAGCGTGATCGCGCGCGGACAAACGTGCTTCAGATCTCAGAGCTGGGGCTTATGGAAATGACACGTCAGCGCCAGGAAGAAAGCTTGTTGTCAAAAATGTACTCGGATTGTCCCTATTGCCGAGGACATGGAAGCGTCAAGTCGCCACTTGCGTTGAGCGCTGATATCCAGCGGCAAATTGGAGCTTTGATGCGTAAGGGTGCGCAAGAAGGTCATGATGTCAACCTGCAAGTGATTGTGGCGCCCAGCGTGCTGGATCGTCTGCGTAAAGAAGATGAAGCTTTCCTAGTGGAACTTCAACGCCGTTACACAGGCCGTTTGACGTTTAAGTCAGAGTTGTATCGTCACCCAGAATCCTTCTGTATTGTGGATGGCGATTCGTTCAAAGTTTTGTATTCCGTTGGTGACTCAAAAACAGTATAATAATAAATCACATGAGAAAAACTCTAATTTTTGCTGGAATAGGGGTCATGTCATGGGTTGGCCTTGGACAAGTTCCGTCCAAGGTACAATCTTTCCTAGACATGAAGTCGAACATCGAAAAATTCGAGAGTACGGCTGATAAATTCGAGGTTAACCAGAAGACGGGCTGGATTATTTTGACAGGGAATGTCAAAGTTGTTACAGATAAGCAGGAAATGACTTCGGATCAAGCGAAAATACACCGCGAAAGCGGTGTTGTACAAGCCGTTGGAAATGTGATTATCAAGCAGCCAGGCATGGGAAACTGGCTCGGCGACTCTGTGGAGTATAACTACAAGACGGGCAAAGGGCTTGCCGTGAACGGTTATTTGAAGTCCAAGGGGTTCGTAGTTTATGCGAAGCAAATGGCCCGCTCGGAAGAGGGGTTGTATCAGGCGGATGGTGTCTCTGTCACAACGTGTACGAACGCCTTTGATCGGTTACATTGGCGTATCGCTGGGGAGGCCCGTCTCAAAGACGGCGACTATGTGGAGATTTATAATGGGGTGCCATACGTGTTTGGTGTTCCGTTCTTTTATTTTCCTTATTGGTATCGGGCGTTGGACGTCGATTACGGTGTCCGTGTCTACCCTGGGTACAGATCGCGTTGGGGAGGCTATGTCCTACTGTCCTACAAACTGAATATTTATAAGTCTGAAAAGCAGGAAGGTCCGAAACTGGATGCGACATCTCATCTGGAATTGAGATCGAAGCGGGGCGTGGGTGTGGGTGAAACGCTCGAGTGGGATCTGAAGCGGTGGGGAGAAGGCGAATTCAGCGCTTTCCATTATTGGGATATTGATCCGAGCGTGGGGAGGCATGATGCACAAAACTGGTCGTCTCCGATTCCTACGGAACGCTATAAACTGGGGATCGTACATTCGACCGATATTACGCCGCGCGACTTGTTCCTGTTGCGTGCCAACTATCTGAGTGACTCAGCGGTTTTGGATGATTTCTTTGAAAGAAAGAATCGCGAAGAAAGCATTCCTGTCAACTTCGCATCGTATGAACATCGTGAACATGCGTTAGCCGCCGGTACCCTGGTGAGTGGTCCCTTAAATGAGTTTTATGGGGGCGTTGTGCGCTTGCCGGAAGCATGGTTGGATATTGTGCCCACGCCAGTCTTTAATATCGGGATGAACTACGAAAGCCAGACTCGGATTGGGTATCTGGAACGCCAAGCATCCTATTATTCACAGGCAGATTCCGTTCCCAATTATAAATATTATCCTGGGGAGTGGGCGGACTATCAGACTACGCGCGGGAACACCGCACATCGCTTGACTTATCCCGTGAAGTTTTTTGATGCGGTGAGTCTCGTTCCTCGGATAGGCTACCAGGGAACCTATTATCAGGATTCAGCAACGGGTGATTCGCTTTATCGGCATGCCGGTGAATTTGGTGCTGAGGCCTCGATGCGCATGGTGTCAGGGTGGGAAAACGGTTGGCGTCATACCTTAGAACCCTATGTCGATTACAGTTGGCAACCCGTGGACTGGAACGCAGATGTGCGGAATGGCGCAGGGGCAAATAATGTCTATATGTTTGACAGGATTGATCGCTCCTTTGAGTGGCAAGATCAGTTTGGCTCGGATGGTGTTTGGTTGCCCTACAACTGGCATGGCATACGTCCAGGCATACGAAATCTAGTCCAGACGAAAAGCGAGACTACTGGGGCGCCACGTACGCTTTTGGATGTTGATACGTATGCGGCCATTCAGCTTCCGAATTCTTCCACGAGTGACACGGAACCAAATATCAATGAAAATGGCGCTCGCATGGTGGGTATGAAGACAATTTTTAGTCCGATGGAGTCCTTTGAGTCGCGTGCGGTTGCGGAATGGGATACGGAACAGGATAAGTTTGCGTATGTTGATTTGAGTGCCCATTACAAGGTCAATAAAAGGCTTAACGTGGGGGCTGGTTATCTGGCTCGCGACCATGAACTATATGATTTTGCCCCCGCCTCTCTATCACAATGGGATCGGGCAGAGCAGAGCGTATTTTATACGGGATTTTTCTATGAATTTACCGATGCTTGGGCTGGGAGCATGTTCGTGCGCTATGATACGGATCTTGGGGCTTTGGATGAGGTTGGAGGATTTATCCAATACAGTTTGGACTGTTTGGTGTTTCAGTTGAGGTCTTCTTATCAATCCTCCTTTACACGCATGGACGGTTCAGAAAGGAACAGTGATTTCAAAGTTTCATTTGTTATCTGGCTTCGGGCGATGACCCCGAGACACGAGAATAAGTGGGATCGTTATTAAAGCGTGATGAGTGAAGGAGGTTGTGTCATGGCAGTAACTAAGCATAAAAGACCTCAGGCTCGTGTGGCTAAGTCCGCGTTAAAGAAGCCTGAGGCTAAGAAGGTTTCTCCTGTAAAAGCAACGGTTCTGAAGAAGTCTGTTAATAAGAAGGAACCGTTACGAAAGATATCCACTCCCCTTAAGAAGAAGATTCCGGAGGTTTCGGCGCGGGCACACATTCAAAAACAAGCGCATGCGTCTGTCGTGCGTCCAGCTCCGGTCCCTAGCAATAAGAAGGTGGTTCCCGTTTCAATAAAACCGAGCGCGTTGATCTGTCCGTTAGTTTTGGATGGCATTGTTCTGGTAGAGGAATTTTCGCCACGTGATTGTTTTTCATGCGATGAATTTGATTGCCGTTTCTATGCAACGGAAGAGAGTTCCGGAGCATTGGGAAGTCGCCTTTTTGTAAGCGAGGAAGAGGATGACGATGATCTTGAGGACATAGATCTCCTTGGGTTTGACAGGGGAGAAGAGGACGGTGACGGCGAAGAGGAAACCCTCTAAGGGAAAGTATGCGACTAATTAAATATGTGTTGTTGAGCGTGATGATGGTTTGCGTCTCTGTTGCGGAAGACAAGCCGTCAGCAATCAGTACTTCTGTAACCAAAGAGAAGAAGCCGCAGGTTCTTGAGCTGATCAAGCCTGCGAACAACTTGATGTCAAAGGCGCAAGAGGCTTATATTGGGGATGATTCGAAAAAGGCGACGATGTTGTTTCGGGAGGCGCTTGAGGCATTGATTAAAGTGGAGCAGGATCATCCAGATTTTGCAAGCTCTCCTGAGTTTTCTCCTGTTCGTTTCCGCAAGGCCATTTGTGAGACGGAGATTGAACGTATCCTGTTGGAAGAAGCCCAGGCCTCTTCGCGTACCATTGCTGTGACAGATACGCGCGAACTCGAGCAATTACGCGCGGAACGCAAGCGTGCGGCAGAGACGAATCGTGTCATCACGGTGACCCGTAAACTCAATACAAAAAAGAGTGGCGAGGAAGTGGATGCGATAGCCGTTGCGTCGGATACTCCACCCCCCGAGCAGAAGACAGTAGCAAATGCGCCAGTAAAGATCGGCGAGGAGTTGGAATGGGCCAAGGATATGATATTGGTTGAGCGTTTTGTCGAGGCCGATCGGGCATTGATTAACGTGTTGAAGAAAGAGCCCGAGAACAAAGAGGCGCGTTTTTTGATGGCACTTTCGAAAGTGGAGCAGGGGAAGCCTGCAGAGGCGTTAATTATATTGGCGAATTTGCTGGAGGATACTCCTTCGGATGAAGCTGTTCTCTTGTTGGCTTCAGGAGCGCATTTAGCCACCGGCGCTTATGCAAAATCCATGGAGATTTTGGACACGGTCATGAAGATGAATCCGAAACGGCCAGATGCCTATTTAAATATGGCTTGGCTTTTGTTGGACATGCGCCCAGATGCGACGTCAGAAGCCGAAATGTATTACCGGCAAGGCGTGAAGCTGGGGCTTGCCCGTAATCGCGAACTGGAGCGACGTTTGGGTGTTAAGCAGTAGACTGTAGACCAGAGATGAAAGGTGAAAGGCTTAAGCCTTGCAGATCATGAAGCAGATTGATAGTGCTCAGTATTTTGAAATACTTGCCGCGACCCGTCAGTCGTGGCAAAATCGTTATTATGCTATGTATTCCAGCATTCTCGAAGGTGTTGTCGTTGATCCGTTGTTAATGCAGATACCCGTAGATGACCATCTGGTGCATCGTGGTGATGGTGTCTTCGACACCTTCAAATGTGTGCGCCGTGGAGCGTATAATTTAGATGCGCATCTGAAACGACTGGTACGCTCGGCCAGTGAGATTGGGCTGCTTTGGCCAGGGGGCTTGGCAGATATCCGCGATAAGGTGATTCAGACGCTGACCCTAGCAATCAAGGATGACTGTTCGTGCCGTGTCCTTTTAGCACGAGGTCCAGGAGGGTTGGGCGTCAGCCCATACGAGTCGCCCCATCCAGCGCTGTACATCGTTGTTTATATGGCCGGAATACCCTTTATGCAGGCTCATCCAGCGGGGGCGTTTGTGAACAGGAGTCACGTGCCCGTCAAGGCTGGTAATTTTGCGACCTATAAGCACTGTAACTATTTACCCAATGTGATGATGAAAAAGGAAGCGGTGGATGCTGGCGTTGATTTTGTTGTGAGTTATGATGTGAATGGTTTTCTTGCGGAAGGCGCGACCGAGAATGTGGGGATTGTGACGGCTGAATGCGAACTTCTTTTTCCGAAACCAGGCTATGTGTTAGATGGCACAACCCTGCAGCGGGTGATAAAACTGGCTGAGACGTTGGTGCAGGATGGCACCTTGATACGCGTAATGTATGCCGACATCACCGAAGCGATGGTCTCTTCTGCTCCCGAACTTTTGATTATCGGTACGACCTTGAATGTTGCCTCCGCCTGTAGGTATGAAGGGCAGTCTGTCGGTGGGGCATGTCCAGGATTGATTGGAAAAAGATTAGACAGAATGTTGGCGGACGATATCGCTGAAAATGATGCTATGCGGACGGGATTTTAAACGAGCATGAATGGATTCAATGAGGTTGTTCGGCAGAGCGTTGTCTGCTTGAAGATGACAGAGACAAACGGCATGGATGTTATTGTCCATTTGGTGCAGGAGGCGGTTCGTCATGGTTTGGTGAGTTCGGAGCATGAAGAGGATGCGATTCGGGCTATTTTAAATCGTGAACAAAGTGCGTCGACGGCACAGCCTGAAGGCATCGCGATTCCGCATGGACGGGTCTCCTGTGTCTCCGAGGTTGTTTTTATGTTGGGTGTTCATCCGCAAGGCGTTGATTTTGGTGCGCCAGATGGCCTGCCTACTTATCTGTTTGCTCAAATGCTGGCTCCACTGTCAAGCGGGGCAAGCTATATTCAATTTCTGGCGCAGCTCTGTCAGCGATTACTGGATTCGTCTGTCCGTGAGCAATTGATGCTTGCGGAGACAAAGGAAGCAGTCTGTGCTGCCCTCATACAGGATGGAGGATCTCATGGGAAAGAAATATAAGAGCGGTTCATCTTCGACGCATGTTGAAATTGTGACGTGGTCTGTTCAGAAATCGACGAAGGCTGTTGATCGGTTTCTGGGACGGTCTGCGTTCCCTGCTGTGGCAGAGGCTGTGGCAATGGAGGTGCTGGCCGCTGTTCGCGAACAGGGCGACGCTGCTGTGTTGGCAGCAGCGAAGACGTTTGATGGCGCGATATTGAAGGCGAGCGAATTACGAGTGACGGATGCGGAGCTTCGTGCAGCCGTCAAATCGGTGTCAGCACAAACAAAGCGTGCTGTGCGGGAAGCGCATGACCGTGTCTTGACATTTGCCAAGGCCGGACTGCGCGAGCCATGGTATATTCAGACTCCGGAGGGCGGCTACACGGGCGAGTTTTATTCACCCATGGAGCGCGTCGGCATTTATGTTCCAGGCGGGACTGCACCGCTTGCGTCAACGGCCATTATGACGGCGACTCTTGCAAAAGCCGCCGGAGTGAAAGAGATCGTCGCCTGTACGCCGTGCGGAAAAGACGCAAGCGTGAATCCTGTGTTGCTCTACGCACTCAAGCTGGCAGGTGCAACAGAGATTTATCGTGTGGGCGGAATCCAGTCTATTGGTATGATGGCCTTTGGAACGAAGACGGTGAAGGCGGTCCAGAAAATTGCAGGTCCGGGGAATGCGTATGTGACGGCTGCTAAGCGCCAAGTTTATGGGCATGTGGCCATTGACCAAGTGGCGGGGCCAAGTGAGATTGCTGTGTTGGCGGATGGTTCAGCCAATCCCGCATGGGTTGCTGCTGATTTGCTTTCCCAGGCAGAGCATGGTAGTGGTCACGAAAAGGCATTATTGGTGACCGATTCTGTGACGATTGCCCAGGCTGTTTGCGACGAACTTGCTTGGCAGATAGGCAAATTGCCGCGCGCGGCAATCATTGAGCGCGTGATGGATGAGGGAGGTATTTTATTGGTGGTCGTCCCAGATCTGAAGCAGGGAATGGAACTTATCAACCGCTTTGCCCCCGAGCATTTAGAGATCATGGTCAAGCATGCTCGCGACTGGGTGAATGAGGTCCGTGCGGCGGGAGCTGTTTTTGTGGGGGAATGGACACCAGAATCTGTCGGGGATTTTATTGCCGGACCCAGTCATGTGCTGCCGACAGGCGGAGCTGCACGCATGTTTAACGGGTTGACTGCTGATGAATTTCGTCGTCGGCATAGTTTTGTTGAGTTTACACGTGAGGACCTTGCTCGAGCTTGTAAGACGATTGAGACCTTTTCAGAAGTCGAAGGGCTCGCTGCTCATGGACGTGCCGCAGCCATACGGTTTGCTTGAGTCTCGATTTGACCCGATGTGAAATCTCTGGTATAGTGTAATTAATCTTTTTTGGGGATCCGGGAAGGGTCTAAATCCCGGTGAGATAACCGAAGTGGACCCTGCCTTGTTCGCGGATAAGCAGTATTTCTCTGACCTTCATTTTATTTTGGGAGTTTGAATGCGGCGTAAGACGGAAACCTGTCTAGAGCAGGGACCTGAGGCCACCGACTAGAGCGCCCACCTCAACGGAGAGGTTTCAGGGGTCCTGCAATACGACAAGGCGGGGTTTTTTTACAAGAGGCGGGAAGTGTTCATGCGTACGACGTATCCAAGTGTGGCTTGTATCGGTCTGTTGTTTGTTATGTTCGGCCACGTGTGTTTGGCGCAGTTACCTGAGGTGCCCGAAGCGGCTATTGAGGCATTGGGAACAACGGCAGGAACACAGCAAAGCAAGGGTTTTGTTTTTATTGCCGGTCGTTATCTTGCACCACCTTATACCGTGATGCGTAAAGGCAATGGAATTTTCATTAATCGCGTTCAAGTAGAACAGCCTTTTTCATGGCCTGTTGAGGCATTGACGTCCTCCGCTTTTAGTTCGCTTAAAAAGGTAACGGAAGATCCAGAAAAAAAGGATGCCGAAAAAGATAATATGTTGTTAGTGGCTCCTGTACGAGAGGGTGCAGGGGATCCCACAAATGCGACTGCTACGACAGAGGAAAGATCCGTTGATACGCAAACGCAAGGGGGGAAAACGTTAGACTTGCTTTTTAATGACGGACCCGCTAATCCAGCCGCAGAAAAAAAGACATCGTCTGGAGTCCTTGCACAAAAGCAGAAGGATGAACTTCGTCAGAAGTTGGACAGGATCCGACTGTACTTCGAGGCGGGGTTATCGCAAGGCGAAATTTTCTTGTTTAATAATAAGAATGGTCGTATCAACGGTACGTATGGCACAGCAAAAACATTGTTTGCGGTCTTGCCAGAAGCGGTGCGTTATTCGCAATCACCTCAGGATTTGATGGCACGACTTAATCAGGGGGGTGTTTTCTTTTTGGATGGTAACGCCTGTGAAGACTTATACCGTAACAAATTGAATTTTATGGTTCTCGACGAGCGTCGACGAGCCATCGAAATCAGTGAAGAAAAAAAGAATCCATCACGCCCACGATAATGGGTATGACGTTTGAAATGAAACGCGCAACACATAAATGTCAACCTACCGCGCGTCATGCGCTTGCTTCGGCACTCGTTTCCATTTCCGATACTAAAGAGATGGAGACGTTTTTAGAAGAGTTGCTCACACGGGCTGAGATTTGCGATGTGACGTTACGTTGGCGGTTGCTGGAATTATTATCGCAAGGAGTTTCTCAGCGAAAAATCGCGGAGGACCTTCAAATTAGCCTTTGTAAGATTACGCGCGGTTCACGCATTCTGAAGAGTAAAAATGCTATTTCCAATAAGATATTAAAGGATGTGCACGTCAAGAGCTGATCGCTCCCTTGGCTAGCGAGGCTTTCAGGAAATTAGATTTTTCGGGACGGGTCAGATTAAAGAGCGCATCACGACTCGATTTAAGCCTGAGTTCGAGGTTTATGACACCCCGTACATCCTTGATGTTCACAAGAAAAAAATCCCGTTTAGGCTGGCCCAGTCAGTCTTATCTGCGAGGAGGCTTTCTGCGGGGTACGGCTGAATAGGGCGAGGTTCATGCAGAAGACAGTTTACTTCGCATCCCTTGCGATAGGAGAATATTATTTTTTAGCGACATCTTTGTGTTTCTGAGAGGGAATTTTATAGTACACAAACTATCGTGATTCTATAAGATTATATTTCAAGATGCAAATGGGCGCTAGTCAGCAAAATATTATAATATGTGTAGGACAAAATCACACCCTTCATCCATTCCTTTGATTTTGTAAGTTTTCGTCTGTT
>SESA01001070.1_pt1 | contig 15060 bp, 8 predicted proteins | sample 3171451 | NCBI WGS metagenome assembly SESA01 (sample SAMN06051862, study PRJNA518727) | freshwater metagenome | biome: subpolar coniferous forest; feature: holomictic lake; material: water; isolation source: holomictic Lake 227, 8 m depth | place: Canada: near Kenora, Ontario | collected 2013-06-25...
TTTCTGTGGCCCCTGTAAGAATGAATGCCAAGCGGATACGATCAAGAAACCCAGCACGCTAATGATGCCCCACTTACCCACTTCTTTGCGCATGGCCCGCCAAAATTCCATACGCTCTTCCTCGCGCTGAATTACTAACTCGTGATGTTTACGGTGCCCCTCGGGATCTCCCTCAGGAAACGCTTTCTGCATCATATTAGCCAGCTTCTCTCCGAACTCGATAGGCTCCAGAGCGATATGCTCGGTTAGCTTCCTATCCAGTGCTTTCTGCGACGTCAAGATCTCTTGAATGAGCAGCAGCAACTCAGTGCTCGGCCCGCCCTCTCTACGATCAGGAATCAGTCGATTATCCATTATGATAGTGGAGAAGTAGGTGGCGTAAAGTTGCTAGTGTACACGGCGGTAGAGCTAACCCGGATTTCACACATATAGCCGTTAAGGAAGCGTGTACCATAGCCTGATGCTACCTGCCCCGCCAACCCTATATTGAAGGGCGGGGTGCCTGTGAGTGCGGGCGTGGGCGTCAGCACAAAACCTGCACTACCCACCCCATTCACGTAAATTTTTATGGTGCCCGCATTGTTGACGACTGCAATATGATTCCATTGAGCGTAGGGGGCCGTGGTGCTGGAAGTTGTATACCCAAAGGTTTTGTCGAACCATATGTAGGAAGAATTCCAGTACAGTGTAATGACCCCAGGATTAGTCCATACGATGGCATAGTTATCTACTGTTGTCGAGCTGCCCCACGAGAACAGTGCTCCCCCCGACTGAATGGCCCCTGCCGATGCGTAGTAAAAGCACTCAATCGTACCTGATTTACCGAGGCCAATAATATCCCACGGGGTAGTATACCCGCCCGACGCATACGGAAGTTGCAAGTACGACTGCCCCGTATATGTCAGAGTTATGAGGTTGACCGCCGTGAACTCAATGGTGCCAGTACCGATTGGTGGTGCCGGAGTCAGTCGTGACAGTACGTTTGTGGTAGTAATCGTCTGTGCTAGGGACGATGAGTCTGTGAACGTTGTGGTGTCCGCCGATGTGGGGGCGTGAATCATCAGCACGGTACCCGCAGAGGATGCACCAGATGCTGGGTTAGCGAACGCCGCCGTGGGTGGTATGAAGTTGGCGGTGTACATCGCCTGTCCCTTGACAATGCGAACTTCGTCCATATAGTACGTGGGCATCTGCGCACTATAGGGGAACCCAATGCTAAGTGTAGTATCTGTGAATCCCGTATATCCAGACATAGTGACCGGAGTTCCACCAATGCCTGCCACGTACAGAGTGCAAGTCCCCGTACTAAGAACAAACGCGACATGAGTCCATGTGCCCGTAGGTACAGCCGCCCCAGAGACCGATATCGCTGTGCCTCCCGTACCAACATAGAATGTTGGCACCTGCGCAGACGAAATATTCATGAACCAGCTAGAGTTAGAAGAAGTACCACACGTGAGAATAGTAGCCGCGCTTGACGGGGCAGACGTAAGGAAAATCCAAAACTCAATCGTACAGGATAGACTAGGACCCATAAGAGCGAAATCCGCAGTATATGGAGTTGTCACAGTCCCGCCATACGGTAGTTGAAGTGTAGAGGCACCAAACTTCGTCTGTGTAGTGGACAATGTACACCCTGTCATTGTCATGGCGTGTGCAGATGTTGAACTATCTGTAGTTACTACAGACCCATTGGGACCATCGAAGTGCAGCAAGAGCACGGTGCCGGTGCTGGGGGATGTAGAGCCGCCTTGAGAAGCTGCGTTGGGGAATGCAATAGAAGGCGGCACGAAATTGACGATGTGCCGGCCCACACCCTTAGTCATGCGGATTTCATCAAGGTATCCAGTAAGACCGGGGGACAGCGTGGGGTATTGAGACCCGATAAGTATGTCCCCCGTGTTATTCATGTTGTACGCACTGGTAAGCGTACCGGAAAGTGCCCCGTTGATAAATAGGCGTGTAGTCCCCGAATTGCGAGACACGGCAATGTGATACCACTTTGCCGTGTAGGGGGCCATCGTATTAGCTACAGAAGTAATGCTCGCCGCACGATTCGCAAACTCTACCCGCACAAATGGACCGGGAGTTTGGAAGCTGAACATCCAATCTGGATTGGTGGACCCCTTAAACATGTCCACATTAAATGATGTTGTCCAGTTTGCCCAGAATTCAATCGTGTAGTCTCCGGTACCGAAAGACAGTGCTGTAGAGTGTGGTACTGTCAGATAGTTGCCAGTAACGCCGTTGAATGACAACGAACCAGTGCCGAACCGCTTAACACTTGTTGATATAGTCGTGCCCGTACCCACCTGAGACACGACATTAGCTTGTGTACTGCTGTCTACAAACGAGTCCCCGTGCAGCATCAAAGACACATTACTCCACGAGGGGTCGTAAGTAAGATCTGGCCCCACGTCTGGGAAGGCTGAGGTAGGCAGAGTGAAGGCGTTTGGGTATCTAATGTACCCCGGAGTTATCCGCACGTCATCTATGTACCCTTGGAAGTCCAGGTTACTGATGGTAGCCTTACCAATACGCAAAACAGAATTCGCTCCTGGGCCGGTGCTTATGTTCGTTGTGGTCGTACTAGATACCAGAATGCCGTTCAAGAACAGTAGTACGGCTGTTCCGGTTGCGTTGCGAGACATAGCCACGTGGTTCCACGCATTCAAATTGACAGTGCCCGCCGCCGCGCCATAGAATGAATTGTCAGATAGTCTGACCTGACCCTGTATGGTAGTGCCCACGGTACCAATCCACCACGCCACGTCGTTTATTAGAGACGTAACGGTAGACGCAGTGCTAGATATGAGAACGTGGGTTCCTGTCAAAGTAGTGGGGTAGAACCATAGTTCAACCGTGAAGGGGTACGTGCCTGATGGGGATTGAGACTGATTGAAGTACGTCAGCAAATCCGGAGGGTAGGTAAGGTAGTCACCGCTACCGTCAAACGCGATAGAGGAAGTTCCCCACTTGGCCTGTGCGGTGCTGATGGCGACGTTGCCGCTCGCGGTAGGCACTTGTCCATAGCTGCTACTGTCGGTGAACGTGGTACTACCGTTAGCGCCCTCGCCATGCAGCAAGAGTGTAACGTAGCCGAAGTACGGATCGGTGTTCGCAGATATCGTGGTAGTATCGTAGAACTGGAACCCCGGGACTGTAAAGTCGCCGGGGTAGCGGCCCATGCCGATAGTTAAGCGGAAGTCAGCAAGGTACCCACGAAGATAAGTGTTCCCACCAGCAAAGCCAAAAGCATCTATCCCGGTCGTGGCACTGGTAGCTGCTACACCACTTGCTTGAACTGCGGACCTACCATTAAAGACACAGTATGTAAGGGTCCCGACTCTACACGCAGCCACATGGTACCAAGTTCCTGTAGTTACAGTGCCCACTACCCCAAGACCAGTGCCATTGATGCTGACCGACATCGACCCTGTACCAACCGTACATAAACAAATAGCAGTTCCTTGAGATCTAAATACTTCTTGGCTGGTAGTGACGTCCGTAAAGTACACCCAGAACTCTATAGTGAAGTCTCCTATTATCACTTGGTCCCCAGAGGGGGTAGAGGATACGTAGCCAATCGTAACAGTAGACCCACCAGAAATAGACGTAGTGCCCCATTTATGCTGAGCAGTTGAAGTAACCGCCGTGGACACAGAAGATCTACCAAGCGCCTTATTAGTAGTGCTAGAATCTAAGAATGTGGTGCCATTGCTATCGCCTTGCCCGTGGGCTAACAAACTGACGTAGTTAGTCCAGTACGGGTCATACGCAACAGTAGGAGCTTCGGTAATGGAAATCGCCTGAATCATCTTAGTCACGCCAGAATTAGACGTTTGAGTGACGGTGACTTGAGTTTGAAGACCACTTGTATTCAACAAATATCCGAACGTGGGGTTAGCGGACACAGCAAAGGGGGATGTCCAACTTCCTGCTGCTGTACTGGACCACGCTGAGCTAGTGGGTGTACCATCTGAAATCAGACCACCCAACAGCAATCCTCCCATGTTAGTGTTAAACGGCAAAGTTGATATCGAGGCTGTGGACCCAGCTGAAGACACCGGAGCCATGTCCAATACCGCTAAGTTACCTGTCTTACTAAATTGAATAGAAGAGGCTGCAGCAGAAGCAGAGGTTGAGAAAGTAATAGTTACGACATTACTAGCATCCCCTGTAGCATTGAGGCACCAATATATCGTCCCATAATACGATAAAGTGGCAGCGCCTAATATGCCAGTTTTGGAATACGTATTCCCTGCTGTGTCTGTAACCGAGGATGGACCCGCTGGCCCAAATCCCGCATTCCAGTGTATCATCACAAATATATGATTACCAGTGGTTAAAGACGTGGCGGGCAGTGTGTAGGAAGTGCCAGACGATAGAGTTCCTGCTACGGAGTTCACATAGCTGAAGGCTCCCGTCGCCGTGGGGATAGTGGGGCTGGGCGTGCTGCCCCCGCTTGCCGTGGGCGTGATGAGGGAAGGTGCTACGTCCCACATTATGAGAACGCCTTATTGATGTTGCAGACCAAGTTATCGTCCGTACCGTCGTAGTAACAGCTTATGAAGTCTACGGCGCTGGCTGCGGTGGACAGTGTTGGAGCCGTACCCCCTACCCACTTGTATTTGGTGCCGTAGGCCAGAGTGCGACTGCCTGTAGTGTCCTGCTTAACACGGAAGTTCAAGATCATCCCATCCGTCAAGTTGGTGGGGTTGGCAAGCGTGGCGTTGATGCCCAGCACTAGCCGGAAGTTATTAGACAAACTGGCGTCAACCGCGATACTTGCCCCAGACGTCAGGGCTGAGGACACCGTACTCTGGTTCTTGGTAAAGGCATTCTGCCCAGCGATTAGCGCGTAGCCCGTGGTGACGGGTACAGTAGTCCGCACCAAAGCGTGCAGAGCATCCGTCATCACTACCTTGGACCGCCAACTGGTCGTTACATCACCAGCAGACAGGTTGCTGTATGTGCCGGAACTATTGGCTTTCACCAACTGGATGGCCCCAATGCCGTTGATGTTGATGGTAGCTGCTGCCGAGCATGTAGTGTGGAACACTACATCAAATTCCTGCCCCGCAACGTAGGTCGCAATCACGGGGGAAGGGGTCAAGGTGTACGCGCCGCTACCGCCCGCCGTGGTGAAGTTGGTGTACGTCTGTGCTTGGATGCCCCCGCTAGTCACCAGCGTAGATGGCAAGCTGCTAGGGGTGCCAGCAATCAGCCCGTAGTAGATGGTGGAGAGGCCAGAGTCCAGGGTCGTACTGTCGTTTATGACCGTCACTGTAGTCACCCCGGTAGCGTAACTGCTGGTGCTGACGCTGCTGTACACCGTGCCAGCGGTTACAAGCGCCTTAATGCGGCGTCCAGCCACGTAGGTTGTGGTCAGGTTGCCTGCTACGGTGAACTGTGTGGCGCTGACATACGTGGGCGTAGACCCCACAACCCATTCGCTAATCGTAGGCGGGGCAACGGAGTAGTCGTTAATGCCGGATACGTAGTCCCACGTAATGCCCACGGGCAGGTCGGCACTGCTGGCGACAACGAACTTGTACTGCAACCCACCCGGTAGCCAGATTTCATACGGGGGCCGACCGCTAGAGTCCAGGATGATGGGGTTGGCGTTAGCCGTGCCCTGTGTCTGGTCAATGTACGTGGTGATTAGGTTGTACGTGCCTGCAATGTAGGTGTAGATCTTGCCACCAGCAAGTACCGCCCCCGAGTTGTCAAATAGCTGAGCGCCTGCACCAAAGACCGGAGAAAGGTAGATACTCATTTGCTTGATTCCTGTTGGTTGGCATTGTACCCTGCGCCCACGCCTGTAGCAAGTGGAGCGCCCGTAATACTGAACATGGGTACACGGCCCGACTTAACTGGCGACTTAGCGCCCTTGACAGGCACTTCAATCCAACGGTGCCCGTACTTATCCACATAGTCTGTGCCCCCGATACTTTTCAGGTACTTCTCCATATCCTTGTAGTTAGCATAGATGCCGTGGTGCTCAGGATTGAACAAGGGGGCGTCTACGGGGTCGTTAAGGTGCTTCTTGTAGAACTCAACCACGGACTTAGCCTTCCTTAGCTCCTCCTCTGTATCTGTCTTTGTACGCCTTGATCTCCCATCAGCAATGCTCATTAAGTCAGCTTCTTGATAGGCTACTTGTTGTTCTGCCATCTCTAGTCGGTGTTTTCTTACATTCTTAAGTATGTCTTTGTCATTATCAATAATGCTATTAAGGAACCTAGCAGACTCTGGGCCAGCCTTGGGTAGTTTTGCCTCAGCATCAGCAATTCGCTCTATGGCGTCTCTGGTGGCGTCCGGCCACCCCTCAACCTTAGCCACGGTATCTGGGGCTGCAAACCTGACCACACCCTGCCCATTCTGGTCAGCCATACTGAGCTCCTCTTTAACAAGACGCTCAACGTGCGTTTTACGCATTGGCTCAATGTCTTTTTCTGTATTACCAACCGTGATTTTGGCAAGCAACTCGTCACGCTTAAGGTATAGGGGATTAAGATCATCTTTAAGATTCCCAGGCCACACAGGAGTCATCCCAGCCGCTCTAGCCTTTGCCACATTATCCTTTAGCTCATTGTGTCTGCTAATTACACGCTCTATCTCTTTCTCGACTTCTCTAAACTCAGCCTCTACCTCATCTCGCTTTGGGCCGACCAACTTCTTGTTCTGCATGAGATCAGACTGTACCTCTACAACATGGGGGATGCCATCCTCCTCGAAGGCGCGAGTGTGCCCAAAGTAGTTAGGATCTTGGAAGTGGTTAGCGGTGCTGCCGCTAACCCCCTCCGGCACTTGCCACGTCGTAGTACGTGCTGGGGCACCACTGGCTCGAGTATTTTCCTGTGTAGGGGACCATCCACCTCCACGTCCTATATTATCTAGCCCGTAGTCAGCCCATTGGTCGTGCGTATGTGGGGTGAGCCTGAAATCCTTAGTGCTATCCCGCACCCCCTTAATCAAGTCCTCAGCGCGTACGCCGCCATCCTGCAGGGTGAAGGGGGTAAGAATCTCTTTCTCAAACTTGCTGATGCCGGGGCGGTTGAGCTCGTCCTTGAGGGCCTGTGTGGAGATAATGCCCTTGTTCCCACTGCGGGTAGCCAACCCTTCAATACTCTTGAGAGTGTAGGGCTCAGCAGCAAGCACCTCATTCAGCGCCCGTGGGGCTGCGCTTACGTCTGTAATCCCCATTCCTACGGGCAGGCCCTTCGTGGCCTTGGCTAGCTTGCCCAGCGCCGGGGCTGCTAGCAGAGCGGTGTCTAACGTCTCATCCTTAAGCTGTAGGGTCTCCCCCTTGCCCTTAGTCAGCCTATCGCCGTAGGCCAGCGCGTCTAGAGTTTTGGGGATGCTGCGTGCCCCCGAGAAGTCCAGAATCTTGCTTACAGGTGGGTTGTCGTAGCCAAAGGGCTTCTCAGCAAAGTCAATGGCAGATTGCACGCCCTTACCAATGGACTCCAGAACGGGGTACTTGGCAGTCCATTCTTTAAGGTCTGCTGGCGGCTTGGCTTCCTTGCTGGGGTAGCGTTTAAGGAACGACTCTACACTATCAGGGCGAGCCTCTTCCTCCTTGGCCGGATATGCTGCCAGAAAGTCATCAACGCTTTTCATATTCGCAGTGCTTGGCGTAGCCCAGCGCGTGTAGCTTAGGCAGCGTCTCTTCCAGCTTCTCGCCCACATCATCCCGTAGTATGGGGTTTGCCACGTGGAGTTGCTTGGCAGTCTTGTAGGCTCTGTGAGTAGCTTGTTTGACAGAGTTACCGAAGCCAGTAATCACAGCCACGTAGTCACCAGCCGTGGTCCACATTTTACGTTCAATAACCTTACCCCCTTCCATGTCGGGCAGCTTGGTCAGTTGTACGTTCTGGGGGTGGATGTGTTGGCGGTTGCCCCGCGTAATGCCGTACACGGGGACGCCAGCGGCTTCCTTAACGTCCTCAGTGTGGGGGAACTTGCTGTGTGCCAGCACAAGGCAGCAGCCAATGTCGGTTTTGAAGGACGTAGTATCCTTCCCGTCTATGGCGTCCTTCATCCAAGCCACGGGGTCGCCCGCCGTGCTGCCTAGCATCATGTTGGTAATGGGCCATCCAAAGCGGCAAGTCCACTCGGTAGGCCACGGCTTGCCCTTGTCGTCAATCATAAACCCAAGGGCTGTATCTCCAAGATGGCCCAGCTTGAGTAGCTCTTCTTCCAGCTTGCCCAGAGTGTCCTTACCCAGCTTGCTCTCTGGCGTGAAGTACGCTATGGTACCCATTTCGCCAGTGTTGGGGCCGTAGTTGCCCGACATCATTTTCTTGTGTTCAAACGACTCGTTCCACTGCCCTACCCACCCCTTGCTGCCCATGAAGCGGGACACGCCCATTTCAATACCTTCAACGAAGGTTTGGAGCATCACTTCTCCCTTAGGAGGGGGTGTCCTTCTCATCCAAGCTATCAGGTCCGCTGGCGATTTGCTGACGTAGGTAAGAGACTTGTCCTCGTTGTCGCCGAGAGTTTTGAACACGAACCTTTCTTCGGTCTTTAGAACGTGCTTTTCGGCTTCTGCCATTGTTTTGAATGTTTTGTACGGGACGCATTCAATACCTACCTTCTCCAATAATGCCATGCCAGTCTTACGGTCAATCTCTAGCTTAACACTCTCGGGGCTGGGCGCGTATATGGGGAACCCCTTCTTCTTAAAGAATGCTAGGCGCTCAATATAGTCGTCGTTGGACGTACAGAAAATAAGGTCGGCCCACTGCACGTGAGCCACCCAATTATCAACTTTCTGCACACCCTTAAAGTCTTTGCCCACGTCGGGGTGATTGGCGGGGCGCGGCTTAATGAACCACTTAACATCGTGGCCTGCAGAACTTGCGCGTAGGACGAAGCTCAGTCCCACGCCATCTTGGTCAATGATTAAGACTTTCATGGTTGATCCGGTGCCATATTACTGAGCTCAATACGCGGGGGCAGAGCGTTCCTATTCGGCGTAGCCTTAGCCGCTGCTAGGGCAGCAACGGCCTTCGCTGCTAGTTTAGGGTCAAGCTCTTTAAGCTGTTGCAAGCTAGTGACTGTGGGGTGCGCCATGTGCTTTTGATACAGATCACTAGCCATAGTCTTACGGAGTGCTAAGGGAACGCCTGTAACCGATGTGGTGGCGTGTATTAAGGCTTCTGCTGTTCCGTAGTCGCCTGCCCGTACCCCCGTGTTAGCGGTCTTGCCCTCAGTACCACGGACTACATGCCCCATAGTTTCATGGGCATGGACAATGTCGGCTAGTTCGCCCGTAAGTCTGCCCCCAGATTCGCCAGACTTTTTCAGTTTGGCAGGGTCTACGTGCTCAGTCTTTAGGTTCGTAGACTCTTCAATGTTGTGTATCTTAGCAAGAGTTTCTCTTGCCTTGCGCCAATCATCGATTAGCTTCTGGCGACCTGTGACATCTTGCCCTTGCAGGGTGCCGCCAAACTTCGGGGGCATGGACGGGGGCTCTCCAGCGGGGCCGGGCAGGGGCCGTGCTGCGCCGGGGGATGGTAGCGGTGCCCCCGCTGGTGCAGGGCGTGGCATTGCCATCGCCTCCCCGCCCGTGTAGACAGACCTATCCAGCAGCCCGCGCTCTAAGTGATCCTCCAAAGCATTGGCAACGTTCCGCATTGCTGCCACTTTTCGTAGGTCTTCCTGCTTGCTAGTCTGTGCCTTCGCCATCTTACTAGCGTCAGCCCGCAAGTCTGAGATCATAGCCATCAATGATGCAGCAGTGTGTGACTTCTGCGGATTGAGTACCTCGGCCTTAAGGCGCTGGAAGGCAGGGTCACGGTAGTATTCGGGAGCAGCTTCATGGGCACGGGTAACCCCCGCGCTCGGCTTGTTAGCTTTGTCCAAATCTTCTGCGAGCCGCTGCATTAGCTCGGGGCGCTCAAAGTCTACATCAGTAATCTGCTGAATGGCGTTGTACTTCGCGTTAGCGTCAGCCTTTATCTTGTCAAGGTTCGCCTCATTAAGCGGTTGGCCCTCGGGGATACCGACAGACTTCTTAGCTAACCGAGTAGAGTTCTTAGCGTTGGCGTTCGTAAGTTCTTCATCTAGCGCTCGTGGGTTAGCGATGGTGCCCAGCACCGAGTTCTGCACTCCACCCGCACTGTCCATGGGGTTGGCTTTGTAGCCATTCTCCATAGCGCGCTCAATATTCTGTTGCTTCCACGTCATTTCTGGCTTCATGGCGCGGGCTGCTTTCAGCCCCTTAGCCAGTCCACCAGCCCCCATCAGAGATCCAGCAATATCAATAGCATTCTCACCAAGGACGTGCCCAGCGGCGGCGGTCTTGGGGCCGACTAGCCCGCCTGCGGCTTCGCCCACGGTGCCTAGTGCGCCACTAGCCATTTCAAAGGGCTTGCCAATCGCACCCCCAATAGCTTGGGCTTCTTCGTTCTGGGGGATGGCGCGGGCAAGGCGCTCTTGGTCAGCACGAATCTTCGTTGCGCCTTCTTGCAAAGCGGTATCTATGGCCTCTCCAACGGGCGTACCGCCCGCCAAAGCTGCTGCGCCGTACCCTAGCCCCTTGCCCAGCGTCTGAATGGCCCTACCGCCCGCCATAACGGGGCCAGCAAGTGCCGCAGCACCCATGCCAGCGGCTACCTCGCCTGCGCCCTTAAGCCAGTCCATAGCTGTGGACTCTTTAGGCTTCTTTACAGACTTTTCTATCTGCTGAGGGGTCAGGTGCTTAGAGGCTATAGAGTCAGGCAAGTCGTCCGCAGGTACTGCGGCACCATTCAAGCTCTCTGGCAGATCATCTTCAGGTACAGCGGTCGTCATTATTCGTACACCCACGTTCCGTCTACTTTGATCATTGGCTTACCAGACTTAGACATAGCACGCTCAACCTTAGCGGCACCCCCATCGGCAGGAACTTCAATCTTAGCCTTCCGCATTTCCTCTATAATACCATCCCGATCTTTCGCTGCTCTGGTCTTTTCCTCTGGGGTTTTTGCGTCTTGGTACTTTCGTTTAGCATCGGCTAAGGCTTCTGTGTAGACTCGAACCTTATCCTTTTCTTCGGGAGTAGATTCAAGAGACGTAGGCTTTGCACCTTCCCATGCCCTGCTGGTAGAAGCGGATGACTTTGTGCTCTCCGGGCGACCCGTAAGGCGATTAATCTTGTTAATGCTACCGGAAATTTGCCCTTCGATAGCAGCAGTCCGGGCGGTCATTTCTTTCGGTACAATGTCGTACAAAGAATCAAACTGCGACTTCGTCAGGTTGCCATCCATGTACTTCTTGGCTTCTTGCAGGGCGGCAACGGGCACCCCCGCCGCGCCTGTGCTGGCCGATAACACCTTACCAATGTCAGCTTGAGTAGATACGATAAGAACATTCAAGGCTGTAACATCAGCATCCCCTTGAACGGCCCGCTTACCCGCCCGAATCCAGCGCTCCACCGCAGGAACCCCCGTCTCATCAACCTTATTGATTAGCGGCTTCATCAATTCAAGGTTATTAAGTACCGTCTGTTCACCAGCTTTAATCACGCCATACTGCTTAGTCAAGTTTGCTACGTTAGAAGACTCAGCCTTGTACGTGGCATTGTCCCCAAGAACGTTGCGCCCTTCCTCAATAGACTGCTGTGCGGCAAGCATGGCAATACGTGGGCGCAGCGGACTATTCTGCCCTAGAGACTCCATCTTACGAGTGACTCGGTACACTCGGGCCATCTCTTGCTCAGCGGGGGTGGGCGGATTCTTTACAAAGTCCATGAGTTCTTGCGCGGCCTTGGTTTTGTCGGCCCCGCTGCCCTGCTTAACATCCGCAGTCCGCAGTGTCGCAGGCATGGGGGTAGTAGTCCACTCTCCTGTATTTGGGTTTTGCTTCTGAGCCGTTCCGTTCTGGAACACTCGCACCGGCTGGTTATCAGCAGTGTCGATGTGCATGGTGGCTTTGCCGCCCTCTTCAGCGATCTTGGCGTCGGCCTCTAGTTTACGGGACTGGGCTTGCTTGTGGGCAAGATCTACCTCCCGCTTCTTAAACTCGCTGTTGGCGTAGAGAGAATCGAGCACTTGGGGCGGGACTGTGCGCAGTTGGGCAAGGTGTTTAGGGTCAATGCGCGGGGTGCCATCCGGCTTGGTCATCGTAGACACGGTCTGGATGGCAGCGTCCAGTGCCTGCTGTCGCTTGACAGGGTCTTTTTCCTTGACCACATCGCCAAGATGCTGTACAATGAATTCGTTTTCTTCCTTTTCATTCTGTAACTGAGTGTCATTCATCTTGGCTACATTCATCTTGTAAGCCATCTCACCTTGCTGCACCTTCTGGTAACGGTCAGCTAGTTGCATATAGGTCTTGGGGGACACACGCCCCTTCAAGTGGTCCTGTGCTTTCTTCAACCCCTCGGACGTGAACAAGTCAGCCTCAGGTATCTGAGAGTAGTCCTTCAGCGCGGCTTGGTCTTGCTGCTGTTCGGCAAGTTCAGTCCTAGCTTGCTGAGCCTTGATACCTATCAGGTTGGCTTGGTCGCCTTCGGCAATAGCGCCACCAACGTCAACGGGCTGGGCCTTGAGGAGAATGTTAGGGTCAATTGCCATGATGGTTATCCGAAAAAGTCACCAAGGTCCGTAGGAGGTGGAAGAGAAAAGTCGGGCGCTGGCCCCACAAAGTTAGGGTCACTTGGGTTCATAGGGTCGTAGGTCGATGTGTTACCACCTTGAGATCCTACCCAATCGGCAATGCTTTTGACTGTGCCCGCAGTGTTGCCCGTACCACCTGCACCACCTGCACCCGTGCCTGCACCCCCTCCACCCGTGCCTGCCAACGTTCCATACGCCTTAATAGCGTTCTGCACGCCTTGGTTTTGAGCGTTAGCCGCGCCAATGATGCTATTAGCCTGTACCTGCCCGCCTGTAGTCATCAAATCTGCTATACTCTTGCCGTAGCCTGTAGACAGATTAGCTACATTCGTACCGTAGCTGCCAATCGCCCCAGAAATATCTCGGGCAGTACCAATGTCATTAGCCGAGATAGCGCGTCCAGTACCTGTGTTGATGTTAGCAATGTTGGTGCCCATGCCGGTGTCGATGTTCGCAAGCCCGGTCCCTAGGGTAGTCGCTGCGGTCTGCCCTGCGGTGGCAAGGTTCTGCACACCAAGCTCATTCGCGTTACGGTTCTGCAACCACTGCTGGAAGGCTTGGTTCTCGTACTGCGCGGCGTTAGCTTGCCCGAACTTGGTAAGGTCAGCCATAGCATTGGTGCCAAGTAGACCGCCTTTGGCAGCGGCGCTATTCTGTATGATGTCTTGCCCCTGCTGTTGGGCGAACTGCATGGCTGGCGTATTCTGCGCATCAGCCATTGTGAACTTTGTAGCAAACTCGCCACCGGGGGCAAGCCCTGCGCTCAAGCGGGCCAGTGCGGTCTTACCGGCCTCGGTGTAGGGGGAAAGTTGCCCAGTCAAATCGCCCTTAGCAGCGGCCCCGCCTTGCTGAATAGCAGAGATAGCGTCCTTACTACTTTGCGTCAGCGCCCCGTTAGCGTCCACAAGGCCAGCACTCAGTGCAGCCTTTTGGTCAATCAACCCCTTACTCAAGGCATCAAGAGCTTCCGTCTTGCTGGTGAGTAGCTGGCCCCGTGCATCGGTAATGCCCTGCATCAGCTTATCAGACGCACTACCGATGGCGTTAGCCACGTCCTTGCCGCTGTACAAGCTGCCTAGCGTAGCGAGTAGCTGTGCATTAGACGTACCACCGAGAAGGTTATCAATCACACCGGGTATCGTGGGGGTGCTAGGTGCGGATCCACCAGTTACGGACTTGATAGCATTAGCTGCGGTCTTAACAGTGTTGGGGTCAAGGCTAGTGCCGGGAGTTATTCCGGTGTCAGCGCCGAGTGTGCCTGCACCGCCGCCCGCCCCTGCTGAGGAAGCTCCGTAGCCCTCGGTACCAAGAGACGAATCAATCATGGCAGGGGTCATAGCTGGCATACCCGCGCCACCCCCTGCACCGACGGAAGATGCGCCGTAGCCCTCTGTCCCAGCCAAGGAATCAATCATAGCAGGGGTCATAGCTGGCATACCCGCGCCACCCCCGGCACCAACGGAAGACGCGCCGTAGCCCTCTGTCCCTGCTAAGGAGTCAATCATAGCAGGGGTCATGGCCGTACCGGCTAGGGTGCCTGCACCCCCGCCCGCCCCGGCTGAGGATGCGCCATACCCCGCAGTACCCGCTGCCGAGTCTGCTAGGGCCGCATTGGTGGCAGGTGCTACAGTCGTAGCGGCGGCTTCAGGTACAGCTTCAGCAAGCGCGGCGGCATCGGCTACAGCAGCGGTATCTAGGGCTGTGGCTCCCGTAGCAGCGGCGTAGGCTTCTGGAGTCATCCCAGAGGCGGCGGCGGCAATTTCATCGGCTGTCATAGTAGCCATAGATTCGACCGTCAGTCCCGGCGCTACTTCTGCTGCAAGACCACCTGTAAAGTAGATAGCAGCAGCGACGGCAATGGGCAGGGCTATAGGGGCCAGCACATCACCGATATGATTAACTTCGCTAGATAGCGACTCAGAAGCATGATCCACCCATCCCATACTACAGCCTCACTTTCGCCTGATAGGTGCGGTGCTTCCCGCCATCTATCTTTTCAATGGTTACGTCTAAACTAGACTTAGAAAACAAGTGTGTGATTTGTGGAAAGTCGTAGTAGGTCAGCGCGTAGGTGTACCCTTTAGACTTCAACAAATCAAAGAATGCTAGAATGTTGCGGGTAAGTCCCGCACCATTTTCCGCGTTACAGGAATGGAATTCAATACCTTTGTGGGGTAGGGGCCACGTGACCCACATAGTATCCCCTGCACGATACAGAACGTCACCCTTAGCTTGCATGACAGGCAGCGCCGCAAATACCTCTTCCCCAGAGATTTCATCGTCTGAGTAGTTCTTGTTACGGTCTGCAATACAGAGTTCCTGAAGGCTTAGAGTCTCCCCTTCTTGCAAGGGGGTATCTACATCAGTGACCTCATGTGCTAGGGTAGCCATTAGTAGAGCCTATACCATGATTTGCGGTGGAGCAAGTGTACACTACCCCGCGCCACGT
>SESA01001075.1_pt1 | contig 15014 bp, 15 predicted proteins | sample 3171451 | NCBI WGS metagenome assembly SESA01 (sample SAMN06051862, study PRJNA518727) | freshwater metagenome | biome: subpolar coniferous forest; feature: holomictic lake; material: water; isolation source: holomictic Lake 227, 8 m depth | place: Canada: near Kenora, Ontario | collected...
CCCGCCATCAAAGCAACTCAATTGCATGGCGCACAACACAAATCGCAACACGCTAATGACGATAGCTGATCAGTTTGCCCGCCAACACAACATGGCGCGGCGGCGGACCAGCGAAACCATGGGTCATTGCTCGTTCATCGCGCTCTTCTAGAACAATGGCGTCGGCGCGCTTGCCCACGTGCAGGCTTCCAACTTTTGTTTCAATGTCAAGCGCGCACGCGGCGTTCCACGTCGCGGCCGTCAATGCCTCGCTGGTGGTTAAGCCGCAGTGACGCACCGCCAAGTGCATTGCAAATCGCATGTCAATGGTGGGGGCGCTTCCAGGATTTGAATTACTAGCAACCGCCACGGCCGCGCCTTGATCAATCATGGATCGGCCGCGCGCGTATGAGCTGCCAAGCGAGTACACGGAGCATGGCAACAGCACCGCGATTGTTTTTGATTGTGCCAGCGCCGTGATGGAGTTCTCATCGGCCGCATCCAAATGATCAACGGTGGTTGCGCCGCATTCAATAGCCATGGCAACGCCGCCCATGGAATTGAACTGATCGGTGTGCAAGCGCCGCGGCACGTTATATTTTTTCGCCTGCGCAAAAATCTCGCGGCATTGCTGCACGCTCAGCGCGCTGCGTTCACAAAATGCGTCCACCGCCACGCCAGGAAATTGCCGCGCCAACTCCGCGATATGCGAAGCAAATTGTTCTGGCCACGCCGCGTTGTCCGCTGGAATTGCGTGGCCGCCCAAACAAGTTGCCACCACAAGTTGCGGAGTATTTTTTGCGGCTTCGCCAATGGCGTTGAGCATTTTTATTTCGCTTTGCCAATCAAGTCCGTAGCCGCTTTTCACTTCCACGCTGCCCACGCCCAAATGTGCCAACGCGCGCAATCGCTCGCCAAGTTCCTGCGTCAACACATCTTTGGTGGCTTGCCTGGTTGCGCGAACCGTGGACATAATTCCGCCGCCCGCCGCCAAAATAGATTCATAACTTTCACCCGCGCGCAGTTGCTCCCATTCACTCCATCGATTGCCCGCAAAACACAAGTGCGTGTGGCAATCAATCAGCGCGGGCATGCACACGCGGCCGCCCGCGTCAATGACTTCACCAACAAGCGCAGTGGGGCGGCCAGCGCCAACCGAAGTGATCACGCCGTCGCGCATGCAAACATGGCCATTCTCAATCACGCCAAGATCGCTCATGGCGGCGCCGTGACGCGCGCCGGTTTGCGCGACAGTGTTGTCGCCGTGCGTGCGCGCATTCATGGTGATCACGCGCGCGTTGATGATTGAAAGCGTTCCCATTGTGGCAAAGGTAGTGCCCGTTGAAGTACCATGCTTGGCATGAAACTGATTGTTGTGCGCCACGCCAAAGCCAAGGAACGTGATCTCAAAAAAATTCCAAACGACACTCTGCGACCGCTCAGCGCCAACGGTCGCCGTGAATTTGTGAAGTTTGCTCGCCGACTTCCGCGTTGGTTAGAGGCGCCGTCGCATGTGTTGGCCAGTGGTTGGACGCGGGCTTGGGATACCGCCGACATTCTTCAATCGCAATCCAAATGGCCCGCAGCCAAGCGCTGTGAAGCGCTTCAAACAGAAGGCGGTTTTGCCGCGGTGGAAGTGTTGCTGCAATTGCTGGGGAAATACCAGGATGAAAAATGCCTGGCGCTTGTGGGCCATGAGCCAGTGCTTTCGGAACTTATTTCGCGCCTCATGGGCGCCAGTGAGCATTCGATTGACTTTGCCAAAGGCGCGGTGGCCGTAGTTGAAATCACAAATCTGCAACCATTGCGCGGAAAATTGCAAGCTTTCGTGTCGCCCAGCACGGTGCTGAATCGCTTGAAGAAGCGCCGCTGAACTTGGTATCTTCCATTTCAAGGAATTACCACGTGAGCACAGAACCAATCAATTTGCCAGCGCAAAAAACCACGCCACTTGTCAATTTAAATTGGGATGGAAAGGTCCTCATGATCCGCCCAATTGGTCCCAACATTGGTCAGCGTGAAAGCCCCATCATTACTGAGGAATTTTCGCCGTACTTCAAGCAATATGGAAAGACTGTGAAGTTTCTTGTGCTTGATCTTTCCACCGTGAGTTTCATGGCCAGCATGGGTTTGGGCATGTGCATTGCGTGCCGCAATCAAGCGGCGGCAGTTGGCGCAACGCCCTTGCTCTTTGGTTTGAACAAGGAATTGCAGGCGCTTATGGCCATGATGAAGATTGAGAAACTTTTCCGCATCATCAAGACGCAAGCCGAGTTGCAACAGATCTGCTCTAAATAAAAAGTTGGTGGAGAAATGAAAAATTCATTTCGCATGCGCTCCAGTCACGGCGCGCATTTTTTATTTTCTAATTTCTAAATCTTTGGGGGATCGCGGTTGATCACTTTGTAAATCACTTGGTGGAACTACGCGCGTGGGCGCGGTGTACGCCACGACATCCGCTTTGCGCACATCTTCATTGCGCAAAAAGCGCACCGAACTGGACACCAGTGCAATTGTGAACACGTTGTCGGTTGGATGCGCCTTGCGAATTGCGGTTGCAATATCGTGCAAGGGTTCAACTCCCGTGTAATGGATCAGCACGCGGCGACTGTCTTTGGGCGAATTGTTCAACTCGGTGACCACGGTGTCCGCGTCGCCAGTGGATTCAAAAAACGAACTCGGTGGAAACGCCGCCACAACATCTTCCGTCAACGCTTCCTGCATCCACACTCCACCGGGGCAAGTTTTCTCATGTGAAATCACAATCACATCGGCCCACGCGGTGAGATCAATCACGTCGCTCCACATCAGCACGCGGCCATTGACCGCGTCAAACATGGCAAAGTCACGCGGTGGATATGGCGTGTCGGCAAGGGCCGTTGAATATTGCATTGGCGCGGCCCACGGCTTTGCCAATTGAAGTGACCCTGTGCAATTGATTTGAAACGCCAACGCGATCACGCCCAGTGCGCGCACAAGGCTTGTAAACATGCTTTTACGCATGGCAAATTTTTTGGCAGATGCTCTTGGAAAGACGCTACATGAGTTGCAGGCGCGGTGACCGTCCAATAAAAAATACCGCGCATACTGTGTCGCGCCAAGAATTGTCTTTAGAAATGATGCCACGTGTGTACTGTCTGCCAGAACTTCACAAAGGTCAATCTCAATCACGCAATTTGTTCAAATCTTGAATCATTTATTGGCATCCACCACGGTTGCAACTAAATTACTGACATGAATATCAGTGTATTTGCGGTAGTTGGTTTGCTTGCTATCGCACCTGTTTCGGCCAAGCCGCAACCTACCAAGTCTGCATCCGCCTCCAATGTGCCAACTGTTCCAGCACCAACCGTGGGCGTCTCAAATGTGACCGCAGCAGATGTTCTTGCTGCCGCACCCGCGGTCGTGCCCACAGACACGGTCCGCTTTGACGGCGATGTTGTGGTGCGAGTCAGCATTCGCAGCGCGCAAGATTTAATGTTGGTCAATCAACTCAGCGACGACATGTGGAGCCACCATGTTGGCGTTGGCGGTGACGCTGACTTTCGCATGTCGCAAGCCGGTCTTGGCACATTGGATCGAGCTGGCATTCCATATCGAGTCACGATTGCGGATTTGCAAAACAGAATCGACGCCGAGCAAACACGCTTGGCGCAACCAATGGAAAGTCTGTCTTGGTTTTCTGATTTTAAAAATCTCGCCGCTGTGAACGCGCGCCTTGATGAAATGGTGGCGGCGTATCCAAATCTGGTCAGCATTGTGAACGCGGGAACATCCATTCAGGGCCGTGTTATTCGAGGCATTCGTATTTCCCGTTACCCCGCCGGCACGGTGTTGCCAGCTTTCATTTTCACTGGAACGATGCACGCTCGCGAGTGGGCCAGCACCATGACCACCATGTGGATTGCGGATCAATTTGTGGAAAACAACACAAGTGACGCGCGCATTGCGGCGGTTTTAAATTCCGCTGAGGTCTACATTTTCCCCGTGCAAAATCCAGATGGCTATGAATACACCTGGGCCACTGGCGGCAACCGCCTATGGCGCAAGAATCGCCGTCTGATTAGCGGCACCACATATGGCGTTGACTTGAACCGCAATTGGAGCGTGGGTTGGGGTGGTTCCGGTTCAAGTGGCACAACCAGCAATGACACCTATCGTGGCACGGCGGCGTTCAGCGAGCCTGAAAGCGTGGGCATGCGCGACTTTATCGCCGCGCACACCAACTTGGTTGGCCACATTGATTTTCACAGTTACAGCCAATTATGGCTGTGGCCTTGGTCCTACACCACCACTTTGTCGCCAGATCAAACTGCTTTGGCGGCGGTTGGATATCCAATGCAAACCGCCATCGCATCCATCAACGGAAAAAATTACACGGCTGGTCCAAGCGGTAGCACGTACGGTTTGACCGGCGGTTGCATTGATGATTGGACATATGGAACTCAAGGAATGATGGCTGGCACCATTGAAGTGCGCGACACGGGAACCTATGGATTTGTTATGCCAACCAGCGAGATTGTTCCCAATGCAAAAGAAAATCACGCCGCCGCCATGACCATGATGGAAAAATTATTGGCGTCAAGTCCAATCACCATCACGCTTGCGCCGGGCAGTTTGGTTGCGGACAACACGGCTTCCACCGTTGAAGTGCAAACTATTCCAGTGGTCAGCACGCTGATCACCAACGGCGTGCGTTTGAAGTGGAACTTGGATGGCGGCCCAACTCAGAGCGCGGTCATGACCAGCATTGGCGGCAACAAATATCGCGCTTCGCTGCCCGCCATCAGTTGTGGTTCGCAACTCTCGTGGTTTGTGGAGGCCGAGACCAAGTTCATCATTACGCACGCGCCGTTGAACAAGCCCACGTCGTTCAATATCACCGCCACAAATCCCTGCGGAAATCCAGCGGATTTGGATGGCAGCGGAATTATTGACAGCGCGGATTTAAGTTTGATGTTGCTCGAATTTGGGCGCTGTGATGTGGCGAGCAATTGTCCAGCCGATCTTGATCACAGCGGCGAAGTCGATTCAGGCGACGTGAGTTTAATGCTGCTTGAAATTTAAACCAAGCATTGCACAACGCATCTAATATCCACGCCCAACTTAGGCGCGGCTTTGATACGAGCCATCTTCAGTTGAAATGCGCAGCTTCTCGCCAATGCCAATGAACGGCGGAACGCGCGTCTTCAAGCCAGTTTCCATTTCGGCTTCCTTCAACTGATTTGTTGCAGTTGCACCTTTGATCCCAGGGGCGGTGTCCTTGACGACAAGTTCAACCATGTTGGGCAATTCAATCGCGATCGGATTGCCATCGCACCAATTCACAACCACATTGGTGTTGGGAAGCATGTACAAAGGCATGTCGCCCACAAAGTCTTGCGTCATTTCCGCTTGCTCAAAATTTTCATTGTCCATGAACACAAACTTCGGTCCGTCTTTGTAAAGATATTCCATGGGTCGACGATCCAACTCCACTTGCTCAACTTCCTCACCGCTGCGAAGGCGCTTGTCAATAATTGAACCCGCTTTCAGGTCGCGCATTTTCACTTGAACAAAGGCGCGCAAGTTGCCAGGGGTGACATGCGCGTAATGCATGATCAGGTACAGGCGGCCGTCCATTTTAATTGCAATACCGGGGCGTAATTCTGTGCTCTTCATGGGTGTATCCAGTCTGGCCAGTCGTATGGCGAATTGAGTAGAAAAGAAAGGCGAGTTTAGCGACTGGCGTCCCGAAGGCAGGTCGATTGGCAAGCAAACCGAACAAATAACGCAATTTGAAGCGCCAGAAAAATAAATCGACAAAAAAATACCCCCGGATACTAGATCCGGGGGCGGAGGGAGGGAAAAGGGCAAATTAAGTGGCTGCTTTCGCAGCCGAAACACACGAAAATACTGGGTTTCCAGCACCTTCGTCAGTTTATCTTTGAGATCCGTTTCCAAACCTCTTAGATAATTCAAACTAACCCCAATTTGTGATGATGCAAATGAAGAAGTGAAAAAAAACAGAAAAAGGCAAATTTTTTAGAGGGTTCACAGATTGGAAGCCGAACACATTCGGTGCCTCACTTGTGGAGTACATTTCGTATGATCGAGCAAGAAACATGAGTGTATTTGCAATGAATTCAAGGGTTTTTTGGCGCAATTTCATAGTGATTGTTGCTTTCACAGCAGCACTTCAACCTGCAATTTGCGCAGCTGAATTTGATCCTCCACCTGAGAATGTGACCCGAACTGGGCCGATCATTATTGGACCTCCGCCGCTGACCATTGATCCGCCCGCGCTGGATTTTGGTTTCATTGCGCCTGGGGAACCAAAGACGGGCATATTTACGCTGAAGAACCCTACAAGCACGCCGATGACCATTGTTGCTCTTCAACCAACATGTACGTGCACTTCAACAACCGATCTCGCAGGGCGGGTCATTGGGCCAGGTCAATCTATTCAGTTTGACGCCAGTTTGGCCGCCGCAATGGCCACTGGTCCGCGCAAGTCCACGGTGAAAGTGATTGTTGAAGGCTTCAGCCAGCCTGTTGAGGTGGATGTTCGCGCTGAAGTTGTGGTTGCCTTGCGTGCCGTTCCGCCCGCTATCAATGTGTTGCCCAACGTGCCAGTGGCGGGGCGCGTGGTCATTGAAAGCGTTGATCGCAAACCCTTTCGCATTCTTTCAGTGGACAACAATGCGCCAACTTTTATTGGATTTGATCCCGCGAAGGACGGCGTGAAAAACACCTATCTCTTGCGCTACGACTTGACGCAATATGTGCGTGATACGTTGCCAGCGTGGTGCTTGATTCAAACGGATCGAACAGATTCCCCTGTGTTGGCATTGAAAGTTCGAAATGAGAAAATGAATATTGTGCCAGTGGTTCGCATGAAGGAATACAACTTGAACCTGGGGGTCATTCCAGCAAACGGTTTCAAAGATTTTACGTTTGACATGGTGGATTGGACGGAACCAGTGCTTAGCGTGTCCAGTTTGTCGGATTTATTTTCTGTGCAAATGTTGGCGCAAGAAAGATCGGGCAAAGACATCCAGGTTCGTTGTCGAGTGAGTCCAAAACCGTATGCCACTGGACTTGTGCAATTCATGTTGGAGTTAAAGACCGGTGTGCAAACTCAAAAGTTGTGGGCCTATGGCATGATTCAGGAACCCGCGGCTATGCCGGGGAAATCCCAGGCAATTGCGCCAATTGTTCCATCCGCGGCGCCACCATTGGTTGCGCAACCAGGCAAGTAATTTGCAAGCAATTTTGTTGTGAATTGTGTTCTCACGCTTTGAGAATTTTTTGAATCAGCGCACATTTTTTGCGGCGTGGTTACTCTCTCATTTGTGAGCATGATTCAAACTCACATGATTCAAACTCAAAGGAACATCAATGGGAATACTTGAAGGCAAACGTGGACTGATCGTTGGTATCGCAAATGATCGCTCAATCGCATCGGGCATCACTGAAAGTATTTTGGCCCAAGGTGGTCAATGTTTGTTCACGCACTTGCCTGGCGACAAAATGGAGCGACGCATTCGCATGTCGTTGGAAGAATTGGGCGTGAAAGATCCGTGGGTCATGCCCATGGATGCCGGAAGCGACGAGCAAATGGACCACGTGTTTGCAAAGATTCAAAGCGAGTTTGGCCAGTTGGATTTTATGGTGCATTCCATCGCGTACGCCAACAAGGACTGGTTGAAAGTTGGCGCTTTCGCGGCGACTCCGCGCGAGGTATTCACGCAAGCCATGGATTTGTCGGCGTACACCTATCAAGCCATGGCGCACCGCGCGGCGCCCATGATGACCAATGGCGGATCCATGATTGCATTGAGTTATTACGGCGCGGAAAAAGCTGTGCCCGGCTACAACGTGATGGGCGTTGCAAAGGCGGCGCTTGAAGCCACAAATCGATATTTAGCCATGGAACTTGGCGAGAAAAACATTCGCTGCAATGTGATTTCGGCTGGTCCGGTCAAGACTCTCAGCGCAATGGCGGTGGGTGGATTTGGGCAAATTCTTGAATGGGTGGAAAAGAAGGCGCCGCTGAAGCGCAACATCACCGCGAAAGATGTTGGTGACACCGCGGCGTGGTTGTTGTCAGGCATGGCCAACGGCGTGACGGGTCAGACGCTGTACGTTGACAGTGGCTACTCCATCATGGGACTGTGATTGAGCTGACTTGCCAAATGTATGCGCGCGTCAAAAGTGCCAAGGGCGATCATTGACGAGATCGGCGGCGGGAACAAGTTTTTCCCGAACGGCTTGCGCGAACTCAATCAAGCCGGCGCCAGTGAGGGCGCTGACTTGTATCGGAGTGTCCGCCTGTGCCCCAGCAATATCGCACATTGAACGCACGCGAAGAATATGTGGGTGATCAATCTCTGGCCACGTTTGATTGGGCGCGGCCAACGCGACGACAAGATCGGCGTTGAGAATTTCTTGTTGCGCCCGCATGATGGCGGCTTGATCAATTGCGCTTTGTGATTGAGATGAATTGGATTGGCCCACATTTTTTGCAGACGAAATTTTTTCTGTAAATCCAGGCGCGTCCACCACTCGGCACACAAGGCCCGCAAGCGCAATGGTGGCGCTGACAAAGTCGCGCGTGGTGCCTGCGATAGGAGAAGTAACAGCCGCAGTTCGCCCAAGAAGCGCGTTCAATAGCGTGCTTTTCCCAGCATTTGGGGCGCCGGCGAGCACCACGGTAGGTGGATCAATCAAACGGCATAGTCGCTTGCTTCGGGGCGCATCGGAGGTTGTGGGCGCGCCAAATTTTTGCCAGCGCTGTGGCTGAGCAAGCAACAACGCTATGGCGTCCGCACTAGACGCGCGCGCGAGCGTGTTCAACATGCGAGCTTCGACATCGCTTGTGGCCTCCTTAAAAATTTCCGTTGGAGTGATTTCGGTGGGGGATACAAAAGAAATTCCAGCGTCGCTAATGGCGCGCACCAGGCGTTGCCGTAGGCGTGGTCCGCCATGCGGCGTGACAATGATTGTGTTGTCCGTCACGCGAAGCACAAGCGCCTCGTCAAGATTGCAAATGCGCCGCAAACTTGCGCGGCCAATTTCTGGAAGCGTGATTGAAAGAGTTGTGGAAAGTCGCTGTGGTTGCGCGCGCATGTGCAACACGCCGACAGCGCCGGATGCCGCGGTGGTCAGCCAACATGCAAAATCTTGATCCAAATTCATTCCTCGTGTGCGTCCACCGAGGCGTCGCTTTCATGCGAATCTTCTTCGATGGATTTTTCCGCGGCCACGCGAATGCCAATCAGCACAAGATCAGCCACATGTCGATCGACCAAATCGTCGTCGGCAAAGAGCACATCGGCGTCGCCGCCCGTGACCACAACCATGGGAAAAGCCTTGTAATGCTCGGCATAACGCTCCACCAAACGGTGCATGGCGCCGCGCAATCCTTCATATACGCCAAGCAACATGGCGGCCGCGGTGTTGCGGCCAAATGGTTCTTTCGGATCTGGCTGCGCGAAGGCGACGCGCGGAAGCGCCGCGGTATTTTCATGCAGTGATTTTAATTGCAGCGTTGCGCCCGGAATAATGGCGCCGCCGTGAAACACGCCTTCGCCATCGACAAAGTCCACGGTCATGGCGGTGCCCGCGTCGACTACAACTACGGCTTGCTTGAGCGAGTCATACGCCGCCGCCGCCGCAAGCAAACGATCTTGTCCAGGATTCGCGCCCGCATCCAAGCACACGCCAATTGGAACGGGCAATTCTTTTCCAATGCGCAGCACTTCCGTCTTCAAGTTCATCTCAATTTTAATTTTCAGCGGATTCGCGAAAGTGTCATTCACGCTGGCCAACACCACAATGGCGTCGCTGTCTGACAATTCCGCCCATGCCGCGGCTATGCCATCGAGAATTTTATTTTCTTGCGTGTTCTCAATATGTTCCGCCGCGATCAACTTGCGATCCACAAAGCGCGCGAATGAGGTGCGGGTATTTCCAACCGAAATGGCGAGTAGAGCGGACATGGGACTTTGATTCTAGGGAGTCTTGACCAGGAGATTTTCCACCGCAAGACGCATTCCATTGATGACGGCGCAAGCCATTTTTGCGGGCTTTCCGCTGCCAAACACCTTGCCATTGAGCGCCACGCAACTGGCAAGCACGCGGCCACTTCCGGTGACCCAAATTTCATCAGCGCTGGCGAGTTCCGCTTCTCCAATGGGGCGAATGGAAACTTCAAAGCCCAGTTTCCTGGCGGCGTCCATGGCCAATGTGCGCATGGTGCCATGCAGAATGGACGGGTCCGTGTCGATGGGCGGCGTGATGACATTGTTTGCGCGCACGACAAAAATATTTGAACTTGAGCCTTCGCTCACACATCCGTCGCGAATTAAAATAGCCTCTTGGGCATTGTGGTGGCGTCCATCAAGCATGGGCAAAATACTTCCCATTAAACTGGTGCATTTAATTTCGCAGCGATGCCAGCGCAGATCCGGTTGCACCGAAAGCGAGATAGGCGCGGCCGTGTTGAGCGTGTCAAGCGCGCCCGAGGCGTGGGCCATGGCGAACACGGTGGGTTGAATATTGTCGGGCGGCATGTGCGCGCGCGAGGCGGCGACGCCGCGGGTGATTTGCAAATACACGCACGCGTCACGCAACTGCTCGGCTTGCAGAAGTTGCTCGCACAGCGCGGGCAATTCGCGCGCGTCGAATCCCTTGATGTGTGTGAGTTGTAAACTGCGCTCAAGCCGTTGTATGTGCGCGTCCATGGCCATGCCGGTGCGGTCAAAGAAACGCACCACTTCATAAATGCCGTCGCCAAACAAAAACCCACGATCAAGCGGGCTAATGTGGGCTTTTTCAAGCGGGAGAATTTGGCCATTGAGCCAGACGTTCATGGGGTAATCCTAGCCAATGTTCAAATTCGCCATTCACGCTTTATAAACACCGGGCGTATTTTATTTCTTGCGCGCTGCTTTCATAAATGCCTTGGCGCGAGTTGGATCAATTGGATTTTGCCAACGACCGCCATGCTTCAAGTCGCTGCCCACAATAATGCCGTCGGCAATTTCCAGAAGTTCAGATGCGTTGTCGGCGCGCGCTCCAGAACCCACAAGCACGGGCACACGCGACGCCTCTTTCACCAAGCCAAGTTGCTCAAAGTCAACGGGCTGACCCGTGGCTTTGCCCGTGACAATGATGGAGTCCGCGCCGCAGAAAATCAGCGTTCGGGTTTGCTCGGCGGCGTTCAAGTCGCTGGTGATGGCGTGGCTGGCGTGCTTCTTCAATACATCCGCGGCGATCATGACGCGCTGAGCGCCCAACATTTTTCGGTGCCGCAAAAGTGGTCCCGCATCGGCTTGGTCAAAAATTCCCTCGTCGGCAACGGATGCAAGCGCGAAACCTTCCGCGCGAATAAACGCGGCGCCGCATGCATGCGCCACGCTCATGGCTTCTTGATTTGCGCCAGCCAAAATTTGCAGGCCAATTGGAATTTTCACGGCGGCGCGCACGGACAGAACGCACGCGCTCATGGCCGCCACAATTTCGCTGCCCACATGGCGGCGTAAATAAGGCAAATCATGCATGTTTTCAATCATGATGGCGTCAAAGCCAAGTCGCTCAAGCAACTTGGCCTCAATCACCGCTTGGCGCGCAATTTCGGAGACGCGCAATTCAGAGCGGGGTGAACCAGGCAATGCCGCCAAATGCACCATGCCAATCAGGCAACGAGGAACTCCAAGAAACGCAAAATCTCCACTCATGATTGATCTCCTAAAAATAAATGTCGCAGGGCTTCCCACTGTTTCGAGTCTGTGATTTTCAGCAAGTGATAATTCAGAACATCCAATGTTTTCGGATCCACTTCATCGGAAACGGGAAACACAGAGTACAGCGTGACAATTGGCGAAGGAAGCATGATGAGGCTGTCCCATTTCGGCTGATTCATGAGCCAACGTAGTCGCACGCTTTCACCCAACACCGCACCAATTTGTCCGCTGTTCAAAGCGCGCAGGGCGTCGTCCATACTGGTATATGGGGTCATGTCATATTTCATATTTTTCCCGTCCACAAAGGCCGCTGAATTCAATACCGCTCCGCACTTCACACGCATTAGATCGGTGGATGTGTGGATTTGTGAATTGATTCGCGCCACGGTCAAGACGCTGGAAAGTAAACCAGCCAGAATGCTGGTGAAAGCGAAAGCAATGAACATCCAAAGGGCACCAACGAAACGGCCGCGCTTGGTCATAGGAACGCGATCACCGTAGCCAACCGTGCTGATTGTGGCGGAGCTCCACCACACACCCTCACCGACGGTGCTCCAGAAACCACCACCAAATTGACCAGTATTTTTTCTGCGCTCGACCAAGCCCACGACTGCTCCAAAAATGATAATAGAAAAAAGCACCACAGCAACAAAGCGTGGAATAATTGATTGCCAAATACTTTCAATCAGGTTGAGCAAGGGCAGATGCGTATGTTTTGTGATGGCGATGCTGGTTCCACTTTGTTCAAACGCGTTGGTGAAATTCATGGTCAATTCAAATTCTGGCGTGGGGTCAATCGCAACTGCGGCCAAATCAATCGTGTGATTTTCAATCGCGTTGATCGCTTCATCCATGTTCTCGAATTCCGTGAGTGAGTAGCGCAAGCCGCTTGATTTTGCGATGTGCTCAAAAAGCGTGACCGCCAAACCGGACCATTGCCCGCCGCCGGAAGGAAACGCAAACGGCGGCATATTGAATACGCCCACACGAAACGGCGCGTGTTGTTCAAGGCTCTGAACGACGGGCATTTTTAATTTGGGAGTTGGGGAAGTGATCGCTGAGGGAGTAGTTGTTTGCTGCTGCGAAATCGTGGAGTTGGTATTTCCCCACGCGCCCAATCCACTCACTGCGAGCAGGCAAATCATAAGGAAAAAGAATCGCACTCTTGGCATGGGGGAGCAGGATACGCTTGCTGTCCACTTATGGCGATTGGTGAACTACAAAATCGTGTGGCGGTGATCACTGGCGCAAGTAGCGGCATTGGTGCGGAGACGGCGCGAGCCATGTCCCGCGTTGGAATGCGAGTGGTTCTTGCGGCGCGGCGCGCGGATCGGCTGGAGGAATTGGCCGCGGATATTCGCGCGAATGGTGGCGAAGCGGTTGTTGTAGAAACAGATGTCGCGCAGGCTGGCTCCAGCGAAAAATTGCTGGCGCACGCCACACGTGCCTTTGGCGTGGTGGATGTGGTGTTTGCCAACGCGGGCTACGGCGCGGAGATGGCGGTGCACGACATGTCCATGGCGCAGATACGCGAAATGTTTGAGGTGAATTTTTTCTCCGCTACGGAATTGATCACGCTTGCGGCGCGTGACATGATCGCGCAAAATCGACGCGGACATTTGCTGATGACATCAAGTTGTTTGTCCAAATTCACCATTCCGTATTTAGGCATGTACGCCGCAACCAAAGCGGCGCAATCCATGGTGACGCGCTCCATGCGCTTTGAACTTGCGCCACATGGGATTGAAGTTTCAAGTGTGCATCCCGTGAGCACCGCGACGGAATTTTTTCAGCAGGCCTCGTTGCGCGGTGGCATGGATCCAAATGGAAAGCTTGTGCCCGATCACGCGCCAAAGATGTTCATTCAAACTCCGGAGCAAGTCGCCAACGCCATTGTGCGTTGCCTGCGCAAGCCAAAGAGTGAAGTGTGGACCAGTCTTTTCGTGCGACTGGCTTCTGGAATGATCAATGCGTTTCCTGGCTTGTATGACATTGCGCTGCGCAAGCAGGCAAAGGACATGCTGCATAGCCAGAAAAAGCGTTCAAACAGCCTGAAAAACTTGTAGATCAATCACGGTTTCCCAACGGGGCGATTGGGAACTATCTTTCATCTTTGACATTTTATTGAGGCGCAATTTTATTTTCACAACAAAAGGATTTCAGCCATGGCAATTCGAATTGGTATCAACGGTTTCGGTCGCATTGGTCGCTTGGTCTATCGCGCTGCGGTTCAGCGCGGCGGTTTTGAAATTGTTGGCGTGAATGATTTGGTGCCGGCGGACAACTTGGCGTATCTCTTGCAGTACGACACCAACCACGGTCGCTTTCAACATGAAGTGAAGGCGTCGGGCGAATCTTTTTCCGTGGCTGGTATGACCACGCGCACATTGAGCGAGCGCGAGCCTGCCAAACTTCCATGGAAGGATCTTGGTTGCACGTATGTTCTTGAGAGCACCGGCCGCTTCACGGATTTCGAGGCCGCCAAAGGTCACATTACCGCTGGCGCCAAGCGCGTGGTGATTTCCGCGCCAACCAAAAGCGAGCAAGAAGTTCCAACGCTTGTCTACAAGGTCAATCATCAGCAATATGATCCTGCGCGTCACACTGTGATTAGCAACGCAAGTTGCACCACCAATTGTTTGGCGCCAATTGTGAAAGTGATCATGGATGAGTTTGGCCTTGAGGAAGGTCTGATGACCACCGTGCACGCCGCCACCGCCACGCAACCCACGCAAGATGGTCCATCAAAGAAAGATTGGCGCGGCGGACGCAACGCGTATCAAAATATTATTCCCGCAAGCACTGGCGCCGCCAAAGCGGTTGCGTTGTGCTTGCCCGGCACCAAAGGCAAGCTCACTGGCATGAGTTTCCGCGTGCCCGTAGCCAATGTGAGTTGCGTTGATTTGACGTTCCGCACGGGAAAAGCGACCAGTTTGGACCGCATTCACGCCGCCATGAAGGCCGCCTCCGAAGGCGCCATGAAAGATGTGCTTGGTTACACCGAAGAGGAAGTGGTGTCGAGCGATTTCATGAGCGATCCGCGCAGCAGTATTTACGATGCGCGCGCCTGCATTCAATTGAACGACCGTTTCTTCAAGGTGATCAGTTGGTACGACAATGAATGTGGCTACGCCAATCGTTGCGTGGACATGTTGCAAATGATGGCCGACAAAGACAAGGCGTGAGCGCGGCGGAAATGAATTAATGCGTCCAACGTTGGCGGGGGTGTTGCGGTCTTGGCCTTGTTCTTTGCAATGGTGAGCGGCTTGTGTGCATGTGCAATCTCATGATTCAAGACGCGGATTT
>SESA01001079.1_pt1 | contig 14945 bp, 15 predicted proteins | sample 3171451 | NCBI WGS metagenome assembly SESA01 (sample SAMN06051862, study PRJNA518727) | freshwater metagenome | biome: subpolar coniferous forest; feature: holomictic lake; material: water; isolation source: holomictic Lake 227, 8 m depth | place: Canada: near Kenora, Ontario | collected...
GCAACACAGTAAATACGAATACTGATTGCCCGCGCGAACCTCTCCATACAGGGCGGTGTGCTCCATGCCTACGGCGACGCCGAGTATGCGCCAAATGTGAAAAGCGCCCACCTGGAATACCTGACGATCCAGGGGATGAAACTCGAGTATGTCCATTCGCAACGCACCGCCGTAGCCGAAAAAAAACGCGCGGCTGTCGTGCGAAAGACTGCCAGAGAGCTCAGCAACAAGCCCGGCATTTTGATACGCGCCGATCAGTTGAGCCTGACGGGGTGCACCCTCGGTATGGTGAATAAGGCGGCGCGCAAACCTTACCGTGTATTCCTTGCCGATACCGATTTTCATATGAACAACTTTTCCAATCAGATTTCCCAGGGACCTGCTGAGGCGCGACTGACGGCAAAATTCATGGGAAGCGGCATCACAACAGCATCCGGTAATTTCCGGCCGCAGAAAGTGGGCCCCGATTGGGATCTTCACCTCAAAATACAGGATACCCAGTTGACAGCAATGAACGATTTGCTGCGCTCCTATGGGAATTTCGATGTTTCCGCCGGAAGGTTTTCCCTCACTTCAGAGTTGCACATCAAAAACAATACCATTTCCGGCTATATCAAACCGTTCTTCAAAGATATAAAGGTCTATGACGGGCGCAAGGATAAGGAGCAGGGCATCTTCCATCAAATGCGCGAGATGATGATCGGTGGGGTTGCCAAACTGCTTGAAAACAGGTCGCGACAGGAAGTAGCCACAAAAGCAGACATCAGGGGTTCACTGGAAAACCCGGAAACCAGCACCTGGCAGATCGTCGTCGAACTCTTCAAGAACGCATTTTTCAAAGCGATTCTTCCCAACTTTGAAAAGGAGGGTGATAAGGAATTGAAATGAAGGCAAAAAAAGCTTTACAGTGTGCAAAGATGGCGGCAATTTAATTATCGCGTCCTTTAACGCTTTTTTTGATATCTTTCGCTCCCGATAAAAGGTTCAAAATGAAACCATTCAAAGGGATGCTCCCGCACGGTTTCCTCCAGGCGATCGGCGTAGAACTGAGCCGCTCTTTGGATGGCATCCCCCCGGCTGTTCCGGTCTTTCGCCCGGACCAAAACCGGCGGCAGGACCTGGAAGTGGTAGGTGTGATTTCCTGTTCGGCAGGCAAAGAAAATAAAGAGGGGGGCGCCGGACAACAGGGCAAAGATGAAAGGCGTCTCCGGGAGGAGGGCTTCATGCCCCAAAAATCTAACCGCCACCGTCCGCTGATCATCGTGCCACGGGCGATCGCCTGTCAGGGAAACCAGCCCGCCCGCCTTCAGAAAATTCATCCCTGCGACCAGGTCCATGGGCGAGCCCCCATCCTGCTCTACGGCGATGATCCGCACGCCACTCCCGACGAGGCCCTCCTTCTGGGTCCGTTCAATCTGCTCCTTGTGCTTTTTCCCCAGGTACAGGAGCAGTTTCAGCCGGGGATTCTCCCGTCCCCGCTCCTGAAGGATGCGGGAGGCGACCTCCCAGTTACCTACGTGTGACATGAGAATGATGCCGCCGGTCTCGCTGTTTACCGCCTCTTCCAGGTATTCCCATCCATCATGGGCATATTTGATCGTCTTCCCGCCGGCGAGAAGGAAACGATCCAGGAAGACGTGGGGAAAGCTGTGGAACTGTTCCCAGGTGCACCAGAGGCGATACAGCCACCCACGTTCTGGATAGAGGGCCCCGTAAAAGCGGAGCCCCACAGCCACCCGGCCCGGGAAAAAGAGAAAATAGCCCGAGGCGACCCCCCAGGCCGAAACCCTAAAGACCCAGAGGCCGATTCGCTGCGATAAAGCGATAACGAAACGATAGAAGGCTGCCTTCATGCGCCCTCCCCTGCCGACGGCAGCGGTTGGAGCGTTTCCCGGCCCGGAGTTTCTTCCAATCGGGCGATAAACCACTCCTCCTCCTGGCCCGGTGCGCCGGCCTCTGTACTGATCACAGGGAAACCGCTTTCAGTGAGGATGGAAAGGAGATCCTTTTCCGTACGAAAGTGGAGCCGGCCTTTGTGCAGCCTGATCCGCTGCCTCTCGAGCCAGCGCTTCCAGGGAAAGGGCACGGTTGAAGGAACCGTTGCCCGGATAATCAAGACACCGTCGGGACGGAGCCGTTCGTGAAGACGCCGCAGGGTCAGGCGGAGATCTTCATCGGTAAAAAAGTGTATCATATCCAGGACAAGGGCGGTGTCGGCCTTTACGGGAATCTCGGGAAGATCGGGGGCGCTCCCGACGGTAACGACGCCCCCCGTCCCGATGGCCCGAGACGCAAACCGCACCCGTTCGCGGTCCGGTTCGAGGCCATAGATCCGGGCCCGGGGGTAAAGTTCCAGAAGCCAGACGGCGGGAACGCCATAGCCGGTCCCGATATCGATGATGACCCCGGGATCTTTGACAAAGTCGGCCAGCCGCGGGAACATTGGGTCCAGAATGATCTTGAAACGGGCGAAGAGGCGCGGATAGGACTCCAGGTGCCGATACCGCCCGACAGCGCGCTCCAGATGCCGCTTCGATCCCGGCAAAAAGGTCTCTTCCGTCGGGACGGCGGGAACAAAGATCCTCTTCAAAAGGGGCGGGACAATCGTCACCGCGCCCAGGAAAGAGTAACCGATGCCGAGCGCCAGGCTCAAACCCGCGCTTTTCAGCATGACGTTGTCCGAGATGGCCAGGATGCAAAAGCCCATAAACGTCGTGGCAAAGGAGAGAAAAACGGACAGGCGGACGAGCCCCAGGAATGGGTCGTCGTCATCGAGGTAGCGCTGGTAGGAACGGACGAGATAGAGGGCGTAGTCCGTCCCCATGCCGATGACCACCACGGACACCATGAGCGTCGGAATGCCGAGGGGCTCCCCCAAAAGATTCAGGGTGCCGAGGGTGCAGATCATGGCAAACAGCGTCGGCGCCAGGCCGAGGAGGGTCAGCCGCCAATCCAGAAAATAGAAAAAAGCAGTCAATAAGGTGACAAGGGCCACAATCCCGACCATCTTGACGAAGGCGGACATAAGCAGCGCACCGAGACGTTTCGTAAAGAGGGCGGGATCAAATACCCGCACCAGGCCGGTGGCGGTCAGACGCCGGTAAAAATCCTCCCCGTCATAGGACGGTCCGGGGGTCACGGAGACGACCTGCGTCCAGGTTCCGCCGTTTTGGCCCGCCTTGATGCCCAAAAGCGGGGCATAGCGTTCCGGAAGATCCGTGGCCGCCAAAAGATGTCGATCATCTCCCCTGCTTTGCAGTAAGGTAAAAAATGGTGCGAAGGCCCCTGGGGCAAACCCCACCTGTCGCGAGGCGTCTCCCATGACCTGGCGTAATCCGTCAATCCGTTCGGGGCTCCAGAAGTTTTGCCAGGCCGCAGCATTTTTCCGGGCCTCTTCCTCACCGGGAAAAATCAGAGATGAAACAAAGAAGCCGGAAACCCGGCCCGCAGCCGCTTCCTCGTTAAACAATTTGGCCAAGCGATCGCATTTGCGCTGCATGTCCTGCCGATCCCGTCCCTCCACCAGCAGATGCACCTTGCTCATCACATCCCCCCAGACCTCCCGGATGAGTTTATCGGCGCTGATCGTCTGGGGACTCATGGCATTCATCGAGCCCAGATCAACATTAAACTCCGGTTTGGCAAAAAACAGCATGATAATCATGAAGGCCAGGGCGGCATAGGTCTTCCCCATGCCGCCGGTGGAGGCGATGCGTTGGACGAAACGCATCAGCGGCAGATAGGGTGGTCGCTTTGCCGGGGGCAGAACGGGAAAAATCAGGGGGAAGACGAGATGAACGAAGATATAGGTAAAGACAACTCCCAGGGCCGCGAACTGGCCGATCTCCACCAGAACGGGAAATCCGCTCAAGGAGAGAAAGGCAAAGCTCGCTGCCGTAGTCAGCATGGCGAGGAGCCCCAGGGACCAGACTTCTTTGGTCGCCTCCAGGCCACGCGTTTCGTAAGGCCGGTCCAGAAACAAAAGATACGTAATGCCGTAATCGACGGTAAAGGAAATGATCGCCCCGCCGAAACCGACGGCCATGAGGGAGATGGTCCCATGGAAAAGGGAGTAGACATAATAAGCCATCATGGTTCCGGCAAAGGCCGGAAGGAGGGAGAGGAGACCGATCAGGGGCCGGGGAAAACCGGCGAAAAGAAGCAGGGCAATGGCCACGGTCGAAAACAGCACCGCCTTTTTGACCGTGGCCTTGGCGCTCGTCTCGTTATCGAGGGCTGCCCGATAGGCCCCGACGGGCGTCAGGGTAAAGCCGCCCTTCCCGCCGTATTTACCGTCCAACTCCAGGGAAATGCTTTCCAGGAGCGCCGTGATGCGCGCCGCCTGCCGCGTATCCATGCCGGAGGTTATGGGTTCCGCTACGATCAGGATATGTTTTCCATCTGCCGACAGGAGCTTCCCGTTCTGAATGCGGGCGTCTTTGGCAGGCGCCAGGGAAGACAACCGGGCCAGGACCAGGTTGCGCAAAGACAGGGGATCGACGGCGAGAAAGCCGGTCTGGCCGATCCCTCCCAGATCCTGAAGGGATGAGAAATGCCCGTCCAGGGTTCGACGAATGCTCTCGGGCGCAAGGAGGGGTTTGATATCTCTCTCCAGATCCCCCGCGCCGAAAAGGATCGGGAGATGATCGACGACATGGCCCATCAGTTCCGGGATCAACCGGCCGATCTGCCGAAAGCCCACGTCCTTGAAGAGACCGCTTTCCCGCATCCTCGTTTCCACGAGGTCGGCGCCTGCTTCCAGAACGTTCGTTTTGCCTCCCCCCCCGGCCACATCGACAACTACCCGGTCATAGATCGGATGGTGGATAAAGATATAATGGGCGTCAGCCAAAACGGGGTCGTCCTGGGGAAGGGACGCCAGGATATTGGAGTCGAATTGCAAACGCCCAAGCCCAACGACAAAAAGCGCCGCCACGGCGAGAATCACCAGGGCCGCCAGTAACCGTCTCAGGAAATATTTTTGCCTATAGAACAATGTTTTCACGTGCTTTTCCTTACACGAAGATCGTCCCCCGGGCAACGTCTTTTCCGATGACGGTATTCGTTTGACTTTTTTCCCGGTCCCATTTAAGTTCAATCATAAGAAATCATCGCAACTTCAGAGGAATGGTCGACTGTGCATAAGAAAAAACGTATTGTCGTTACCGGTATGGGCACGATAAACGCAATCGCGAATAACGTTCCGGAATTCGTCCGCGCCCTTGGGGAAGGGAGCTGCGGCATCCGGGAGATCGATCTCTTCGATACGACGGGGTACCGCTGCCGAAAGGGCGGTCAGATCCGGAATTTTCTTCCCCGAGATTTCATCCCGGCAGAATTTCCGCTGAAAAGAATGTCCCGGGCTGATCTCCTCGCCTTTGCCGCCACTCTGGAGGCCCTGCGCGATGCCGGTCTTTACCCCCTCACGGAAGCCATGAAGGAAGATATGGGCGTGGCCATCGGCGGCGGCTCGGGCGGTCTGCTGGAAGGGGAGAGCTTCTACGGCAACCTGCTGCAAAAAGGGAGCGGCAAGGCACATTTCTCCCGCCTCTCTTCCGTCTATTGCGCCTCTTCCACCGATCGCATTGCCACTTATTTAGGCCTCCTGGGGCCCAAAATCACCTTGATGACCGCCTGTTCATCCGGGGCGACCGTCCTGGGCTACGGTCGAGACCTCATCCGCAACGGCCAGGCGGCAATCATGCTCGCCGGCGGTGTGGAACCCATGTGCCGAATTACTTATTCCTCCTTCAATGCCCTGAAATCCCTCGATCCGGACGCCTGCCGTCCTTTTGACCGCCACCGCGACGGTCTTTCCCTGGGCGAGGCGGCGGCCGTCATGGTCCTGGAACCCCTGGAATCGGCCCTTGCGAGGGACGCCAGGATTTACGGAGAAATTCTTGGTTACGGCGTCACCTGCGACGCCCATCACATGACGTCTCCCGACGAACAGGCCTCCGGCGCGATTCGGGCCATGCAGGCGGCCCTGAAAGACAGCGGCCTCGGGCCGGAGGATATCGACTATATCAATGCCCACGGCACGGCGACAACCGTCAACGACGCCATGGAATCGAAGGCGATCAAGGAAGTATTCGGCAGGCGAGCTTATGCCGTTCCGGTCAGTTCGACCAAGTCGATGACGGCCCATACCCTCGGCGCCTCCGGAGCCCTGGAAGGGATTGTCTCCCTTTTAGCCCTGGCCCATGGATTTATGCCGCCCACCATCAACTACCGCGATCCCGATCCCGACTGCGACCTCGATTACATCACGGAAGGAGCCCGACCGGCCGCACTCAGGGCGGTCCTCTCCAACTCCTTCGCCTTCGGGGGCAACAATACGACCGTGATTTTCGGGAGATATCCCCACGGGAGCGCCGACCATGCGTAACCATCGGCCCCAAAACGAAAACTCCGGGCGGGTCGTCGTGACCGGCATCGGGATGGCGACACCTCTGGGCGTCGGCAAGGAGGCCTTTGGGAGCAGGCTTTTTTCGGGAGAGAGCGCCATTTCCGACATAAAATCGTTTGCGACCGACCGTTTTCCCTCCCACCTGGGTGCGGAGGCGAGCGATTTTTCGCCCCGCGATTTCATCTCCCTGAAAAACCTGCGCCGGATGGACCGTCTCTCCCAACTGACGACGGCCTCCGCACGTCTGGCCCTGGAAGACGCGGGCCTCGCCGTGAATCCAAACAACCGCGACCGCATCGGCATCCTGATGGGGACGGCCTTCGGCGCTACGGACGTCACCGTCCACCTGGCAGAAATGCTGATTAAAGAAGGTCCGGCCTTCATCAACCCCATTATGGTGCCAAATACGGTCCTGAACGCGGCGGCGGGGCACGCCTCCATCGAGCTGGGCTTCCGCGGCGTCAACGTCACCGTCACCCACTTCGCCGTCTCCGCCGAAACGGCCCTGGCCTATGCCATCGCCGAAATCCGGCGCGGCGCCGCCGATTGCATCCTGGCCGGAGGAGCTGACATCCTCTCCCCATTCTATTTTGAAGCCCTCACCCGATTTTACGCCCTCTCTCCCAGGGACGGGAAACCTGAGGCTTGCCGGCCCTTCGACCGGGACCGGAGCGGCATGGTCGTCGGGGAGGGTTGCGGGATTCTCTGCCTGGAAAGCCGGGAGTCGGCCAGGGCGAGAGGGCGGAAGCCCTATTGTGAATTAACCGGCATGGGCATGGGGTCGTCGCCGACGCCGCCGACCCAGTGGCCTACCAATCCGGCGGGCATCAAGCGGACGATCCGGCGCGCCCTTGATAATGCGGGCATCGGCCCCGAAGATATTCAAGCCGTCTCGGCGGCGGCTAACGGCGGCCGCATCCTTGATTCCGTGGAGGCGGCGGCCTATGACGATATCTTTGCCGACGCCAAGGCCAATGATGGTCCTGCCATCACGTCGTTGAAGGGCGCCCTCGGGGAGAGCTTTTCCGGAGGAGGCATGCGGGCCTGCGCCTTGGCCCTGTCCCTGAAAAAGGGAGCACTCCCCCCGACGGTCGGGCTCTTGAATCCCCTGAACCCCCTCGCTTTCGTCAGGGGTGAAACGAAGACACTGCCCATCGAGCATGCCCTGCTCGCCGGCATCTCCTTCGGGGGAACCTACGTTTATCTTATTTTTTCACATTGCGGAGAAGAGGAGGTATAAAGGATATGCAATTCAGAACCATCATACTGGGGATCGTGATCATCACGTTCCTGTCGGGATGTGCGGTCTTCGGGCGGAACAAGGATTACCGGCCATTCGATGAGCAGGTCCTCACCCAGGTTAAACCCGGCCAGACCACCGCCGCGGAGGTCACCAAAATGTTTGGCCCCCCCAGCCAGATTGTCAAGCTGGCCAACGGCAACGCCTATGTGTACGACCGGACCCTGAGCAAGGCTACGGGCGTCTGGCTGGTTCTGGTAACCCTGGCCAATTATGACATCCAGCATGATCGCATTGTCTTTTTTATCAACAAAAACGACGTGGTGACCCACTATGGCAGCAGCTTCAAAACCGATACGGCCGCTTATGGGACGCCATTTTAAGCGCCTCCTCGGGGCAGCGATCCTGCTTGTCGCCTCCCTGATCCTCGGGGGTTGCCTTTCCCTGCGCATCGACAAGGTCACGGACGGTGCGGAAGTGAAACCATTGCCGCAGGAATTTGCCGTCGGCAAGACCACCCTCGCAGACATCCTCGCCTCCTATGGCGCCCCTTCCGATATAGTCGATATGAAAGGGCATTTCGCCCTCCATTATCAGCGTTCTTTTTATCGGGGGGGCCAGCTCTCCCTCTCCATACCCATGAGCGATGTCCTGAAGACGTCCCCCAAGCTGGATGCCACGGGTAATCTCCTGCGTTATGACGCCGCGGTGTTCATCCTCACACCGGAAGGCGTTCTCTCGGAAATGACTTACGTAAACGGCATCGCCCGGCCGCTTTGGAACACCTACTGGAAATAAGAGCTTGTCCGTAAATAACGTTGCCTGGGATCGCGCCCAGATTTACGTCAGATTTTTCTGGGTCGATTAAGTAAAACCGCAGGCATAGCAGCGCTACGTTGAGGATTTTGCTATTGAGACACGGAGAAAGATGGCGTGAAGATTGGATGCGAGCCGGGCAGAACTAGTAACAATAATCTAATCAATAGAAAAACCCGAACAGTAAAAGTAAAATAACAATGACATGCGCAGTATAAATACCAAATTTGTGTCGATGGTAGAACTCATTTGCTTTTTGAATACGCTTAAGCCCGCCCAACAAGCTTCGGATTAGCACAAGTGTGGGATACTTGTCATTATCCGAGGTCAATTTTTTTTGAAATGCGCACATGGGATAAATTGCATAGACATCATCAGTCAGCGGCCGAAATAGGGTGTCGTTAACGATACCCTGCCAGGGCTCATACGCTAAAGTTTCCGCATAATGCCGATTTAAAACGTAGGCATGGGTCAGACTCTGGTAGCGGACTTTTTGTATGAAAGGATTATCCGTTTCCCGGCTGGAACGAATTAAAGCCCCGAGAAGCAAAACTTTCCATTCTGGATGTTGTCTCAAAAATTCAGTGCAACTTCTTAATCGTTCTGGATCAAAACGGTCAAATTCTACATCGTCTTCAAAAATAACGATATTTTTCGCACCTGCCTCCAACCCTTCACGCAGGCACACCATGTGGGATTCATACACTCCCTGCTCCATATCGTACGGATGACGTTCACCAAGCACGAACTCAACTCGATCAATCAATCCTACTTTTGAAAATTCTTTGAGCGCCGACTTGCGACGATCTTCACGTTCTTGCAGAGAAATGCAGTATAAACGATCAAAAAAATCCCAGACGTTAGCTTCTTTTTTCACATTATCCTCGAGCAGATCGACGAATAAGATATACGGATTTTTTGAATAATCAACTCGGTCAGTTTGTTTTGATGACCGGTTCGAATGCCTTTTTCGCTCCCCAAAAAGAGGGTAGATGCCTGAGCAGGTGAAGGAGGCTCCAGCGGTGCTGCCAGATTCGTCCGCCGAATGTCCGTCGCCACACTGGATCGGAGTAGAAGCGCTTCACATGCCGGTTGTACAGATAGTCCAGCCGCTCCCTGGATTCGATGGCCTTGGGCACGAAAACGAAGTTGAGGCAGTTCATAAGCCGCCAGTCTTCGTGAAATACACCCTCCTCGTTCATGCTTGACCAGATGGGCGCTCCGGGAAAGGGCGTAAACTTGGACATATTCATATCGTCAAGCCCCAGAGACATGACAAAATCGCTCGTTTTGCGGATTGATTCTTCCGTCTCGCCGGGGAGCCCCATCATAAAGAGCCCCTTAACCCGCAGGCCGCAGGCCTTGATCCGCGCCACCGTATCCTGAACATCCTCCAGGCCGACACCGGATTTGTGACGTTCCAGAAGGGCTGGATCGGCCGATTCGATGCCCACGGAGACCATGAGACAGCCTGCTCTCCGGAGCATTGACAGGAGGCCGTCATCCGCGTGACCGACGCGGACGGCGCAGTTGAAACGGATTCCCAGGGGTTTTGCAATCAGAAGCTCGCACAGTTCGGTAATCCGGCCCCGGTTGAGGGTAAAGAGATCATCGTAAATGTTGATGTGCCGGACACCGAAGCGCCTCCGCAGATGCCCCATATGCGCATAGATGTAAGCGGGGCTGTTGTACCGGAAGGAGCGCTGAAAAACCGAGCGGTCGCAGTAGGAGCACTGGTACGGGCAGCCGCGGCTTGTCGTCATAGTGGCGCCGGGGGTGCCGATGTAGCTGAAAAGGGGAAGGTTGTACCGCCGGGGGAATCCCCGGAGACCTTCATAATCGGGAAATGGCAGTTGATCCAAATCCGGGAGGGGCTGCCGCGGCGGATTCGTCACGATTTCCTCGCCGTCACGCCAGACCAGCCCGTCGATCCCGGCCGGCTCCAAGCCCGCGGCAAGTTCGGATAGGGTAGCCTCGCCTTCCCCGATACTAAGATAGTCGATCGACGGATAGTCGGCCATCAGAGCCGCCCCGATGGCCGACACATGGACGCCGCCAAACACGGTGATAATCCGGGGATTGGCCTCCTTGATCCGGACCGCCATATCGCAACCATCGAGGAAGCTGGAGGTCGTCGTCGAAAAGCCGACAAGCTCCGGTTCGGAACGAAGGACGGCATTGACATTTTCCTCGACGCCGGGGGGGGCGTCCGGACCCAGACCGTCGTGCAAAAAGACCCGATGGCCGTCCCGTTTCAGGTAGGCGGAAAGGGAGAGCATCCCGAGGGGCGCCATCCGGTTGGCAACGGCGGCCACATCTTTTTTCCCGTCGATCCAGTTCGAACCGGTCGGATGGACAAGGGTGATCCGCATGGGATTCCTTTTACTTGGCATGTTTTATTCTCTTCAAGAGATTACCCGTAAACCCGGCACATGAATCAGGACCGGCCCCGGCGCCCGAATACGCGCCCAAAGGGCAATATGCATAGTCTTGTGAAGATTAAACGGCTGAATGTGCCCGTGTTCCGGCAAAAATCGACAAATCCCCGATAATGGGAAACCCGTTCGCCTTCCCGCTGATAAGTCACCCGCACGGGCGCTGAAAGCACGGAGAGGCCCCGCCATTTGGCACGGGCCAGGATTTCCACCTCAAACTGGAAACGCCGGGAGCGAACACCGAGGACCATGACCTCCGGCAGGGGGTAGAGCCGGAAGCCGCTTTGGGTGTCCCCGATGTCCGGACCACCTGAGGCCCGGACCCAGAAGTTGGAAAATTTCCTGCCAAACCGGCTCGACCAGGGCACGTTACGGTGGTCCATCCCTTCCCTTTGGCCGACCACGATGGCCCTGACGCCGAGGGGAACAACCCGGATGAGATTCCATGCATCTTCGGGATGATGCTGGCCATCGGCATCCATGGTAACGGCCCAGTCCGCCCGGGACGCCGCCGCGGCAAAGCCGGTCAGAATGGCCGCCCCTTTCCCCCGGTTGCGATCATGACGGACCACGGTAATGGAAGGAATATCTCTGATCCGGTCGTAGGTGCCATCGGTCGATCCGTCATCGACAACGATCAGGGGCATCCCCAGTCTTGCAGCAGAACCTACGACTTCCGCGACCATCCCCTCATGATTGTAAACCGGGATCACTATAGCCACACGTCTTATATCTATTTGGGTATCCTTTTTCTTGCTTATCATTTCTTATTTTGCCGTTTATATGAAAATATTCCCAACTTCCCCCTTTACGAAAGGGGGGATTTTCGTGGTTCGTTTTAATCATGGGGGTTATTCATCGGCAAAAAACACAATCCCCCACGCCCCCGGACCCATATGCACGCCCGTGGTCAGCGATAGCGGCTTGACCGTAACCTCCGCTTCGGGATATTTCCTTTTGACTTCTTCCCCGAATCCCTCCACACATTCTCTATTGTTCGTATATTCCAGCCAGATGACGGACGGCGAATCCTGTTTCAGGGCGACTGCCAACTGCTTGAAGGCAAAGGCTTTCTGGTCGCGGCGGTTTCTGACCATGCCGACTTTTTTGGCCCCGTCGGCCTGGGGACTGATGACCGGTTTCATGTGCAGCATGTCACCAAAGAAGGCTCCCGTTTTCGACAGCCGCCCTCCGGCGGCCAGGTATTGCAGCCGGTCAACGAAGAGATACTCCCGGCAGCGCGCCACCGCACCTTTTGCAAAGGCAACGACCTCGTCGGGATCGTCCGTTCGCCCGGCAAACCCTGCCGTCACTGTGGATAGGAGCCCCAGGCGTCCCGCGGCACACCCCGTGTCCATGACAACCAGGCGATCATCGGGATCATGATCCGCCTTCCACCTGAGCGCCGTATCGTAATTGCCCGTAAATACGGACCCCACGCACAGATACAGCACCTTCCCGTAAAGGCTCAGCGCGCTCTGGTAGAACTGATGCCGCTCAAACACGGAGGCCTGGGAGGTCGAGGCCGGCGCCCCTTTGCCCATGGCCTCGTAAAGGATCTCCGGCGTCAGGTAGCTCTCCGGCAGGGAGTTGCCGCCAAGGGTGATGTAGCTGTCCAAAAGCGTTACTTCCAGGGCCTGAGCCTGCTCACGGGTCATTGATCCCGCCGCATCGGTCATGACATGGATGGCCCGTGATACCAGGGACACTTGAAAAGCCGCCGTCTGCTCTCCCAGATCGTCATCGGACCAGCGAATAATATCGCCCACGGCCCCGATCCGGCTCCTTACCAGGTCGCGATCACGGGTATGGAGGTGTATCTTGACAAGATTTTCATCCCGGATCACCACCACGCTTTCATCTTCCCCGTAAAGAGCGCTGATTTCTTTCTCTGCCCCTTCATGGCGGGAAAGAATCATGTCCACACAGTATCCCGATTCGATGGCATTATGGAGAGGCTGTCGGAGACGGAGCCTGTCACCAAAGACGGAAGCGATGGAGCACAAATCCGCGGTGCGACCTGTCAGGGCATTCAAAAAACCGTCGAAATACAGAAACATGCCAAGGGCACCTGCATCGACGACACCGGCCTCCCTCAGGCGCGGCTGCATGGCCGTTGTGCCACAGACAACCTCAACCAGATGGTCAATGATATCCTTGGCCCATGCCCTGTCGATAGTAGGGGGTTCCGGCCCGACAGCCTCGACAAGACCATCGAAAAAGGTGAGCATTGTGCCGGGTTGAGGATCGCCGACGGCCTGCCATGCCTGATCGCGGCCCCGCTTGATGGCATCGGGAATCTTTCCGGGGGCGTCTGCCCGGATAAAGGCGTCGAAGAACCGGGCGGCAATATTCCCCGAATTTCCCCGCGCCGAAAGCAGTAAATCACGGACGGTACGCTGCCGGTCTGTTGCCACACCTCGCAGGGGAACGAGGCTGAGGACGAGATTCCGGCCCGTATCACCGTCGGCAATGGGAAAGACATTAATGCGATCAAGAAGCCCGGACCATGCGGTCACACGTTCAACACCCGTGACTAAGGCATTACAAAAATCCGCATCCGTCATTAAAACCCTTTCATCCGGGAGACCTCCAACATAACCGCTTTCCCTTTTGCAGCATCAAAGAACAACATCGACAGCCAATCCATGCCGCTATTTATTCATAATGTGTCCACATCCTTATCACTTTAACAGTCTTAATGTCATCAAGGACCTGATAGATAAGGCGATGGTGAATATTTATTCTTCGGGAGAAGGCCCCGGTAAGATCTCCCACAAGCTTCTCGTATGCAGGTGGGGTTTGATAAGGATTATTTTGGATAATATCAAGCAGCTTCGATGTTTGAATCTTAAGGCCGGATTGCGCGATCTTTTTTGCGTCTTTTTGAGCCTGTTTGGTGAATACCAGTCGCCAACTCACCAGCCAGGTTCCTCCTCGCATTTTTCAACAGGCGTCTTTAAACCTTTCTTGATGGATTCCCGCATGCCCGGCATAGAAACAAGATAGAGAGTCTCTTCTATCGCTTTCCAATCCTCTTTCGACACGAGAACCGCAGAGTTTCTCTTGCCGACGATCTGTACAGGTTGGTGGCTTTCTTTCACTTCATCCACCAGATTGTATAATCGCTTTCTTGCTTCCGATGCTGATAGTGTTGTCATCTCTCCCACCTCCCAATCGTACTGCATATGGTACGTTAGTGATACGGTGATGTCAAGTTAATTCCAGTTTGCTCAATATGCAAATAGCCGCTGAAAGACGGAAATAACCTTTAACTGGGTATCTGAATCAAGAGTGCCGAGTTTTTTTATAAGTCGCTTTTTGTCTATTGTTCGTATCTGATCCAGCACAATATGTCCCTTTTTTTCTTTAAATTCGCAAGTTATTCTCGTGGGATACTCTTTCCCGGCAGTCGTCATCGGGGCAACTATGACGGTGTGTATATGCCGGTTCATTTCATCCGGCGAAATAATCACACAAGGTCGTGTTTTCTGAATTTCAGAACCAACGGTAGGATCGAGATTTATCAAATATACATCGAATCGATTCACTACCATTGCCATTCCTCTTCATCCCAGGAATTTGAGATATTATCGTCTCCATCTATCAATGTGTCATGACCGTTTTTGGCCATTGTTCTGAAAGCATTATCCCAATCTGGCCTTGGATTTGAGATCGGGCGAATAATAATCTGGTTTTTCTCCACCTCAAGCTCAACGTCATCCACAATTCCCGTTTGATCAAGTAATGGTTTTGGAATGCGGATTCCTTGGGAATTTCCTATTTTTACAATGTGTGCTCTCATTATTTTACCTCCTTGGCAGAATGGTTACTACATTGTAATTACATTCAGCATAAAAGTCAAGGATTCCATTATTTATGGTGTCACTGCCCAACATCCGTGACTAAGGCATTACAAAAATCCGCATCCGTCATTAAAACCCCAGGGCCTGGCGAATTTCTTCAGGAATATTGAAAACAATCTCCATCTCCGGCGCTTTTACCGTCACCTGCTCGGTCCTGCCGCGGGTGCAAACCCTTCCAT